>Ga0256845_1003307_pt1 | contig 11030 bp, 9 predicted proteins | sample RiftiametaG_FD_189101 | JGI IMG/M metagenome (GOLD analysis project Ga0256845, IMG submission 189101) | Tube worm associated microbial communities from hydrothermal vent at the East Pacific Rise, Pacific Ocean - Riftia | ecosystem: Host-associated > Annelida > Integument > Unclassified ... | reverse complement strand
AGTCACCATTGTCACATCTATAATAGAAATATCTTTTTCCGTTTTTCTTAACAGTAATACCAGCAGACATTCGCTCTCCGCATTTATGACAGATTATCTTGCCGTTCAATAGATTTGCTTTTCTGTTTTTCTTTTGGTAACTATTTTGTCTAGCAAGACGATTTATCGCACCCCTCGTCGATATGGAATTAATTTTCATAAAGTCTTCAACAGAAACTGCTGGAGTGAAATCATATAAATCTTGGAGTATTATAATTTTCGTACCATATCCTAAAACTCCCGTATAAAATGGGTCTTTAAGTATTCTGTTTATTGTCTGGGTCGTTATGGTGACGTGTTTTTTGTGTCCATTTTTACTAGACTTGGTGTATCCGCTTTCATTTAAGAATATTGCCAAGTCTTTTTGTAGTGCACCATTAATTCTTTTTCTAAAAACTTCTTTAATTAAGAGGTAGTTATCAGCATCTGCTCTTAGGTTTCCGTTACCATCTTTGTAGTATCCATGTTTGGGTTTATTTATATATGATCCTGCTTCCAAACTTAATCTGTTGCCTCTCTTTACGTTCAGGCTTAATTTGTCAGAGTATTCTTTTGAAAGAGTAAATGTAATACCCAGTAGCATTTTTCCGCTAGGATTATTTTCAAAAGTAAAACTGGCGAATTTAAGGTCTCTAATAATATCTCTGTCCAAAAGGTCTATAATCTCACCAGCATCTTTCATATTTCTTGCGAGCCTGTCTGGGTGCCACGCTATAACACCGTCGTATTTACCAGTTTTAATATCATCAATCATTCTTTTAAATTTAGGACGTGTACCTGATTCTTTAGCTGATTCAGATTCGCTTAGTATGTCTATGTAATTTAAATCTTGTCTCTCTGCGAAATCTTTACATTCTGATATTTGATCTGGTAAAGACCTTACTTGCTTACTTTCTTCATCTGTAGACTTCCTAGCATATATTACATATCGGTATTTTTCTGGGGTGAATTTATTTTCTTCAGAGTTTACACTAGATAATAAGTCAGCCAATTCTTGGATCGTTTTTGGTGTATTGCTATTCATTTAAATAATGATGGACTTAAATAATTTACTTTGCAAGTCTTGAGTGATATTATAATTTTATACAACTTAATAAAGACCTAACCCTCTACAGAGGCATGGTCGCAAAACCAGTCAAGGACAGAGAACCCATCGTGGAGCCTGCCTTGACTGGTTATGTCGGGAAACTGGCATAGGTAACTTAGTTACTAGCTCGCGGTGGGCTTTCTGTTTATATATGAAAAAAAGAATTATAAAAAAACTTTGCATGTCAGCGCTCGGCTTATTTATAGCAATATTTGCCCTTGGGATACTCTCTGTGTCGATTAAAGGTGCATTATTAATGTTTGCTACCTCATTAATAATTTTTCCTAAAACTCATGAAAAGATTGTTGAAAAAACAAACCTAGATTTTCCCGTGAGTATTTGGGTAATATTAGTCATTGCAATGTTTATTTTTGCTATTAGTTTTATACCAATAGTGGGTGAAGTTGATAAACAAGAAACTGATCAACATAAGGAGATTGTTGTTAAAAAACAAGAAGATCAACTTTCTATTAAAAACAGTAGTGATAATGAAAATAAACCAATAGAGCCAGTAAAACCAAGCCTTTTAGACAAAGCTGAGATTGTTAAAAAAATGGAAAGTGTCGAAAGTGAAACTAATTTAAAAGTCGAAGATGTTGCTGTCGATAATGAGTATCCTGTTGTTAGGGTTGTTGATGGGGATACTGTCGTTTTAAATGTGAGTGGGGAAAATAAAACAATAAGATTGATTGGTATTGATACTCCCGAAACAGTACATCCAAGTAAGCCAGTTGAGTGTTTTGGTAAGGAAGCTTCAGACAGAGCAAAAAGTCTATTACTCAACAATACGGTTATCTTGGAGAAGGATAGTTCTCAAGGTGAAGTTGATAAGTATGGGAGATTGCTTGGATATATAATACTTCCTGACGGTCGTAATTTTAATGAGATGATGATTAAAGATGGTTATGCTTATGAGTACACTTATTCATCGGCATATAAATATCAAAAAGAATTTAGGGAGGCGCAAATTTATGCAGAAAATAATACTTTAGGTTTGTGGGATCCAAACGCTTGTCCAGATGAGATAGAAAAAGAAGAGGAAACTGTTGTAGAAGAAGTTCAAGTATCAGATGATTATATTTGTTCTTATAACGCCTATAATTGTGGAGATTTTAATTCTCAAAGCGAAGCTCAATCAGCTTATGAAGCGTGTGGTGGTGTAGATAATGATATTCATAAATTAGATGGAGATTTGGATGGTGAGGCTTGTGAGACACTGCCGTAAGTTGGGTGTTAGCTCATTTTAATTAAGAGTTTTTATTTATGGGTGGTTATTTTCTGGAATAAGATTATTATAGAAAATATGGGGAAAAAACAAATAACCAAAAAGCAACACTATGTTCCTGTCTTTTATTTAAAAAAATTTGTAAATAGTAAAGGTAAACTCGAGATTTTAGATTGTGAAAGACTTAAAATTGTTTCTCCAAGAGTGCCAAAAAGTATTTGTAGACAGAAATTTTTTTATTCTATAGATGGGAAATACGATGAGATTAGTCAGATTATTGAATCTGAATGTCAAAAGATTGAAGATAATATTGCTAAAAATTATGATCCCATATGTGAGAAAATAAGAGGAGATAGTCATATTGATGATAGTGATAAGCTACTACTGTCTACGTTTATGTCGTTACAGTATTTACGTGGGTTATCTATGAGAAAACAAATAAAAAGGATGGATTCTGAAATGGTGAAACATTTAACCAAGTTACGGTTTAGCTCTAAATATGCTCACAAGGATTTTGATCGGTTAGAAAAAGAAACAGGAGAGATAATTTCTAATGACGAAAGACTAAAAACTATCAAAATTGCCACTGAAGGAGAGTATGACGTTGAGACAAACAATATCTCCCATCTTAAATTTTTAGCTGAAACAGAAGAGTTTCGTAATTTATTTTTTGGAAAATATTGGACAGTTTATATATTGAAATCAGATAGTAAGTTTTTTACATCAGATAACCCCGTAATTGAGGAATTCCCCAAAGAGCATGAGAAGTTTTTTAGTAACACTTTCTTCGACAGAACACATTATTTTAGCGTTGCTCCAGATATATTGATCGTTGCTACACAACCATATAGTGTTACAGGTAAAAAAATTAAGAGAAAAACTCTCTTTGACAGAGACAAAGAAAAAATTGATGATTTAAATTTTATTCAGTTTAAATATGCAGATAGGTATGTGTATTCTGGGAAGTATAACGGATTACAATATTTACTTAATAAAAGTTTAAGTTATAAAAAAAATCAAGATATGCACATTAGAAATCTCTATAGGTCTTTTAGAGAGGAACAGGGATGGTAATTCTTAGATTCAGTAGGTATATCTTTATAATATAGCCAAACTAATAGGGGGGGGTGGTATGGGGTTGTATAGTTTAATTAAATTACCCCTATAGATAAGCGGTCTTAAAGTGTTGAAAAGCCTGATTTTACAGCTTATTTTTTAGTGATGTCGTCAGAATTCTCATCTAAAGTAATAAGATTATCGGATTCGTCAGTAACTTCCTGTGTTGTTGATACAGAATCATCATTATCACCATCAGAATTTTGTGATTCTTCTACACTATCTACTAAATCTGTGAAATTGTCTTTATTTTTTGCCATATAAATACTTTAACACCTTAATAAATTACTGCAATTTCATCAAAAGTGGATTTTTTGTTGATAAAGCTAATCATTTCGTTGTTCCATTTTGCCGTTTTCTCGGTATTTAGCGACAATACGGTAAATAGTTCGAGTAGGGTATCAAACCGCCCACCAAAACAGAACCAGTCGGCAAAATGCCGACTGGTTCTGTTTTGGTGCCTTTATTTTACACTGCTCGCACCTATTTCCAAAATCATAATTAAATAAGGAACGCACGAAGTGCGTGCTGTCCATTGCGTGCGTCTGAGGGCGCACGCTCTCCACGGCGAGAGCCTGTGGTAATTCTTTACAATCTCTCCGCAAGGAGAGTTTTGTGGTAACTCTCGCAATACGACCGCGTCACTCTCGCCTCGCTCCACTCGGCGAGCCGTCCGACCAAAACCATTTCCTTTCAATTTTTGTTCGGCTCCTCCCCAGACCCCTCCGCCGTCGCAAGGCGGAAATTAAAAGGTAAGGAAATGGTTTTGTCGGTCGGGTTCGCTACGAGTTATTACAGAAAATTTTTTTGAAATATCAAAGTATGGTATACTACTAGAGTAGTAGAAAGAGAGTGTATCTTTTAACTAAAATAATATGTCAAACATTTCAAAAAATTTACGAAAAGCGAGAGAGAAAAAAGGATTGTCGCAAGAGCGATTGGCAAGGTTGGCAGATGTTGCTAACAATACCATTATCAAAATTGAAGCAGGTAAAAACCAAAACCCAACACTTGATACTTTGCAAAAAGTATCCAAAGCATTGGAAATGAGTGTTGATGAATTAATAAAATAATTATGGCAAAGAAAAAAATCGATTATACAAATTGGTCCAAAGATGAGCTTATAAAAGAATTAAAGCGCATTAAGGAAACTACATATGGTCTTGTGTGGCATCGTGATGTTCCGCATGAAAAAATTGATGTGCTTATCAATCCTGATGCGCGAACACCAGAAGAAATGTTTGCAAATGAAGTTGCTGGCAAGCCATTTCCTGTTTTGAAAGAAGTCAAAAGTAAAGATGTTGTTTCTAATGACAATGACCAAACTCACATTTTAATTGAAGGTGATAATTACCATTCACTTGCAGTTTTAAATTTTACACATCAAGAAGCGATTGATGTTATTTATATTGACCCACCTTATAATACAGGAAACAATGATTTTATTTATACTGATAATTTCAAAAGTGGTTATGTTGATAGAGAAGACCCTTTTCGTCATAGTAAATGGCTTACCTTTATGGAAAAGAGATTATGCCTTGCTCATGCATTGTTAAAAAAAGATGGTGTTATTTTTATTAGTATTGATGACAATGAACAAGCACCATTAAAAATGTTATGTGATGAAATATTTGGTGAGACAAATTTTATTTCAATGTTGTCGGTAGAAAATAATCCGAAAGGTAGAAAAAATTCAAAGTTTATTTCTGTTAGTAATGAGTACTGTTTAATTTATGCAAAGGATAAAAATGAAAGTTACTTTATAGAAAATGTTCCAAAACAAGCAAGTGATTTAGTAGTTGACGAAGATGGAAACTATGTACATAATAGCGGCAAAAGAGTGCTTGTTGGAGAAAATAAATTTAACCAAGTCGTTAAAAATTTTGATTCAGATAAACATTATACAGTATATTTTAATAAAAAAGAAAATAAATTAATTACAAAGAAAGAAAAATCCATAGATGAAATTGATAGCATTTTACTTAATCAAGGATACGAAAGATATCACTCATATTTCAAAAATGACATAGTTTTGAATACTTATACAGAATCTAAAATAAAACAACTATTTAAAGAGAGTGCTTTAGATTTTAAAAATGGGAAAATCTATGAGAAAAATTTCAATGTAACAATAAGACTTAAAAGTCTTATTGTTAATAGATCTTACGAGGCAGTTATTGATAACAAAAAGAAGGATTATAAGATAGACGTTAAAACAACTTCTGCAGGAACTGAGTTAAAAGATATTTTCGGAACCGACAAGTTACCATTCAGCAACCCAAAAAACATTGGACTATTAAAACTTTTAATAACATTGTTTGAAAATAAGTCGATAACAGTATTAGATTTTATGGCTGGCTCTGGAACAACTGGGCATGCAGTTTTGGATTTAAACAAGGAAGACGGTGGGGATAGAAAATTTATTCTATGTACCAATAACGAATCAAATATTTGTACTGACGTTTGTCAGCCACGACTTAAAAAAGTAATTAAGGGATACAAGAATATTAAAGGAGAAAAAGTTGAAGGGCTTGGCGGAAATCTAAAATATTTTACTGCTTACGATTTTGTAGAACCTGAACAAACAGACAAAAACAAGCGTAAGCTTGTTAAAAAATCTACAGAAATGATTTGTATAAAAGAGAATATTTTTGATTTAGTAACTGAAACAGAAGAATATAAGATTTTAAAAAATCCAAAAAATGAATATCTCGGAATTATTTTTTATGATGAAGCAATAGACGAGTATAAAAAAGCAATAAAGAAGATTAAACAAAGAATAAATACATATGTATTTTCTCTTAACGATGACCCTCACACAAAAGAGTTTGCTGATGTGAAAGATAAGGTAAATTTGAAAGCGATACCTGAGGTTATTCTGAAAGTTTATCAAGAAATTTTTAAATAATTATTATTATGAGAATAGAATTAAAAGATTATCAAGAAAAAGCAGTTGTAAAGCTGAAAAATACAGCAAATGAATTGCTTGATATGGAAGAAAATAAGATTCTTATTTTTGAGTCTCCAACTGGTTCTGGAAAAACTATAATGACGGCGGAGTTTTTAAGTCGTTTAATTGATGCACGCCTAGACGGAAAGAAGTTTGCTTTTGTATGGATAGCTGTCAATAAACTTCATGACCAGAGCAGAGATAGTTTAAAAAAATATTTTGATGCACATGCTATCGGTTTACGCTGTTCGTATTTTCAGGAGCTTGAAAATAGACAAATTAAAGAAAATGAAATTTTGTTTTTAAATTGGGCGAGCATAAATAAAAAAGATAATATCTATATTCGTGCAAATGAAAGAGACAATAATTTAGATACTGTTATTGCACGAACAAAAGAAGCTGGACGAACAGTTATTTTAATTATTGATGAAAGTCACCACACTGCACAAAGTGCAAAATCACAGGAAATTATTATAGATACTATTGCACCAAAAATCACTATTGAAGTTTCAGCAACCCCACAAAATACAAGTAAATATATTGTGCCAGTAGAAAAAGCAGATGTGCGAAAAGAAGGAATGATTAAAAAAGAAGTTGTAGTGAATGAAGGATTTGAAAATTATGTGATAGATAAAAGAGAAAGTGATGAATCAGCAGATGAGTTGATTTTACGAAGTGCAATAGAAAAACGAAATGAATTAGAAAATATTCTTGAAAATAAAGAAAATTCATCGGTAAACCCGCTCTTACTTATTCAACTACCAGATAAGAAAAAAGGTATTCCAGATAAAAAAGAAGATGTCTTGCGTATGCTTGCGAAATTTGGTTATACAAAAGATGACCCTCGTGTAGCAATTTACTTAACTGGAAAAGAAAAAATCAATCTTGATAATATTGAAAAGTCAGAAAATGAAGTGGAGGTTATGCTTTTTAAACAAGCTATTGCACTTGGGTGGGATTGTCCACGCGCTACAATTTTAGTGTTATTTAGACAATGGACAGATGAAAATATTACTTTTTCAATTCAGACACTTGGGCGTATTATGCGTATGCCAGAACATAAATACTACGAACATAACGAATTAAACAAAGCATATTTATATACTAGCTTACCAGATATTGACACAAGAATTGAACAAGGTGGTATGCAAGGAGATGTTAAGCCGTTGCAAAGCGATAGGATAAAAAGCTACTCAAACATAGATTTAACAAGTTATCACTCTAAGCGTTTTAGAGAAGAAACAAGACTTTCTTCTGATTTTCGTGCTGATTTTATGCAGGCAGCTAAAGAATTAAATTTAAAAAAGAAAGTTTCTTTTAAACATAGTATCGTTAATACAAAATTAATTGCTAGTGGTCGTATATTGGATACTGACAAAGAAGCACAAGGAATAGAAAAAGCTGGCATATTAGCATTACCAAAAACAGAACTTGAATTGCAAAATGCTTTTGATTTTTTTGTTAGAGAAAGTTTGGCTCCAGAATTTGCACCAGAAACTCGTTCAATTAAACGAATAAATGAATCAATTTATGCTTTCTTTGGTGCATCAAGAGATGAAGACAGATGGCCTGAAATTCAAGCTGTTGTTTTGGCAGAAGAAAATCAGCAAGCAGTAGTTAATGTTATCAATCGTTCAAAAGAGTTATATCAAGAAAGAGTTGGAAAAGGAAAAAATAAAATAATTAAAAATGAAAATCCGTGGAATGTTCCATTTTCTATAAGTTATGATTTGATGCATAAAAAGAAAAACTACAAAAAGTCAGTATTATTGCCTTATTTTGCAAAAACAAAGACCAATGAGGATCAACAAACGATTTTTGAGGAAGACAGCGGTATTGAGGTTGACTTTATAAAATTTTTAGAAGAATCAAAAGAAGTTGATTGGTGGTTTAAAAATGGAGTAAGTGACGCAACCTTTTTTGCTGTTCCATATATTGAAAATGATTTAGAAAAACCATTTTATGTTGATTTCATCGTAAAATTAAAAGACGGAAGAATTGGATTATTTGACACAAAAGGCGGTATCTACGCAGCAACAGCTGGACCGCGCGCCGAGGGACTAGCAAAGTATATTAAAAAAGAAAAAGGAAAGAAAAAAATATTTGGTGGGATTGTTATTAAGGATAAGAAAAGTTGGCGATATAATGATTCCGAAAAATATGAATACAATCCAAATGATTTGAAGAATTGGAAGTTTTTGGAATTTTAAAAATATAAAATATGATTGTAAGACCTAGACTAAACGACTTTCACGATTTACCTTTCAAACAAGAGGGGGTTGATTTTGCTATTCCTTTTCTAGATGAAGATATACCTTTATATCTTGATCCTTTTTTGTTGTGGAAAAGCCCATCTCAACAAGATCAAGCACTACATACTGAAATAATTAATTCGTTTAATTTTTTAGGAAAATTATTTTTAGAAGATACGGATAGAGCAATCCAAATTTTGAAGGAAATATCAGAATGCAATGAAGTTGGATTGGGTAACTCAAAAACAAAACATGGTAAGAAAATTGGAGATAAAATGGCAAAAGAAATTCTATCTACCTTTAGGGATATTCCTCAAATTCAAAAGCAAGGGTTTACTCATTTTGAAGAATTACAGCTTTTAATTGAAAATTTTTCAAAAGATCGTGTTAGTGATATTTCTTGCAATTTTATCAAATCTTTTTTAATTGATTACACAATTCAACAATGCGAGAAACACTCTATTCCAATAAAAACTGTAGAAGTTCAATATTTTGATACTAAAAAACTTAAACTAATAGCTGAAGAAATTGATTTACCTATAAATCCAAATACAAAAGAACCTATTTTATTAATTCCAAAAAGATGGCTTCGTTTTGTTCCTTGGATAAACTTTGAAGATTATTTTCAAGACTATATTTCAACATCTAAAAAATTACTATCAGGGAGAAAAATACCTAGACCTCAAATTCTTGAATATAATAGGAAAAATTATGATCAAGTTCAAACTTATATAAAAAGAAAGCAACTAGAACAAAAAAGTTGCAAAAATGATCCGTTATTTACTCAGATACCAATTCTATCTTCCAAAAGAAAATTAAGTACTATTATAAAATTGCCAACTGGAAAAACAAATAATGCGGATCAAGAATATGAAAAAAATCTTTGCCCATTATTGGCATCTATACTTTTCCCCGACTTAGATTTTGCTCAATCACAATCAAGAACAATTAGAGGAGTTTTAATTAGAGATCTAATTTTTTATAACAATACCTCTCATAAATTACTAAACGAAGCTTATACAACTTATAATAGTAAACAAATAGTATTTGAACTAAAAAATGTTAAAAAAGTTTCTACAACTCATATAAATCAATTAAATCGCTATTTGAATAATGAATTTGGAAGTTTTGGGATTATTTTTACAAGAAATAAACCACCTAAAAATGTATTAAAAAACACTATTGATTTATGGGCAGGACAAAGAAAATGCATATTGATTTTAGATGATGAAGATTTAGAGTTAATGTGCCAAGTTTATGAAAATAAGCAGAGAAAACCGATTGATGTAATCAATAAAAAATATGTAGAATTTATGAGAAGTTGTCCAGCCTAAACGTTTAATCCCAATTATTATGAATAAAGAACAAGTAGAAACATTTCTAAAATTACAACCACAGCTAAAAAGTGCCTATGATGAAATTGCTCTTTTGTCAAAAAAGAAGCCAACGGATTCTTTAAATAAGTTTAAATTAAAATTTATAAATAGTATTCTCTCTAGAGCTAACGCAATTTTGGAAGATAAATATAAACCATTCCCAGATGATTTCACTTTATTTGAGGAAGATGATATGCCAAATAACAGTGATGTTGTTTTTATTTTATCTCATTATCTAACCTCTTTGGAAAAACTAAGATGTGATAATATTCAACATCATGATTATGACTGGTACTGGTTGATTGATGGTAAAATATCAGATCAAAAAACAAATTCTAGAACTATTAAATAACTTAATCTTAAAAACATATGACTGAAGAAATAAATTGGATACCAACAGATAAAAATGTTGAAAATTATAAATTATTGAAAGACATGCTTTCTGCTCAAAAAATTGAGTTTGATATTTTGTCAAAAAAGAAAGCAGATGGACAATTAAACTCAATGAAAATAAAAATGGTAAATCGTGTTTTAGAACCCTTAAAAGAGCTTTTTAAACAAGAAGAATCTTATAATTTTTTAGATACTTTAAATGAAGACGAGATTCCTACAAACAGCGACGTTGTTTTAATTATTAGCCAGTACGAAACAGCAATAAATGAATTTAAGAACAAATATTACCATGATTATAGATGGCATACAGAAGAATATCTAGAAAAACAGCAGGAGTATGATGGGGGCGATTATTATAATGAATAGGACTTGAGAAGTAGAGAGCAATCCTGTTTCTTTCCACACAAATACCACAAAACTTTAATCGGAGGCAATGAGCGAGCCACGAGAGCGCCGAGCAGGCATTTGGCGAGTTTACGAGCCAAGTCAATGCGAGGTGTCTCTCGTGAGCGAACGAACGAACGATTTACCACAGGTTCTCGCCGTGGAGAGCGTGCGCCCTCAGGCGCACGCAATGGACAGCACGCACTTC
>Ga0256845_1003306_pt1 | contig 11034 bp, 11 predicted proteins | sample RiftiametaG_FD_189101 | JGI IMG/M metagenome (GOLD analysis project Ga0256845, IMG submission 189101) | Tube worm associated microbial communities from hydrothermal vent at the East Pacific Rise, Pacific Ocean - Riftia | ecosystem: Host-associated > Annelida > Integument > Unclassified ... | reverse complement strand
CGCCGAGGCGGAGTTCGAAGCCGAGACGGAAGCCGAAGAAACCCCGGTGCCGGAGTTGGAGTCCGTGACCTGGGCGTCGTCGCCGCAGGCCAGTATCAAGAGCGAGCAGAGGAAGAATGGTGTGCGCGCGAGAACGAGCATTGCGCGAAGACTACCATGGAGGGGAAAGAGCTGATGACGACGTGATTGCCGAAAGGTGTGGACTTCTGCACGTGTCCGGCAGGTCGTGAGAGCAGCTTCATGATCAGCGGCTGACGAAGCGCTTTTTGGCGGCGAGCACCTTGGCGACGTAGCGTTGGCTTCGGCTTGGCAGGCCGCTTCCGGCCTTTTGCCACTTGCGCACGTTGCCGGGGCCGGCGTTGTAGGCCGCGATCCCGAGGCGTTGGTTGCCGTCGAACTTGCTGATCATGCGGGCCAGGTAGTAGGTGCCAGCGCGCACGTTGAACTCCGCGTTGTAAGGACGGGAGCGCTCGCCCATTTGCTTGGCCAGGGCGCGGGCGGTCGAGGGCATCAGCTGCATCAGACCCGCGGAGCCGCCGGGGCCGCGCGCCTTGGGATTGAACTTGCTCTCGACCCAGATCATCGCGTTGATCAGGTTTGGATCGACTTTGTACTTCTTGGCGGCAGCGCGCACATGGGGCTGCACGGCGAGGATCTTCGCTCGCTCCTGGGGGGACCAGGAGGAACTCAGCGGAGTGGGGGTTGGGGAGGCCGTTTCGCCCCGGTCAGCGCTCGCACAGGCCGCGGCGAGCAGCACCGCAAAGCCACAGGCGGCGCAGGCCGAGAGGATCGCCCGATGTCGACGCACGATCATGGCCAGACGGTAGGGCACAACCTGCCGGCCGCGAAAAAAGAGGCGGCGGCGGGCGGTCGCCTCTTTTGCGCATCGATCTCGCATCGGCCCCGAGGCTAACGAGCGACGCGACAGAGATCCAGCCGCCGCGTTACGTGGTAGATCCGCGGTTCTGAGCGGCTTGTTTGAACACGAGAGATCACACGCGGGCCAGGCGAAGACGATGTGCCCGGAGCCGTCGCGGAGAACTTGGCGAAAAGACTCGAAATACGCGGCAGTTCGACGATTTGGCGGCGTCGCGCCGATCGTGGTGCCTGCCTTGGCTCGCCTGCGGGGGGCGGCCGTCACCAAGCGAGAGCTTGACCATGGGGGCGACTTCCATAAACTCCACCTCCCCCAGCCCGATGGGGGCGAAAACGAAGACCGGGCAGTCGCGGTCCACTTAAGGGCCGTCGCACAGGGCGGGCGAATCGCCTGAGAATTGAGAGACAGACGTGAGCGAGCAACTTCATGCCGTAATCCGCACCGGGGGCAAGCAGTACCGGGTCGCACTTGGAGACCTGGTAAAGGTCGAGAAACTCTCCCTCGAGGTGGGCAGCGCGCTCGACCTGGAGGTCCTCCTGGTGCGCAGCGGCGACACCATTAAAATCGGCGCGCCGACGGTTGCCGGGGCTGTGGTCCGCGCGACGGTTGCCAGCCAAGGGCGCGGTCGAAAGATCGTCGTCTACAAATTCAAGCCGCGCCGGAACTACCGCAAAAAGCAGGGTCACCGGCAGTCGTACACCGAGCTCAAGATCACGGAGATCGCCGCTTAAGCCGGCGTTAGACTCCAGCGGAGGCCCACCATGGCACATAAAAAAGGACAGGGTTCGATCAAGAACGGCCGCGACTCACAGTCGCAGCGCCGCGGCGTCAAGAAGTTCGGCGGCGAAGTCGTTCGCGCCGGCAACATCTTGGTCCGTCAGGTTGGCGGCACCGTGAAAGCGGGCCGTAACGTCGGAAGGGGCAAGGACTTCACCCTCTTTGCGCTCTCGGACGGAGTCGTTCGTTTTTACAAGCGGGGACGCGAGCGTCGCACCTTTGTCGCGATCGATCCCGTGGTCGACGAGGCAGCAGCCGCCGAGTAACCAGCGACGGGCCGCCCGTGGGCGGCTCATCGCATAATCGTCATGCGTTTCGTTGATCGGGTTCGAATCCTCGTACGTGCGGGCGATGGTGGCGACGGCCATGTCGGCTGGCGTCGCGAAAAATACGTGCCCCGCGGGGGACCGGCGGGCGGCGACGGGGGTCGTGGCGGTGATGTGATCCTGGTCGCGGACGAGGAACTCACGACCCTCCTAGACCTTCGTTACCGCCAACACTACCGAGCCAAAGACGGCAAGCCGGGGCGCAATAAGTGTCAGTACGGAGCCGGTGGCGATGACCGAGTGGTGCGCGTACCGGTGGGTACTGCGGTCTACCTAGAGGGCCTTGGCGAGCCGGGCGTGCGACCTCCCTGGGCTGAGGAGCGCGGCCCAAAGGCCGACGAGGGCGGCCTGGAGATGGTCTACGTCTTCGACGACGAGTTCGAAGATGACCTGGAGGGCGTGCTCGCTGCGGGCGAAGAAGAAGATGACGATGACGGCGACGATGACGAAGATGTCCTCGCAGACGAGCAGGTAACCGAGACCGAGGACCTGCAAGAAGCGCAGCCGAGCGATGAAATCGCTGCGGAGGTCGAGACAATCGATATACCCGCCGAGTTTGGATCGGTCGCGAGAGCCGTCGCGGGCTCGGCGGTCTCCGAGCCCGAGCCCGACCCCGACCCCGAGAACGAGAGCCACGCAGAGCGCCGCCGACGGGCGCGGGACGAGGCGACTCTCCTGGGCGATCTCGTCGACGGGGGGCAGGATTTGCTCGTCGCTCACGGAGGTCGCGGAGGCCGCGGCAACGTACATTTTAGATCCTCGACCAATCGCACTCCGACCCACGCCGAACCGGGCACCGAGGGCGAGGGTTTTTGGCTCCGTCTAGAGCTCAAGCTGCTCGCCGATGTCGGCATTGTCGGTTTTCCAAATGTAGGTAAGTCAACGCTGATCTCTAGGATCAGCCGCGCCCGGCCCAAGGTCGGCGCCTATCCATTTACTACGTTGGTCCCTCAGCTCGGCGTCGTCGGCCTGGCTGGGGAACGCTCGATGGTCGTCGCCGACGTGCCGGGGCTTATCAAGGGGGCGAGTGAGGGACGCGGGCTCGGCCTGGATTTCCTCCGCCACCTCGAGAGAACCCGCGTATTGCTACACCTGCTCGCTCCAGATCCGGGCGAAGAGCGATCACCGCTCGCGGATTTAGATGCGCTCGAGGCCGAACTCCGGGCCTACGGCTCGATGTTTGATGGTCGTCCGCGGGTTGTCGCGCTCAATAAGATCGATACGCCCGAGGGCCAGGCACTGGTCAATAAGCTCCGACGACGCCTGCGGGCGCGGCGGATCCCGGTGTTCCCGATCTCCGCGGTGACAGGCGAAGGGGTTTCAGCGCTGCTCGAGGCGCTCTGGCGTCGCGTCGCCCTTAGCCGTGAGATCGCCGCCAAAGCGACCGCCAAAGCCGTGGCCGACGCCGCGGATTGATCCACAGGTTCAGGCTCTCGGGGCGGACTCGTGTCCGCAACCGTGTCTGCGCTTTGTGTCGACGGTTCGCGCTTGCGGTGAGATGTGGTGCGGGTATTCGCTCTGTCGAGTCTAGCTATTTAAAGTTTTGGATCGCCCAAAGGCTGCCCTCGGGAGTCGTGTAAAAGCCGCAGGCGACCTTTGTGTACTTTGTGCTGCTCATATTGATATAGTGGCCGTGCTTTTGAAAGTCCTCGCCCGGGCCCTCGGCCCACATCTGTGAGAGGCAGCCGAGCAGGGACATTTTGAGGTCTGTGGAGGGCCAGCCGGGGCATTCGTTTTGTGCCGATTCGTTGCAGCTCGGGAAGGCTCCGTGGGGGGTGCCAGACTGCGAATCGCTTTTGGCCTCGTCGTCGGTACAGCCCTCGGCGTCGGTCCAGCGGGTGTAGGGGGGAAGGCTGAGGCTCGCTCGGTAGTCGTTGATCTCGTCGACGCAGGCCTGGGCGAGGGAATCGTCGCCGCCGCTCTCACCAGCGCTGGATCCCGCGGAGCCGGAGCTTGATGAGCCGGAGCTTGATGCGGTGGAGTTGGTCGTGGTCGAGCCATCGGTCGAGCCTGTGTCGTCGCCATTGCAGGCGAGCGTAAGGCCGCCAAGGAGAAGGGCGCAGAGCGGGATTTGGGAGGTGCAGAGGGGGGCCACCGTCCGAGGCTAGCAACCCGGGAGAGCGGCCGGCGGGCATTCTATTCGAGGAGCCGGGGGCGACGCCCAAGGTCGCTCGAAAGCAGCGTGCAGGAGAGGCTTCGCGACGACACTGCTGGGGCCTACGACCCGCGGGCGAGCTACGGCCAGCCGAAGATGGCGCGGAGGATAAGGCCGACGACGACGCTACCAGCGTTGGCAGCTAGCGACCAGAGCAGCGGGCGGCGTACGGCAAGGGACCAAAGCAGCAGGGCCTCGACTGCAAACGCGAAGCTCTCGGCGCCGACGAAATAGGCCTCGTAATTTGGCCAACCGAGGGAGGGGATCACAAACCACACCATCGGGTGGGTGAGCGTGCTCGCGGCGGCGGCGATCGCTAGACGAGCGCGCCACGGTTTGCCGCGGGTCGCCGCGAGATAGATCGGGATCTCGACCGCTTGGGTGAGAAGGTAGGCTGTGAACCAAGTTTCGACGCTCACCGCGACCACGGCAGCCTCCTCTCGAGGAGCAGCAGGGTCAGGGCGGCGAGCTCCAAATGACCGTGAAAGCGCGCGAAGCGGAAGTAGCCGAGGGTCGCGTCGCGCAGGTCCAGGAGTGCCCAGATAGCAAAGAGCAGGGCGAGGGCAGCCGCGCCGAGCATCAGCGGTCCGCCGAGATCGCGGCAGAGATCGAGGAAAGAGCGGCGAAATGTCGGCGGCGTCGCTCGGGTCCGATCTTCGTCGGGCAAGAGGTGCACCCAGACAGCGTAGTGGATCGATTGTGTAAAGGTGAAGAGCAGCACCAAGCGGAGGCCTAGATCGACATCGATACCGGGTGCGAGGCGAGCGAGTTGGTCGTCGATGCCGATGCCGCCGAAATCGCGGAGCAAGGCGGCGCTGGTGTGTGCGAGGGCGAGGCCCAGGGGCGAGAGTAGGAGTGCGCTGACGCCGACAAAAAGGGCGAGAGGGATCCAGTGGAGTCGGCGCTCGCGGGCCCGCCAGGACCACCAGAGGGCGACAGCGATAAAATTATGGAGGTAGGCGAAGACCAGATCGGCGAGCGGACCCAGGGCGAGCACACCGGCGCCGACGAGGGCGATCAGGGCGAGGGCGAAGAGGCGACGATCGATGCCCGTGCGCGCGACGATGGCGACGGCCGCGACTCCGAGTAGGCCGACACTCAAGTCCGCACCGAAGCCGGTCGCGATGATCGGCAGAGCGCCGAGGATCCAGAGATGCGGCCGCCGATGGAAACCTGGCCCTACGACCATGTAACGGAGATCTGCCAGCAGGTGAGGCACGCCCCAGATCATCGGTCCCAGGGCCAATACCCAGAGCGGGATGAGCAGCGCCGCGACGGTCGCTGTGACGATCATCAGGCTCGCCATGGTCGCGATTCGCAGGTCGCGGTCGATCATTAGCGGCCGGCACAGCGGCCCCAGGAGTCGGAGCCAGCGGCGGCGGAGTCCGTCGACGGGGGCGAGCAAGCGGGCGGTTGCGGCGACGAGCGCCATGCCCTGCGATGGTACGCGAGGAGCCGGGCCTTGCCCATCGCGAGCGATCTGAGAGTGCCTTCGGAGTTGCTGCGAGAAATGCCCTGCTCGCGCTGCTTCGCCCGCGGGTCGGTGAGCAGGTGTCGTCGCCTTCGTTATACTCGGCGCCCCTCCATGAGCGATCCTTCGAAGTCTGCCCGTGAGCCTCAAATCCCGCCGCTCGCTCGCCGTGGGCCGCTGCTTCGCCTCTTTTTGTGGGTGACCGAGCCGACGCTTATCAAGGGCATTTCGATCGGCATCGTGCTCTCGCTGGTGATCACCGTTGGCAGCAAGCTCGATGCGGTCTGGTACGTCGCGAGCGGCCTGCTCCTGATCGCAGTGGCGATGATCTTCGGGGTGATCATCGGCCACTACATCTTTGAGACCCGCAAGAAGCGGCTGCAAAAGAACGCGCTCGGTCTGCTCTCAGAGGCGAGCTCGGTGTTGCCAGCGATCAGCGAAGACATCCTAGCCCTGGTCACGACGCAGGATGCCCAGCACCTGCAGTCGCTCTGGGCTCGGCTTCACCGGATCAAACCCAGCCTGCGCGAGCTGTCGACGCTGGTGGTGGCGATGGTCTTTCGGGTGATGGCGATGAGCACTCTCATCGCTGTTCTCGGCGGTGCGATCTCTTTCGCGGTCTTCTTGGCGACCTATCTTCAGGTCGAGCGCATGGGCCAGCAAAACGAGCTTTTGACCGCCCAAAATCAGATGATCAAGGAGCAGACAGAGCTCTTTCGACTGCAGATTTCGGCCGACAAGGGGGCCCGCGAGGTTGACCTCTCGCTCAGCACGGCGGCGCAGCGGCAGGCGATCGTGCTCGGTCTGATCGACGCGGTCGACTCCGAGGTCGCGCTGATCAAGCAGGATCGGGTGAGTCGGGGCGAGGGTCTCGGCAGCGTCCGTGACGATGACGATCACGACAGCAGCGAGCGCATCCAGATCTCTGCGGGCATGTACCGAAGGATCCAGCGCACGCTCAGTCAGCTCGACCCCTACCGGGTTGTCGATCCGGCGACGATGCGAGTTGGCAGCAGCACTCGCAGCCCCGAGCAGGAACTTCTGCTCCACTATTTGGAGGGTTCTTCGGTGGACCTGCGTCCGCTCAGCCTACGGCGGGCTTATCTCGTCGAGGCTGATCTGCGGGAGCTCGAGGTCGGCGAGATCAACCTCAATGACGCGAGTTTTGATCGGGCTGTCATGCGGGAGATCGATCTCAGTGATGCCTATCTCGAGGCCGCGACTTTTGTCGAAATCGACGGCCAGGGCGCGAGTTTTGGCTCTGCGCATATGGCGAGGGCGCTCCTTCGCGGGGCGGATCTTACCAGCGCGGATCTCAGCGCGGCCGATCTCTCAGCGGCGGACCTGAGCTATGCGATGCTGCGTCAGGCGACCCTTGAGGGTGCCGACCTGCGCGGGGCCAAGCTCTGGGGGGTGGACCTCGACCAGGCCGACATGTCCGGCGAGATCAGGCTTAAGGGTGCAGATCTCAGCTGCGCAGATCTTCGCACCATCGACCAAGCGCCCCAGGTACAGGTGCTCAAAGAGGCTGTGAACTGGGAGCTGGCGGTGTACAGCGAGGCTTACGCCGCGGCCCTCGGGATCCCAGAGGCGCGTCAAAGGGCCAACAAAGAGGCGCTCACCCGCCTGCGCGCAGCGGCGACGATGGCGGAGAAGGACACGATCGTCGAGGCCCTGCGGGCGGCTGGGTCCGAAACGGCGGGCGGCTGAGCGTTGCTTCGCTTTGGCGTACAAACGCGGTGGTCACTTTTACCCCGGAGTGATTGGAGGCAATCATGATGTTCGTACTATCTAACTACTGGGCTCTTTGCGGCCAGTTTGCATGCTTGTGTAGCAGCGGCGCCGACTGCACCCGCGGCCTTGCCGGGATCTGCACAGGAGCCGACCGCGAGCGTGCATACGAGCGGCGAAGGTGAGGATCCCAAGCTCGCCAAAGGGCGGGTATTGTTGCTGTCTGGCGGAGTTATCGGTGGTCTCGGGCTCCTTACAATGACGGTAGGATTTGGCGTGCTTGGCGGTATTCACATCGGTAATCCGGGTCCAAAGAGGGTGCTAGAGTTCGATGATCTGGACCAGGGCCGAGGTGTCCTGCGGACCGCAAATGCGATGGCCATCGTCGGAGTTGTGGGGGCGACGATGAGCGTTACGGGGCTGATCCTCGGGGCCGTCGGCGGCGCGATTCGTTGGCGCGGGAGGCGTACACGTCTGTCGGGCACGCTCGGGCCGGGATCTGCGGGTCTGTCGCTCCGGTTTTGAGGGCGCGTGCCTTGTGAGCCCTAACGGCGACGCAGCAATACGCCTGTTTCAATATGGTCGGTGTACGGGAACTGATCGAAAAGCGCAAAGCTCTCGATCGTATGAGTCATGCTCAAACTCTGGAGGTTGTGCAGCATCGTCTGGGCGTTGCACGAGACATAAATAATATGATCATATAGGCGAACTTGCTCGACGGTCTCGGCGTCGAGACCGGCCCGCGGAGGGTCGACAAGCACAGCGCGAAAGTCGTAGTCCTCCAGATCGATGCCGGCCATGCGCCGGCTAGTTCGCTCGCCGCGCAGCACCTGTGTGAACTGCTCGGCCGAGATGCGCACGAGGTCGACGTTGGTGATGCCGTTGAGGGCCATGCTCTCTGTGGCAGCGCGGGCCGAGGGTTTGGAGATCTCGGTCGCGATCACCCTGCGAAATTGACTCGCCAGCGGGATCGTGAAGTTGCCGTTGCCGCAGTAAAATTCGACCAGGTCGCCGCCGATGCCGGTGGCCGAGTCGAGCGCCCACTCGAGCATTTTTTGGCAGACGATCGCGTTTGGTTGAGTGAAGCAGCCCTCGATCTGTTTGCTGTGATAGGGCTTCCCGTGCACCTCTAGGGTCTCGATCAGGTGATCCTGCGAGAGCACGAGCCGCTGCTTTCGTGCGCGACCGAGGATGTGAATGTCAAAGCGACCGGCGAGCTCTAGGGCCTTCGCACGCCAGGGTTCGGCGAGCTGCCGGTGGTAGAGCAGCGTCACCAGCATGCCGCCGGCGAGCGTCGCCAGGAATTCGACCTGGAAGAGGCGAAAGCGCAGCTCGTGGTCAGCGCGAATGGCCTCCAGGAGCGGGAACATCAGCTCTTCGATCGGCGCGTGAACCATGGCGCATTCGCTCAGCCGATGGCGCTGGTACTTGTCGCCGCGTTCAAACATCACATAGAAGAGATCGTCGTCTTGGTGCCAGGTGCGGAACTCCGCTCGCATGCGGTAGTGACTGGCCGGAGAATCGTGGACCTTGAGGGGGGGAGGGTGCAGGGGCGCGAACGCTTGTTCGATCCGCACCACTTTCTCGGCGAGCAGCTCCTGGTAGCGCGCCGGCTGGACCTGGGGAATGGCCATCGCGTTGTCTACTAGCCAGGCTGATCGGCAAGATCAAGGGGTTGCCGAGCGCTCTGGAGCTGTGGGGGCAGAGGCACCCAAAGGCGGCCTGCTGGCGGTACGGGTTGGTGGGCTGCGTGGGACTGGTTTTTGGAGTGAGCGGGCGCACCCGTGCCTTTGGGCGTGCCCCCGAAGGCAGGCCGCGGGCCAGATTGCCATTGTCCTCATGAGGGGCTCGAAATTGGTGGTACCTCACGATTTATCGCGGCGGTAATGTGCTCCCGCAATCGGTGCAGGTCCGGTCTCGAGCGTTCGTTCTCGCGTGGGCGGGTCGCGGTCCTGGGCGCCCTTAGGCTCGATCTTCTCCAGCGACAGCGGGCTTTGAGAGTTCTAGAATTCGAGGAAATTCGGGGGGACTCGAGGGGGATTCGAGGAGACTATGAAGGCGACGAAGGGTGAGCAGGTGGACATGAGCGGCAAGACGTGCCTCGTGACCGAGGCTGGATCTGCGGTCGGCCGCGAGATCAGCCGCAGTCTCGCGAAGATGGGGGCGGTCGTCGTGCTCGCTTCGCACGACTTTGGTGCGGTCGAGGCGGCGCGTTCGGTGATTATCGGCGAGAAGCCCTCAGCGCTGCTCGATCCGCATACCCTCGATCTCGGCAAGCGTCTGTCGATCAACGATTTTGCCAGCGTTTTTCTCGAGCGTCACAAGCGTCTCGATGTGGTGGTTAACGTTGTGCATCGGTCTTCGAGGACGAAGATCGAGGCCGACCTGGGCACCGAACTGACCTGGATGGCCAACGTTCTCGGCCCCTATATGCTGCTTGAGCGGCTTCTCGAGGTGCTGAAGGCGAGCGCGCCGGCGCGGGTTGTGCAGGTCGTGTCGCCCTATGCCGGGGGGCTCGATCTAACAGATACCGACTACGATTGCCGGAGTTACAGCGGCATAAAGGCCTATCGTCAATCGATGCAGGCGGCTCGGCTGCTCGCCTACGGGATCAGCACCAATTACGGGATCCACGGGATCTCGGCGAATGCCTGCGTGCCCGGGGTGATCCGGGGTGATCCGGGGGCGAACTTTTTTGCGAATTTGATGGCGACTTCGCCGGTGTCCGGTGCGATCACACCGACTTGGCTCGCGAGTTCGACCGAGGTCAGCAGCTTTACCGGCAAGCTTTATATGGGCAAGGAGGAGGTCAAGGACAAGCTCCGCGATGCCTCTGATGTCCAGACGCTCTGGCATACGCTCGGGGTTCAGGCCAACCAGGCCGTGCTCTGAGGTCTGGCTGCAGGGTCTGGCCGCAGAGTCTGGCCGCAGGGGCTGCATCAAGGGCTCGGTTCGTCGTGGTGTGGCGACTTCGTGCTCGGCGTTGCATCGGCCTGCACCGCCTGGAAACGCAGCAGCACCTTGCGCAGATCTCGGAGGCGGAAGGGTTTGCTCAAATAGTCATCCATGCCGGCTTCGCGGCATTCATCGTGGTCTTGTACGGTCGCGTTGGCGGTGAGGGCTGCGATGTAGGGCTGCTTTAAGCTGTGATCTGCGCGTATTTGACGGGTCGCCTGGATGCCGTCGAGTTCGGGCATATGCACATCCATAAAGATGATGTCGTAGTCGACGCTCCTGAGTAGCTCGATGGCTTCGAGGCCGTTTGCCGCGACGTCGGCGCGGTAGCCCAGGCGCTCGAGGGAGAGTCGCGCGACCCGTTGGTTGATGTTGTTGTCCTCGGCGATCAGTACCCGCAGGGCCTTGGGGAGTTCGTACGAAGTGTCCTCTAGGACAGATCTTGTGTCGCTGCTCTGAGGGGGCTGCACCGCGGTCGGCATCCGGGTCCTGAGCAGCGCGAGCAGGATGTTGTAGAGCCGCGAGGCGCGGACCGGTTTGGTCAAAAAGGCCGCGAAGAGATCCATGCCCTCGCGCTCCTCTCGTTGGCCCAGGGAGGTCAGCATCAGCAGCGGTAGTTCGGTGCCCGCGGGGATTTTTCGGGCCAAAATGGCGAGCTCAAGCCCGTCCATCTCGGGCATGTGCATGTCGAGAATCGCACAGTCGAAATTGTTGTCACCGTGGAGCACGGCGAGCGCCGCCT
>Ga0256845_1003305_pt1 | contig 11035 bp, 6 predicted proteins | sample RiftiametaG_FD_189101 | JGI IMG/M metagenome (GOLD analysis project Ga0256845, IMG submission 189101) | Tube worm associated microbial communities from hydrothermal vent at the East Pacific Rise, Pacific Ocean - Riftia | ecosystem: Host-associated > Annelida > Integument > Unclassified ... | reverse complement strand
ACTCCGTATTTTGCCTCACGATCGGGGCGGTATGCTTCATGTAATAACCGAAGATATCGTTCCGCCAATACTCCTGTCTTTCCGGTTCCTGCACCGGCTGATACAATACAATGCCGGGAAGTATCAAGCGCTTTTTCCTGCTGTGGGTTTAGGGGGATTGCCGGTATGTAGGGGAGGGGGTTGTTCATGAGCTTCCTTTAAAATAGTAATCGTTCGGACAGTGTTGCTGCAGATAAGCGCTTAGGCGAATCAATCGGCGTGTATTATCACGACATACGGCAGTAAAAAAAGTATTACGGCGATTATTTTTATCCGTACGGAGCAGTGGCGGAAAAACTCCTCGTGTAATGAGAGTATGAATTAAATCAATTCTTTGTTTTATTTCGGTATTTTTATTATCCAGATCATCTGCTGAGCCGACAATATTCTGTGCTTGTCGAGTGGTTATACTGATTAATTGTGTTTTCAGTGCATCATCAGATGCCCACGCATACTTGTATCCGGCTGTTTGCGGTGTGATATGATAATATGCACCGATAATTAATCCAAGTGAAGCTGATGAGGCAGTTGGGGGCAAACGCTTTAAAAGCGGTATTTGATCCGGTTTTGTCGGAAAAATATCATAATCAGGGTTTTTTAATAATTTTTCTATTATTAGTGTATATACCGGCAGTTGGAATTTTACACCATTTTTAATATCATTGAAGTCAGGCAGTTTTCCTGTTTTATAATCAAATACAATAATGTCATAGGTGCCGTCATTGTTCTGTCGTATATCAATACGATCAATATGACCCTTGATACTGACGGTGTTGGTTATCGGGACATCAGTAAATGAATGTTCACAGGCAATGGGAATACCGGAAATGAGTGTACGATTGCTTTCAATGTCGAGAAATCTACGCAAATATCCGGGCGGTTCGTCAGGGGATTGCAGTCCGCCGGTAATTAATCGATATAATCGTTCATGAAGCATATTATTGCTGTTCCGCATATCATCGATATTAAGAACATGTCGAAATACTTCGTCAGCGGCATTCAGCAGTTCGTGGATGTCATGTTGCCGAATACTTCCGTCGTTATTGATTTTAATAGGAAGTGCTGAGAAATCACCATTGCAGTGTTCATACCGGTGTATATAAAAACGTTCAAGAATAGCATGAATAATAGTGCCGATAGTTAATGAATCCGGTTCTTCCTGTACTTCAGGCATTTCTTCAAGATACAATGAATATTTAAGCCAATATAATAACGGGTGATCCGCATAGCATTCCAGACGCGAACAGGAATAATGCGGTTTGTGTTTTTGTAATAGCGAGGCTATTTGATTTTGCAGCGGTTTCGGACCGGTCAGCAATAATCCGTCATATCGTGAAAGTCGGGTTGTTGATAACCGCGCAGTATTCATAAGAATCTGTGCGAGTGCATCGGTAAACTCATCAGGTGCGATTGAACGCAGTTCAAGCGGAATGGAGGGTTCGCGGTGTGCATGCAGTGCAATCAGACGATGCAGTTCTGCCGGGATGTATGGTGTTGTATCATCATGATCAATGTCAAATGTCAGTTGCGGCGTTTTCATCGCCGGGCGGCAATAATTAATAACATCATCCAGATATGGTGAGAGTGTGTGCGGTGTTGTACCGGTGTATTCGGGATAACTGAGTATAACGGATTGACTGTTCTGTATAATATAATAAAGAAGATATTTTTCGTGAAATTGTTCTCGAATGGAGGGGACAAAGGGTAATCGTGATACTGATGGAAATAAACTGTTTGAACGGGAGCGCCCGGGGAATGCATCAGCGCTGAGATTGATAATGAAAGTTTTTTTAAATGACAGCCCGCGTGCTTCCGGAGGTTCCATAATAGTAACCTGATCTTCATTTTGTTGTACACTGAAGGTTATGTCATGTATTGCCTGTCGAAGGAATAAAAGAAAGCGCTCATAGGTATAGCGGTTTGTTTTTCCGACAAGACGATGAATGCTTTCAAGATCAGTAAACATTGATTGCAGTGCATTCCATGCTGAAAGATCACGACGAGCGATGATTGAACGATTGCGTGCCGGCATAGTGATAGTATCAATATTAAACGATAATCTGTTTTGTATATTCAGATCGTCAAGAACAACACGTACTGCATTCAAGCGGTCGGTTATTGTAGCACGTTTTCCAATGTATAAACGTTCTGAAATCGATGTCATGAAAACATGAAGAAAATAACAGGCAACAGCAGCGCGACTATACTGCAGAGGGGTATATTTAAATCTGCCGGGATCTTCAATACTATGTATCAGCATATGCAGTATCGGAATCAGCCAATGTTCAGATACATTGCCGCCGCCGGTAACACCTGCATGTCGGGCAAATGTATCCAGTTCAATAAAAAACTGATTTGATGATTCATGGTGTGTATAATAATTCCATGCATGAGTTATTGCTTCAGGGGAGAGATGTTCATGCACGTGGGGTGAAATCGTGTTTTTATTTTCTGTTATCCAGTGCACTGCTTCTTGAGGAGTTCCGAAAAAACATGAAAAATCAAAGAAGGGAACCGTTCCGATTGTATAGAGCGCAGCGCGATCCCATGTGCCGAATCGGGGTAATTCAAGTACCGCACGTATATTTTGAATAAGAGGGGTTGACGAAAGATCGTGCCCTTTTTGAATATCATACGGGATATAGTACATCGGGAATAATTCCTGAAAGTACGGAAAGTAGTCGTTTAATCGCGGTACAATAATAGTAATATCACTATACCGGAAATTACTTTCAGTGCGTTTCATCCGGTGAATAGTACGAGCAATTCGTTTGACTTCCGCCGCAGGATTAAAATCTTTATAAATACGAATAGGGGTCTGTAGTGGTTGTGTGCTATGCGGGATTCGATAGAGGTTTTCCCAGCCGGTTGGATTTTCAGGTAGAACCGTGATGGGGGTCGTGGCATTGGATACGCGATTGGTTAGTGTATTGAATGATTCAAAAATCGGCAAATCATTATGACGAATATCGCGGACAATAATAACATGTTCAAACAATCGGGTAAACGCATCAAGAAATGTTTGTGCAGCGGGAGTAATAAAAAAGATGTTGTCGAGAATCAGACAGGGCAGTACGGCGGCATATCGTTTTTGAATAGCATTTTTATTACGAAGTGCAGCCATAGCAAGTGTCCAGCGGTTTGCATCATCAATAAGTTCAAATTTTGAACGGTTGCGCAATTCGATCAGTTCTTGTTCAAGTTCCAGCAGTTCATTAATGCAGGTTCGTGCTGCAGTCGTATCAGGAAGAGCGGTAGGGTTTTGTGTAACAAAGTCTTTAAATGACGCGTAGCCTGATTCAGCGGTGTCGCGAAAAACGTCAAGAATGTTGTTACGAACGCCGGGGAAGATATTTAAATCCGGCAGTATTTTAAAATGCTGAGTAGTATATTCCGTAAGTGCATTAAACACATTCAATAACAGTAAATCGCTGACGCGGCGATCAATCCGGCGACGGTGCGGATATACTGCTGTAATAACAGTGGTAACAATATTGCCCAGTGTTGTAATATCCGGCTGCCAAAGCGCCTGATAGGTATATGCGAGAGCATCTCTCAGATAACGGGCACGACGAATAGTCGGCTCAATAAATAATACCGGCCATGGCTTTCCGGCGGAAATTATTTTTTTCTCAGACAATAAACGAATAACGGCGTGATCAGCATCAGCAATAGTTGAAAAATGAATATGGTATACTTTCGACATGATGCCATTATCCTATCAGTATGGAGATTAATACAAGTATAATCATCATGATTGGCAGGAGGACAATAAAAAAAGGTTCATTTTTTCGTATTAATGTTATAACGATAAAGCACAGCGCAATAAACGGGGCAATATGAATACTCAGCAGTATCGCAGGTATCGGGTGAACGATACTATCAGTAATAATGAACGGTGTGCGGAGCATATGCGGCATGTGCATCATTCCCCAAATACATACGGTTATCAGTGCGGCAGTACCAATAAATAATGCTATACGAAAAATAACATAAATCGGGCGGTTCATGGTGTATCTCGATTGAATATCATTTGCAGTGCTCCGGCAATGAGCACTATACCGAAAAGAATACGCAGCCACTTTGCTGAAATAAAACGTGCCAGCCACGGTCCAATTTGTCCGCCGGCAATTGCTCCGACTCCGACATAGGCAACACTTAAATACGGCAGAGGAATATGCAGCATATATAAGAGAGCAGCCGGAAGCGCAGTAAATGTTATCATAAATGACGAAGTTGCAACAGCCATGCGTATGGGTATTTTCATAACAATATGGAGCAGCGGTACGGTAAATGAACCGCCTCCGATACCAAGGAGTGCCGATAGTGTTCCGATACCGAGTCCGGCGGCACAACCGGTGGGGAGCGCCTTTGGAGAAAGATAAGAATCAGAAGGAAGATCTTTCGGGTTATTGAAATGGGGAATGAGCTGTTCAGGGATTTTTACGGCAAAAGCATTTATCGGCTGTCGTGTTTTTGGCACTTCAATTTCCGGTAGAGACTGTAGTGTTCGGATAATCATACGGAGTGCTGCCATCAGCATAAAAAAAATGAATGCATATCGAAGTAGTGTGCCGCCGGTATGTAATACCAGATGACTGCCGATAATACTGCCGGTCATGAAAAACACTTCCAAAAGTAATGCAAGTTTAATGTGTATCAGTTCATCACGCAGATATCGTACCGATGCGGAAACAGCAATCATTACCATAATCATACAACTTGCCGCAATTGCTTGTTTTATCGAAAAACCAAAAAGAAGTAATAAAGGGACAGTGATGATCCCCCCCCCGATACCGAATAATGAACCCGCGGAGCCGGCAAGCAAACCAATAGCGCAGAAACACAGGGAAGTCAGTACAGGAGTGATGTGCATGTTTGGAATATTAATCATGACGGTATGAGTATATCAAAATATCATGAAGTGTCAAAAAGTAATAGAATGATTTATTCTACGTCAATAGTATTGGTATATAACATGAAAACTATTTTAGCAATTAGGATAATAATCAGGATGAAAAGTCTTGACCCGTTGCATAATATTGTATATCGTGATTATGAGAAATTAATACAGACGAGGTGAATTATGAAACGAAGTGTAATAGCGGTTATTTCATTATTATTGTTGATTTCATTACCGGCATGTCTTGGAAAAACAAAATTGCCGAATACATTGGAGCGTCCTATGGATAATCAAACTGATCCTGTTGTTGTTTTTAAAACAAGCGAGGGAGATATTTTTGTTGAACTCTTTGCGAATGATGCACCGAAAACGGTTGAAAACTTTCTTGCACTTGCGCAGGGGACGAAAGAATGGACTGACCCGAAAACCGGGAAAAAAGTAATGAAACCATTTTATGATGGATTAGTATTTCATCGTGTAATTCCAAGTTTCATGATACAGGGAGGATGCCCTCTCGGTAACGGAAGCGGTGACCCGGGGTATAAGTTTGACGATGAAATTAATGCTGTATCGTTGGGATTAGATAAAATCACACTGAAAGAACAGGATCCGAGTATCCCCGGAGATATGACCGTCCAAAAACTGATAGACGGCGGTCAGTGGCCGGCATCTGTGTTAAGTAAAATGGGACCGGGGTTTGCACATAAAAAAGTCGCTGATGTTACCGTATTGGAATTTAATACTATACAAGGATATACGTATATTACGAATGTTACTTCACATAAAGCAACACGCGGGGCATTGGCAATGGCAAACAGCGGACCGGATTCAAACGGCAGTCAGTTTTTTATAAATCAGGTTGATACTCCGTGGCTGAACGGCAAGCATACGGTATTCGGGCAGGTTATTAACGGCATGGATGTTGTTGATGCTATTGCCGCACTTGGTGATAAGCAAGGGACGCCGTCGAAAACAATAACACTGAAAAAAGTTGAAATCGTAAACGCGTCTGAATAATACGTGAATACGCAGCAATAGTATTGTATTACCATATATAATCTTTCAGGGAACGGCATTATGAAACAATGGAGCCGGCGTTGTATACGTGGTTTTATATGGGGCGTTGTGCTTATCATATATGCTCCCGTTCTTTGTGCGGCATCAACCAATACCCTGACGATACTTTTTACGGGAAATACACACGGTCTCTATGATGCATCCCCCGTTTCAAATGTCAATGGCGCCGGACTGGCGCGCCGAGCGGCAAAAATCAAAGAGTTACAGAAAAAATATTCTCCGATATTGTTAGTTGATACCGGCAGTGTTATGCCGGCGGCAACGGATAGTGCAATCGGTACAACTATTATTAATTGTTATCATGAAATGCACTATGATGCAGTCGGTATCGGCGAATCCGATTTTATCAACGGTGCGAAATGGCTTGTCGAAAATAGTCGAAAAATACCACTTACTGCATTAAATATGCATTATTGTACTGATATTGATTGTCGCAGTATTGGCAATGAAGTTATATATAAAACTGTTGGTGATATACGGGTTGCAATTGTTAATATCATTTCACCGCAGCGCTATACGCATTATACCCGTATGATGCACATTCAGGATAGCAGTCATGTTGATGTATCACATCCGATAAAAATGCTCCGGGCATTTATTGAGCATAATACCAATGAAATAGTAATTGTCATTTCACATTTAGGTATGTCGCATACTATTCGTCTTGCCCGCCGGATACCGGGAATTGATGTCATTATTGATGCTGCGGCAGACAACAAAACGTTGTCATCACCAAGACATATTGGCGCAACGATGATAGTTGGTGTAGGAAGCAGTATGGCTGATATTGGACGTCTGAAATTGATCGCTGATGCTGCGGGGAGTGTTCTTGCGCATGAGTATGAAACTATACCGGTGCCGAATGCACAATTGCCGGACGATACCATTCAGACGATTATTGAAAAATATACTGCGGCTGTAACAGCACAACACCGTGCAGTTGTTGATACTATCATTCACAATAAAAATACAAATACTATACAATTAATTCTTATTAGTGAGCCGGATTGCAGTCATTGCCGTGAAATACGGGATATATGGGTTGAATTATGGGAATCTGAATATAATGTGCCTATTGAACTTTCGTTTTATGATATTACCGATGAAGTATCAATGCAGATTCTTAAAGGGTTGGCTGAATATCATCATCTTGGCGATTATCGATTTCTTGAGTATCCGATGGCATTTATTGGTGATACCGCGCTTATCGGTGGAGATAAAGTTGATACCGGTATTGCGGGGGTCATTCAGCAGCTGGCGGACCGCATACATCGCGGGGAATCAATCCCGGTTATTGATATAGCACAAGCGCGAAAATCATTAACTGATGATATTGGCAGTGTGGTAAAAACCATTCCGCTTGGTGTCGTCATACTGCTTGGATTGAGTGATGGCATTAATCCGTGTGCATTTGCAACGATTATTTTTCTTATTTCATATTTATCGATGATTAAACGATCACGCAAAGAAATATTACTCATTGGCGGGGCATATACCTCGTCGGTGTTTGCTGCGTATTTACTGATATCAATTATCGGGTTTAATGCATTGCATTTTATCAGTCAGATTCCGTATGTTTCTATCGCTATACAAATCATTCTTATTCTATTAACAACAGGTCTTTTTATCTATGCAGTGAAAGATGTCGTGCTTGTGTATCAGGGGCACTCCGGCGATATGACGCTTCAGCTTCCAAAAAAACTTAAAGCAGCTATTCATAAGCAGATTCGCGAAAAATCACGTATGGGTAATTATATTCTTGGTGCAATACTTATTGGATTTACGGTATCAAGTATTGAACTGGTTTGTACCGGACAAGTGCTGCTGCCGTTTTTAAAAATGGTATTGCAATTCAGTATTAAAGAATTAACGGCTTTAGGGATACCGGTAATTTATTGGTGGAAAGCATTAGTCTATATTTTAATATATTGTATAATGTTTATTATACCATTAATTGCGGTGTTTATGGTCGTGTATTTCGGTACGACATCAAAACAGCTTGAAACGTGGTTTAAACGGCATCTTGGAATTATTAAAATAACGGTTGCGCTTGTTTTTCTAGCGCTTGCAGTTTATCTTATCATCAATTTAGTTTCTGTGATGAATCAAACGGGCTTGTCAGGGAAATTATTATCATAATACAGTGTACAGTAAAAATATAACATTGCAATTGCCATTCATGCGGGTATACTGCGTGTGTGAGTAACGAACTGTTTTTACGCAATAATACTATTTTTCAGGAGCGCTTTCCCGCATCAGCACAGCGTGTTACTGCCGCGCGAACGAATGCGTATACTATTATACCGGCAAAAGATGGTCTACCGACTCTTGGTGTACAGCAGGATGACAGAATACTGTATCTGCATTCAAAGTATGCACCACTGAATGAAGCACGCAATTTGATTGCACAAGCGGTACATAAAGAAAATGATCTTGTCATCATTGGCGGGTTTGGATTGGGGTATTGTGCTGAAGCGGCGCTTGAAGCGTCAAGCAGTGAAACACGGGTTATTGTTGTTGAGAATGACGCTTCAGTCATTAAGGCGGCACTTGAATCACGTGATATACAAGACCTGCTTTCTAATCCGCGGTTATCGATACTGTGCACGGATATTGCTTCAGAAATTCATGGCCTGCTTGGTGAATATGAAACAAAAAATGTTGCATGTATTATACATCGTGCTTCAGCGCAGCGATATCCTGAGTTTTATGATAAACTAAGTTTTTCTATACGAAGTTTTTTACAGCGAAAAGATATTAACATTCATACGCTTGCTCGATTTGAACGTATCTGGGCACAAAATTGTATCCGCAATGCAGGTGCGTTTCTTTCCACGGTACCGGTTCTGCGGCTGCATAACGTTTGCAGCGGAATGCCGGCGGTTCTTGTTGGAGCAGGTCCGTCACTGGATGCTGAATTACCGATATTGAAAAAATATCAGGAACAGCTTGTCATTATTGTTGTTGATACTGCTTTAAAAATTCTTCTCCGTGAAAATATTACCCCGGATATTGTCGTTGCCGTTGATGCACAAATAACGAATGCGCATTATTTTAAGTATTGTGATACATCAAGGACAACTCTTATTGCTGAACCATCGACGTCACCATTAATTATTCGCCGGTTTGCCGGACCGGTTGTGATGAGTTCCTCGCTGTTTCCGGTAATCAGTTGGCTGGAAGAGCATACTGAAGAACACGGTAAACTTGATATGGGCGGATCGGTTGCGACGACGGCATTTGATGCTGCATTAAAACTCGGCTGTAATCCTATTGCACTCATCGGTGTCGATTTGGGTTATACGAAGAACCGAACGCATGCTCATGGAGCATATAGCGAACAATATCGCCAGCGGAATACTGCACGAATGATACCCATGGAAACATTATGGCGAAAGTATATTCATCATAATATTATCATTGATATGCCGACATATTCGGGCGGGACAGTGCACACTGATCGGCGACTGCTGCTTTTTTTATGGTGGTTTCAACGGAAAATGAAGGAAATACAAGCAACAGTAGTCAACTGTTCTCAACAGGGCGCTTGCATTGAAGGAATGCCCTATCAATCATTTAAACGATATTGTATGGAATTGGAATGTCAAAAGAAAAAAAATATTTCAATATCAACGGTAGTGCGGTCACTACAGAGTAAAAGCGTGCAACCGGATATAAAAAAAATCGCAGCTGAATCACTTAACATTGCCGACAGCTTAGAAAGCATCGCGAGGGTGATGCAAAAAGGGGTTCTGCAATCGCAGCAGCTGTATCGTGCTGTGCAGGAAAATGCAGGCAATAGAATTCAGCCCTTGCTGCATTCACTTGATGAAATTGATCGAACCTTAACTGCTGCACAGAAAGAACAATCATTTATTGCAATGACTGCACAGCGTACTATACATTATATTACTGAAGGCAGTACAACAGAAATGACGGATGAAGAGAAAAACAATTCTCATTTAATTGCCGCACGGCGTAGTGAGCTGTTATACCGCGGATTGTATAATTCATGTACATTAAATGCCGGGTTAATGCGGAATCTGACGATTTTACTTAATACCACAACGAGCAATTAATCGAATGAGTGCTATGAATACACAACAATTTTACCTTGAAACATATGGGTGTCAGATGAATATTAGTGATTCAAATATTATTATTCATGCACTGAAATCAGACGGTTGGCGTCAAACGGATGATATGGGACAGGCGCAGGCATTAATAATGAATACGTGCAGTGTTCGGCATACTGCTGAAAATCGCATACTTGGCAGGCTTGGGAAATTTAATGCCGAGAAAAGCAAACGTCCGCATATACATATTGTGGTAACCGGATGTTTTGCACAACGGGAAGGTGTACATTTTAGAGAGAAACTTCCGTTTATTGATTACGTTGTCGGGACGTATCACGTGCAAAACATACCTGCATTATTACGTGCTGATGCGGAGCAGCGTTCTGTTTTCGATTCTCAGGAATTATTTACATTTGCGCATGCCGTGCCGGATACAAAACACTCCTTTAAAAGTTATGTAAACTGTATTATGGGTTGTGATAATCGCTGTGCATATTGTATTGTTCCCGATGTTCGGGGTCCGCAGGTATCGCGTTCATCGGCGGACATTCTTAAGGATGTACGACGTCTTATCGACACCGGCGTAACGGAAATTATTTTTCTCGGTCAAACGATTACCGCATATGGGCATGATAATAATGATATATCATTTGCACAACTCCTTGACACAGCCGCCCGGTATAACGGCATTCGCCGGATTCGATTTGTCTCGGCGCATCCGAGATATTTCACTGATGAATTAGTAGATGTTATCTTTTCGCATGATACTATTTGCAAACATATACATTTACCGCTGCAATCGGGTTCATCGTCGGTGTTGCAGCGTATGGGACGCGGGTATTCGTTTGAGGAATATATGCGGATTATTAAGACGATACGTGCGCATGGTGAATGTACATTGACTACTGATATACTGGTTGGTTTTCCCGGTGAAACCGAT
>Ga0256845_1003304_pt1 | contig 11036 bp, 8 predicted proteins | sample RiftiametaG_FD_189101 | JGI IMG/M metagenome (GOLD analysis project Ga0256845, IMG submission 189101) | Tube worm associated microbial communities from hydrothermal vent at the East Pacific Rise, Pacific Ocean - Riftia | ecosystem: Host-associated > Annelida > Integument > Unclassified ... | reverse complement strand
TGTCGATGATAACCACCGACTATAATAAGCGCACAATACTGTTTAATACAAAAATGATTGAGAAGCTTGATTTTGCTTCGATGGAGCGTATTTATAAAGAGCGTTTTGTCGATGCCGGCGATTTTACTTTTGTGTTTGTTGGCAACATTAAAGCCGATGAAGCTAAAAAAATGATTGAAACATATATTGGCGGAATAAAATCGGTTAACAGAGAGGAAAATTGGAAAGATACCGAAGTAAATTATCCCGAAAAGGATACATATAAAGCGTTCAGCAAACAGATGAAAACACCAAAAACAACAATATATATTAAGCTACATGGCGATAATATTGAGTTTAATGCCGAAAATCGCATCTATTTTGACGTAGTGGCTAAGCTGCTTGACAAACGATACCTTGAAGAGGTTAGGGAGAAAGAGGGCGGAAGCTATGGAGTAGGAGTGAGGGCTGCGGTAAGCCACTACCCAAAACAGGAGTATGCGCTTACAATTAGTTTTGACACCGACCCTGCTAAAGCCGAAAAACTTAAGGGTATTGTATATGACGAAATTGACAAATTATATACCGATGGTGTTAGGCAAAGCGATTTAGATGAGGCAAAAATGAATTTATTAAAAGTCCGCCAAGAGAATCTTCGCAAAAATGGATATTGGATGAATTCAATAATGCATTATTACAATCACAATGAGGTTATCGTTGTTCCGGCAGCATTTGAGGATATTGTAGATAGTATTACCAAAGAAAAAGTTGAGGAGTTTGTTAGAAAATATTTGAGCAAACCGGGCAAAATTGAAGTGGTAATGACTCCAACTGAATAATTGTTTAGTTTTTTTATAGGTTAGAAACCTCTGGGCATTTTTGTCTGGAGGTTTTTTAGTTTTATACGATTTTCAAACTAAATTAACCCGTTCTCTTTTTTAATATCATCAATCCATTTTTCTAAAACGGGGGCCTTATAGTTTTGCATAACTTGCAATGCTTGTGTAGGTGTATCAACAAATTGCGCAATGGCCGCATGTGGTGCTAAAACCATTTTTTCAGTTATCATATTATTGATATGCGATTTTAAAAAATTGTAAAAACCGTTGGTATTTATTATGGCAATTGGTTTTTTATGAAACCCCAATTGGGCAGCGGTTAAAACCTCAAAAAGCTCTTCAAGCGTACCAAAACCACCGGGCAATGCAATAAAACCATCGGCTAATTCGGCCATTTTTGCTTTGCGCTGCTGCATTGTGTCAACCGTTATCAATTGTGTTATGTTTTTTTGCGTAAGGTGTTTTTTTGCCAAAAAGTGTGTAATCACACCTGTAACCTTACCTCCATTATTTAACACCCCTTCGGCTGCGGCTTTCATTAAACCAACATTTGCACCACCATAAATTAAGTTAATACCATTATTTGCCAATACAGCACCCAACTGTTTGGCAACCTGTATATATTCAGGATTTGCACCTAAATTTGAACCACAAAACAAACAAATCTGCTTCATAAAATCTATCTTTAAAGTAATAATGTAATATCCGCAAACTATTATTAACTATCAAGTAATTTAGTTAAATCTTGCGACTATTATTATGGGTTTTATTGTAAAATAATCAATTAATCTATCAATTTAACATTTTATTAACCTAAAACCTTTAAACTTTTATTGTAACTTTGTGGCAGCTCGAAAAGCTTTTTTTTAAATATTAGAAATAGTTTTTCGTTAGGTTAACCCCTCTAATTATTAAAATTTAATATTATGATTAAAAAACTATTTCTGAGTGTACTATTAACCGGTTTTATTTTTTCGTTAACAGGTTATGGTCAACTGTTTAACGACGATGTTTACAAATTTTCAAAAGTATTGGGATATATTGATAATTTTTATGTTGATAGTGTTAACAAAGAAAAGCTGGTTGAAGATGCCATTGTAGAAATGCTTAAAGAGTTAGACCCTCATTCGGTATATATAACCAAAGACGACGTAAAAAAAATGAACGAGCCGCTAAAAGGCAGTTTTGATGGTATTGGTGTTCAGTTTAATATAATGAACGATACTTTATTGGTTGTTTCGCCTGTATCGGGCGGGCCATCGGAAAAGATTGGTATTTTAGCCGGCGACAGAATTGTAACTATTGATAATGAAAATGTTGCAGGCATTGGACTTACCAACCAAATGGTTTTTGACCGTTTAAAAGGAAAAAAAGGTACTAAGGTTGTGGTTGTGATAAAAAGGAGAGGGGTGAAGGAGCTGCTTGATTTTGAGATTATACGCGATAAAATGCCTATTTATAGTTTAGATGCCTCATATGTGGTTGATAAAAAGAAGGGTGTGGGTTACATTAAACTCAACAGATTTTCGGCAACTACCATGAAAGAGTATAACGAAGCTGTTGCAAAGCTTAGAAAAGAGGGGGTTGAGAATTTAATTATTGACCTTACAAATAATGGTGGAGGCTACCTTAATATGGCGCATGATTTGGCCGACGAGTTTTTAAAACAGGGGCAAATGATAGTTTATACTGAAGGGATAAAAAGCCCGCGGCAGGATTTGCGTGCCACTAAAGTGGGAAGCTTTGAGCAAGGCAGGGTGGTACTAATGGTTGACGAGGGGTCGGCGTCGGCAAGTGAAATTGTAAGCGGAGCCATTCAGGATTGGGACAGAGGTGTTTTGGTTGGAAGAAGAACTTTTGGAAAAGGGTTGGTGCAACGCCAATTGAACTTGCCCGATGGCTCGGCAATGAGACTGACTATTGCACGGTATTATACCCCTACCGGCAGGTTAATTCAAAAATCGTACAAAGGTGGTAGCGATGCTTATCATAAAGATTTGATTAACAGGTATAACAATGGCGAGCTGTCAAATGAGGATTCTATCCATTTTCCTGATTCGTTAAAATATGCAACATTGGTTAGCGGACGGGCAGTTTATGGCGGAGGCGGTATTATGCCCGATATTTTTGTGCCTATTGATACAACAGATTATTCCGATTATTACCGCGATTTAATCCGAAAAGGTATTATTAACAGGTATGTGCTTAAGTTTATGGATGAAAATAGGAAAAGCCTTGAAGATAAATATCTGGGAAAGGACAAAGATAAGGAGTTTAGCTATTTTAAAAAGCATTTTGAAATTGACGATGAGTTTCTTAATGGTTTTATTGAATATGCAAAAAATGAGAAACTTGAGTTTAATGAAGAGGAGTATAATAGAAGCTTAAATCATTTAAAGATTAATTTAAAAGCACTAATTGCACGCGATTTGTTTACAACAAGTGAGTTTTTTGAGGTTTTTAATGAAAAAAATGCAATCTATCGCCAAGCTGTAAAAGTTATGCTCGATGAGAATCTATATAATTCGCGACTTACAAAATCGGAATAACAAGGTTGAAGAAGTGGAGGCCGGAGAGCGGAGAACGGAGACCGGAGACTGGAGGCCGGAGAGCGGAGAACGGAGATTTGTGCCTAATGTAAATATAACAGTACCAATACTTTGTGCTTAATACTCAATACTATAAATGATAAAATGGTTTTTTGAAAATTGGATTGAAATAGTTGCCGTAACTACAGGATTAGCCTACATTTTTTTATCTATCAAGCAAAATATTTGGTGTTGGTTATTTGGTATTATCTCATCGGGTTTATACCTGTTTGTTTTTTTCCACACAAAAATATATGCCGATATGTTGCTTATGGCCTATTATGTTATAATGGGTATTTACGGGTGGTTTCATTGGGCGCGCATTAACAGTTCAAACAATAATTCAGAGCTTCCTGTATTACGGTTGAATACTCGCGAAATTTTGATTTTGTTTGTGGTAACAGCAATATTATTTGTGGCAATTGCACAGTTTCTAATCTATTTTACCGATTCAACAATTCCGTGGGTTGATGCGTTTACCACCTCGTTAAGCTTTACCGCCACATGGATGCTGGCACGTAAAATTTTGGAGCATTGGATTATTTGGGTTATTGTTGATGCGGTTTCGATAGGGCTCTATTTTTATCGCGGGTTATATGCAACTATTATACTGTTTGCAATATATACAATAATGGCTGTAATAGGATATTTTGAGTGGAACAGGCAATATTTAATAAACAATAATCAAGGTAAAACAAAATAATACCTAAATTGAGTGATTTGGAATAAAAAAGATTGCCAATGCTGTGGTACAAAAAGGAATTCATAAAATTTGAATCCACCTTGTTGGTGATAGAGAATTTTTGAACTTTCTTTTTGTGCTGCATGATTGGTGATATTTAAAGTTCGGAATCGCTCAATTTAGGTAATAATCATTATAAAGCAATATCAATCTATTTATTTTAGGCAATATTATTCGATTAATATTATAAATTATGTCAAAACAATTGAGTGTTAAATGTTTAGTTAAAACCTTGCCCCGCTTTAGCGGATGGTTAAAAGTATAAACAGATGGAAGCGCTGACCAAAACAGGTTTTATTGTAATTACAGGGCCCGAGTCAACAGGAAAAACGGAGCTGGCAAAACAACTGGCAACTCATTTAAAATGCAGTTGGGTACCTGAGCTGTCGCGCAATTATATTGCAAATTTAAACCGCCCTTATAAATATTCTGACGTTGAGGATATTGCAAAAATGCAAATAGCCCAATTAAATGAGGCTATTCAAAATAGTTCAAAACTTGTAATTTTTGATACAGGTTTAATAATTACAAAAGTTTGGTTTGATGTTGTTTATAAAAAATGCCCTAAGTGGTTGGTGTCAGCCATTGACAAAATGCCAAAAGCCCTACATCTGCTGTGCGATACCGATATTCCTTGGGTAGCCGACTCAGTTCGCGAAAACGGCGGCAAAATGCGCCAAAAACTTAGTAGTATCTATATAAATGAGTTTGAAAAGTTTGGGTTGCCTTACGTTTTAGTGTCAGGTACCGGTAAGCTACGCCTTGCTAATTCATTAAAAATATTAAACGATTTTAAGATAATTTGATCAAAATAATTCTTTGAGGCTTTGCCTCGGGGTTCCATATATTCTCCCCTAATTTTTAGGGGAGATATCAACTGGCAATTGCTGGTTGATAGAGGGGTAAAATAATGAAAATTCGATTTTCAGCTTTTAGGTTGAAATAAAGTTGTGTAATACCCTTCTGTTACGGAGATAGTCAACTTTAAGAATGTTCTTTATTTTGCATGAAATGGGCTTGATGTTTTTTTGTAAGTGGCACTATATATCTTTAATAGGCTTATTATATGCAGCTTTTATAAAATCAAGGTTGGCATCATCAAGCAATTTTTTAATTGATTTAAGGTTTGGTTCATTTTCATCAATAAATGAATACTCGGAGCCTATTTTGTTTAAATTGTCGAGCACCTCAAAAATGGTTAGGTTTTGGATAGCCTTTGCCGGCAAAAATGCGGGTTCTTTTGAGTGTTTGCTTGGTGTTTCAGCCAAAATGCGACTGTCAACCAATTCGTAAACCAACTGCCTAACCAGTCTTACCGGCAGTTTTAACCGTTCCGAAATATCTTGTGCCGATAGTGGCAGCTCTCCTTTTTCAAAGTTTTTTATTATAAGGTGTGTTAAATATAAGGTAATCAGGTTTTGTGTTTTTATGCTAATGCCTTTTATGTCGCTTTCGTACTCATATTGGTGATGGTTTTGGGCAGCAAAAGACACTTCGGCACCAAACAAAACAATAATCCAGCTCATATTGAGCCAAACCAAAAATAGTGGTAGGGCGGCAAAACTGCCGTAAATGGCATTATATTTTGACACACCTACCTGAAAATGTATATAGCCCCATTGCAATAACTGAAAGGTTGTTCCTGCAATTATTCCTGCTACCAATGCCGATAAAAATTTGACTTTGGTGTTTGGCATAACCATGTAAATAAAAGTAAAAAGCAGCCAAATTAATAGGTAGGGTATAAGTTTTACTAATGAAAACAGCATTGGTCCCATATATCCAATAATTGCAACCTCTTGAGTAACTTTGTTAACCATTTCAAATATAGCCACTTGTGCACTACTTGATACTAAAATTAAAATTGGTGCGATTAGCATTATTGAAAAATAGTCGCTGAATTTGCGAAAAAACACCCTGCTGCGCTTTACCTGCCAAATACTGTTAAAAGCATTCTCTATATTGCCTAAAACTTGTAAAACTGACCAAAGTAAAAATATTAAACCAACACCAAAAATCCAGCCCCCTTGCACATTGTTGAGCATATTTCCCGAAAAGTCGATTAACCAGTTTGCAACATCTTCTTGTCCCGACATGCTCTCTTGTAAAAGCAATTGCAGTTTGGCCTCAAACCCAAACCCTTTAGCAACGCCAAATATCATTGCCATTACAGGCACTACCGACAATACCGAGTAAAATGTTAATGCCGATGCCCTTAAATTGACTTTGTCTTCTTTAAATCCTCTATATGCAAGTGTGAAAGTGCGTAACCCTTTTATAACTATTTTTCTGAATTTGGGCAGGCTTTTGGCTTCAATTTTCCAAATATCATTTAAAAAAAAGTCTTTTGTTTTTTGTATCAGCTCTTTGTTAAATATGTTTTTCACAAGTTTTAGTATAAAATGTTAAAAAAGTTATTTATTAATTTATTATTCAAGTACTATGATACATAGGTGTCATTGAACTAACCATTTGATAAAAATTACAACCTGCAACTTGCAACTCCACTCAACATCAGGCATATAGCCTTATTGTTAAAAAAAAACTATAAATCGTTTGATTTAAACAACTCAACATATTGGGTATCGATATTTGTAAAATGGTTATAAAGCCACTCTTTAATATAGGTCATTATTTTATCTAAAAACTTAACTTTATTTGCATTGTAATTGGTTTGGAATAGTTTTACCTCTTTAATAAATTTTTGATGTTCGGCAGTATGCGTTTTTGCCTCATCAAACCCAAATTGCTCAAAATAGTGCTCCTCATTCCCAAAGTGGTATGATGCAAAATCAACAAAGCTTTTTATATTCTCTTTTATTTCTTTTTTGTTTTTGTCGTTGTTAAATGCCGAATGAACTAAATTAATTAGGTTAACAAGTTGTTCATGCTGTTCATCCATTTCAGCAATGTTCAGCTTAAATTCAGGTATCCAGTCGAGCAGGTTATTGCCAGTTGCTTTAATTTGGGTTTTTGTCTCTTTTTTATCAGGGGTTTTTTGTGGTTTTTTCGACTCAAGCTCAGCAATTTTTTCTTGTGCCAGTTTAAGCTTGTTTTGTATTTCAACCATTTTCCCTTGATATTCGTTCAAAAGCAGGGTTTCTTTTTTTATTTTTATCTCCTGCTCCTGCATTTTTATCTCTTTTACTTTTTGTTCTGTAATATCAAAACCTATTTTAAGTATTTTGTATGGTTTTTCATCGTTTTGGTTTGTAATGGGGGTGTAGGTCTCTTCAACCCAAAACTCTCTATTGTTATAATTAACTTTGTTTATCTCCTTTTTTAAAATACCTCTGCATAAATCGCCCCAAAACAGTTCGTAATCTGCTTTCTTTTCAGCCGAAAAATCATAACCGGTCATATGCGATTGCCCAATAATTTGTTCTTGTGCAATACCCAGCATTTCGGCATATTTCTCATTACAGCCTAAAATTATCCCTTCAAGGTTATACTCAACGGTAAATGCAGTAGAGCCCAATGCTTTAATTATACCGGCCATTTCAAACTCGCGCCTTGCTGCCTCCTCTTGTGTTGCTTGCAGCTCTTCTAAGTTTTGGCGCATCTCCTCCTCTTGGGCTGCCAACTCTTCGGCTTGACTTTTTGATTGCTCCAGTAATAACGATGTTTTTTCGTTTACTTTAACAGTAGCAATGGTGCTTGCAATACTCTCTCCTAACCGTTCAACAAATTCAATCTGGTAATCTTCAATTTTATGGAATGATGCTAATTCTAATACACCAAAAATATCTTCATTTAAAATAAGCGGAATTAGTAATAACGATGTTGGGTTAGCGGTACCCATGCCCGAAGTTATATTGATATAATCTTTGGGGATATCTGTCATATAAATAGTTTTCTTTTCAAAAGCACATCTGCCTATAAGTTCTTCGCCAATAGCAACACGCTTTTTCATAAATTTATCGCGTCCGTAAGCAATAGCCGATTTCATTTCAAGGAATTGTCCTTCATCTTGGGTATCGTCAATAACAAAAAGTGCTCCTTGGTTAATTTCTAAGTAATTAACAAGATTGCTCATTATATTAAATGACAGTATATCAATATTGTGTGAGTTGGTTCTTAGTATTTCTCCAAATTTGGCTAAACCCTGAGTAGCCCAATTTTGTTTTTCATCTTCAATTTTGCGTTTTTTCTCCTCATTTTCGGCATGTTTTAGGCTTTTTCGCATTTCAAGGAGCGAATTGCCGAGCACGTCTTTATCGCTTAATGGTTTAAAATCGGCTTCTAAATTGCCTTTGCCTATTTGTTCGGCAAAAATCGAGGTCTCTTTTAACCCGTTGTTTAACGAATTTACCGATATGGACATATCTTCAATTTCATCACCTCTATCAATTTTTAAGTTTTCAATATCCTCGATATCCCCTTTTGATAGTTTTTCAAGAATATGGGTTGTCTGTTTTAGTGCTGAGCTCATGTTTCGTGCAATAATAAATATTATTACCGATATAAGTATAACCCCTAATAGTGCAACTAATAACGAAATATTTAGTACCCTGTTGGCTTCTTGTAGAACTACCTTAACAGGAACAATAAGTGTTAATGCCCACGGAGCTTTATAATTTCCAACCTGTATGGGGGCAACTGTTACAAGAACTTTATTGTTGTTTTTGTCGATACCCCTAAATATTCCCATTTCCCCATCTTTAATGTATTTTGATAATTGAAACTGATCCTCGAATTGGGTTTCATGTTCCATAATTGTTTTTCCGATAAAGCTTTGGTCGGGATGCCCAATAAACACACCCTCGTTTGATGTTAGATAGGCTGTTGTCGATTCATACGGTTTTATCTTGTCAAGCAGAAGTTGAAATTCATCCATTATTATATCGGCAGCAACCATGCCCGCAAATTGGTTGTTTACAAATATTGGTGATGACAGGCTGGTCATAAATTTCTTTTCATCTTCGTCCTTTTCGGTAATTTCATCCCAATAGGGCTCCCAAAGCATATCTTTTGCAATTAGTTTTACCGAATTATATCGTGCATTTTTGCTGTCAATATCTCTTAACGATTGATTAGCAATAGGACCTGTACTTGAGCGAGATACCACAACTGTATATCTTCCATAGTCTTTAGTCCATGTAGTGTCAAAATAGCTAAGCTCCCAACTATCCCATAGTTTATAAAAATGTTTGTTTTTATTATAAACTTTATAATACATTTTTATAAAAAGATTTTTCCACTCTTGCTCGTCCATATCTTGGTAAACGGTAAAAGCTTGTGCAAGAGTGCGTAATGAGGCTAAATCTTCTGATAACGATTTTTCAATCTTAAGGGCATTTTTTTGTGTAACTTTTAATGCAAGTTTTTCAGCATTGTTTAGGGCTAATCTTCTGGCGTTAAGACTTATATAGCCTACCGATAGAGCAAAAATAATAATTGAGGAGGTTAAAATATAAACCAACATTTTGGTATTTATGTTCATTCTTATTTTCATAATATAATTGTTATAAAATTCAAATGCTATTTTACGAAAAAAAATGGGTTATAAAAAGTAAAATGTTTAAAAAACAGTTTAATTCTACAATACGGATTTTAACATAATATTAATAGCTTTATTATAAAGTATAGAGTATTAAAGGTTTAAAAAAAGTCCGATTCGTATAAGATTATGTTATATTGATGTAATTTATTGAAAAATATGCGGTTGGTTTGTGTATATTAAAGAAAAAAAAATATATTTGCACTAACGAACGACTTTGTAATGAAACACAGATATTTACTTGATAGTGAAAATTTAATTTTTCAGAAAGAAGAAAAGTCATTTAAGCAGAGGATTAGGGTAGTTTGTAAATACTTGATTTCAGGAGGGGGATTAGCATTAATTGTATGGGTGTTATTTTATTCCGGAATTATTGATTCTCCCGAAAGACATTATCTGCATAAAATAAATGATAATTTGATTTCTGAAGTGAATTTGGTTAATACTGAATTTGACCAAATATCAGCACGGTTATCGCATGTTCAAAAACGCGATGATGGCTTTTATAGGGTAATATCTGAAATAAATCCTATTCCACACTCTATTCGTCAAGCAGGTTTTGGTGGTGTTGATAAATACCATTATCTCGACGGTTTTGAAAATAGCGATTTGTTAATTGAATCAGAACGTAAGGGTGATATATTATTAAATCAGCTTTATATACAATCAAAATCATACGATACTGTTATATATTTAGCTCAAAATAGAGAGGATAGTTTATTATCTGTTCCCGGCATTGTTCCGGTTACTCCGGGTGAGTATCGCATTTCTGACCCGTTTGGTATGAGAATACATCCAATTACAGGAAAATTACAAAAACATACAGGTATTGATTTTGCAGCACGAGTTGGAAAGTCGATATATGCATCTGGCAATGGAGTGGTAGTTGATGTACGCAAATCGAATAAAGGTTATGGCAATAAGGTAACAATTAGTCATGGTTACGGTTATAAAACTTTATATGCCCACATGAGTAGTATTTATGTAAAAAAAGGAGATAAGATAATCCGCGGACAGATTATAGGCACAGTTGGCAATACAGGTTCATCAACAGGTCCGCATTTGCATTATGAGGTTATTTATAATAGAAGAAAAATAAATCCTAACGCATATTATATAAACGATTTAACCGATGCCGAATATAAAGAGATGGTAAAAGTGTTAACTTCTAACATTTAGATATTTTTCGATTTCCACTTCCCACTTTTCAAGTAGATAAAACTAATAATACCCAAGCCTAACCCATAACAAAACTCCATACTCCAAACTAATAATATTGATGGCGATTCTGATTCTGAGATAAGGTAAACACCCAACAGGTACATGCCAATAACAAATATTTCAATAAATAACGATGTTACTGTATTGCCTGTGCCCGAAACCGCCTG
>Ga0256845_1003303_pt1 | contig 11038 bp, 8 predicted proteins | sample RiftiametaG_FD_189101 | JGI IMG/M metagenome (GOLD analysis project Ga0256845, IMG submission 189101) | Tube worm associated microbial communities from hydrothermal vent at the East Pacific Rise, Pacific Ocean - Riftia | ecosystem: Host-associated > Annelida > Integument > Unclassified ... | reverse complement strand
CCCCTCTCATTGAAATAACCCAGGTTAAAAAAAAAACAGGACCAGGCCCACCCGACACAGTATCTCCAGTAACAACAACGACCACCGTTCAACAGTCTAAAAATATAGAAATCCAACAACCACCACCCGAAAAAAGCAGATATTTTATCAAAGCCACATTTGAAGAAAAAACAAAAATCACACTATCACTCGATGACATTCCACTGCATGTTCTATTATTCAACAAAGGTGATACAGCAACGTGGCGCGCCGGCAAGAAACTCACTATAACCCTTCCGGCAAAAACACTGACAAGACTCACCCTCAACGACGTTCCTCTTGCAATCCCCCAGTCAGACTCCCCAACAGTTACCATAAACATTCCCGAATCCTTATTAGGACCTTATTCCGCAAAACCTGTAAAGAAAAACAAGAAACTATGAATTATGTTTTGCTTAATCGGTTCATAGCAGTAACAGAGAGCGAACGCAGAGAGGCTTCACGGCACTTATACCCTCCCTGTGGAGTGTTACAATAATATGGCACCGCAAAGTACTGAGACCGAGGCGGTTGTTCTTAACTGCATCGACCATGGGGAATCGGATGTCATTGTTACTCTTCTCTGTCAAAACAGTGGACGAATTTCTGCCATCGCCAAAGGTGCAAGAAAGAGCAAAAAACGATTCGTCAATAAACTGGAACTTTTCAGTTTTCTCCATATCTCTTATCAGCAAAAAACCGGATGGGGGCTGGCATTTTTATCAGAGGCCGACCTGCATACGAGTTTTATCAACATCCGATTGCAGCCTGCTCTCTATGCTGTTGCCTCTGTGATCCGCGAATTTTTATTAGTTTCCATGAAAGATGGAGAAGCCGACAGTAACGTTTTCAGTCTTTGTCTCTGGGCATTTCATTGTCTCAATCAAAACCAGCAACCCAGAGCCATACTCACCCTATTCCTTATACAGTTTTTCGATTATATCGGCTACAGACCTGATTTTGAGATGTGCAACAGATGTTATACTCCTTATTCCACAACCCACACATATCACTTTAATGCCAGCAACGGAGGCATCACTTGCTCCTCCTGCAATAAAACCGGCAAACACCACCTCAGCCACGGCACCATAAAAATATTACAAGTCGCACAGAATCAGCCACTGGAAAAACTGCAACGATTGAAAATATCCGGCTCTATTCTCGAAGAAACCCTCCATCTCCTCCACAATTACGGCAGACAGCTCTTTCAGCGAGACATCGCCTCCTGGAAAATCTTCCAGCAGCTGACCCAAGCAAGCCACCAGCAAAACCGCCGATAAAAACTCGCCATACACCTGCAATTTTTTTTTGGAAAAATTCTAAGGGGCTCGCTATATGATACCCCTGGTGTGTTATGCTGTGCAAAATCTAAGAAAAAAACCACTCCATCATTTAGCCTTGGAACAAAAATGAAATCAAAACAACCAGCCCTGCGCCCGTACCTTGAAGAAATTAAAAGCCATTGCCTCCCACTGGACAAAGAATCCCTCATCCAGCTGATACTCTCTTTGGCTAAAGAAGTAAAATCCAGCAAGCGAAATGACTATACCAAACGTATTCTTGCTTCCCTGCCTGAAAATCAAAATGAATTGTCGCCATATACACAGGCCGATAACCTCCTCGCCGAAATTATGGAGCTCAAGCAGGGAATTAAGATGCGTATCAAATCAATTGAGGACGGTACCTTCTGGGACAATCCGGATGATGAAGAAGAGTGGGATGATTCGTACTATCTCGATGATGATCCCGACTTGCTTAACAATTCCCAGGTAGAAACCCTCGCCGAATATTTCGATACAGCCGACAGGATTTTCCTGGACGGACATTTGAAAAATGCCCATAAAATATACGATGCCCTCTTTGCCCTCATATCTGAATCTGAAGAATATGGCTACAGTCTACCTGATTTTGACATCGACCTGCGTGAGGCCCGGAGTCGTTTTGGCAGATGTATTTACGAAAACATGCCCGCTGAGGAACGAGTCGAACCGTTGCTGAAAATGATGCTGGAAGCCCATCCAGAAAACATTTTTGATGTCTTTCCAGCATCCGGTGCAACTTTCCTGGTCGATATTATCGACGCCGCAACTGGTGATCTGGACAATTTTGATTCTTTTCTCACTTCCTGGCAAGCCGCCCTTACTGAGTACAATTATACGGAATCAAGGGTAGCTGACCTGATCCTTGAGGCTACATTTTTACAAAAAGGCATTGACGCCGTTGGACAACTCGCCCGCGAATGGCAGAACAAACAACCTCGCGCTTACCTCTACTGGCTGCAGGAACTTGCAAACAAAAAATCCTGGGACAATTTACGTGAGATCAGTGGTCAAGCATGCGATACCTTCCCGGCCAATCACTACCGCGAACAGGCAGCATATTTTCACACCCAGGCAGGAAAGCAACTGCAGAACAACGAAACAATCCTCATAGGATACAGGGAGCAATTCCGATCCCGACCCGATATAAGTCGATTACTCAACCTGGTGGCCGAGGCCCATCGCCAGCAACTGCGGGACAAAGAACTCCAGAATATATGTGCGTTCCTCACGGCTGCAAAAGATGGTGAAAACAAAAAAAATCTTCTCACAACAGCTCTTCTCATGGCGGGCGATATTGATCGTGCATTTACTCTTAATCCGCAAGATAAACCGATCGGCTGGTCATCATACCAGAACGGGTCAGGGCTGCTCTATGGTGCAGCTCTCTATCTCCTCTGTGGCTGCGACAATTCCTGTACAACAATAGCCAACATACTGGAATCATACACCCAATCCGATACCGTTTATTTTGACAAATACGAGAGTCGTCCTCTGGATTATGACACTTCCGACTATAAAGAAATCACCAAAGGACTTGAAAAGAGTAACACCACCGCAATCAACTCGGAACAATACCATAAATGGGTTATGAATATCGGTCAAAAACGGGTCAATCATATCGTCTCCAACACCCATCGTAGTGCCTATGAACGAGCTGCCATAACGCTCTGCTCACTTGCCGAATACATTGCCGTAAAAGAAGATAAAAACAAGGCATTACAACTGCTGACCGACTACTGTAAAGTGCGCTACAACCGCCACTCCGCCTTCCGCCGTGAGATGCGAGAGATTGCTGGGCAATCGCAGATTCTTTGTGTTATGGTTGGTGAATTGTAAGTCATGTTAGCAGCAAATTAGGCGTAACTCTCAAACAAAATATTTGGACTTTAACTAAATTGAAATTTACAAATACTATTTTTTACGTTAGGATTCAATTGTCCTTGTATGTAAAAGGTGGGTTGAAACAATTTGGTTAATGTTCGTATTTGAAAAAATAGTGCCCAAGCGCAACAAATGGGCACTATCGCCATGAATATCTATCCATAAAATATTATGCAAAAAAAGTACTACGCTCACACTCTTGAAAAAGTACCTCCCGAAAAATGGCAGCAACTTGAAGTGCATTTGCAAAATGTGGCTGAAATTGCAGCTACATTTGCAGAGCCATTCGATGGTGACCAATGGGCCTACCTTGCCGGTTTATGGCATGATCTTGGCAAATACGCCGATTCATTTCAGAAAAAACTTTATGTCGAAAATGGATTGGAATGCCACTTGGAGACCAAGCCAGGCAGAGTTGTGCACTCAGAGGCAGGCGGACATTTAGCGACCATGAAGAAGTGGCCTGGTGCAGATCGGGTATTCTCCTGGCTCATCATGGGACATCATACAGGATTAACTGATTTCGAAACAGATCTCATAGGAGCCAAAGCGCTGAAACCAAAGATGCATGCACCGGACAGATCAAACGAGATCCTGGCTAATGCCCCGACCCAGATTATTCATCGTACTATGCCCAAGCAAACAATCCCTCAGGGTGCTAACCCGGCTTTTTTTATACGTATGCTTTTTTCATGTTTGGTTGATGCGGATTTCCTCGATACTGAAGCTTTCATGGATAAAGCCAGAGCAAGTGCTAGAGATCCCAAATACCCCACACTGTTGTTTTTACTGACAGCCTTTAATAAACACATGACATCCCTGTGTGATAAAGCAGAAACATCGCCCGTTAACACTGTTCGTGCACAGGTTTTGGCGCAGTGTAGAAAAAAGGCAGAGAAGGAACCGGCTGTTTTCTCTTTGACTGTACCAACAGGTGGAGGAAAAACTTTAGCATCTCTAGCTTTTGCACTCCGTCATGCAGTGAAATACAAGAAAAAGCGCATTATTTACGTGATTCCATATACAAGCATTATTGAGCAGACTGCTGATGTTTTTCGTAAAATTCCTGGTTTTGAAAATGGTGTAATAGAACATCACAGTAATGTCGCGGAAGCAAAAGAGGAAAAAGAGACAAACAGAAACAGGCTGGCTTCTGAAAACTGGGATGGGCCACTCATTGTTACAACTTCAGTGCAATTTTTTGAATCACTCTACGCCTGTCGAACAAGCCGTTGCCGCAAGCTTCACAATATTGTGAACAGCGTCATTATATTTGACGAAGCTCAATGTTTCCCTCCTGAATATCTACGTCCGGCAATTTTTGCGATTCGAGAGTTGTCTAGACATTATAAAGTTACACCGGTTCTATGCACGGCAACTCAGCCTGTTCTTACCCAAACTGATGAATTTGATTTCAAATTCAAAGAAGGATTTGAGTCTGTAATTGAAATCATAGAAAACCAGGAAGTACTGACAAAAAGCCTAAAAAGAGTCCAACCGGTATTATTTAACAATAGTCTTGAACAAGTTAGCCTTACTGAGCTTGCCAATACCATTCAAGCTGAAGAGCAATCAGTACTCTGTATCGTAAACCGCAAAGAAGATGCCCGCACACTGGCTCATCTGCTCCCGCCAAAACAAACATTCCATCTTTCAACTAACATGTGCGCTGAACACCGTTCACATACTCTTAAGGACATTAAAAACTTATTAGCCGACAATTCACCGCCACTTTATGTTTCCAGCACATCTCTTGTGGAAGCGGGTGTAGATATAGATTTCCCCGTAGTCTACCGAGCGCTTGCAGGACTTGATTCCATCGCCCAGGCAGCAGGCCGCTGCAACCGGGAGGGGCGCCTTAAAAACCTTGGTAAAACGGTCATCTTTGTCCCAGTTGATCAACCTGGATATGTTAATCAACCTGCAACTATCACAAAAGAATTGCTGTGCAGTAAAAATATGGACAACCTGCTAACACCTGATAATTATCAAAATTATTTCACACAACGTTTCTGGCAGATTGGCGAGGATGCTCTAGACAAAAAACAAATTATGCAATTATTGTCCGGCCGCATGAATTATTATTTTCGTACGGCGGCTCAACAATTTCGGCTAATCGAAGATGACTGGCAGGAAACGGTCATAGTACCTTATGAAAATGCAATCGACCTTCTCGCCCAACTTGTTACAAAAACATGGCAGCAGCGACGAATTTTAAGGAAACTGGGTCGTTTCTCAATAAGTATCCCCAAATACATGTTTCAGGCACTTGCATCCATGGACTATATTCAGGAAACCGGATATCCAAACCTTTTCCTGCTAAACTATACACTTTATGATGACGTCTATGGCTTTGTACCACCCGATAAATCCACAGGAGTCGATCCAGATAAATTTATGTTTTGACTGACAGGAGAATATGTATGAAAAGTAATCCGTTTCGGTTGAAAGTAAGCGGTGCAAATGGTTGTTTTACCAGACCGGAAATGAAGGTGGAACGAGTTAGTTACGATGTAATGACACCATCTGCAGCACGAGGAATTGTGGAGGCAATTCTTTGGAAACCTGCCATACGCTGGAAAATTTTACAGATTGATGTATTAAATCCTGTAAAATGGACATCAGTACGGCGCAATGAAGTCGGATCTGTGATTTCTGCAAGAAACGTAAAAACCGCAATGACACAAGGGAGAGGTAATCTTGGACTCTATGTTGATGTAGGAAAAAACAGACAACAGCGTGCCGGTCTTTTTTTACGTGATATTGCATACGTAATCCACACAGAATTTCACTTAACCGATAAAGCAGGCGAAGAAGATAATATAATTAAATTTGAACAAATGTTTCTCCGTCGTGCATCCCAGGGGCAATGTTTCCACAGGCCCTATTTCGGCTGTCGAGAATTTCCTGTCGATTTCGAGTTAATTCCACAAAATTTAGATTCTTTACCCTGCATCTCCGAGTCACGTGATCTTGGTTGGATGCTTTATGACATGGATTATTCCTACAGGGAACCAATGCCACAATTCTTCCATGCCGAAATGACAAATGGATCAATTGATCTTAGAAATGTGGAGATTCGCTCATGATCCTCAAAGCACTGGCAGATTATTATGAACGTATGCAGGACGACCCGAAGATCGATATTGCGCCTCCAGGATTTGAAAAGAAAGCCATTCCTTTTCTTATTGTCATAGACAAACAGGGTTGTTTTGTAAATATCCGAGATACACGCAGCGGCACAGGAAAAGACAAAACTGTCCGTGAATTTTTACTTCCTCAAGGCATGAAAAAAGCAAGTGGCATTAAGGCAAACTTGTTTTGGGATAACCCTCAGTATGTGCTGGGATCTATAAAGCCGGGTTGTCAAGATGAAAAGGATCTGAAAAAAGCAGCAAAGTCTCTATCTGCTTTCAAAAAACGCATAGAAGAAACATGTGGCTGTCTTACCGGTAATGAAGGCCTTCAGGCTGTGCGACATTTCCTTACAGAAGAAAAGATCTCGCCACTATTTGAACATGATCTCTGGCCGGAAATATGGCTAAGCAATGCTAATCTGACCTTTCTACTGGAAGGCACAAATAGTCTGGTTGTCCAGGACAAACAACTTGTAAAGCAAATCACAAACCATTCTAACCAGTCGGGGAAAAAACAAATTTGTTCGATCTCCGGAATTAACGATACACCAGCTACATTGCATACAGCTATTAAAGGTGTGTGGGGCGCTCAAACCGCTGGAGGAAACATTGTTTCATTTAATAAAGAGTCATTCTGCTCATTTAACAAATGGAAACAGCAGGGATTAAACGCTCCCGTAAGCCAGAAATACGAATTTGCTTACACCACTGCATTAAACATAATGCTCAAAAAAGGCTCTCGCCAACGTATGCAAATAGGAGATACTAGTACTGTTTTTTGGGCAAAAGAAAAGCATACTTTTGAAGAAGACTTTTCCTGCTTTTTAGCAGAGCCCCCTAAGGGAGAAGAAGCAGATTACGCAAAATTTCGATCACTTCTCAATTCTGTCAAAAACGGAGTATTCCCTCTTGAGGATGATATTCCTTTTTATGTACTTGGCATTGCTCCAAATGCTGCCAGATTAGCGATCCGCTTCTGGTACGAAGGGAGCATAAGCAATATGAAGGAAAAGATAGCTCAACATTTTGAAGATATAAAAATTATCCGGGCTCCGCATGACCGAGAGTTTCTTTCTCTCTTTCAATTACTCAAGGCCACGGCAATAGAAGGAAAAGCAGACAATATTCCGCCCAATCAGGGTGGTGAGATAACGAGAGCAGTCATGTCTGGTTCTGTCTATCCACGTACTTTGTTTGCTGGAGCCATTCGCCGATGCAAAGCGGAGCAGAAGGTTACACATGCCCGTGCTGCACTTATTAAAGGTTTTCTGGTTCGAGAAAAACGACTTCGAAGAATAACCACAAAGGAGGTTAAAATGGCTTTAGATAAAACAAACGAAAACACCGGATACGTACTTGGACGCCTGTTTGCGGTATTGGAGCGCATCCAGGAACAAGCTTTAACTGGAATAAACAAGACAATTCGTGATACATATTTCAGCGCTGCAACCAGCAACCCTGTTGTTATTTTCAAGCGATTACAGGACTTGGCTATCCATCACTTAGCCAAGATGCGTAATAATGGCAAAAACACAACATGGCTTGACAAACTCATGCAGGAAGTGATTGGAAAACTTTCAGCAGAAGGAATACCCAACACTCTAACTCTCGAAGATCAAGGGAGATTTGCTATTGGATATTATCATCAGCGCCAGGATTTTTTTATAAAAAATGAAGATAAGACCACAGGAGAGTAATGATGAGTGATGCAATCAAAAACCGTTATGAATTTGTACTGCTGTTTGACGTCAAAGATGGCAATCCAAATGGTGACCCTGATGCCGGCAATCTGCCTCGAATAGATCCCGAAACCGGCAATGGACTCGTTACAGATGTCTGTTTAAAACGAAAAGTAAGAAATTATATTGGTATCGCAAAAAAGGAACAACCTCCTTACGAGATATATGTCAAAGAAAAAGCTGTTTTAAATCGACAACATGAAAGAGCATACCAAAAGTTCGAGCTGAAACCCCAAAGCAAAAAACTCCCTAAAAACCTGGAAGATGCTCGAAAAATTACCGGATGGATGTGCAAAAACTTTTTTGATATTAGAACATTTGGGGCTGTAATGTCCACAGAAGTTAATGCCGGGCAGGTAAGAGGGCCGGTACAATTCGCATTCGGCAGAAGCATTGACCGGATATTTTCAGCTGAACATACTATTACCAGAATGGCAGTTACAAACGAAAAAGATTTAGAAAAAGAACGAACTATGGGAAGAAAATTCACAGTACCTTATGCACTTTACAGAGTTCATGGCTTTATTTCTGCTTCCCTCGCTCGGCAAACAGAGTTTACTGAAAATGATCTGGAATTATTCTGGGCTGCGCTTATAAACATGTTCGACCATGACAGATCTGCCGCACGTGGAGAAATGGCCAGCCAGAAACTCATTATCTTCAAACATGAAAGTGAGCTTGGCAATGCACCAGCACATAAGCTCTTTGATCTGGTGACCATTCAACGAAAAAATTCTAAAAAACCTCCAAGAATGTTTGCTGACTATGACGTCATAATTGATAAAACCAACACCCCTTCTGGTGTTACTTTAATGGAACTGATTTAACCAAACTCAATATTTCCTCTGTTATTATGCAAAACGACACCGTCAAAACACAACCATCCATAGAATATGGCGACATCATATTATATCAAGCCGAGAACGGAGAGGGGGCTGTAAACGTCCGTCTTGCCAACGATACAGTCTGGTTGTCACAAACACAGATACAAGAATTATTTTCTCGGGAACGTTCTGTTATTACGAAACATATCAACAATATTTTCAAAGAAGGTGAGCTTGAAAAAGATCAAGTATGTGCAAAATTTGCACATACTGCTCCTGACAAAAAAACTTACCAGGTTAAACATTACAACCTCGATGTAATTATTTCCGTTGGCTATCGGGTAAAATCAAAACAGGGCACACGTTTTCGTATATGGGCAACATCAATCCTCAGAGATCATCTGGTAAAGGGATATACTGTAAATCAACGTCGTCTTGCCGAAACCGGAATTGGCGAAGCACAGCAGGTGTTGGCGCTCCTGTCCAGTACCCTGGTCAGCCATAATCTGATTACCGACGAGGGCCAATCCGTGCTTAATGTTGTTAACCATTACGCAAAGACATGGCAGCTTTTATGGCAGTATGATGAAGATAATTTTCCTGCTGTAAAGTCTCAACAGATTTCAGCCGAAACATTTGAAGTTGACAAGGTTCGAGCAGCCATAGATTCACTGAAACGAGAGCTGACAGCAAAGGGAGAAGCAACAAATATATTTGGCAATGAACGAAACGACAATCTTGCCGGAATCATAGGCGCCATCCGACAGACATTTGGCGGGCAGGATCTTTACCCATCTACCGAAGAAAAGGCTGCCAATCTTCTCTATTTCGTTGTCAAAGATCATCCATTTACCGATGGAAATAAGCGGATCGGCTCCTTTCTTTTTATTTTATTTCTACAGAGGAACGGATTACTCGACAAAAAACAATTTGATAACAGAGCCCTGGTTGCCTTGACCCTGCTTACGGCGGCAAGTGACCCCAGGCAAAAAGATGTATTGATCCGGCTTATTGTAAACCTGCTCTCTGTGGAATAGGAAGACAAACAATGTACAGCGAAGACGACCTTGTAATGATTTCTGCCCTACAGCATCTGCTGTTTTGCCCAAGACAATGCGCACTGATCCATATCGAGCAACAGTGGACAGAGAACCTCTTTACTGCTGAAGGCCGTATTTTGCATGAAAGGGTTCATACTGCGGCAAAAGAATCACGCCGCACAATTAAGGTTGAATTCGATGTCCCCCTTCGCTCCCTGCAACTTGGCATCATTGGTCGTGCAGATATTGTTGAATTCCATTTGCAGAATGATAAGCAGTGGCTCCCCTTCCCTGTTGAGTATAAACGGGGAAAAGCCAAGAAAAATAGCTCGGACAAAGTGCAGCTTTGCGCCCAGGCCATCTGTCTTGAAGAAATGCTGAATACAAAAGTTCCTTCGGGAGCGCTATACTACGGCAAAAAGAAGCGACGGATGGAAATTGTCTTTGATCAGGCTTTACGCCAGGAAACCATTACAACTTCAAGCAGGCTGCATGACCTGATACAAAATGAAGTAACACCCCATCCGCAATACAATTCCGGCTGCAAAAGCTGTTCGTTTGTTGAAACATGCCTGCCCCTGATAACAGGGAAAAAAAGTAAAGTTGCAAAATACATGGAGAAAATAGTATCGCCATGAAAAAACATCTCAACACTCTTTTTGTAACAACCCAGGGCGCCTATCTTGCCAAAGATGGCGAAACTGTTGCAGTACGGATCGAAAAGGAAGTCAAACTTCGTATTCCAGTCCACACCCTGGAAGGTATAGTCTGTTTCGGCAACGTGGGTTGCAGTCCTTTTCTTATGGGATTTTGTGGAGAACGCAATGTATCCATTTCTTTTCTTACCGAATATGGGCGGTTCCTGGCAAGGATTGTCGGCCCGGTGTCCGGTAACGTGCTACTACGTCGTGAACAGTATAGACGGGCGGACGATCTTGAATTTTCAGCCGGGGTAAGCAGGGCCTTTCTTACCGGCAAAATTATCAATTGTCGAACAGTTCTCCAGCGGGTTATCCGCGACCATCGGGATAAAGTTGACACCTCCGCTATTGAAGAGGCCATCAAAAGATTAAACAC
>Ga0256845_1003302_pt1 | contig 11039 bp, 6 predicted proteins | sample RiftiametaG_FD_189101 | JGI IMG/M metagenome (GOLD analysis project Ga0256845, IMG submission 189101) | Tube worm associated microbial communities from hydrothermal vent at the East Pacific Rise, Pacific Ocean - Riftia | ecosystem: Host-associated > Annelida > Integument > Unclassified ... | reverse complement strand
GGTACGAGCGGCTCCTTCGCCGCTCGTACCCGATCGCCGACAGGACCTAGAGATCGCCCGCCGCTACTCGGGCTCATCGGCGACAAATGCACTGTCATCGCCGAGCGATCCACTGCGCAGGGCGACGAGTTTTGCCATCGCCGCGGTCGAGCCCGCCTCATCGCCGTTCGCCCTGCGAGCTGCGATCACCGCGCCTAGGGCCTCTAGATGCTCCCAGCCGCCCTCCGCCTCGATCACTTGCAACGCCGTCTCGCTGGCCTCCATCGCCGCCTGTGTATCCGCCGTCGCCGCGTGAGCATCAGCGATCACCAGCCACGACCGACAGTGCAAGCTGGGCGCTCCCTCCAGCAGGGCAAACGCGGAGTGCGCAGACTCCAGAGCCTGACAAACATGCCCTTGCTCGAGCAGTGCCCGCGCCCGCACGATCCGCGCCCAGCCCGGAAATGGGGCCGGCATCGCCGGTTCATCGATGATCCCACGGGCAAGCTCGAGCGCTCGCTCGACGTCCACCGGGCGAGCAGGCGACTCTAGAAGCGCCCCCGCAAGCTCGATCGCGGCGTATGTCTTTAAGTACTGGTTACCGAGGGCCTCGACCTCCTCGACCTCCTCTTCGATGCTCGCAATCGCAGCCGCCTTGTCGCCCGAACGGAGCTGGCAATAGCCGACGATCATGGCGCTAAACATCCTGTAGCGACCATCCCCGACCATAATTGCCATCGTCATCGCGCCCGCAGCGACCAGCTGTGCGCCGGGAATGTCGAGGTCGACGCAGTACTTGATCTGCGCCCGGGTAAAGGCGAGCAAACGAGCGACTTGGCCGTCCTCGGGTGCCGTCGCCGCGACCTCCTCGGCGCGAGCCGCATAACGGGCAGCGACCCGATAGCGCCCGATCGTAGCGGCGCTGCCGAGCCCCATGTTGATCGCGTCGAGGTAGGTGACCAGCGCCGTCGGTGAGGGCTCAGCCGCGAGAAAGGCATCGGTCCAGGGCTTCGCCGCGTCCTCGCGGGAGAGCATGTTGACCGAGATCAGCAGCGAGATGCAGCGGCACCACCAGCGACCTCCGGCATCGAGCAGCGGCAGGGTCGACTGCGCTAGCTCGACGCAGAGCGCCCACTGACCCTGCCAGCCGTACACCCAGACTTGGATCGCGCTCAGACAACCAGCGAGCGCCCCCGACGGCCGACAATTGAGGCCCTTTTTTGCCCGTCGCAGGGCCTCTTCGAGGGCATTGGAGATGCTCGCCAACTCAGCCGCCTCGAGATAGTAGACCGCCGCACGCTCCGGCGCTCCGGCGGCGCTCAAGTGATCGGCGATCAGCATCGGCGTCCGAGCTCCCTCTTCGATCATGCTCGCCGCGACCAGAGCGTGCATGCGCCGCGCCCCCTCGGACGAGACCAGCTGGTAAGCCGCGTCGCGGAGCAGTGCGTGGCGAAAAGAATAGACGAGACGCTCGTCATGCCCGTCGATGGTGCCGCTGACCTCGACCATCTCCACGCGCACGAGTTCGTCGAGCGCCCGCCGAACCGTCGACACACTGACCCCCTCGATGAGCCGCGCGAGTTCGCTAGCGATGAAGGATTGACCGACCACGCTGGCCGCCAGCAGGGTGTAACGAACCACCTGATCGAGGCCGCCCATGCGGGCTTGGAGCATCGCCGCGACCGTCGTCGGAAAATTATCGATGCCCCCTGATGCGACCGCACGGATCAGCTCTTCGAGATAGAGCACGTTGCCCGAGGAGAGCGTGATCAGGCGATCGACGAGGGTTTTAGAGGGCTCCAGGATGCCGCGCAGGGCCTCGCGGATCAGACGTTTGCTGGCACCCCGACCCAGGCCCTTGATCCGCAGATGCTGCCGTCGACTGCCGCGCTCTAACTCCCACTCGAGCTCAGGAAAACGCTCGAACACTTCGGGCCGCGCGAAGCAGACGATCATCAACGGCAGTTCGCTGAGCTGGCGATGTGCCCGCAGGAGCAGCTCGTTCGACAGCCGATCACCCCAGTGCAGATCTTCGGCGATCAGGAGCACGGGCCTGCTCGCCGCCGCCCCGGCGAGCACGGTGAGCACCGATCGCTGGCAACGTTCGCGCATCAGGTTTGGATCGTGCATCGCCGCCCGCAAGGCGGGGCCGAGCGCCTCCTTCGGGAGTTCGACGCCGATCAAAACGGCTACAAAATCGACGACTGTCTGCAGCTCGGCGGCGCCGACAAAGGCCTGAATCCAGTCGACGAGCGCCTGTCGCTGGACCAGGGGATCACCGCCGGGCACAAGACCCGCAGCGTGAGCCAGTGCCCGTGCGATCACCGCATGAGGCGCGCCGACGGTCATCGCATCACCGGCTCCGCAAAGGATTAACGGCTCGTCCTCTAGCCCCGAGCAGCGCTGGGTAAACTCATGGCGCAGCCGCGACTTACCGCAGCCGGCCTCGCCGCTGAGGATCACCAGATGCGACTCCTCCTCCTCGATCACCGAGCTTAAGGTGAGGTCGAGGATGCCGAGTTCGTGGGCCCGCCCAAAGCAGCGGACGGGCTTGCCCAGGAGCTTCCGCGGTCCACCGCCATCGACGCCCTCGCGCATGAGGATGCGGAGATCGTCGCGCTCTTCGACGTCAAATCGACCGTCGAGAAGATCGCTCGAGAGTTCGTCGAGAAGGATGGTGCCACCGACACTCGATTCGACGAGCTGATAGGCACGATCGACCACCTCACCGACCGCGAGACCGCTGCGCACCTGCGCCCGTCCGGTCGCGACCACGACGTTGTAAGAGGGCCAACACTCGCGAATCTGCAGGGCACAGCGGGCCGCGGCGATGGTGCGATCGACAGCTCCGCTTCCCGATGAAAAGGCCGCCACCAACGATCCGTCGACCAGCCACTCCGCCTGAGCCCCAAAACCGCGGGCGATCGTCGCCGGCTCATCGCACTCGCCCTTGACCGCCCCCTCGATCTCCAAGGTCTCGCCAACCATGCGCGGCGACGAGACCACGACGACGCTAAAGAGCTTCATCTCGACCGGCGCCTCGGCGATCGTCTGGACGGTCTCGACCTCCCCGGCAGCGAAGGGCGGCAGGGCATCGAGGGCAGCGAGCACCGCATCTGCGTCCTCGGGGCGACCGTCTGGCGAGGGGCTCAACATGCGCCCGACCAGCTCACTTAGCTCGGCCGGCACATCTGGCCGCACCTCGTTGAGCACCGGCGCCCTGTCAAAGAGGATCTTGGCCAAGGTACTGGCGACGTGCTCGGCGGCGAATGGAGAGTTCCCGACCAGGCACTCAAAGGCGATGCATCCGAGGGCGAAGACATCGACGCTCGAGGTCAGCGTGCGGGCGCCTCGGGCCTGCTCTGGCGCCATGTATTCCGGGGTTCCGACCAGCGCACCGGTCTTTGTCAGCAGCGAATTTGAGAACCCCTGACGGGCGATCCCAAAGTCGATCAAGACGACGTCGTCGACCCGCTCCCGGCGCAGCATCAAGTTGCTGGGTTTGATATCGCGATGCACGATGCCGCGAATATGAGCGCCGCGCAGCGCCGCCGCGACCCGGCGGAGAAAGGCGACCGTCGACACCGGGTCGAGCACGCCGCGATGCAGACGCGAGCGCAGGTTCTCGCCCTCGATCCACTCCATCACCAGATAGGGCGAGTTGTTATCGACAAAGCCGTGATCGAGGTGGGCGACGATGCCTGGGTGACGCACACTCGCGAGGATCTCGGCCTCACGACGAAAGCGTTCTCGGGCACGATCATCAGCGTGCGCAGAGCTGAGAATCTTGATCGCGACGTCTGCACTGGTCAGCAGGTCGTTCGCCCGGTAGACGCTGCCCATGCCGCCCTCGCCGATGACCTCGTGGATCACGTACCGACGGGCGATCGGCCGCCCGTCCAGGTATCCATCTCCGAGCGATGATGAGTATCGCGGCGACATGCTGCTCCCTACAATTGCCCCTGCGCGAGCACTCTAGCGTACATCTCCACCTCAACAACTCGCACACCGCTCAAACGCCCGAGGTCACCTCCGAAGTTTTTCCACGTCGCCCGCGACCACACAAGTCACCAATTATGAACCATCGCCCCCCTCTGCCGAGCAAGAACGCTCGTCGCTACCTGCTCACGAATGCTCATCCTCGCGAGAATGAGCTGAGACGCTCTTGGGTAGCCTCTAGCGGCAGTGGAAGCAGCGGGCGATCTTATCGAGATCTATCCTGAGTACGCAGTCGTCGACGACCTCCGGGTCCGAGAGGCTGCTCTTGAGGATCCCGCCAAAGGCGATGTCAAGCGCCACCACTACGACTCCGTCCACTCGAATGCGGCGCCCTGCTCGGTCGCACAGAGCGCTCGACGACGATCCGCCGGGCATGCGAGCAGCTTCGCGAGCGACTCCTGGAGCCCCGAGGCGGAGGCATAGACAGGACAGTCGATACCTGTCAATGCACAACACCAGCGGCGCTGCCCGGGGCCGCTACTGGTGTCGCAAAACGCGACGTAGCAGATCGCGACACGCCCCAGCCAAAGCTGACAATGCCACGGATTTCACTGCCTAAATTCTTGGCCCGAAGCGTGCTCGTAGTGCACCTGAGACCGACACGATGAGCGAGCACCCTCCGATCTCCGTGATGACCCAATGCCGCCCACTCGCCCTTTTCGGGCTGCTCGCGATACCCCTCATGCTGCTCGCCTGCGGCGATGATACAAGCGGCACCAGCGGCCAGACGAGCAGCGATAGCAGCAGCAACTCGAGCACCGGCACTGACTCCGGCACCGATACAGGTACCGACACCGATGCCGAATCCGAGAGCGAGAGCGGCACCGAACCCGACGACTCCGGATTGCTGACACCGCCCCAGCACCTCCTGCGGATCTCGATGGCGCTCCGCGGTCGGCGACCGAGCACCGCCGACAACTCCGCGATCGAAGGCGATCCCAAGGCGCTCGACGGGATCATCGACGCCTACCTCGACTCCCCCGAGTTCGGCGCTGTCATCCGCGATCTGCACAACGACGCGCTGCTCTCAATCGTCGACTTTGGGGCCCGCCCCGCTGGTTTCATCGGCAAGGGCGCGCTCGCTGGCGTCGATCCCTACGCCCTCAACCGCTCGATCATGGAGGCCCCGCTGCGCCTCGCCGAGCACATCGTTCTCCGCGACCTGCCCTACTCCGAGATCGTCACCGCCGACTACACGCTCGCCGATCCCAACGTCGCCGCGGTCTGGGGCCTCGCACACTCGGGTAGCAAAGGTGTCTGGGAAAAAACCACGTGGCCAGGCGATCGAGCCCACGCCGGCGTTCTCTCGGACTCTTGGTTCTACACCCGGCACTCATCGACGATCACCAACGCCAACCGCGGCCGGGCAAATGCGACCTCAAGGGCGTTCCTCTGCTACGACTTTCTCGACCGCGACATCGAACTCGATCCGAGCATCAACCTCGCCGATCCCAACGCCGTCGCCGAAGCTGTGCAAACCAACAAAGCCTGCGCAGCCTGCCATCAGACGCTCGATCCGATGGCTTCGTTCTTCTCGGGCTACCTGCCCAACTACAACTCCGCAGTGGTCCCCTACCCCCTCGATACCTGGGTCGAAGGTCTCTTTCCGATCCTCTTCAAGGTCAACATGCGCGACCCGGCATTCTTCGGGGCAGCCGGCGACGATCTCCGCGACCTAGGCGACATGATCGCCGCAGACCCGCGCTTCTCGCTTTGCACAGCCAAACGATTCTACGCTTACTTCCATCAGGTGGATCTTCAAAAGGTGCCCCTTGAGGCAGCTGCAGAGCTGCAGGACGTGCTGCTCGCCAATGACCTGCGGGTCAAGCCGATGCTCAAGTCGCTGCTGCTAAGCGACGCCTTCCGCAACGCCCAGGGCGAGCTCGGACGCAAGCGCGCGCGACCGATCCAACTCGCCTCACTGGTCGCCGATCTCACCGGTTTTCACTGGCGTACCGACCTCACAGAGGCGGGCATCGGCGTCATCGACCTGATGGATGACTCGCTGATCGGCTACCACGTTCTCGCCGGCGGTATCGACTCGCTCTTCGTCGCTCAACCGTCCTACACCTACTCTGCGACCTCGAGCTTGGTGCTCCAGAGCCTCGCCCGCCAGGCCGCCAATGCTGTGGTCGATGCCGACTTCGCCCAAAACGACACCAAGAGCCGCCGCCTCCTGACTCTTGTCGAGCCCTCGACCACCGACGAGGCGACCCTGCGCGCGCAGCTGCGCGAACTGCATCGCATCCTCTACGGGCAAGCGCCAAGCCCCGAGGATCCGGCTCTGGATGATAGCTACACCCTGTTTTCCGCGGCTCTCGAAGCCGCCAACGGCAACGGCAAACGGGCCTGGAAGATCACCCTGAGTGCGCTCCTCCAGGACGTGCGCATCGCTTTTTATTGATCGCCCGAGCGACGACACGACGCGACACGACAACGACCGACGAAACGAACACTCATGTCGATCCACAGCATCTCCCGCCGCGCCTTCTTTACTGGGGGCCTCGCCGTGGCCGCCAGCGCCGGCCTGGTCGGACTCCGCCATCGCCGAGCCAATGCCGCCCCGAGCAAGCCGCGTCGGGTCGTACTCGTCTTCGCCAGCGGTGCTTGGGATCCGACCTACACCATCGATCCCAAGCCCGGCGTCGACGGTATCGACGGTCCGTCGGGCGAGCTAAAAAACCTCGGCGGTTTGCCGATCCTCACCGAGGCATCGCGACCGAACGTCGAGGCTTTTTTCGCCGCCCACGGCTCGATGACGACAGTGATCAACGGCATCAACATCGCCTCCGTCGCGCACCCGCAAAGCTCGCACCGGATCCTGAGCGGCGTCAACGATGACACCGCACCGGACGTCGCCGCGCTCGCGGCCGCGTCCCACGGGGCGGACCTCGCCGCGCCCTACCTGGTTCTCGGCCGCACCGCCTACTCGGGGCCCTATGCTGCACTCAGTGCCCGTACCGGCTCGGTCAACCAACTGATCACATTGCTCGATCCGCTGATCTCCTTCCCGGTGGTCGGTCAGCAGGGTCTACCGCTGCTGCCCACCTCCCAAGAAGAAGCGTTGATCCGCGAGCACGTGCTCGCCCAGGCCGCACGTGAGCAACTCGGACGCCCGAGCAAACGCCTTGACGATTTTATCTCGTCGCTCGATCGATCCGATGCGATCCGCGAGATCGGCCAAATCGGTGAAATCGAGTTTGCCCGCAGTCTCGACGCCCAGGTCTCACTCGCGGTCGAGGCCCTCGAGCGCGAACTCTGCTACTCAGTGCAGATCGAATCGGGTGGTTTTGATACCCACGAGAACAACCAGCAGCAGGGACCGCTCGCCGACAACCTCTACGGCGGCCTCAAAACCCTCGTCGACGAGCTGATCGCCCGCCCTGGATCGTCCGGTGGCAAGCTCATCGACGAGACCATGGTCATCGTCGTCTCGGAGATGGGGCGGACCCCCAAGCTCAACGCAGCAATGGGCAAGGACCACTGGCCTGTGACCTCGGCGCTGGTGATCGGCGGCGGTATCGATGGCGGCCGAGTGCTCGCTGGCACCACCGACAACCTCGACGCTGCCGGCGTCGACCTCCATACCGGTGCCCTCGACCCGCAACAACATGCGCTGATCTACGGCTCCTTCGTCGGTGGCCTACTCGAGGCCTGTGGCATCGATGCCACCGGCATCATCCAAAACTCGGAGCCCTTCCATGCGATCCACGGCTAGGTACGCGCTCTCTCTGGCATTCGCAGCCGTCGGCCTCATCGCCGGCTGCGGCGACGACGACGGCAACGACGGCAACGACGGCAACGACGGCAACGACGGCAACAATCACAACGACAACACGGCCTCGGACTCGGAGGCTACCGGTTCTGACTCCGGCTCCACCACCGGCTCCACCTCCGGCTCCACCTCCGACTCCGACTCCGACTCCGACTCCGACTCCGATGATCCCGACGAAGGACCTTGGGACACGCTCGACGAACGCCCCTGTCCCTCGGACAGCTTTCTCACCTACGAAAACCTCGGCGGTCCCTTTATCAACTCCAACTGCACAGGCTGCCACCACTCGGGGCTCGGCACGGGCGAACGCCAGGGCGCACCGCTGTCGATTGACTTTGAGACCATCGCCCTGATCCGAGCGCAGGCCGATCGCATCTGGGCGCGCTCCGGCGATCAAAATTCGACCATGCCGCCCTCTGGCCCTGCCGATGCCGGCGAGCGCACGCTGCTCGGCGAATGGCTGGCCTGCGGTGCCCCGACAGCGGCCGATCTCGCGGACTAGCCAGCAGACTCGCGGACTAGCCGGCAGACTCGCGGGCGGAACCAATGCCGACCCCTCACAGGACACACGCTCCTCGGGCCCTCAGAAGTACACAGCGCACGATCGCGCTATGTTAGTGTGCGCTCGGATTCAGCAACCGAGCCCGCCACTGCGGGCACCACCAGGACACATAAGGACAATCCACGATGGGTTTTTTCGACAAGGCAAAGTCATTTTTCGGCGGCCACGGAGTGAAGGTAGAGATCACCCGACTCGAGCACCAGGAGCCGGGCCAAGCCACCTTTCCGATCGGCGACAGCGTCTTCAAGGGCAACTGGAACGTGACCACGGCAAAACCATGCACAGTGCTCTCACACACCCATGAGCTGGTGATCAAGAAGACCTACGCCGACGAGCGCGAAGAGGAGATCGTCGTCGGCGAAGATACCCACGACAAAGACACCGACATCATGGGGCACCCAGTCAAGTGGCCCTACGATCTGGCCCCAGGCTCGACCGTCGAAGACTCCTTCCTGATCGACGACATCGATCTGCCAAAGGCCCTCCGCCGCCTGGGCTACAGCAACCCGGAGGACGCGATCACCGATACCAACATCGAGGTCTTCTTCCGCGCGACCGCCGACGTCAAGGGCTCGCCCTTCGACCCCGATGCGACCGCAAAGGTGCGTCTCATCCCCTAACAGGGCAGCGTGACCTGGAAGATCCCGGGGATTTCACAATCCTGAGGATTTCAAGATCTACAATCGCGACCACCGGCAGCGCACGGAAGGTCGCGATTCTATTTTTTGCTTCTCCCTTCCATTTTTCCTCCCGGCCCTGTTCTTGGTCGGCTGCTACCACCGTTACGACTCTGTCGAGTGCGCGTGCATAGCCACTAGCACCTCCATCTCCACGCAAAGCCATCCCGTGAGCTCAAAACTACCGCTACGCCTCTTCCTCCCGAGCTTCCTCGCAATCTCCTGTACCGGCGAACAACCCGAGGAAAGCGCCTCCGAAGCGACTGGTTCGACAGGTTCCGCAGGCGTAACAGGCCCAAGCGAAGCAAGCTCAACCAGCACGGACTCAGACCCCACCGGCACGACGACCAGCTCTGAGACGACCCCTTCGGCGACCTCCTTCGGCTCCAGCACTGGCGATCCGCCAGACGATGAACCGGTGCTCGCAGGTGGCATTGCGGTCGATGCGGTCGAGATCAACCAGGGCGTCGGCATCACCCTCGCGCAGGCGGGCGAAGTGATCGCGACACAAGAGCGCAACGCACCGGTGATCAGCGGCCGACCTGCGCTCGTACGCAGTTCGTACCTGCTACATAACGACTACTCCCCCCGTCTCATCAACGCCCAGCTCCACCTCAGCACGGCCGATATCGAGATCATCTATACCGATAGCAAAATGATCATAAAGCCTGCAAACTGGCAGGAACTAGGCGGTGCATTTGAATGGTTTGTCGACGCCGAGGATCTCAACGCTGACACAGAATTCCGTGTCGAATTTCTCGAGGCTCCCGGGGTCGAGGAGCCCGTGGGCTCCGTGGACAGTGCCACACTACCTGCCCAAGGATTCGCAGAACTCGGCGCCTGGCCGGGCCCGATGGTACTCGATATCATGCTCGTGCCCTTCACCTGCGACGGCATTGACGACCTCGATCTCTCCCCGGAGAACATCGCCGATCTCGAAGCCTATCTCTACAATACATACCCCGTGCAGGAACTCAATCTCAGCATTCGGGCGCCGGTCGCCTCGGCAGAGTGCAATGAGTTCGACGCCGCCGAAATCGACCTACCAGCGCTGCGCGAGGCTGACGGCGCCGCGCCTTGGGTCTACTACGGCGGGCTCATGCCTGGAGATGGCGGTGGATATTCGATCTCGATCGAAGGCGGCGATAGCATGGACTACCGACGCACCTTCGCCAGCCATACATGGCGGCAAGCAGGTCTCTCATTCGACCTCTACGCCCACGAACTCGGCCATAACCACGGTCAAGTCCACACCTTCGAAGATCCCGAATACCCCAATACAAACAGCGATGAATGCGGGGCCATCCAGACCTACGGTTGGGGGCCGCGATCGGCTCTGATGCCCAGCTCTGGCTGGGGCAATGACGTCGATTTGGGGCTCGTGTGGTTCGACCCCCACGACACTCTATTGATGCCGACCCAGGACCCCTGCATCGGCGCAGCCGACGGCAACCGCTGGAATTTCAATGATTTCATGAGTTATCAGTACCCCTATTGGGTCAGCGCATATACTTACAGTTCGGCCGCCGAGCGCATCAAGCTGATCTCGCCTTGGTCCGAGGATGCGGGCAAGCCAGCGCCGGAGCGCGAGCAGACGCTGCGCCTCATCATCAGCCCCGAGGGCGAGATCCGCAGGCAGAGCTACGCCGGCGGATGGGCGATCAAGCCGGAACAGGCCGATGCCTGGGCAAAATGCCGGACCACCGATGGCGAAGTCCGGCTCCCAGTCCGCCGCCGCCCCGGCCTCTTGGAGCGCACAGACGACGACGGTCACATGCGATCATTTGTCTACGAGGCCTTTGAGCTCCCCTTACAGAGCAACGTGCACGCCCGCTCCTGTATATTGGAAGCTGGCACGATCGGACTCATGTTGCCCTTTGTCGCGGATTGACCAAGACGGCAGATTGGCCAACTCGCCAGCGCCCGCGAGACAACCGCTGGCGAGTTGGGCGAGTTGGCGAACCCGCGAATTGGCGAACCCGCGAATTGGCGAACCCGCGAATTGGCGAACCCGCGAATTGGCGAACCCGCGAATTGGCGAACCGGC
>Ga0256845_1003301_pt1 | contig 11040 bp, 5 predicted proteins | sample RiftiametaG_FD_189101 | JGI IMG/M metagenome (GOLD analysis project Ga0256845, IMG submission 189101) | Tube worm associated microbial communities from hydrothermal vent at the East Pacific Rise, Pacific Ocean - Riftia | ecosystem: Host-associated > Annelida > Integument > Unclassified ... | reverse complement strand
ACATCTTTGGGAACAAGGTTAGTTGAAATTGCCTTTTCAAGGATACGGAATTTATCAAGCCCTTTACCATCATCCTCAATTTCAATAATAATATTACCGCCTTTGTGATATGCCCTGAGATTGATATTGCCCTTAACAGGCTTGTTGTCTGCCTGGCGGTCCTGTTGCGATTCAATGCCATGATCCACTGAATTCCTGATCATATGAACCATGGGTTCATAAAGTGCATCCACAACATTTCTGTCAATTTCCGTCTCTTCTCCTTCCATAATAAGATTAACTTTTTTGCCGGATTTTTGTGAGAGATCTCTTACAAGGCGTATCATTTTCATGAAAGTAGCTTTAATGGGAATCATTCTCATGGACATGGCAATATTTTGCATGCTCGTAACTATTTGTCCAAATTGTGCAATACTCTGCTGCAGTGCAGAATCTTTGGATGCTTGCTGCCGGAGCATGGACTGGGCAATAACAAGTTCTCCTGCATAATCAACAAGGTTATCAAGTTTTTCTGTGCTGACCTTGACTTGGGCTGAAATCACTTTTTTTCTGGTGCCCTGGTCCCTGAGAGCAGAAGCAACATCTTTTGGAGCTATCTCCCCCTTCTGAACAAGAATTTCGCCTATTTTTTTTCCAGGATTATCTATTTGAGCTTCTAGAGCATTAGCAAGAACCTCATTATCAATCACTCCTTTTTTAACAAGAATCTCTCCCAATGGCTCTTTCCTGCCGTCGGAAAGATTTATTTGAAGCCGTTGGAGTCTGTTTTTTAGAATATCAATATCAATATCGTTGTCTTGTTGCTGTATGCCTTGTTCGACTCCTGTCTCAACTCTTATGATAAGTTGTTTTAAAGTATCCACTGATTCGAGAATTGCATCGGTGGCAATTTCATTGATTAAGAAATCGCCACTTCTTGCACTGTCTAAAAAATTTTCTGTTGTATGGGAAAGTGTGTTAATTTTTTGCAGACCAAGAAATCCTGATACACCTTTTATGGTATGAAATGGACGAAATATGTTATTAATGATTTCATTGTCAGTTGGATCATGTTCAAGTTCAATAAGGGAAATTTCAATACTGTCAAGATTTTCATTGGCCTCGGATATAAAATCCACCAATATCTCCATATCTTCATCAGATATTTTCTGGGGTTCATCCAATGGATTCTCTTCCTGTATGGATTCTTTTTTAACTTCAGTGTCCTCGGTCTCATCAGGTATTTGTGCCGGCGTTTTATCTTTAAAACCTTGATTTAAAAGTTCCATCACATCAGATGTATCAAACGCAAAGACTTCTCCTGTCTTAATATGTTGCAGCAATGCTTTTAAGAGGATAATTCCCTCTTCAACAGGCTTGATGTTTTCAATATTTTCAAGGGTCATTGTCTCAAGATAATTTTTACAGGCCGAGACACCTTTCTGGAAAAGGTCTGAATCAACAGATTCTGCTTTAATAGTCAATTCGTCACAGGCATTAAGCATGGCACCCAGGTCAGGTATCTCTCCGGGGCAAAAAGCCACAACCAGTTTTGAGAATTTGTCCAGGGACTCTTTTATATCAGCTATCTCTGTTACTTTGGTATCGTTTTCAGCAGACCCAGGGTCAGCATTTACAAGGGTGTGTATAAATGTTTCCATTGTAGATATGATACTGGTCATAGCTTCAAAACTTTTATCAGCATTTTCAAGTTTACCTTGTGCAGCATTGCTTACGATTTCTTCAGCTTTTAAAATTTCGTCGGGTAGAGTTTCAAGAGACAGTTCGCGGCAGGTGTTGTTTATCTCTTTTAAAACAGGCATTAACTCACATAGAGTTTCCGGTTCTGACGAATCCAGCAGAACAAATTCTAAAGAAAGCTTTTCAACAAGTTCCTGAATGATTTTATAAGTCATTTGCTTGTCTTCTTCCCATGGTTAAAAATGTTTGAATTTAAGTATCAGTATAATAATTTATACTGGTGTTGTAAAGGGCAGAAATTATATTTCCGCCCTTTCGGGTTATGCAGGTTTATTAAAAATCTTCGAAATCGTCATCGTCATCATCAAAGGGGATTAGCTCATCAGGTTTTAGCTCATTTGTTGTAGAGGACAATGTTTTTATATCTGGTTTTTCAGCAGACCCAGGCTGTACTGCAATGGCTTTGATCGCTGAGACAACAGATCTGTTTGTGCTGTCCTGCTTTTTTCCAGCTACAAGGGTGACAAGTTCTCCAACATAATCCTTAAGTGTTTCTGCCTGGGCACTCATCTCTTCCGAGGCAGAAGCAGATTCTTCAGCATTGGCAGCATTTTGCTGGACGACCTTATCCATTTCATTAATTGCTGTATTTACCTGTTCAATGCCAATGGATTGTTCATTTGATGCCTCGGAAATTTCTGCGACAAGTGCTCCCACCTTGCCTGCACTTTCAGCAACTTTAGAAAAGGCTTCATTGGTTGTTATTACAAGCTCTGAACCATCACTCACTTTTTTCTTGGTATCTTCAATTAATTCAGATGTATTTTTTGCAGCATCTGCTGACCGCATGGCAAGATTTCTCACTTCTTCTGCCACAACGGCAAACCCTGCTCCAGCTTCGCCTGCCCTGGCTGCTTCAACTGCGGCATTAAGGGCTAAAAGATTTGTCTGGAAAGCAATTTCATCTATGGTTTTGATAATTTTTGAGGTCTCTTCACTGGCTTTTGTGATCTCTTCCATGGATAAAATAAGTTCTCCCATGGATGCATTGGCATTGCCCACTACCTGATTTGCCTCTTGCATCAGATTATTGGCATGACCTGCATTTTCAGCATTTTTCTTTGTCATGGAAGACATCTCTTCCATTGATGATGAAGTCTCCTCAATGGATGCAGCCTGTTCAGAAGAGCCTTCTGCAAGGGACTGACTTGCCGAAGAAACCTGCCCTGCTGCCGATGCCACCTGGTTTGCACCTTCATCCATGCCATGGGTAATTGTATTTATGGGTTTTGTAATGGAACGGGCTATCAACCAGGCAATTGCTATGATTGCAATGATACTGATAATCGTTATTACAATAATAAGCCATTTAATGGTGTTTACTGCTGCAAATGCCTCTGATTCATTGATTTCTGCAATCAATGCCCATGTTGTGCTGCCAACTTTCAAAGGTGTAAAAGCTGAAAGAACATGATTACCATTGTAATCAATAATAATTTTTGCACCTTCTTTTCCTGAAAGTGCTTCCCTTGCAGCTTCAGTATCAACGCTTCCAATATCTGGTTTTGCAAATGATGCTTTCACAGAATGATTTTCAGGATACAGAAAAGAGTCTGATCTCATTAATTTATCAGAACCCACAAGATAGGTTTCTCCTGTTTTGCCCATACCTTCTCTTTGCTGCATGATACTGTTAATAGCTCCAAGTGAGAGCTGAAGGGCAACCACAATATCAACTTTTTCATCATGGACAACAGGCTGGGCAATAAACCCGCAGGGTTCGTTGTTGCTCGGAGCATAGGGCGCAAAATCAACTATTTCATATTTTTTTGAGTTCAACACATTTTGAACAAGTTTGCCAAGACCTGAATTGGCATATTTTCCATCTACAAAATTTGTCTTGTAATCAGCCTCCTTTGCAACTGTATAAAAACAATATCCATCGGGATTCATAAGAAAAAGGTCATAATATCCATACAAATCTGTATATTTTTTAAAGAGATACTCACCTTTTTCATCCTTTGGACAAAAAGCTTCTGCCACATCCATTTCAGCAAGAATTGCCCAGCGCACCCCAAGGACATCAATATATGAAAATGAACTTAAGACGTGATTGCCTGTATAATCAATAATCACATGGGATTCTGTTTTACCTTCCAATGCCAGCCGAACCGCTTTAGTGTCAGCTTTACCTGTATCAGGATTAGAGAAAGAAGCTTTGGCACTATGGTGTTCAGGGTCAAGAAAAGAATCGGACCGCATCAGTTTATCCATGCCTACAAGATAAACTTCACCGGTTTCACCAAGCCCTGAACGCTCATTTAAGAGAGTCTGAATTTTTTCAAGGGAGAATTGTATGGCAACAACTCCGGTCTGTTTTCCCTTGGCAATAATTGGAGCTGCAACAAATGCTGCAGGTTCATTGTTTGAGGGCGCATAGGGCGCGAAATCTTCAAATGCAATCTCTCCATTCATTGCTCTTGCCACGGCTTTTCCAAGACCGCTCTCTCTATATTTACCTTTTAAAAGATTTGTGTGATAGTCTGCCTCCTTTGCCTGGCTGTAAAGGCACATCCCATTAAGATCAATAACAAAATAATCATGGTATCCAGTACTTTTTATAAATCCATCAATAATATTTGCAAAACGTATATATTCCGGACTTTTCTGATTATACTCCAGAAAATGACGGTAATGGAGCATTCCTTTTGTGCAGATGGAGCGATCCTGCTGTGCTTTGATATCAACTATTGCCTGGTCAAGAAGAAGCTTGATAGCACGGGATTTATTATCCCGAATGGCTTCTAATTTATTAAAAGCTTCCTTTCTCAGGGTGTTTACTATTTCAACCAATACACCCATATCTCTTTTGCGTTCATCAAAAAACCGGACTGCCTGGGCTTTTTTCACTGCCCGCATACCTTTGAGCTGAGCATAGGCTGAATCGGAAAGAGCTTTGCTTGATTTAGTATAGGATATAATACCCATTACACCAAAGGGGATTAAACCAACTAAAAGAAAGAATGTTATTAGTTTTGCACCTAGACTCTTGTTTTTCATGATTAATACTCCTTGTAAATATATTATTAGATAAATTGTTATGCTGTTTTCTCAAGAGTTTCTATCTCTTCACTGTTTAAAACTTTATCAATATTAAGCAGAATTTTAACACTGCCCTCCATTTTCGCCATGCCAAGAATGTATTCAGTGTTAAGCCTGGTACCAAATGTTGGAGTCTCTTCTATCTCCTCTTCTTTAATATTTAATACTTCTGATACAGCATCAACAACAATACCAATAAGCACAGTTGATGATTCTGAATCAATCTCCACAACAATAATACAGGTGCGTTCAGTATAATTGATCAGCTTCATATCAAATTTTGATCGTAAATCTATTACTGGAATCACCTTACCCCTGAGATTGATTACACCTTTGACATATTCAGGAGTTCGCGGGACAGAGGTGATTGCCATCATGCCTATGATTTCCTTAACTTTTAATATACCGATTCCATACTCTTCCTCTTCTAAAAAGAATGTTAAGTATTTACCTGTTTTTACTGTCATCACTTTTACTGCCTGGGCCATTGTTTTAACTGCTTGTGACATTTTTGCGCTCCCCTCTTGTTATCCAGTTATTTGTATTTAAGTTATTTTGGTTTAGTATTTTATTTAGTACACTGCATAGATCATCGTATTTGTTGCCCATGGGAGTGAAAAATCTTGGGAAAAATTGACTTGCTGTAGAGAGAGTCTCTTTTGATTCATCAGGAAGGATTAATATAATACGTTTATCTTCCATGAGATCAGTCATTAAAGTCAGTTTATTCAATCTTATTTTTGAATCCACAAGTAGTATAAAGATTTCTTGTTCATTAAAGTCAGAACTTTTTTTTAATCTGGTTTTTAATGATTTATATGTAGCAAGAACCTGAAGCTCAGTTTTAAGAAAATTTTGATCAATACTGTTCTTAAGGCTCACACCTTTTTTTGAAGAATCTCTATGAATAAAAAGTACAATGGTCATTATTTTTTTCCTGTTACAAGCAAAACAAGCTCTCCAACATAATCTTTCAGTGTTTCTGCCTGGGCACTCATCTCTTCTGCGGCAGAGGCTGACTCTTCAGCATTGGCTGCATTTTGCTGGACAACTTTATCCATTTCATTAATTGCTATATTTACCTGCTCAATTCCACTTGACTGTTCACTGGATGCTTCTGAGATTTCTGCAATAAGTTCGCTAACCTTGCCTGCACTCTGGGCTACTTGAGAAAAAGCCTCATTGGTTGCTATTACAAGCTTGGAACCATCGCTTACTTTTTTTCTAGTGTCTTCAATTAATGCAGATGTGTTTTTAGCAGCATCTGCAGATCCCATGGCAAGGTTTCTGACTTCCTCTGCAACAACTGCAAATCCTGCTCCTGCCTCACCGGCTCTTGCTGCTTCAACAGCAGCATTAAGAGCTAAAAGATTTGTCTGAAAAGCTATTTCATCAATGGTTTTAATGATTTTCGAGGTCTCTTTGCTTGCCTTTGAAATATCTTCCATGGAGATGATCAGATTATCCATTGATTCATCAGCGGTTTTGATAACCTTATTTGCTTTTCTCATCAGATTGTCAGCATGACCTGCATTTTCAGCATTTTTCTTTGTCATGGAAGACATCTCTTCCATTGATGAAGAGGTCTCTTCAATGGATGCTGCCTGTTCAGAAGAGCCTTCTGCAAGGGACTGACTTGCCGATGATACCTGACCTGCTGCCGATGCTACCTGATTTGCACCCTCATCCATACCTGTACTGATACTGGAGAGAATTGAAATTATACCTCTGGCAATGAAAAATGCGAGGAAAAGTCCCGCAAGAGTTGCAATCACAGCCATAACAGCTATATTTCTTTTAGTGGCCCGGGCTGCCTGGAGCATGGTTTTATTTGTTAAAATATGTTTATGTGCCTCATCTCTTAATTCTCCTAAAAGTGTCTGTACTGTTTTAAGGGATGGTGCTGTCTCATTTGCATATATATGAGCAGCCTCTTTTTGACCTTTAAGGAGTTCAGCAGACCTGTCCATTAATTCATCAAGTATGTCCTGGGCATATTCCAGTTCGTGGACAGTTTGACTTTTGAATATTGCTATGGCTTTGTTTCTGCCATCTGTGAGATCATATTCGTGTTTGATCGCCTTGTCAAAAAGAGCAGCCACCTGTTCAAGATACTTAACAGTTTTGTTATTATATATGGACACTGCCTTTATGGTGTTTCCAAATTTTATGGCACCATTGATTCTGACTGCACTTTTATGGAGTGCCTCGTGGGGCTGCTTTATTGCTGAAAGGGATGCTTTAAAAACTGGATCACTCTCCATGAGAACAGCCACCTGTTTTGAGTGAAGCCATTTCCCAAAAGTACATTTTTCAGGATCTGTTTGGACATTGAGCCGTTTCCCTTTTAATAATGATTGAGCAATCCCGGCAACCCATTTTCTGTGATCATCAAGTCTTAAGTGCAGAGTATGAAGCAGTCCTGGATGGATTTGCCTGTATTCTGAAATTATTATTTTTGCAGAAGCATGGAGTTGCTGATGGGGTTCTTTTACTTCCTCAATCAGCTCTGCCAGGGTTGGATCTGACGCAGCTGCCTTTTTTGCACCTTCACCATAGAGCCATTTTCCAAAGGAACACAATGTATGATCTGTCTGAACTTCTATCTTTTCTGCATTGTTGAGCATTATATTCTGCAAGGATGTAGTCCAGTTAAGATGGTCGATCTGCTTTTCAGCAATAAATGCAGGCAGAGTCGGGTCAGCCTCTCTATAGATATTTCCAATTGCTATTGCAGATTCATGGAGATGTTTGTGCGGCTCTTCAATCTCTTTAAATAGAGGAGCAAGTGATGGAACAAGTATTTCTGCTTTTTTTCTGCTTTCACCGTAGAGCCATTGTCCAAAACTGCATTTTGTGTGATCTGTTTCAACATTAAGTTCATTAACATCCTTATCCGAGAGAAGCACATTTATATCTCCTATCCAGTTAAGGTGGTCCACTTCTTTCTGGGCAAGTTCACCATCTAATGATTCGCCATTAATAATCTCTTCTGCATTTTTAACAATTTTTCCAACACCAGTGAAGCTGAGGATACCAAGGATTATCAGAAGAATAATTACAACTGAAAACCCGAATCCTATTTTTTTCCCTATGGTCATATTCTCCAAATTCATAATGTGCCCCTGTTAATAAATAGTATGAATATAGTTAAGTTTTTATTTCAATGTGGTGAAAAAGTTATCGCAATAGTATTTGTTGGTAATATGTGATTTGTTATTACAAGATGTGTGCCAGGAAGGTCATAATTAAAACTATAGATATTTCAGTAACTTATAAAAAACATATCCTTGCAATTTTGTCAGATTTATCTGACAGTCTGAAAAATCATACATTTTTTCAACACTGTTTTTTTCTGACAGCCCTTTTTTATTTGTTGGAGCTTTTGATATTATACTCCTTTAAAAGAGTATAAATATGCCCCCGGGAGAGACCAGACAGGCGGCATGCTGTCTTAATATCGTTGCGGGAATTTTTCATCAAATCTGACATATACTTATATTTTGCTTTTTCAATGTAGCTTTTCAGATCAAGTTTTTCAACTGGAGCGGGTTCTTCAAAAAAGTTAGATTTCAATTTAGAGTGTGTCTGTTCTTTTATTCTGTTTTTAATAATAGATGCACGAATATGGTCAGGCAAATGTTTAGAAAACAGCATTGATTCATTTAAAGCATCACTGCATGCATAATCTATTGAGTTGAATAATTCTCGTACATTCCCGGGCCAGTTGTATTTTTTCAAGTCCTCCATAAACTGCTCAGATATTTTAAAAGAGCAATCATTGCATGGTTTTGTTTTACGATTCATGCGGTGAGCCACCAGTAAATTGATATCTGGTTTACGGTCCCTTAAAGGCGCAATTTCCATTGACAGAGAAGCAACCCTGAAATAAAAGTCTTTTCTGAATTGCTTTTGTTTAACCATTTCAATCAGATTACAGTGTGTGGCTGAAATAAGCCTGAAATCACTTGAGATCTCTCTCTTACTCCCCACAGGTCTAAATTTTTTTTCCTGGAGCACCCGCAGGAATTTTTTTTGAATACTTAAGGGGAGTTCTCCGATTTCATCAAGGAATAAGACTCCCTTGTCTGCTAACTTTATCAAACCTATTTTATTTGAGTCAGCACTTGTAAAGGCACCTTTTGAATGCCCAAAAAGCACACTCTCCACAAGGTGTTCTGGTAATGCTGCACAATCCACAACTATGAAGTCGTTCTTATTCCTTAAGCTGTTTTTATGGATAACTTTGGCAAATAGTTCTTTGCCTGTACCAGTTTCTCCTGTAATCAACACAGGCACATCACTTTCAGCCGCTTTTGAAGCCTTCTCAAGACAATTTTTAATCTGGATACTCTTGCCAATAATAGACCCTCGTTTAATTGTAATCTTTTTGGTTACAGGCTGTTTTTGGGCTCTATATTCCAATGCGCGAATAAGAGAAAACTGAAATTCTTTGTGGGAGCTGGATTTTTGAATATAATCCCAAGCCCTGGACTTTATAGCAAGTTCTGCCCCTTTTGGATTACTGTCACTGGTCATTATAATTATTTCAGGGGCAAACGGGTCTTCTCTAATTACTTGGATTGCCTCAAGACCATTACCATCAGGAAGATTGACATCAAGAAACAAAATATCGAATTCATTTGTCAATAGTGTATCAAAACCCTGCCCTAAAGATAGAGAACAGGCTGTTTCATGACCCATCCTTGTAAATCTTTTAACAAGTGTTTTGCAGATTTGCCGGTCATCATCTATGATTAAAATTTTTGCTTTTGTATTAACTTTTAAACACCTCCCTGATTTTTTGTGCTAGCTCCTTTGTTACAATCGGCTTTAGCAGAAAACCTTTAATTCCTGAAAGAGCTGCTGTTTCTTCTGACATGGTTTCACTGAAGCCGGTGCAAAGTAATATTGGAATATCAGGTCGTATTTTAATTATTTCAGCAGCAAGTCTGCTCCCGGGCATGTTGGGCATTGCCATATCTGTTATGACCAGATCAAATCTGCCAGGGTTTGCACCCACTGCCTTAAGGGCTTCCATACTGCCAATACACGAGGTGACTTTATACCCCAGACGTTCCAGCATTTTTTTCTCCATTGTAATGATGCTTTGTTCATCATCCACAAGCAGAATATGTTCAAAACCGCCCTTTACTGTTGAACTCATATCGGTTGATAGTTGCTTTGGAGTACTTTTTTTAACAATGGGCAGGTACACAGTAAATTGACTACCTTTACCAGGTACACTGTCGACTTCAACTCTGCCCTCCATGGCAGTAACAATACCATGCACAACTGAAAGCCCCATCCCGGTTCCCTTACCTTTTTCTTTGGTGGTAAAAAAAGGATCAAATATTTGCAGTAATGTATCTTTATCCATTCCCCGCCCTGTATCAGTAATTTTCAAACAGGCATAAACTCCGGGTTCCATATTAGGGTTCATAAGATCAAATTCTTCAAGTTCTACCTCTTTAAGGCTGACTTCTATTTCTCCTGTCTCCTCTCCAATGGCATGGAAAGCATTGGTAACAAGATTCATCAAAATTTGATGAATCTGTGTGGGATCAGCCTTGATAGCACTGCAATCAGTCTGGATATTCTGTTTTATATTGATTGTCTTTGGAAGTGTAGATTTTATAAGTTTCAATGCTTCTTTTATAATGGGCTGCATCTTCATAAGTTTTAATTCGCCGGTTTCCTGCCGGGAAAACGTCAGTATCTGCTGCACCAGCTCCCTTGCTCTTAAAGAAGCTATATGGATTTCATTAAGGCTCTCTCTTAAAGAACTCTCCTCTGCTACATCTTCCATCAGCATCTCTGTGTGACCAATGATGGGGAAAAGGATATTATTGAAATCATGGGCAATACCACCGGCCAGGGTGCCAATTGATTCCATCTTTTGTGCCTGGTAAAGTTGTTTTTCTAATTTTCTGTTTTTTTCATGGGATAGATGTAAATCACTTATGTCGGTTGCTGATGTAAAAATTTTTGAAAGCCCATTTTCCCGGCGATTAATTACTATTTTTCTAAGCAGAACATCTATGGGGTTTCCATGAAAATCATAATTTTTTGCTTCACCTTCATACTTGTCCTTGCCATCTGTAAAATCCACAACCTGATCAATAAAGTGCTCCATGTCATCTGGTTTTAGAATTAAGGGTAATCCCTCTTTTAACAACTGGTCGCAGGAATCTGCCTTGAGCATATCAATTGCTGCTCTGTTGAACTGAACAATTTTTACATCTTTGACAAGGCGCT
>Ga0256845_1003300_pt1 | contig 11044 bp, 9 predicted proteins | sample RiftiametaG_FD_189101 | JGI IMG/M metagenome (GOLD analysis project Ga0256845, IMG submission 189101) | Tube worm associated microbial communities from hydrothermal vent at the East Pacific Rise, Pacific Ocean - Riftia | ecosystem: Host-associated > Annelida > Integument > Unclassified ... | reverse complement strand
CTTTGCAGCTTAGGTTTCGTTTGAAACAGATGCGCTGCAAAGGCATATCCAAGCCTCACTTTGCCCGATCTGATACCCTGAAAGACAATATAATAATTTTGATAATATACACCCTGTTATAGTCAATAGAGGGACTCTGTTATCTCCCAGCCAAGGCCACATTGATAATGCAAATTTTTCTGGTTTTCCGGAAGACTAAATACTGTTAATCCTTCAGGTATATTGCTTTCCATCCACGGTGACAGATTAGAGGCTGTTGTTTGATATTTTTTTATACTCATTTCAAGTAGCCTTTCAGCTTCTGGCAAATTAGGAGCATTAAATATGCTTCTGATATCATTTACAACTTTTTTCCGCATGGATACCTTGATTCCATCCAAACCATTTTTATTTATTATTGCCAAAACTGTATGAATTATTGTATCCTCTTGTTGCTGGGTCATTGCTTTTTCCTTTCTTTAATTAGGGTTAAAAAAGGAATTCTAAGTTTTGACCCAGTTTTTTCAATCCCTATATTTAAAAAAACTGGGAATTACTGAATCTCGAATTTACAGAAAACTTTTTACACTATTAAATTATTTTCTAAATTATTTTCTAAATTATTTTCAATCGAGAATTGCTGTTGTAAACCATTTTATAATTTGTTAAATGATAACTATAAATTATATTTTATTATTATTATTGGAAACTAAATCATGATCAGAGTTGGTATTATCGGAGCAACAGGTTACACTGGTGCAGAACTAATTAGACTTATTCACAATCACCCGGATGCTAAACTTTCAGTATTAACATCCAGAACTTTTGAGAACCAATTAATTTCTAATGTTTTCCCAAAATTTAAAAATATTATTGATCTCAGATGTCAAAGTCTTGATATTGATCGTATTTCAGAACAAATTGATGTTGCTTTTTTATGTTTACCCCATTCTATCTCCATGGAATATGCCCCTGGTTTTTTTAAAAATCAAATCAAAATAATTGATCTTTCAGCAGATTACCGATTCACAAATATTGATTCCTATGAATCAGCATACCAAACTCATACTTCAAAAGAACTTCTTGATTTAAGTGTTTATGGTTTAAGTGAAATCAATAAAGAAAAAATACAACAAGCTGATATTATTGGCAATCCCGGATGCTATCCAACTAGTTTTCTCCTGCCAATGATACCTCTTGTAAAAGAACAAGCTATTGATACTAAATTAATAATTTCCGACTCAAAATCTGGTGTAAGTGGCGCTGGAAGGGCTCCTTCCCTTGGAACACATTTTTGTGAAACAAATGAATCTTTTAAGCCGTACAAAGTTTCTAAACACAGGCATACTCCTGAAATGGAAGAAAAATTATCTGAAATATATAATAATCAAATTAAAATTACTTTTGTACCTCATTTACTCCCTGTTACGCGAGGAATGTTGACAACTATTTATACAAATGTTTTAGAAAAAACCACAAGAGCCGATATTAAAGATATCTTTCATAAATACTATGGGGAAAAATATTTTATTAGAATTTTGCAAAAAGAGAAATTTCCTGATATACTAAGTGTTAGAGATACTAATTTTTGCGACATAGGGTTTCACATAGATGAAAGTACAAATAGAATAGTCATTGTTTCTGCCATTGATAACATCTTGAAAGGTGCTGCAGGACAGGCTATACAGAATATGAATATTATTTTTAATCTAGAAGAGGGTACTGGCTTAAGTGCAATCTGACAATTTTATTAAATTATCACTTGACACAAGCCAATTATACCTTTAATAAAGGATGTAATGAAAAAGAACTTAAAAATTTGGTTTTATACTGGATCATCTTCAAATATTAAAGAAATTAATGTTCCACAGCACATTGCTTACCTGTCTTTTTCAATTATCCTGCTTCTTTTCCTAAGTCTTATATATATCGGTTTTGACTATTATACACTCAAATCCAATTCCCTTAATAATAACTGCTTAAGTAATCAAATCACTAAACAAAAAAATGAGATATATTCTCAAAGGGAGCAAATTCAAAATTTTGCTAAAACCATTACCGAATTAAAGGAACAAGTCAAAAATCTTTATATTTTTGAAAATAGAGTAAGGGTTATTGCTGACATAGGCAAAGCTGAAAATTCCAGCGGGCTTATTGGTGTTGGGGGTATACCAAATACGGAATTAGATTATAATTTAGAACCTGATGTTAAACATAATAATTTAATTAGAGAAATGCACGAACAGATACAACAGACTAATATTGCTGTTCTTAACCAAACTCAGGATTTTAAAGAATTAATTAAAGCATTGCGCAAAAAAAAGAATATACTTGCATCTACTCCTTCTATCAAGCCGGTTCATGGTTGGATATCCTCTGTGTTTGGATATAGAGTGTCACCTTTTACCGGACTTAAAGAATTCCATTCAGGTCTTGACATTGCCAATAAAAAAGGCACTAAAATAATTGCTACTGCCAATGGAAGAGTGTCCTATGCAGGCAAAAAACTATTAATTGGTAATCTTGTTGCTATTGATCATGGGCATGGGATTGTTACTAAATTTGGACATTTAAATAAAATCCTTGTTAAATATGGACAAAAAGTCAAAAGAGGGGATGTTATTGGTCTGATGGGTAACACTGGCAGAAGCACAGGTCCCCATGTTCATTATGAAGTAAGAATAAATGGCACTCCAGTTAATCCAGCTAAATATATTCTTAACTAAAAAATCAAAAAAATCCTTTAGATTTCGTTTTTTTTCTTTTTATTTATCAAAAAATGATTATATATTTTATTTAGACTATATTTAATTATAATTATTGATAGGATTAATCTATGTTTTTAGACTTTCTAACTAAGCTTTTTGGTTCAAACAATGATAGAATTATTAAAAAAATGCATCCATTGGTTGAGCAGATCAACTCTCTTGAACCAGCAATGCAAAAACTTGAGGATCATGATTTCCCAAAGAAAACCCTTGAATTTAAAGAAAGAGTTAAAAACGGGACTTCGCTTGACGAGATCCTTCCCGAAGCTTTTGCTTTAGCAAGAGAGGCTTCTTTTCGATCCCTTGGCATGCGCCATTATGATGTTCAATTAATTGGTGGTATTGTCCTTCACAATGGTTCCATTGCCGAGATGAAAACCGGTGAAGGTAAAACTATTGTTGCGCCTCTTGCTGCATACTTAAATTCGCTTACTGGCAAAGGTGTTCATGTTATTACGGTTAATGATTACCTGGCAAAACGTGACTCTGAATGGATGGGAAAGCTATTTAATTTTCTTGGATTGACTGTTGGAGTTATAATTCATGATTTAGATGATCAGGAAAGGAAAAATGCATATAACTCTGATATAACCTATGGGACTAATAATGAGTTTGGATTTGATTATTTAAGAGACAATATGAAATTTGAGAAACGTGATCTTTGCCAGGGTTATCTCAATTTTGCTATTGTTGATGAAGTTGATTCTATTTTAATAGATGAAGCAAGGACCCCTTTGATCATCTCAGGACCGACTGATGACTCTACTGGGCTTTATCATCAGATGGATACAATTATTCCAAGTTTCAAAAAAGAAATCCATTATACAATAGATGAAGAATCAAAAAGTGTTATGCTGACCGAAGAAGGTATTGCCCATGGTGAAAAACTCTTAAACATTGATAATCTCTATGACCCCAGCAATATCGACACTTTGCACCATCTTAATCAGGCAATGAAGGCACACAAATTATTCAAACGAGATGTTGATTATGTAGTAAAAAATAATGAAGTCATTATAGTTGATGAATTTACAGGTCGTCTTATGACAGGCAGGAGGTATAGTGACGGGCTGCATCAGGCTCTTGAAGCAAAAGAGAATGTAAAAGTTGAAAATGAAAATCAGACTCTTGCGTCTGTAACTTTTCAGAATTATTTCAGGATGTACAAAAAGCTTGCAGGCATGACAGGAACAGCTGCAACCGAAGCCTCAGAATTTAAAAAGATATATAACCTTGATGTAATAATTGTTCCGACTAACCTGCCGATGGTTAGGAATGATATGCCCGATGCCATTTATAAAACAAAAAAAGAAAAATTTGATGCTGTTATTAAAGATATTATTAAATTACATAAAAAAGGACAGCCAGTACTTGTAGGAACTATATCCATAGATGTTTCAGAAGATTTGAGCAAAAAACTCAAAAAAAAAGGAATAAAACATTCAGTTTTAAATGCAAAGCACCATAAATCAGAAGCTGAAATTGTTGCCAATGCCGGTCAAAAAGGTATTGTTACCATTTCAACCAATATGGCAGGCAGGGGTACTGATATTGTCTTGGGTGAAAATGTAAAAGAACTTGGTGGTCTTCATATTCTCGGAACCTCCAGGCATGAATCCCGTCGTATTGATAACCAGCTCAGAGGTCGTGCAGGAAGGCAGGGCGATCCAGGATCATCAAAATTTTATTTATCCCTTGAAGATGAACTTTTAAGAATTTTTGGTGGGGACAGGATCCATTCTATTATGGATAAAATTGGAATTGGCGAAGGTGAGCCCATTGAACATAAATTAATAAGTAAAGCCATTGAAAATGCCCAATCAAAAGTTGAAGGGCAAAACTTTGAAATACGAAAGCATCTTTTAGACTATGATGATGTCATGAATCAACAAAGAGATTCAATATATAGTCAAAGACGGAAGGCTTTAGAGGGGGAAGACCTTAAAACTACCATTCTTGATATGATTGAAGATCATACCTATGATATAATTGAGCAATATGAAAAGAACAAAAAGCCTATAAGTGACTGGGATATCAAAGGATTATCCGATGGAATTTTTAATCAGTTTAATTTCAAGATCAATTCAGACTTTATTTTAAAGGAAAATTTTAATAAAGAAGATTTAGCTCAATATATTATTTCCAAGGCTAAAGATATATATTTAGAAAAAGAAAACCTGATTGGTGAAGAAGAATTCAGATCCTTTGAACGGTTTATCATGCTTCAAACTGTTGATTCTTTATGGAAAGATCATTTATTGTCCATGGATTATCTTAAAGAAGGAATCAGCCTTAGAAGTTATGGTCAGCAAGACCCGTTAATAATATATAAAAGAGAAGGTTTTGCAATGTTTGAAGACCTTATTTTTCGTATAAAAGAAGAGACCTTGAAAATTCTTTTCAGGATTAAAATAGAGACGACCGCTCCCATAGCTAACTTGAACAGACCTAAACAAAACGAATTGTCTTTTTCCCATTCAGATGAGTCTGCAATAAAGCAGCCATTTAGAAAAAAAAGCGAAAAAATTGGTCGAAATGACCCTTGTCCGTGTGGAAGCGGGAAAAAATATAAAAAATGTTGCGGGTTATAAAATGTCCCAGACTGATACTGATATATCGATTCAATCATCGTTACAAGAACTTAATAAAACCACCAAGCCACCAATGTATAAGGTGATTATATTAAATGACGATTATACCACCATGGACTTTGTTGTTGAAATTCTAATGAAAATTTTTCGGAAAAGTCTTGAAAAAGCTACAAAAATAATGCTTAATGTACATAGGGAAGGTAAAGGAATCTGCGGATTATATACACATGAAATTGCTGAGACTAAAATTGAAACTGTACACATGCTTGCGCAGGAACAGGGATTTCCTTTAAGGTGTACCATGGAGAAGGAGTAAGCACATGATAAGTAAAGAATTAAGTTCAGCTCTGGGATTTGCAGTCCGTGAAGCTAAAAAAAGAAGACATGAATATGTATGTGTTGAACATGTCCTGTTCGCAATTCTTAACCATGATTCAGGTGCACAAATCGTAAAAAATTGCGGTGTTGAACCTGAAAAAATTAAAGATGACCTTGAATCTTTTTTTAATGAAAAAATGACAAAAATAGACAAGGCTGAAGAATATGTGCTTCAACAGACAATTGGTTTTCAACGCATGATTCAGCGAGCTATTAATCAGGCTCGATCAGCAGAAAAAAACGAAGTCAACCTTGGTGATATCCTTGCTTCAATTTTTTTGGAAAAAGATTCCCATGCAGCATATTTTCTTGAATCAGAGGGATTGGCAAGGGTAGATGTCTTAAATTATATTTCCCATGCAGATAATAGACCCAGATTATCATCTTCTTCAAATTCTTCCCCTGGAAAATTCAGGCAGCCTGCCAAGGAGAAAACAGCTCAAAAAAAACAAAACCCTTTAGCATTATTTACAACAAATTTATTAAAAAAAGCTGAAGAAAATAAAATTGATCCTTTAATCGGGCGATCAAATGAGACTCAAAGACTCATGCAGGTCCTCTGTAGAAGACGTAAAAACAACCCCATATTGGTTGGTGATCCTGGTGTAGGTAAAACTGCGATTGCAGAAGGGCTTGCGTTAAAGATTCAAAAAAAAGATGTGCCTGACCTTTTAGAAGATTGTGAACTTTTTTCATTGGATATGGGTACCTTACTTGCCGGAACAAAATACCGAGGTGACTTTGAACAGCGCTTAAAAGATGTTATCAATGAATTAAAAACCAAAAAAAATGCTCTTTTAATTATTGATGAAATACATACAGTTGTTGGTGCCGGTGCTACGACCAGCGGTTCAATGGATGCATCTAATATCCTAAAGCCTGCTTTATCCAATGGAGAAATTAAATGTGTTGGCACAACTACCTATGAAGAATACAAAAACCATTTTGAAAAAGACAGAGCCTTTTCAAGAAGATTTGAAAAAATTGAAGTATCAGAACCTTCTGTTGAAGAGTCCATTGAAATTTTAAAAGGACTTAAGCCTTATTATGAAGAACATCATAAACTTAAGTACACTGATGAAGCAATTGAGTATTCTTCAAAACTTTCCAATAAATATATCAATGATCGATTTTTACCTGACAAGGCTATTGACGTAATGGATGAAGCCGGTGCGTATTTACGATTGAACAAAAAGAAAAATCAGGGTAAAATTTCTCAAAATGATATTGAATATATAGTTTCCAAAATAGCAAAAGTTCCTGTTGCCAGCATTTCATCTTCTGACAAGAAAAATTTAAAAAAACTCGATAAAAACCTTTTAAAAGTTATCTATGGTCAAGATGCTGCTATTGAAACTCTAACAACATCAATTAAAAGGTCAAGAGCTGGTCTTGCATCTCCTGACAGGCCCATTGGTTCTTTTCTGTTTATAGGCCCCACCGGTGTTGGAAAAACAGAAGTTGCAAAACAATTAGCATACCATATGGGAATAAAATTTTTACGTTTTGATATGAGCGAATATATGGAAAAACACGCTGTATCAAGGCTTATAGGAGCACCTCCAGGATATATCGGGTTTGACCAGGGTGGTATTTTAACTGATTCAATACGTAAAAACCCCCATTGTATTCTCTTGCTTGATGAGATCGAAAAAGCTCATCTGGATCTTTATAATATTTTATTGCAAATAATGGATTATGCGACATTAACTGATAATAATGGCAAATCTGCTGACTTTAGAAATGTTATTATTCTCATGACATCCAATGCTGGAGCAAGAGAGATGAGCTCGAATCAGATAGGGTTTGGCAACGATATAAAAGAAGCTGAATCCCATGGATTAAAAGCTGTTGAAAAGACTTTCAGCCCTGAATTTCGAAATCGGCTTGATGCTATAGTACAATTCAATCATTTATCTCAACAAATTATGGAATTAATTGTAGATAAAGATATGGCACAAATTAAAAATTTGCTTAAAGAAAAGAACATTGAAATCATCTATTCTAAAAAAGTTCGCGCCTTTCTTGCTGAAAAAGGATATGATCCCAAATTTGGAGCTCGACCCCTCCAGAGATATATCCAGACAGAAATAAAAGACAAATTATCAGATGAGATTCTTTTTGGCAAGCTTTCTAAGGGTGGGAAAGTATCTATCGGATTCAGGAATAAAAAGCTTACGTTTAATTATACTAAATAATCTATTTAAATAAATGTCAGTATTCCAATTATCCTATGACCTTGGATTTCCTCCTCCTTATCTATCAGAGCCCAATGGTTTATTATGTGTAGGTGGAGATTTATCCTCTAAACGTCTATTACTTGCCTATGCTAATGGGATATTCCCATGGTATTCAGATGATGAACCGATTTTATGGTGGTCTCCTGATCCAAGACTTGTAATCTATCCTGGTAAAATCAAAATATCAAAAAGTCTGAAAAAAAAATTAAAAAAAAACTATTTTAAGATTACCATGGACACGGCATTTAAGGATGTGATCCATGCATGTGCAGATTCCCGTACTCAGAAGAATGAAGAAACATGGCTTTTAGAAGAGATGATAAATGCATATATAGAGCTTTATGATCAAGGATTTGCCCACTCAGTGGAATGCTGGAAAGGAAAGGAACTCGCAGGAGGACTTTATGGCATTTCACTTGGCAGATGTTTCTTTGGAGAATCCATGTTTTCATATATCAGCGACGCATCAAAAGTTGCGCTGGTCAGTCTTTCAGATTATCTTTTTAACTTGGATTTTGATCTGATTGACTGTCAAGTCACAAGCAAGCATCTAATAAGCATGGGAGGTCTTGAAATCCCAAGAAAAGAATTTTTATCCATATTAAAACTTTCCTTGCAAAAGCCAGGTATAATAAAAAAATGGACTTATTAGATATACTTTTCCAATATCAGATTAATAACCTTTTCAACACTTTTTTTTACAATTTGTGTACATTCAATTGAAAACGTTTTTATATCGCATGCTTCAATTCCAATAATACTGATTTTTTCAGGGATTTTACCATCCAATGTTTTATTATAAAGATTTATAACGCTTGCAAGGTCAAATCCATGGGCAAAACTTAAATTAATTGAATTTTCAATACTATTTATATCAAAATCCTGCTCAAAAATAGTTCCGGGAACATTACCTGTTAAAAAAGCATCAATTACAATTAAATGATCAACGTCGCAAAGAAGATCAACAATAGCAATCCCGCCTGTACCACCATTTGTCAAAATAACATTTTCAGGAATATATGATTTTTCCTGCAAGCCTTGTATAACATATAATCCTGCACTATCATCCGTGAGAATACCAGAACCTATACCTAATATCTGAATAGTTTTATCTTTGATTTTATCCACGTTTTATAATTCTAAGTATCTGTTTGTTCTGCAAAATTCTTATCTCCATGGGCATTTTACCTGGCATAGCATGTGTAGCACAGGCAAGACAAGGATCATAAGCTCTAAAAGCCATTTCAATTTGATCCAGTATTGCATTATCTGAAGCACCGTTTTTTATCAAATTTTTAGCAGCCCTTCTAACAGACATATCCATACCAGCATTATTTTGTGCTGTTGCTACAATCAAATTTACATCTTTTACAATACCATTGGAATCGGTTTTATAATGGTGATAAAGGGTGCCACGGGGCGCTTCTACCACACCAACGCCCTCACATGGTGTATCAGTTGGTATGGTCATCACATCAGGATCACCAATGTCTTTATGATGGGATAAATCTACAATATCTTCACAGGCCTGTAAATTTTCAATAAGTCTTGCCCAATGAAATGCCAGAGTATTATGGACAATATTTGTTTTAAAAACAGAATAGAATTCCTCATAAGCCTCATTTGCAAGGGGAGTTGTCATACCATCGGAAGCATTAAGCCTTGCAAGGGAATTAACTCTGTAAATTCCACTATCCATTCCATCAACTCTTCCCTGCCAGCCGACATTTTTCAAATATGGAAATTTTAAATATGTCCAGGGCTCAACACGCTCTGCTATATGATCAAGGTAATTTTCCACTTTGAATTTTACAAATTCTTTCCCTTCAGGGTTTACAACTCTTATATCTCCATCATAAAAATCAACTTTCCCCTTGTTATTAACCATGCCCATATAATACGTCTTATGGATATAAGTATCACTCAATATCATATCCATATATTTATCATTTGCCAGAACCAAATCCTTGAATAACTGAATTGAGACCTGTGCAAAGTCTCTCATTTCAAGGCTCATTTTTTTTATTTCATCTATTTGATCTTTTGTTATGGATTTTGAAAGCCCTCCGGGAATGGAAGCAACCGGATGAATAGCATGCCCCGCTATTATTGATTGAATTTTCTGGGCATACCCTCTTATCTTCATAACCTGTTTGCCTGTATCAAGTCCCAGAACTTCAATCAAACCAAGAATATTTCGTTTAGCAGGTTCAGCATCAAATCCCGGAACAAAATCTGGAGCAGCCAGAGCAAAAAAATGTAATAAATGACTATGACTCATATGTGCGTTATAAAAAAGCCTTCTTAACCTGACAGCAGGTTCAGGAATTTTAACATTATATACTGCATCACATGCTTTTGAAGATGCCATATGGTGTGCACCCGGGCAAACCCCGCAAATTTTAGGCATGATTCGTGGAAGTTCTTCAACAGGTCTTCCCTGGCAGAATTTTTCAAACCCGCGCAATTCAACAACCTGAAAATAAGAATCAGAAACATTCCCGTCATCATCCAAAATAATATCTATTTTCCCATGACCTTCTAATCTGGTAATTGGTGAAATTGTAATTTTTTTACTCATTATAGTGCCTCTTATTTCCCATCATTCATTTTTTTATTAATCAGTGCATTGGGTAATGAAAATCTGTAAAAAGTACCCAAAGGGTCTTTAATTGAATTCACAGGTCTCAACATCTCACCCCTTACAACATCATCATCCTTTCCTTTTGTAACTATACTTCCAAATGCCGATATAGCCTCGGTTCCTTGGTCATATTGTGCATCAGTGGGACCAAAACAACCCCTGCATGGCATATTTGCATTAATGCAGGTTGTTCCGCAGCCGGATCTTGTAAAAGGTCCCATACAGATAATTCCCTGCTCTAAAAAACACAAATCCGGATCAATGATTTTCTCATGGGGTCTTATAATGGTTTTTACAATATTTGAAGTTCTTGTAATATTTCTTTTGCATTCAGAACACAAGGCTTTTTCTCCGGCAATCACAGTATTTTTTGGCGGCAAATCACCATTTTTAGAGTATCCTGCTATAATTTGCACTGCCTTAATTATGATATCATAGGTTGAC
>Ga0256845_1003299_pt1 | contig 11051 bp, 9 predicted proteins | sample RiftiametaG_FD_189101 | JGI IMG/M metagenome (GOLD analysis project Ga0256845, IMG submission 189101) | Tube worm associated microbial communities from hydrothermal vent at the East Pacific Rise, Pacific Ocean - Riftia | ecosystem: Host-associated > Annelida > Integument > Unclassified ... | reverse complement strand
TGAACTTCCCAAAGGAATGGGGAGAATGAAATCGCGTGAAGGAACGGTTGTCGATGCGGATGATTTAATGGATGATATCGTTAATTCAGCCAAAGAAATGACGCAAGAAAGAGGTCATATTGAAGGAATGTCTGAGGTAGATAAGAATGAATTGTATCGTACTATTGGAATGGGTGGTTTGAAGTATTATTTACTGAAAGTTGATCCTAAAAAGAAAATTGTTTTCAATCCTAATGAATCGATTGAACTGAATGGAAATACTGGACCTTTTATACAATACACACACGCTCGAATTAAATCTCTGTTAAGAAAAGCGGATGAAATAAATACGGTTGATAATGTTGTTCTACAATTGGAAGAAAAAGAAATTTTGAAACACCTTTCTTCTTTTCCTCAATTGATTGAAGAAGCAGGTAAAAACCATTCTCCAGCACTAATTGCAAATTATACATTTGAATTGGTGAAGCTCTACAATCATTTTTATCAAGCAGTGACTATTCTTAAAGAAGAAAACGAATCCTTGAAAACAATGCGATTGGTATTGAGTAGAAATGTAGCAAAAACAATTTCCCAAGGAATGAAACTTTTAGGTGTAAATGTTCCTGAAAAAATGTAATTTAAGGGAATGAATTACGAATGGATACATAAAATAATGCGTTTTCTTCGCTTGAGTCATGAGCAAGAAGACGCATTAATTATTCAAGAAACCATTGAAAAAGGAGTTGTTTTTAAAGGGACAAACCTTTGGATTTTGATTCTTGCAATTATAATTGCCTCTGTTGGATTGAATATGAATTCTACAGCAGTTGTAATTGGTGCGATGTTAATTTCTCCATTGATGGGACCGATTGCTGGAATTGGATACAGCATTGCGACCTATAATTTTCCTCTTTTTAGAAAAGCAGTAAAAAACATTGGATTTGCAGCATTTGCTTCAATTCTAACTTCTTTTTTGTACTTTTTACTAACGCCAATTACAACCGAACACGCTGAATTATTATCGAGGACTAGCCCTACGATATATGATGTTTTTATTGCATTTTTTGGAGGAACAGCAGGGATTTTAACCATAAGTAGTAAAAACAAAGGGAATGTTATTCCTGGAGTAGCTATTGCAACAGCTTTAATGCCTCCTCTCTGTACAGCCGGATATGGATTGGCAATGGGGAATATGAATTATTTCCTTGGCGCAATTTATCTTTTTGCAATAAACTCCGTGTTCATCGCGCTTTCTGCAATGATGGTTTCTCAACTGCTAAAGTTGCCAAAGAAAACGTTCCTTTTAAGCAAGGAAATTAAAAATAAAAACATTGCCATTGGAATGGTTATTTTATTGACAATAGTTCCTAGTTTTTTCCTTGGACTTTCTTTGGTGCACAAAGAGCGTTTCAAAGTAAATGCAGATATTTTTATCAAAAAAGTTTCCATTTGGGATGATAATTATTTATTGAAATCAACTGTTGATGCTGACAATAAAGTCATTAAGTTGATTTATGCTGGAAATGAATTTGATTCAACGTCTATTATTCGAATAAAAGACAAAGCAAATGATTTAAAACTCAAAGGGACTAAAATCATCGTTGAACAAGGCGTAAAATTACGTGATAATGAGAAACTGGAATTGAGAAATTCTGATTTCCAGAATTTATCCGAACAAATTTCCATAGTGAAAGATAAACTTACGTTCAGTCAGTTTAAAATGGATAGCTTGGTTAAAATCCCACAAAAAGGAGAGTACCTTCTAAAGGAAATTAAGGCATTTTTCCCTAAAATCACCTCCTGTAGTTATGCTGTTTCTAAAGAATATGGAGATGGGCTTTCTTCTCCAAAAGATGTAACGCTGGTCTTTTTTCAAACCACAGAAAGATTGAAAAAGTCAGAGAAGCAAAAAATAAGTGATTGGTTAGTGCAGCGTTTGAGAACCGAGAATGTAATTGCACAATTTCAAGAGAATTTATAATTCAGATTGTTTCATGATTTACATTTCTTGGATGTGATTCCCCTAAATATACCAAAGGTTTTTTCTTGGAATAATTTGAATGTTTTCAACAAGGTGTTTGCCTCTGAAATTTAAGAAAAAATAGACTTATTCTTTTTCCTTGAGTAGTTGAAAAATACCTCGAAGGTTGACCATCTTTGTTAAGAAGGCAAAAAGACTACCAATGATGATAATTATTGTAAATTGCTGTCCCCAGTTGAGGGGGAGAGTCTGGATGTAAAAAGCTGTCACTACAATAGATATAGTGAAGATAGATATTGAGATAAAAGGTTTGAAGTCAAACTTTATTTCTATAATTCGATAAACCAAATACACTTGAATTAAAGCGGTAATCCCTTGGGTAATCAAACTTGCGATTGCAGCACCGTATGCTCCTTGTTCTGGGATGAGGTAAAGATTTAAAGCAATATTGATGAATACACCACTTGCAGCAGCAATGTTAAGTGCTCTTAAATTTCCATTTGCCGTTAAAAGTGTTCCGAAAATGTATGTAATTGTCATGAATATGAAACAAATCATGAGCATCCCAAAAGAGCTTGCTGCTTGAGATAATTCATTGGTGCCGTCGCCATATCTCCAATTGATAATGTTACCTTGGTAAAAGAACGAAGCTATTCCAATAAGAATTGAGAAGGAAAGTATTAGTTTTAAAGAGAAATACAGGATGTCAGAAACATTTTTATGTTGTTTTAGCATCTTAGAAAAGATAGGTAATAATAATCCTGCGAATAAATATCCAACCATATTAAATGCTTCGAAAAAGCGGAATCCTCTAGCATATGTAGCTGCTTCTTCTTTCCCATTCTCTAACATTCTTTCCAACATAACACCATCTGTTCTGTAGTAAGTCATCATCAATAGAATGAGTAATGCGTATGGCATACTTTGTTTAACAATCATCAAAGAAAATGATTTGTTGAAAGTGATTTTAAAACGTTTTATCTTACGGAGAACGAGTAATCCTGCAATTAGAGCCGTTACTGCATATGAAAATGTTTGCGCATATATAAACCATTCTATTTTGAAAGGCTCATTTGTAATTCCTCCCCAAAGTAAAGCGGAACAGATTACGATGAGTAATGTACGGTCAATAATTGAGACGATACTGTCTTGCTTAAACAACAATAAACCTGCTAAATTGGACCTGAAATACAGAATAAATGAAACGAGAATTTGATTTAAACCAAGAATGTACAGAAGTTGGTATTGGTGTTCGTCATAACCCAATAAATACCCAGATATAACCAAAAGCACCATGTATCCTACGGAGAGTAATGCACGGAGAGTAATGATTCCTGAAAAGTGTTTTTTCAATAAATGATTGTTCTGGGCAATATTCCGAGTGTTATAATTGGTAATTCCTAAATCCAAAAAAATATTGAGAATGAAAGTGAAACCGAGTACAGAAAAATATTCACCATATGCTCCTGGATCTGTCGCTTCAACCTGTTTGAGAATTTCAGCATCAATCCCAAGAATATAAAACGGTTTGACAAGGGCGTTTAGAACCAGAATCAGAATTAAATTAGTAAAAAATTTCTTTTGCATGCCGTTTTTTCTCTACACTAAAGTACACTGTTTATTGGACGGTAAAAGTAAGCATTTAGTTGGTGCATTCTATGTTTAAAAGAAGCTTTTTGTTTTTGGTAAACAGGAATAATTTATGCGTTCATTATTTTCTCCTGTACTATGATAATTGTACCTACTTTTACATAGATAATAAATAAGGGGTAAAATGTTAGATTTTGTAATAATTGGAGGAGCACAAGCTGGACTATCAATGGCGTACCATTTAAAAAAAATGGATAAAAAATTCCTTGTAATTGATGGTGGAAACGAAATCGGAGCTTCATGGTTAAGTCGTTGGGATTCGTTAACGTTATTTACTCCAACTGAATACAACCATTTACCAGGTTTAAAATTTGATGCACCCAAAGGGCATTACCCTTCAAAGGTTGAAGTCGCAGAATATTTTAAACAGTATGTAAACAAATTTGATATTCAAGTTCAATTGAATACTCTTGTTACTTCTGTACGTAAAAAAGAAAATGGTTTTTCTATTTCGTATAAAAATGGAGAAATTGAAGCTCAAAATATAATTGTAGCAACAGGACCTTTTCATATTCCTTATACACCTCCATGTCATGCAAAGATTTCGGAAAGTATACAGCAAATGCACAGTAACTTTTACAAGGGAATTGACCAATTGCAGAATGGAGAAGCATTAGTTGTTGGAGGTGGTGATTCTGGTTACCAAATTTTAGATGAAATTTCGAAAGATAAATCTAGAAAAGTTTATTTCTCAGGTGATACAACTGTAAAATCTTTACCACAAGTTTTTTTAGGTAAAACACTCTGGTGGTGGTTTACATTGATTGGCTTTTTAAATTATAATAAATACAGCTGGATTGGGAAGAAGATTCAATCAATTACTCAGCCTGTTATTGGTACTGACGTTAAAGAAATTCTTTCAAGAGAGAATGTAATTTCAGTAGGTAGAACGAAAGACGCACTGAACAATGATCTCTTTTTTGAGAAAGAGAAAGTTTCTACGATTAAAAATATTGTTTGGGCAACAGGTTATCGTCCAAACTTTAAATGGATTGAGGGTGTAGAGTTGGACATTGATGGTTATCCAAAAAATTTCAGAGGAGTGAGTAATATGGAAAACTTATACTTTATTGGACTTCCTTGGATGCATACTCGTGGGTCGGCAACTTTAGGAGGTGTTTCAAAAGATGCTAAATACTTAGCGGATATTATTCAAAATAAGAATAATTAACCGTATTTATTTCTTGCGATTATTGATTAATCGTTTGGGTCAAAAGGATAAAAATTGCTGATAGACATCGTGAACAGGTAATCCCATTACGCTGAAGTAGCATCCTTCAATTTTTTTTATTCCAATAAAGCCTATCCATTCTTGAATTCCATATGATCCAGCTTTGTCAAAAGGTTTGTACTTTTCAATGTAATGTAAAATTTCTTTTTCTGTAATTTCTGTAAAATGAACTTTGGTAGAATTTGAAAAAGTAACGGATTTTTTTAGACTTCGCATGTGAACAGCAGTTATCACTTCATGTATGGTTCCAGAAAGCTTCAAAAGCATTTCCTTTGCATCATTTTCATCTTTTGGTTTTCCTAGAATTTCATTGTTCCATACTACAACCGTATCAGAAGTCAGTAATATTTCACCTTCTTTTAGAGAAGATATTAGAGGTTGAACTTTGAGTTCAGCAAGAAATGGGGCAACTTTTAAAGGCGCTAAATCATTCGGGTAAATTTCCTCAACTTCTTTTGTTCGAATTTCAAAAGGAATTTCTAAACCTTCCAGTAATTCTTTTCTTCGCGGTGATTTTGATGCGAGAATTATTTTCTTATCAACCATAAATAACGAGTAAGTTCCAATAAATAGGAATGAGTAGTCCAGCAACCATTGCTAATTTAATCAAATGATTGATGCGTTTGTACTCTTTTTTTGAACTAGATTTTGGAAGTAAAGCATATACAATAAGGATTAAAAACCCAGAAAAAGCAATGGGGAAAATAGAGGTTAAAGTAATGTTATCGATCAAGAACCAAAAGAGTAAAGATCCGATGACAGTTCCAAATAAAATAACAGCAACAATCCATTTAGATTTTTGATCGCCCAAGACAATAGGTAGTGTTCTTGCAGGTAGTTTTTTGTCTCCTTCAACATCTTCCATGTCTTTTACGATTTCTCTTGCTAAATTTAGAATGAATGCAAAAGCTGCAAGGAAAAACGATAAAAGTAAAGTGTAATTTGATCCAGATTGTGCTAACATTGGGTATTCATTCAAATTCTCTAATTCAAGGACAGGAATAGAGCTGTATACTTGTTTGAAATAAAATCCTACAAGAATAGGGACCATTGCTGTCAATCCAGCAATAAGAATGTTACCCGAAAGAAAAAGTCGCTTTCCTTTCATGGAATAAAACCAGAGAATGTTTATTGAAAATAAATGAATGAACATGTACCAAAAAGAATCCATGATCCAACTTAAATATACAGCAATGAAAAATGCAGTAAAGTTCATTCCCCAATGGGACACAATAGCAATTCTTCGTTTAATGTATTTGCCAATAATTAATTTTTCGGGCTTGTTAATTCGATCTGCTTTTATATCAAAATAGTCGTTAATGATGTTTCCTGCAGCAGCAATCATGACCGTAGAAAAAACAAGAAGATTGAAAGTCAATGAAAAGATTCCATATTCTGAAGAAGCACCATAAATAGATTCAAAATACCAACCCAACCCATACATTGTTAGTGCAACAATGGATAAATTTAATGGTCGAATAAGTCGTATAAAATACATGATTTGAAATTAATAAATATTATTGAATGATTCTATATTCCGTTCTTCTATTTGCTTGATGTGCTTTTTCTTTCTCGTCATTACTTTGCATTGATTCAATGTTTTTATCTGAGTAAATAGGAGCTGTTGAACCATAGCCTTTATAGCTTAATCGATTAGAGGAAATACCTTTTTGAATAACAAATTCATACACAGATTTTGCCCGATTAATAGACAATTGCTTGTTTTTTGTTGCATCACCACGTGAATCTGTATGACCACCAATTTCAATTTTAACATTCGGATTTTCTTTCAAGAAAACGACAAGTTTCTCTAATTCAATGAATGATTCTTTTCGTAAGGTTGATTTATTTAAATCGAAGAATACATTCGCTAAAATAATAGCATCAGTACTATTTGTCAAAGGAACCATTGGTACATCCATATGAATTGCTTCAAGATTTTCGGAGTTAATCATATTGAAATTCTGAGAAAAGAAAGCATATCCAGGATAATTAACATTCAATGCATAATCTTTATTTGTAGGTAAAGAAACCATAAATTCTCCCGTTAATTTATCTGCTTTAGAAAAAATAACTTCTTTCCCTGTTTCCAAATCGATGAGTTGAAATTCTCCTTCCAAGGGTTGACGGGTTTTTATATCGTACACTAAACCTTCAAAGTACAATGTTTTAGTCGGGCGAAGGTGTTCGGGCATTTCAAAGAAATAAATGTCTAAATCCCCAAATCCGCCTTCACGATCAGAAGCAAAAAAAGCAATTTCACCATCCGGAGAAACCATCAATGAATTTTCGTCAAATTTTGTGTTGATAGGAAATCCTAAATTCTCAGGTTTAGACCAATGTCCATTTTCATCCATTCGAGTAATGTATAAATCTGAGCCACCCATGCCTACATGTCCTCTAGAAGCGAAATAGAGTGTTTTTCCATCGGGGTGAATGAGAACAGATTCTTCTTTCTCTGGCGTATTGATGTAATCAGGAAGTCGTTGTGCAATTCCCCATGTTCCGTCATCTTGTAAATGTGATACGAAAATATCTGAATTATGAGGTTGACCTCGTGGACTTACTCGTCGGATAAAATACAAAGTTTTCCCATCAGCAGAAAGTGAGGGTTGAGATTCCCAACTGAATGAATTTACTTTTCCAGGTAAATTTACGGGATTTGTCCAACGTGAACCTAATTTTTTAGTGAAGAATAAGTCACAACTTCCACGACCTTGACGACCATTTCCGTAATCTTTAGCATCGGCAAAACTTGGACAAGCAACAAAGACCAAAGAACGTCCATCGGGAGCAATAGTTGGTGCTCCTTCATTGTTGACAGTGTTTACATTCGCTGGCATTGCAACAGCTGTTTGCCAAATATTTTTATTACTCAATTGAGAAACGAAAAAATCTTCTTGTTCTTTAAATTCACCTCGAACTCGACCATCTTTCACACGTCTAGTAAATAAGATGGTCTTTCCATCAACGGTAATTGTTGGGAAGTACTCTGGTTGAGAAGTATTAATTCCAGGTCCAATATTGATTGGATTGAATGCCATTGGGTGTAGAATTGCCTCTTTGGCAAACTCACAATCAGCTTGAATTTTATAGGATTGTCGAATCAAATCAGGATTCGCATTTTTAAATCGTTGAAAAAGAGCTAAATTATTCAACGCCTTATCATAATCACCAACAGCTTGTTGAAGATTTGCTAAGTAAAAATAGGTGCTTCCAGTTGTATTCAGTTGTGGGTCAATTGCCAATGCTTTTTCAAAATGATCAATCGCTTGAGGATAATCACCAATGATTTCTGCAAATTCTCCGGCAACCATGTGTGCTTCCCAAAAATTGGGATCTTTTTCGATGGCTTCATTCAGGTACTCTAAACCTAGTCTATAATTGGGGGTGTGTGAAACTGGATCAATTGATTGAGAAGGAGTTGTTCTACCTTTTTCAAACAGTTTTATTGCTTTTTTACTCTTGGAAGAATAATGTTGTGCAACTGAACAGGAAGAAAGGAAAAGTAAGCTAAATATTAAGAAAAAGTATTTCATATTTTAAGGAATATTCATTATTTTATGTGTTTGTAAAGAGATCTTCCACTTCGGGTGAGCTTTTACAAATTCGATGATTTCAGGCAAAAAACGTTCCTTTTTTGACCATTCTGTTTGAAGGTAGAGTTGACATGAATCATTTACCTTTTCGCCATGTTCTTGGGCCCATTTAAAATCGGAAGGATGACTAATGACAACTTTTAATTCATTTGCAAGTTGATACGCTTGTTCAACCGGTTTTTTGAATTTTTTTGGAGAAAAACAATACCAATCTATTTGCCCCTTTAATTCATAGCACCCTGAAGTTTCAATGGCCAATTCAATGTTTTTTTCTTTCAAAGAGGCCGTTAGTGTTGTTAAATCATACATGCAAGGTTCACCGCCTGTAATAACACAGAATTCTGCTTTTGCATCAACGACAAGTTGTGTTAATTCTTCAATTGTTTTTTGTTGATGGTTTCCAGCTTCCCAGCTTTCTTTTACATCACACCAAACACAACCAACATCACAACCGGCAATTCGAATAAAATATGCTGCCCGACCAGAATAAAAACCTTCTCCTTGGATGGTGTAGAAATATTCCATTATTGGAAGAGAAATCCCGTCATTTTTTGTCATAGAACAAAAATAACAGAATAAAAGAAAAAGTAATCATTGCTTAGAACGAAAATCACTCACAAGAACCATTTTTTCCTTTGGAGAAGAAAAATTACTGCTTTTGAAGAGTTTCTTTGATGAAGTTGAACATTATATCTTACTCGAATTAATTTACAAGAAAGTGAAATGCAAAGCGACAATGAGGTTGTTACGTTCATTTCTAAGAGCACCGATACAAATCGATGGTAAATTACAAAAACGTACAAAAGGAGTTCCGCAAGGTTCTCCTATAAGTCCATTGCTTTCTAATATTCTGCTCAATGAGTTGGATAAAGAATTAGAGAAACGTGGACTTCGTTATGTGAGGTATGCCGACGATTTCAGTATCTATGTGAAGAGTAGAAAATCAGCAAAGAGAGTGGGAAATAGTATTTTCCAATTCTTAGCAGATAAACTTCAACTTCCCATCAACCGTGAGAAAAGTGGTATTCGCAGACCTTCTTCGTTCCAATTGTTAGGGTATGGTTTTGTATCAACCTACAAGAAAGGCGAAAAAGGAAAGTATCAACTGGTGGTTAAAGCGTCAAAATGGAAAGATTTTAAGGCAAAACTTAAATATTTAACCAAAAAGACCTTGCCCATGAGTTTCGATGAGCGAATGACCAGAATCAATTGGTTGATAAGGGGTTGGATTAACTACTTTAAATTGGCAAGCATTCAAGGAAAACTTAAAAAGTTGGAAGAGTGGTTGCGCAATCGTTTGCGGTATTGCATTTGGCACGATTGGAAAAAGCCCGAACGGAAAAGGAAAAACCTGATTCGCTTAGGGGTTCAACAAGGAATGGCTTATGCATGGAGTCGTACAAGAATGGGGGGATGGGCAGTCGCTCAATCACCAATTCTACGTACAACCATCACCATCAAACGATTGGAAAAGAGAGGTTTTGTTAGTTTGACAGAGTATTATAAATCAAGAAGTATCAATGTCAAACCGCCGTATACGAGACCCGTACGTACGGTGGTGTGAGAGGCGCACTCCGACTATTCTAGTCGGAGCCGTCTACTCGATTACCCACTGGCATTTATTCTTCTATTAATGCAAATTTCTTTTTCACATTTGAAGTCATAAATCCAGTTGCTTCTATTCCCATAATTCCGTCATATGAAATCCAGCGCCCTTTTTCAATCGAAAATTCTGCAATTGCTTGATGAGTAAATTTCATCATTGTTTTTGTCGATCCTCCTTTACCCATAAATGAAGGTGAATTAAAAGTCCCATCTACAAATTCAATAATTTCATATTTTAAAACTGCAATCGTTTCATCATTTACTGTTTTCAAATCAGTCAATGTCACTTTATTTACTTTATAAGAAGTATCACATTCAAAATTTTGGTCGTTTGCAATTAAATTGATTTCTAATTCCCAAGTATCTCCAATTTTTACAGGCTTTTGTGGAAGTTCGAAAAATAATGAAATCAAATTCTTTTGGTTACTTTTAATCCAAAAACTATGTATTCCACCAGTTTCATAAACAGAACCTCTCAACATTACTCCTTGGCTCATTGACTGCATCATTTTCATCATTTCCGCCATTTTTGCATTAAGCGTGTCAGTCTTTACTTCTTCAACATTTTCTTTTGGTCTGGTTTGCATTACAATATCAATGATACCATTTTTCTTATTTGTAAGATTTGTCACAAAATCAATGTTCTTGAAAGATTTATTTAATTCTTCAAATAATTTTTGTGCTTCATCTGTATTCTCATTTGTACTATCTGATAATGCGTCAAATAATCCTCCGAAATTGAATTTAACAGTTGATGTATCAATTTCAGTCATTACAGTTTGATAACTTAAAGTCTCGCCAGAATTGATTTTCCAATTTAACTCAACTTTTTCACTTTTCTGTCCAAATGCAGTAATTGCAAATAGTCCTAATGTTAATGTCAATATTTTTCTCATATTTCTATTTCTTTTGCTTGTGGGTAACGGGAGTCTGCGCACAAACCCCATTTTCTTTTAAAATTAACATTTATATCATAAATACCTCCGTTCTAACGATAGATATTTTT
>Ga0256845_1003298_pt1 | contig 11056 bp, 9 predicted proteins | sample RiftiametaG_FD_189101 | JGI IMG/M metagenome (GOLD analysis project Ga0256845, IMG submission 189101) | Tube worm associated microbial communities from hydrothermal vent at the East Pacific Rise, Pacific Ocean - Riftia | ecosystem: Host-associated > Annelida > Integument > Unclassified ... | reverse complement strand
GTTTCCTGAAGAACAAATGCAATCGATGGAAAGTTTTGATATGACAATGGATGGCGAAAATTTAGAATTACCCAATAATTTAAAAGTTGGGCAAGAGCTTAAGGATGCTAGTGTAGTAATGAGTATAAATGCGAGCCCAATGAAGTTTACCTTTAAAATAGACATTACTGATCGAAAAGTATTGGCGGAAGAAACGCTAACTACACCTGCTGGTAAATTCGATTGTTTTAAAATTTCTCAGAAAGTATTTATGAAAACAATAGGTAAAATAGAGATAAACAGCATTGAATGGTATTCTGAGAATGTCGGAATGGTTAAATCAGAGACTTACGATAAGAAAAATAAACTAAAGAGCTATTCGCTTTTAACAACTTATAATTACTAATTATGAAAAAGATATTAAAGAGTTCTTTGATTTTATTACTGATAGCTACTTCATCGCTTAGTTTTGGGCAAACCATGCAAAAGGACATGGAATACTTAGCTAGCGATAAATTAGAAGGGCGAGAGTTTGGCTCTAAGGGAGAAGTGGCCGCTGCTAAATATTTAGTAAAGCGGTTTAAGAAACTAGGTTTGGATCCCAAAGGTACAGATGGGTACTACCAAGTGTTTACAGTTAAGCCTAAGTATAACCCACATGCTAAAGTACAAGCAGATACCAGCAAGTCTTTAGAGGGAAGAAACGTTATTGGGTATATCGATAATAAGGCAGAATACACGGTTATTATTGGAGCTCACTTTGATCATTTGGGTTATGGAGATGAAGGCTCGTTAAGTGAAGAACGCGCCATCCATAATGGGGCTGATGATAACGCAAGTGGTGTAACTGTTATGTTGCAATTGGTCGATTGGTTAAAAGGGAAATACACAAATAATAATTATTTATTCATTGCTTTTTCAGGTGAAGAAAAAGGGCTTTGGGGTTCGAATTGGTTTGTGAAACATCCAACCATCGAGCTTTCTACTGTTAACTATATGCTTAATATGGATATGGTTGGCCGTTTAGATAAAGAGAAAAAATTAGCGATTTACGGAACAGGCACATCTCCAACTTGGAATACTATTCTATCTAAAATAGCCAAATCTAATGGCGTAAAAATGATTGCTAAAGAAAGTGGAATTGGGCCTTCTGATCATACGTCATTTTATTTAGAAGACGAACCTGTTTTGCATTTTTTTACAGGCCAACACGATGATTACCACAAGCCAACTGATGATGCTGATAAGATTAATTATGAAGGGATGAAAACTGTGCAAAAATTTATTGAAGATGTAATTGCTTCGGTAAATGATGCAGGTAAATTGGCCTTTACAAAAACCAAAGATGAAGACTCGCGAAAAGCACCCAAATATTCAGTTACACTTGGGGTTATTCCTGATTATATGTTCGAAGGCCCAGGTATGTTATTGGGTGGAGTTAAAGAAGACCGGCCAGCGCAAAAGGCTGGAATGCAAAAGGGCGATATCATTATGAAAATAGATGACCTGGATATTGCCGATATGATGGCTTATATGAAAGCTTTGGGCATCTATAAAAAAGGAGATACTTCTAAAGTGGTTGTAATAAGAGGTGATGAGGAATTGTCGTTTGATGTAACTTGGTAATAAAGTAAATGGAGTTACTTTTTTATTTACCCGTTTGGCAAGGCCTTATTATCATTATAATAATATGTTGGGCACTTAGTGCTGTGGTGGTTGGTTTGGTTAGGAAATTAATTGAAGAAAAACTAACTAAGCAGCACGAACGGGTAGGTAGGCTTCTTTTTAGAGTTTCAGCCGGATTAATAGCCCTGCTTATTTCGTTAAGCTATGCCAATGAGCGTGTAGAGTATAACAGAGTGCGCGATTCGTTGGAAGTGGAGTCCTCCTTAATTGCCAATGTGTATGCGAAATTGGGCGTTTTTAATTCAAAAGAAGCTGAGGCTATTCGGCAAGAACTTATAATGTATGTAGATTATACCATTGAAGACGAATGGAAGGAAGCGAATAATAACCCCTATTTTTCTAAAATCACGCACACTATAATGGAAATTAATCGGCTGTCTCTTAGGCTGCCAACTGATAATGAGGAGGAGAAGATCGCAAAGCAGTTTATTATGAACGACCTTAATGAGGTCGCCAAGCTTATGCAGATACGTTTTTTTGCAAAGCACGCTCTTTTCCCATTCTTAGTGTACATTTTAGGTGCAGGTATTTTATTTATGTGGATATTCTTTGCAGTGTATAAAATCGATTTGCTTACAATGATATTTCTGTCACTTTACAATACCTTCTTGATGGTGCTTATTTATTTTATCATTGTGTTGAGCAACCCAATGGTAGGCACTTTAAAAATTAATGCAGATGCATTTATTATTCTTAAAACTAAGGGGTTTGATAAGATAAAGAATGAATAATATTATGAGGAAGACTAACATGTTAGCCTTGTTTTTGGCGCTGTTCTTGCAGTTTCAAATTAGTTATGCACAAGAGCTAAACCCTCTTTTTCAATCAGATTCTATTCTTAAAATCACCATTAAATTATCCTTAGATGAAGTATTGAATGACCTTGTAGTTCGAGACTATCACGAAGCGAAATTATCTTATAAAAGACCTGATGGGAGTGTTTTTAAGCATAAAGCTAAAGTAAAAATTAGAGGCAATAACCGGGCAAAAGTTACAACCTGCAGATTCCCTCCTTTAAAAGTCAATTTTAAGAAGAGTAAACTAGAGAACTCGGTTTTCGAAGGTCAGAACAAAATTAAATTAGTTACACATTGTAATTCTAACAAAAATGCTAATCAACTAATTTTAAAAGAGTACTTAACTTATAAGCTATACCAACAAATAACTCCATATAGTTTGGGCGTTCGGCTTTGTGAAATCACCTATATCGATACCTCAAATGATAATGAGGAGTCGATTCATTATGGATTTTTTATTGAAGATATCGATCATTTGGCTGCTCGCAGTAATATGATTGTATATGAAGATTCTATTGCAAATCAAGATGTGTGTGTGAGAGCCGAACTAGATAAGATGACCGTTTTTCAATATATGATTGGTAATCTAGATTGGTCTGTTCCTAATAGGCATAACATGAAATTGATAGCTGAATCATCAGAATCATTGCCAGTAGCGGTGCCTTATGATTTTGACTTTGCCGGATTTGTGGGAGCGCCCTATGCAAAGCCTCCAGCAGAGTTTGGGTTGCAATCGGTAAAACAACGTTTTTTTATGGGATTTTGTAGGTCAGAAGGAGAGTATGAACTAACCCTATCTTCTTTTAAAGAAAAGAAAAATGCAATCCTTTCGGTTGTGGAGCAAAGTACTTTGTTAACAGATAAAAACAAAAAACAAGCGTTCAATTATCTACAAGGTTTTTTTGTAATACTTGACAAGCCAAAGCAAGCAGAAAGTCGCATTATTAAAGGGTGTAGGGTTGATCATAAGCACTTATACCAATATGAAAAGCATTAGTATAACACAGAAACTAATTATTGGGTTTATACTTTTTATTGGGCTTGCAGGACTAGTAAGTTTCTACGCGCCTTATGCTAAGTTTGAGTATGAAGGAACTAACGCCCTTTATATTGAAGATACAGATAGCCTGCGAGTACATTGGCTAACTGCCACTTCTGATATTGGGTTCGCAGAATTACGAACAGTAGAAGGCGGGCTTATTGCTCTAAAAGAAACTACATCAGGGAAGGTTCATCAGGCTTCATTTGAAACTCAAACAAAAGATTTAATACTTAGGTATGGGAGTAAAAATGGTAAGCAGTTTACCCAAAAACTTACTTCTTCCATTGAGCTGCAGGCTTCAGAGTTTTTCGAAGTTGCATCTATTTATGTAATTGGTGATGTACACGGTAGATATAATGAGCTCATTAATCTGCTGCAGAAATCTAAGGTGATTGATGCGGACTTAAATTGGATAGCAGGCCAAGCGCACATCGTTTTTTTAGGAGATCTTTTTGATCGTGGCAACGATGTAACCAAAGTGCTTTGGTTTATACATAACCTAGAGCCAAAGGCTACGAAAGAAGGCGGCCTTGTTCACTTAGTTTTAGGCAACCACGAAATAATGACGATGTCGAAAGATCTTCGATATTTAGGAGCCAAAGAGGGCGCCATTGCGGCTACCTACAAAGTTAGCTATGCCGATATGTATCATCCAACCAAATCGTATTTGGGCAAATGGCTCACGAGTAAACCCGCTGTGATAAAAATTGATAATGCCATTTTTGCACATGGTGGAATTATTGATTTAGATACTAAGTCTATCACTGAATTTAATACTACAGTTAATGGCTATTTACAGGAGCCTGTATTTTTAGATATTATAGCAGACGCCCCAGATACCTTGGCGTATAGTAGAGAGCTTTGGAGCCAACGATATGCTTTTTTTTATAGCCCAATGAGCCCATTCTGGTATCGAGGCTATGTGCAATCGGATACTCTGCAAGCGCAGTTAAATACAATGCTTCGTAAATATAAAGCTAAAGTGCATATTGTTGCACATACGCCATTAGAAACCATTACTAAGCGCTATAATGGCAAACTGTTAACAACAGACTTAAACGAAGCTGCCACCCAACTTTTAGTCCTTAAAAAGAAAGGCAAGAAGTACATTCCTTTTAAAGTTGATAGTGAAGGTGAATTAGACGACTTATAACCCAATGCAAGATTTTATGAAATTTCCTCTTGTTGGTGAGAAAATGAGGGGTGTATTTGAATAGCAATAAAATTTGCTTTGAAGTCTTCATAAACCATTTCTGATAAATATCATCTTATCTCAATAAGTAGAGGTTTATTTTTACATAACAATTTTTAAGACCCATGACCAAGCTGTTTTTTTTAAGCTTTTTAATTCCACTTATTGGCTTTTCGCAGCCAGCGAAGCTTAAAATATACCCATTCAAATCAGCCATAATAGAATACAAATATGAAGCTGCTTTTGGCGGTACTCATATTAAGTATATTGATGATTACGGCTATAAGCAAGCTGATTATTTTTATAAAGAAGTTGTTTTTAATGGAGCGGTTGATTCTCAGTATGAAACTATTATTCTAATTGGAGAAAAGGCATACACCATCAATTGGCAAGATAGTACCATTGCATTAGGTAGAAATTCTACCTACAACTACTATTTGCAAAACCCAGATAACGATGGTGTAGCTGTAAACGAGGCTATTTTAAAAGTAGCTTTTGGGTACAGCTTGGCTGGTACTAAGATGTATCTGGATAAAGAGTGCAAACGTTGGGAATCAGGCAAATCAACCATGCTAACTTGGAATGGACTGGAGCTAAAATCGGAGATAAACTTTTTTATGATGATGGTTGAAAAAGCAACCAAAATTAAAATTGATAAAAAAGTGTCAAGCCGTGTTTTTGAAATACCAGAAAACTTAACTTATATTTCTTCCGATAATTATCAAGGATTTTCAGGGTTGGAATTGAATTTTGATACATTAAATATCCCTCGAGATAAAGAATCTGGAATTCAAGTAGAATTTGATTCAAGGTCTTTAGGTGGGTCAAATAATTTTAAATATTACACTTCTTCTGGAAAAGAAATACGAACTAGGGGAATCAATGACTATAATAAAATTGACCGCGTGCTAATTAAGGCTCAGCAAAACCAAATGACCTCTCAGCCAATCAAAATTACTCCATCAGGTACCGTTATTTATCAAACAGCATCAGGAGATTATGGTAAAATGCAGTTAGTATCCAACGAGGAAGGGGAGGTTCTTATACAATATGTGGTGTTTGATAAACTAGGTTTTGTTAAAAGGCATTCCGATGGAACACCTGCCTTTTTAACAGAAGACTTTATAATTACGAATAACGAAGAAACTAATAAGCTAGAATTAATCCCCAAGAAAAAGCCAAAATGCATGGGGCTTGGCTGGTAATTTGATAATTTAAACCAATATATAAAATGAAAAGAGTATCTGTATTATTTTTTGCGTTGCTCCTTAGTGCAGCAAGCATTACAGCAAAAGAATTGCCAATTGTTGGCAAATGGCTATTAACCATAGCTGAAGTAGATGGCCACAAACAAGAGGTTTATTCTGAGGTAGTTTTTAAGGAAGATGGCTATGCCGAAATGGATGGGCGTGTTTTTGGGACTTGGAACTATGATAAAAAGTCTAAATCCATCACAATTGAGTCTAAAATGATAGAAGAATTTGCTGGCAAACGCACGGTTTCGAATCCAAGTAAATCAGAAATGATGTTTAGCGGAGATGGACTAATACTGCATTTTTTAAAATTGGACGAAGCTAAAATTAAAAAAGAAAATGATGCCTCTGGATTGCTTGGGCTTTGGCAATTTTCCAAAGATCAAGAAACGACCTATATAAAGTTTGAGGCTCCAAACGTAGTAAGGTATCATAGCATTACAGAGTACAGTTCTTCTTCTGGAGCTGGTATTTGGATGTATAATAATAAAGAACAAACCGTGATACTTATGCTCAATAACAGAGGATTATCGGGCAATAATAAGGTAGAAGAAATTACAGACAATACGTTTAAAATTGTAAAAGGAGAGTCCTCTATTGATGCAACTAAAGTGCAAGGGGCTGCTGAGGTGGAGGCATTAAGCTTTACCGCTGAAGATATAAATGAAAGCTTAGATTACAGAAATGAAAACTTAACATTCGATGCCATTAACTACCTATGGAAAAATACCGAAGCCAAAACGCAGTATTTAAAAAATGTAAGCAAGCTAAGTTACTCTCACACAGAAAAAATTACAAAGTTAAATACCTATATAGCTAATGAAATTTCTGCTTCAATCTCTTATGATGAAGATTATCAACAAATAACCTCAGATCCTATTTTTGGAGAAATGTCGTCCGAAGACCTATCAGAAGAAAATCTATTTTATCCTTTAGAAATTGGACGTAGCTATAGAATTATTGGAGATGAAATTATAACTGTACCCGCGGGCACTTTTAATTGCAAGGTGGTAGAAGCAATAGCAGGTTATGGAGATGTAAAACTGAAAGTTTATATGATTTCCAATAGGCCAGGCGTGTATGCAAAAATAATAATGAATCAAGAAGACGGGGAAGAAGTTATTTCTCAGCAGTTTGAACTTGAAAGTATAGAAAGTAATTACACAACCTCTACACATGATATTATTGGTAATTGGCTTTTGATTAAAACGGAGGTAAATGGAAAAACTCGTAAAAAAAGTACCGAGATGGAGTTTGTAAACGATGGTCGTTATATTGTAGGTGAATCCAGTGGTAGTTGGGAATATACTGATAAGCTTTTAATGGATTCCTATGGAGAAATTTCTGAATATACGATTACTGAAGTTTCTGCTAATAAACTAACCTATACCAATGGAGAGGCTACTTTATTCTTTATAAAATGGGATATGTCTGGTAATGCTAATTCTCCTTTAACCGGGTATTGGGCACTCTTGCAAGGGAGTGATTATCCTTATAATTTGATCTACTTATCGAAAGAAGGTAATTATTATGACATTGAAAATGTAAATGAAGGTCCCGTAGAAAATAATTCTGCACAGAAAATGGGGCAATGGGCGCATAATAAAGAAGGGAATGAATTAATACTGAATTTAAGCGATGAACAAGCCGTGTTAATGGGTGATTATAAAATCACAAAACTAGAGAACGATTTAATGGTGTTAGATAAAGGAATAGTATATGTAAAAATTGACCCAGAAAAAATGGCTAAAAATAATGAAGCTTCTGGCTTAGTTGGCCATTGGAAAATAGAGATGGGGCAACACCAATTTTATTACTTTAATCTTGAAGCACCTTATTTAATAAAAGGGGGCAATAGTCCAGAAGGAATGTACAACCAAAACCTCTGGTTTTATAATCCTGAAACCCAAAACTTTTATGCAGGTGTAGAAAAATACGGCTTTGGAGGCTTACATAAAGTAACCGAATTAACTGCCGATACCATTACATTCGAAAGTGGCAGAGTGGCTACTAGAATAAAATAGGAATCAGGTAATAGTCAATTTGAACTCAAGGAGATATTAAATTATCTCTTTGAGTTTTTTTTATGCCTTGCAAATAGTTTGCAAACGCCAAGATGTTTAATTTTAGTTTCTAACTTGAATTCATAAAATAGTGATGGCCCATTGGTTTTTATTGTTTGTTATTGGGACTATATTATTTAACAAGCATATATACAGGGAGTTATGTGAAAATAGTTTTTGCTTTAATATCTAATAAGTGTAAATAGTACGCAAATAGCTTTGAATCTAATTTTCAATGTTTACATTTGTGTAAATAATACGCAAATGATATTAAATTTAGACAAAAATTTCAACCCTTACCCGGACGAGAAAAGTATAACATTTGAGTTGTTTACTTTCTCAGGTGGTGAGTCCCATATTAAAATCCACTCTGATTTAAGTCTTATTAATGAAGTTACGATTACTCAAAGGGTTAAATCATTTAATGATGTCGGAGAAATTCTTATTGCTGTTAATGCACTAAGAGGTGCGGGTGTTCAAGAGGTAAATTTACTGCTCCCGTACTTTCCAGGGGCCAGGCAAGATAGGTTTATGGTTAAGGGAGAAGCACTAACTGTAAAAGTATATGCCGACCTCTTTAATCAGTTACGTTTAAAGTCCATTTCAATATTTGATCCTCATTCAGACGTTACTCCTGCATTGCTAAATAATTCAATGGTGATTGAAAACTATACGTTTATTGAAAAAGTAATTGGTAAAATTGGCAGCAATGTTCTTTTGGTTTCACCAGATGGAGGGGCTCTTAAAAAGATCTATAAACTAGCATCTCATTTGATTAACTATAATGTTATTGAATGCTCTAAGTCAAGAGATGTTAAATCTGGAAAACTCTCAGGATTTAAAGTGTATGCTGATGACTTGAAAGGCCAAGACTGTTTAATTGTAGATGATATTTGTGATGGAGGCGGAACGTTTTTGGGACTGGCAAAAGAATTAAAGTTGAAAAATTGTGGGAAGTTATACCTCGCTGTAAGTCACGGAATTTTTAGTAAAGGATTTAGAGAATTATCAAATCATTATGAAATGATATTTACAACAAACTCTTTTTCTGACTTTGAAAATGTGGAATGTTTAACCCAGATAAATTTTGACTATGGACTATTACCTTAATACCCAAAACACATACAATCGACTATATCAAGAGTATAACAAGTATGGATCACTCGTAGTTGCTTTTGATTTTGATAATACCGTATTCGATTACCACAATAAAGGGTGGTCGTTTGATAAAATGGTTAACCTATTGCAACAACTTAAACAGATAGGTTGTTACTTGATAATATTTACTGCAAATGAAGATGAAGTATTTGTTCGCACTTATTGCCAAGAGAACAATATCCCTTTTGATGGTATTAATGAAAATCCTCCATTCTACAAATCTGAAAGTAGAAAAATTTACTATAATATTTTATTAGATGATCGAGCAGGTTTGAAAGAGAGTTATACAGTTTTAAGAAAATTAATTAAAAACATAAAATTATGACACCATTACTATATACAGACGGTTACAAAGTTGACCATAGAAGGCAATATCCAAACGAAACAACTTTGGTTTATTCAAATTGGACCCCAAGAAAAAGCCGTATTAAAGACATTGACAAAGTGGTGTTTTTTGGATTACAATATTTTATAAAAAAGTATTTGATTAAAGACTTTCAAGAAAATTTCTTTAATCAACCCAAAGAAGAAGTTTGCGCAAAATATAGCCGAAGAATAAATAATTATTTAGGCGAAAACAAAGTAGGAATAAAACATATTGAAGAATTACATGATTTAGGATATATTCCTATGGTAATTAAAGCATTGCCAGAAGGAGTTTCGGTGCCCATTAGAGTGCCTATGTTTACAATGTATAATACCTTGCCTCAATTTTTTTGGCTAACTAATTATTTTGAAACCTTGGTTTCAACAACGGTATGGTTACCTTGTAATTCAGCAACTCTTGCGAAACAATATAGGATGATATTGGATAAGTATGCAAAAGAGACTTCATCAAACCCTGAGTTTGTGGATTGGCAAGGGCACGATTTTTCAATGAGAGGGATGGCTGGGTTAGAAGCTGCTGTTATGAGCTCAGCAGGTCATTTACTGAGTTTTACTGGTACTGATACTATTCCTGCAGTCGATTTTTTAGAAGAATATTATAACGCTAATTCTGATACGGAGCTGGTAGGCGGTTCCGTTGCTGCAACAGAACACTCTGTAATGAGCATGGGTACTAATGTTGGTGAACAAGAGACTTTTAATCGTCTTATAACTCAAGTTTATCCAGAAGGAATTGTTTCGATTGTCTCCGATACATGGGATTTATGGAAAGTGCTTACTGAGTACTTGCCCAACTTAAAAGAAGCCGTGTTAGCAAGAAATGGAAAAGTGGTAGTAAGGCCAGACAGTGGGAACCCTGTTGATATTATTTGTGGAAATCCTAATGCCAAAACTACTGCGGAGGTAAAAGGAGTAATAGAACTTCTTTGGGATACATTTGGTGGCACTATTAATGAAAAGGGGTACAAGGAACTAGATAGTCATATTGGGGCAATATATGGAGATAGTATTACACTTGAACGCGCATCGCAAATATGTGAAAGGCTGAAGGAGAATGGATTTGCATCTACCAATGTTGTTTTAGGAATTGGATCTTTTACTTATCAATATAATACAAGAGACACATTCGGGTTTGCAATGAAAGCAACTTACGGTGAAGTCGCTGGAAAAGGTAGGGAAATATATAAAGATCCTGTTACAGATGATGGTACAAAAAAATCTGCAAAAGGATTAATGAAAGTGGTTACTGAAAATGGGAAATACACTTTAATTGATCAAGTAAGCTGGATTGAGGAACGTAAAGGAGAACTTAAAGAAGTTTACAGAAATGGAACCCTTTTAATAGATGATGATTTGAGCGAAATAAGAAACCGTATAAGGTCATAATAGACTTATACGGTTTGGAGTGCCAATACTAATGTTTTTAAGTGTTTCTATATTGATAAAATTTGTACTTTTAAGCTAGCACAATTGGACCTTTACCCTTCTTAATATGAAAA
>Ga0256845_1003297_pt1 | contig 11061 bp, 10 predicted proteins | sample RiftiametaG_FD_189101 | JGI IMG/M metagenome (GOLD analysis project Ga0256845, IMG submission 189101) | Tube worm associated microbial communities from hydrothermal vent at the East Pacific Rise, Pacific Ocean - Riftia | ecosystem: Host-associated > Annelida > Integument > Unclassified ... | reverse complement strand
AGCGTGATGGGACGGGCACGGCGGCCTCCTCTCCGTATTTGTTCGCTCATGCCCTGTAGACGACACTTCACGTGCAAAATTCATCGTTCCGTACCAATCGGGTGGTTTTACGGACTCAGGACACTAGTCCTCATCGAGTATTTTCATACATGTTTGATGAAACAGCTCACCGGGTGGCCGACCGATATCACCAAAAACTTTAGCCCGAACAAGAAGACGCTCGCCTTTCATTGAATCCCCCGACACTATATCAAGTAAAATTTCCTGCAAATTAGAGCGATTCGGTTCCAGAATGTAGGCGCCCGACAAACTCGGAAAGTTGTCCCTAAAGTCAACTATGCTCATCATTTCTGGAGTCACAATAATTATCGGCTTCCCCGAGAACAGAAAATCATTGGCCACACTCGAAACATCCGAAACCAAGATGTCCACATCGTTATAGATGTCATGCAGAGGCCTATCAGTGACAAAAATTCCCGTGCCTCGACTTGCCCCGGTGGTCTTGAGAGATTCCCGAATTTTTTTAATTAGCGGAGCGGCACCTCTGTCTTCCAACGACAAAGGATGTGGTTTGAAGATGATGTGTGATTGAGGACCCGAAAACGCACGAAGTTCTTCGATCAACTGGGGTGCAATGTCGACGGTCGAAAACTTCGTATCAGCCGAATCACCCGACCACGTCGTCAGATAGGCAATTCGAAGCGAATTCCTCTCAACGGATGAGTTGGGTTCTACTATCCCGGAAATTTGTGGTCTACCCACAATGCGAAAGATGTCCAAATCAATTTTTACGCCATGTTTCCGATAACGTTCAATTGCCATCTCACCTGCCACAAAGACATAAGTAAACATTTTGTTCGCGGGGTGATAGCTTGCAGGCTTATCGCTATCACCGTGGAGGAGTTGAATATGCTTTGCCGACATTAGCCGAAGCATGTGAATGTTTTTCATGCCATTGTTCGCATAAAAGACACAGCGTAGTGACGAAAAATGTAGCTGTGACAATTTTGAGACCGAGGGAGCGTAGATTATCGGGACGTCGATAACTTTCTCCAGCGCCAGCATATGATGACGTTCGCGGACCACTAAAAAGAATGGAACATTTAGAGCCTTCAGGTATGGAATCCACATTGTGGCGTGGAAAGTTCGATTCCCGCTCCCAGCTAAATGAAACGCAAACTGTGGTTGTAGTCGTTCAAGCTCGTCACGAGCGTCTCCGAAACTTAGGGGCGAACGAGCGAAAAGGAACCGAGTGGCGAATCGCTTTGTCACCAAGAAATAGATGGTTGCCCCTGTCACCCCCGCGACTGTCACCTGCAACATCCACCCGAACGATATTTGAATTTGAAATGCACCAGCGGCACGAAGCAACAATGTGGTGATCGACAAAGATGTGATAACCACTTTCACATTGTATGCGTGATTCCCGACATACCGCTTCTCAGAGTTGACATCGCGGGGTCCGAGATTCGTCACTCTCTTTTTTCGCTTTGGCCCCCTCTGTCTAAATATTCCACCGCGAAGTGATAGTAGGGAAAACATCATCGTGTTAAATGTGGATATCGCCAGATATGCTAATCGGTCCGTCGGACCGCTAAATTGAAGTACCATCGCTCCCGCAATATAGACAGACGCAACAGTTGGGGCTGTAAAATGCTCCACCATCTTGGCCCTCTTCCCGATAATTTTTCGCCACTTGGACAGTCGAACAACACAGGCAATATGAACGATGATTGCACACACGGAGAATGCTATGATTTGAGAATTCGCAAACCATTCTCCTTTGAACAGGCGAAAATCAGGCGTTAGCGGGATGACTTCAGCAAGCATCGGTTGGTCACGATTACCAGCAGTGAAGCGCATTGTCATCTGCTATCAGCCCAAGCAGGACAGGGCCTGGGGTCCAGAATAGTCGTATCCAAATTCTTCCAATTTTGGACCAGGAGGCTCAAGAGTGTCAACTTCGGCTCCTGAGTCAGGAGCAAACGGAACCACGAATGCGCAATAGTTGCAGTCCTGCGTCACACATCGCCCACAGGAAACAGAATTCGCGTGAATTTGACGCGACTTACCTGAGTCTGGCGCATGATGGACCTGATCACCTTCTATCTCTGCCTTCAGCGCTCGCCTACGAAACAACTCAATCGCAAGGCGGCACGTATCCGGAGACCTCAATCTGACGGAGGGTCATCCACGCGCTCTCTGAAGTCGCCAGCGTAAATGAGAACCCATCACTAAGTATTTCGGGCCCTGGCGCCGCTCCCCCTTCGGGCCTCCGAAACTCAGAAAACGAAAAATCGACAGGACCTGAATCTGCACGTGGGGGGAGGATGATACGAAAATGGTCGCCCCCATGGGGAGTGGTGCTTGTGCGAAGCTGAAGCACCAAGGGCCCTTCCGATGCATAGGTTAGCGTGACGCTCCCCGCCGCCCCGAGGTCCACTGCGTAGTCTTGAGGCGAGATATTGTGGGTATATTCGCCACGGTTCGCTAGCGGAATATTTACGGTGCCCCACTTCGTGGATGGATCCGGGGGGTCTATCGTCCACTCGATGTGCATCTCACACGCAGTGTCGCCGCCACACGGTGTCCCGACCCCGCCGTCGAGCGCACGTAGCGGGCTCGACGATTCAGGCGGAGATTGGGTCCCCCCGACAACTTGAGTCTCCCATACCCCAAAACCGGAGACCGCCGGCAGCGAGCATTCAAGCTCGCCCGTCTGGCCAGGCATCTCCGATGCTTGCCCCGCATCACAAGCAAAAAGAAAAGGCAGCGAGAGGCACGAAAAACGAAGTCCCATGCGTGACATTCTAGAGTCGCAATCCAGTCTAAGGCCGCCTCTTTGGCTCAGTTGACAGATCAATTTGCATGGAGCGCAAAATTCGCGTTTATTGCTATTCCATCGCCATAAGATCGGACAGCGCGATTCCCGGGTCCTCAGCGCTCATGAGCTGAGTCCCAACCAAGATCGCGTGCACATTCGCTTCGCGGAGCCGGGCGATATCCTCGCGGGTCTTGATTCCGCCCTCCGCGACGTAGGTAAACCCCTCGGGAACCGCAGGCCTCAGTTCAATCGGCCGTTGACGATCGATCTCGAAAGTGGCTGGATCTCGCGCAGTTGCGGCGATAAGTCGAGCTCCGGCCGCCATCGCGCGATCGATTTCGTGGGCGGTATGGGCTTCACAGAGGACGGCGAGTCCAAGACCCTCCGCGTATTTCACCAGATCGCGTAATGTCGGTGGCTCCAGGGCTGCCGCAATCAGTGTAATGGCATCCGCCCCGGCAATTCGAGCCTCGTCGATCTGTCCGCGGGACAAGATAAAATCGCTGCACAAAATCGGGACGGAGACCGCGGAGCGAATGGCACGCAAATCGTCGAGGCACCCCTTATAGTGGGCGTCGGTGAGTACCGCGATACAGGCGGCTCCCGCGTCGACAAAGAGAGCGGCGAGATGGCGCGGATCGGCATCGGCTCGGATATCGCCCAACACGGGCGATGCCCGCTTGAACTCGGCGATCACCCGGGGGCCGGGGCCCCCGGCCAATGCCGCGACAAAGTCCAATGGCGTCGGCAGGTCGGCCATCGCTACTTCGGCAGCCTGACGGGTGGTGTTGCCACGTCGGCCCGCAAGATCGGCTCGCTTGGCGGCCAGAATCCTCTCGAGATAGCTTTTCTCGGTCATAATCTGGATCGTTCCTCGGGCGAAGGTAATGGGCGAACGACATGCTGACAAGCAATTTTCAGCTCACTATCCCTGCTCAAGAACATGACATGATCCGCAATTGATCTCTCCCTTGCTTCCGTGGCTGACGCCAAGCAGCTCCGCCATCCGAGGCTCTACTTTCTTCCACATGAAGTGAGCCATCTCCGGTGTCGCCTTACGATGCTTCTTGTATAGACCTGACGCATCGATGTGCGGAAGTTCGGGGTTCGGCATGGCAAATTTTCCGTCCACCGCCCCGCTCCCATGGCAGGTCCCGCAGTCGAAATCTGCGAAGCGATCCCCTTTGTGAAGCGAATCAAACTCTTGAAAGAGATCCGCCATCTGCGGCTGCACCACTTCGATCATGTGCTGGCGGCGCGCATCGCCACCCATTTCCGACCAAACAGCGGATGCCCCCGGAGGAACCGCCGCGGCTCCAGAAGTGCAGGCGCCTGCCGCCAGGCCACCACAGATTGAAAACAGCGCCGCAGCGACGGGGCCTCGCCACAAGCGGGCGGGAAAAACGCGATCCGACAACAAGCGAGACGTCGTGGATGAATGCATGACCGCCCGACTGTACCCTTACACGCTGCTGGCCGCTGACATTCTCAACAAGCAGCGCTCAGCTCCACTCATCCCGATCGCGGTGCCGTTGTCAGAGGGGCGCCTGTCCAGCTTCGCCGGATGAGGTCTTCAGAAAGTTGGAGATCATCGTGTGTCCGTGCTCTGAAAGCACGGATTCCGGATGAAACTGCACGCCATACAGAGGTGCTGCGACGTGACGAATGCCCATGAGCTCGCCGCGATCGCTACGAGCAACGGGAACTAGGCACGCGGGTAACGAGTCCTCTTCAATCACCAAACTGTGGTAGCGGGTCGCTTGAAACGGTGACGCGATCCCACGAAAGATACCGGTCCCGTCGTGGAGAATCGCCGAAGATTTGCCATGCATGATGCGGTCGGCACCGCGCACCTTCGCTCCCAACGACAGACAAAGGGCTTGATACCCCAAGCAGACGCCGAGAAGCGGAATCGCAGCATGGCCAAGATCTGCTAATTTTGCGCACAGATCTAAGCAGATCCCACTGTCGCTAGGCTGCCCAGGGCCGGGCGACAGCAAGATATGACTCGGACGATCTGCCAACACAGCCGCCACGCTCACCTCATCGTTTCGATAGACGTCAACGGTCGCGCCGGCCATTAAAACATACTGAACCAAATTGTAGGTGAAGGAGTCGTAGTTATCGATCACGATGACGCGACATCCTAAACGGAACCCACAGAGGGGCCCTGGCAGCCTTCGCGTCGCCCTTGAATGCAACAGCGGAGGAAACTCTGCAGCTAGGCTCAAGAGCTCGATCTCCCGATGTCATCCGCGACCCTCGTTGCGCTTGCGCAGCCAGTCGAAAACACGGCGGAGCTCCATCTCTCGGTGCACATGGGGGAAGGATAGCCCGCTCCCACCGTCGTGGAAGCGCCTTGGCCTCATTGAGTCGGATCCCACGGGACCGATCCCTCCGCCGAAGTCTTCCCGCATTTTTCATCTTGCGGTTCGTGCCAATGGGCGCGAAAACCTCGAAATGAGCACAGATCCAGGACTCGAAATCGCCGATCCCGAACTCATTGGACTGATCCGAGACGAGGACAAACGCCAACGAGAGAGTCTGCGACTCATCGCTAGCGAAAACTATGTGTCGAAAGCCGTACTCGATGCCTGCGGAACCAGCCTCACCAACAAATACGCTGAAGGCTACCCCGGGCGTCGATACTACGAAGGCATGGATTTCATAGATCCCATCGAAAACCTTGCGATCCAGCGCTGCAAAGACCTCTTCGGCTGTGAACACGCCAACGTGCAGCCCTACAGCGGGTCCCCCGCAAACTTGGCAATTTTGCTCGCCATGTGTAAGCCCGGCGGCACGATCATGGGGCTCTCCCTGCCTGCCGGGGGTCATCTCACCCATGGCTGGAGCGTGAGCGCCACGGGAATCTACTACAAGGCCGTCCAATACGGGGTCCGTGAAGACAACCACCGCATCGACATGGACGAAGTCCGAAAGCTCGCCCTGAAACACAGGCCAAAGCTCATCTGGGCGGGCCACTCGGCGTACCCCCGTCTACTCGATTTCGAGGCCTTCGCAAGCATAGCGAAGGACTGTGGCGCTGTTTTGGCGGCGGACATCGCACACATCGCCGGACTGGTCGCCGGCGGCGTCCATCCTTCGCCAATCCCGCACTGTGACGTGGTCTCCACGACCACCCACAAGACGCTGAGGGGTCCTCGTGGCGGTCTGATCATGTCCAAGTCGCAACACGCGACATCCATCGACAAGGCCGTCTTCCCGGGACTCCAGGGTGGACCGCACAACCACACGACCGCCGCAAAGGCCGTTGCATTTAAAGAGGCTCTTCAACCCGACTTCAAAGTCTACGCGCGCGATGTAGTTGCCAACGCGAAAGCGCTCGCCGAAGGCCTGATCGAGCGCGGCTACAACCTCGTCTCTGGCGGCACCGACAATCACCTCCTCGTGGTGGATCTCACCACGAACAGCATTTCCGGTCGCAAGACCGCCAAGGCGCTAAACACTTGTGGAATCGAGCTCAACGCGAACTCGATCCCCTTCGATCCACGTAAGCCGTGGGACCCGTCCGGGATTCGGATCGGCCTGCCATGCCTTACCTCCCGTGGTCTTAAGCCGACCCATATGAAGACTGTCGCCGATTTCATCGACGCCGGAATCATCGAGGCCAGCAAGGGCGAGGGGTCGGTCAGCGATGACTTTGCAGCGGTCACGCGCAGCCGTATCTCCGACTTTTTACGCCCCTTCCCGGCGCCCGGCCTCTAAAACAGAAAAATTGAACCAATAATTGGGCCCATGGGTTGGGACTGGCGTCTATTGAGGCTAGTCTCGACCTGTGCATCACGCCTCCGTGCGCCGTTTTCTTCGAGCCTTGGCTTTCGTATTGCTGCCTATGGCGTGCTCTGGTGAGACCGACGGATCTGAAGGTCGAGGTCGAGATCGACGTCTAGACGGCGCCTCAGGCCCCAGCAGTGACGAGTTGGACAAGGAGTCAGCCACAACCTTCTCCAACGCAGCCCATGCTCGCGCTCTCGATCGCCTAGTTCCGCTAGCGACGAAGGTTTTTTCCGTACATGATCCCGTCGCTGCCGCACGGGCTGGACAAGGTGATCTCCGGCCCCCCAGCTTGGGAATTGCCGCTCGTTCCGTCACCCGTGACCTCCTTCGACTCGCCCTCCGGGAGGCCGGCGGAATCGACGAGACGCATCTCGTCCCCGATCGCGTCGTCATCTTGCGAGCCATCCGCTTTGGACTGAACCGCATCAACGACGAGATCGAACGGCAACCGTGGATGCGCAATGATCCCACGGTTTTTTACGCGCGGACAGAGGACTTTCTTGACGAAGTTGAATACCGCATGACGACGGGCTCGTGCTCGCTCTGCGACGCAGAATTAGATGCCCTTCAAATCGTCCTCAATCACCGTTCGGAGTACTCATCGACCTCCATGGCAGGACTCGGAGCCGCGATCGATCTCCATTCCCACCTGATCCACCGCCTGGAAAACCTCGCATCCCATGCGCCTTCGCCTCTGCGCGCTGCGATCAACGACCAAACCTCCAAACTGATCAAAAAATTAGAAAACCGAGGGGCCCGACTGCGATCCTTGGCGGATACGAGGCTGTCCGAAGCCAGTGAGCACACCTGGACGGCGCCCCCGCGACCGCGAGTCGTCGACCCCCAAAAGACCTGGCGACTGCCCGATCGCCTGGGGTCCCGGACTCTGATCCGGCGGCTCGGCGTAGAACATTCCATCACAGCCACACCACACTCGCTGCTTGCCGGTGTCCAAAAAAACCTTGGGCGTCTTGCCAACATGGGACGGGGCCTCCCATCGCTCGAACACCAGCATCGCTCGCCAAGCATTGGCCAATGTGAACAGATTCTCAGCCCCATGAAGGATTGGTTGCGGCGCCATCCCAATTTTGATTCCGCCGATCTCCCATGCGCAACTTTGGTCGATGCTGTCACGGACCGGTCGTTGTCGGATGCCAGTTTCAGGCTCGCTATCTTGGATCTGCAAATCATCGAGCCCATGCGCAGAACCGTACGCAGAAAGGCGTTTCCCCCCTTGGCGATTCTGCGCGGCCAAGGGTCTCGACGCGCCCATCTGCGGCTGCGTGAGATCATGCTCTTGTTTGCAGGATACGGCGCTCCAACGACGACCCGCCAGGCGCTTCATGACGCGCGCGAGGACCTCTGTCTCGCGGGCACGGCCCTTTGGGTCCATGGCGATCTTGGCGACTCAGAAGCCAACAAGACGTGGCATGCGCTCCATTGCACCGAATTTAGTTTTGAACACCAGCAAACACAGGCGCTCGGTAATCCTCGCCTCGCACTTCAGGGGCTAGGCCTAGCAATCTTGTCTGATACCCCCCGTGATTTTATCGGTCTCGATCGTTTTTACTGGGCCCCCGTTGGAATCATGCCACTTCTCGCTACGCCGAGCGGTCAATATCCAGACGTGAGTTCATCGACCGCCCCAGGCCCCCGCCTTCGCGCCACGATCGAAGAATTCTACGGAGAGACGCCCTAATTCCTCGGCAACCGCCTATGGTCGACAATCAACACTTTCAGCCGAAGCTCGAACTTGGTGCCACCCTCTCTGCGCGGCTTGCCACGGGCCATCACGAGGCCATCGCCCGAGAGCTCATCGAAGCGGGCCGACATCGCCTTGCCGCGTGGGTCTTAGAAGAGGTCTGGGATTTTCGAACAGCGACCCAGCAATATCTGGCGGCGCGCTCCAATGTCGATGCTCTACGAACCGCACTTGAAGACGCCCACCCCCCTCTCGTAGAACAGGTCTTGAGAGTACTCGAGTCGAGCGAAGATTCCGTGCAACAGACCGAGGCGGCCGAACTTCTAAAAATCCGGCATCGTCACGCCGCATCCGCCCGAATGCTCGCGGCCGCCCATGCAGAATCGAGCACCCATGCTGAGGCTCTCATGCGCTCCGGCCAACGACTCGAAGCGGCCCGCACCCTAGCGAGAGGCGGTGACCCGAAGGCCTCTCTGGACGCATTGGGCACGCTAACAACTTCGTCAAGCCCCAAAGAACACGCATTCGCGGCCCATCGGTGTTGGGAGCTAGGGGATTCAGAAGGTGCGGCTCGGCACGCTCAGGCCGCTCGGCGCGCGGGAGATGTGAGCTCCGACTTGCAGGGACTTCTCGCCCGTGCCCTAGGTAGCCTTGGTCACGACCTTGCGGCTCAGATCGTCATTGGCGGCGACAATGCCCTCGAAGGACGTACCGACCTGGCTGCCCGAGGGCGCTACCAAGTCACGGGCGTATTGCCACCTTCCTTCGCAGGTGCAGCCTACGTCGGTCTAGACCGCGTCACGCTTCAAGAAGTCGAGGTGCACCTCTTACTCGCCGAATTTGGTGAGCACGTTAGCGCCGGACCCCAGGCCCGGGCCGCGATCGAGGCATTCCTTAGCGCCGCCGTCAACGCGGCACGACTTTCGCATCCCGCTATCCGACCAATCACTCGAGTCGATCCCGACGTCGGTCTGCTCGTCATGCCCCGAGCCGAAGGGCCCAGCCTCAAGGCGTCGATTCGTCCGCCGGGCATGTCCGACGCGCTACCTCGAGCGCGATCGCTCGTCGCCTTTATCCTCGATGGGCTTGCTCACGCGCATGCCCGTGGCCTGGTTCATGGAGGAATCTATCCGAGCCACCTCCTCAGCGACAACTTGGGGCGTCCTTTGCTCGGCCCCTTCGGGACCCATCATCTCGCCAGCCTCGAAGCGACCCGCACAGGTGGCCTCGAGGAGGTGCTTGTGATGACCGCCCCTGAACTCGCAGCGGGTTCGGCCCCTTCGCAATCGAGCGATATCTTCATGGTCGGACGCCTCTATGGCGCTCTCTTGGCTGGAAGCCTCCGTTTCGACCTCGCCAAGCTACCTGAACCCGCAGCGACAACCATTCGCGCAATGACCCTCGATGATCCCGAATCACGGCCAAGCGCCGGAACGTTGTTGAAAAAAATGCAGGTCCCGGTCGCAGACATGAGCGCGCTTGGCAACCAGCATCGCCACGAGCCCACCATAGCGATCCAAACACGGCGGCCACTGCTCGACGAGACGATCGAGGTCGAGGTCGTCCAACAATGGACCGACGCCTTGCTCGACTCACTCTGCGCCTCAACAAGTCCATGGTTGCAAACGATTCTCGACCGCGACGGCCGGACGTTATTTCTAGCCCCCTGGCCGCCCGGCTGCCGAACGTTGCCCCCAACTCGAGACTGGAGCGCACTCGTTGACCCCGCCGCACTCGAATCCCTAGGTGCGCCCGACTCGTCCCTCCGCCAGTGGCTAGAGTCACAGCTCGCCGGCCGCTGCATCGTCGCTACACCCGCCGGAGAATGCATGATCGCTCTGGATCAGCTGCTCTCCCAAGAAACGACGAACGCGCTCCGCTAGGACAAACAGGTGCTTCGCAGAAGATTTTCGACAAACGACTCGATAAGTCCAGCCCGGTCCGTCACGGGAAAGGCTGGATGCTCCTCGGCAATCCGACCGGCGATCAACAGCGAGCACAGTCCGTGCAAGGCAGCCCACATCTGAAAGCTTGAACGCTCAACGTCGATGTCCGACCGGAACTCACCGCATGCGGCCCCCTCGGCGATGAGCGAGCGAACAAGGCGAAGTGGTCGCAGTGAACGCGCAACTTCCTCTTCACTCATGTCAGCCCAGTCCAACTGTTCCTGAGTCATGAGCACCGTGTAGAGCCACGGATTCGCCTGGGCAAACGCAATGTAGCTTCGCTGCAGCTGCGACAGCCGAAGCGTAGAGGTCTCCAGCACGGTCGCGGGCTCCAAGGCCGCTTGCAGCAGATCGATACCGTACATCCGAATCTCCCGAAGTATCGACGCTTTACTCTCAAAGTGTTGATAAAGCGCGGTGGCACTCACATCGAGCCGAGCTGCGATCCCTCGCATCGTCAGTCCCTCCTCCCCCAGATCCCTGCCTAACTCGAGGCTAGTTTGAATGATCGACTCTCTTAGACCCATCCTTGCGCGACGCGACACACCCGAATGTATCGCGTCGTCAGGCCCGTGCAAACACCCACTTCTACAGACCCTCTATCCGAACGCTGTCCGATATTGTCGGTCAATGTTCGGTGTTCGCTTTCGACCCGCGAACGTCGCTCCCAGGGGGATCGCATCTAAATCCCGTGTAATTCCGATCATGTAGCCCGCCGTTTGCCGAGCGCTGCCGTCCGTGATCTCGTGTGCTTGATGGCACGGTGCAAAGCAAAGGCGAAGGCGACAATG
>Ga0256845_1003296_pt1 | contig 11062 bp, 11 predicted proteins | sample RiftiametaG_FD_189101 | JGI IMG/M metagenome (GOLD analysis project Ga0256845, IMG submission 189101) | Tube worm associated microbial communities from hydrothermal vent at the East Pacific Rise, Pacific Ocean - Riftia | ecosystem: Host-associated > Annelida > Integument > Unclassified ... | reverse complement strand
GTTCTTTTGCACCCTTATCTATAAATCTCTTAGCTACCTCTTCACCTTTTGTTTTATACTCATCTTTTCTACATGTAAGCTTTTCGTAAATAACCTCTTCACCATCAGGAAGCCCAACTAAAGCTTGAACATTTATGCTCTCACCATCAAGTTTTGCATTGATTCCGATTGGCACTTGGCAACCACCTTCTAAAACACGAACAAACTCACGCTCAATGGTTGTTTCTACTGTTGCACTTTCATCTCTTAAAACTTCAACAATAGCAGCTACTTCAGGAGTATCTACTATCTCAATTCCGAGAGCTGCTTGACCCATAGCAGGTATCATAAGATCTTCACTTATGGGAGTAAAGTACTTTATCTCTTCTTGAAGTCCAAGTCTTTTAATGCCAGAACTTGCCAAGATGATAGCGTCATATTGACCCTCTTTTAGTTTTCTAATTCTTGTGTTTACATTTCCACGAAGATTTTTGATAGTCAAATCTGGTCTGATTTTAAGTATCTGCATTCTTCTTCTTAGACTTGTTGTTCCTACGACTGCTTTTTGAGGTAACTCTTCAATTGAAGCGTATTTTTCACTCAAAAGTGCATCTCTTGGGTCATGACGCTTGGTGATGATAGCAAGTTTAAGACCTTCAGGAAACTCCATAGGAACGTCTTTAAGCGAATGAACAGCTATGTGTGACTCGCCTGCAAGCATAGAAGTTTCGAGCTCTTTTGTAAACAAGCCTTTTCCACCTATCTTTGCTAGTGGAGTATCTAAAATTTGATCACCTTTAGAAGTCATAGAGTTTATAACCACTTCTAAAGCTGGATGAGCCTCTTGTAGTCTTGCTTGAATGTGTTCTGCTTGCCACATCGCTAGTTTACTCTCTCTTGTTGCTATAATTAACTTTTTCATTTTACTTCTTTAATAAATTTTTATACATAATTCTATGACTATCAATTTTGCCATTTGTAAATAGTCTTGGTGTTCCATTTAAGCCTAAAGTATTTACAATTTTCATGTCATCTTTCATATGCCTTGCTATATCTTTTGCATTTATCTCTTTAATCGTAATTTTTGTTTCCATTAACTTGTTAAATGCTTTAAGAACTGCTTTTTCATCTTCACCATTCTCAAAATCAAATGCCTCTTCATAGACTCTTATATCTACATTTTTTAGACCTTTTTTCTTTGCTGCTAAACTTGCTTTTATCAAAGTTGGTGATTGTGGGTGAATATTTAGTGGAAAGTGATAGTAGTATAAAACAAACTGCTTAGGATATTTATTAACAAAGTTAATAATATCAGGCATAAAACTCATACAAAATGGACATAAAGGATCACTAAAAATCACAAGTTTATTTGTTGCATCACTATTGCCAGCTATAATATTGCTTTTAGTATAATATTTTGTATCAAAATCTGGTACAAAATCATTTTTTATACTTTTTATACTGTTTATATCTAACAAGTCTTTTGAAACAATTTTACCATTGGTAAATATCTTGTCGCTTATAGTAATTGATCTGTTTTTACCTACTAAATCAAGGTCAATTTTCACAAAATAAACTTTCCAACCAGGAATGCTCTTAATATCTTGACTACCTGCTAATCTTATATTTTTTATCTTATAACTCTTTGTAGCTTGAACTGATTTTGATAAAAACTTCAGTATTTTATCTTCGGTAACCCCTGCAAAAAGAGTGTTAACACTTAGTGCGATCGTCAATAACTTCAACGTCAATGATTTCATCATATTCCTTTTTTCTATTTATATTTTCTATGTCATCTATGTCTATATTGTCTTTTACATGTAAAATCTTCTTAGCAAAAAGTGTTGCAAAAAAGCTAAACTGTAAAAATAGACCAACTATATCACTAAAAAAACCTGGTATTATTAGTAAAAGTGCTCCTAAAAGTGTAAATGTATTGAGTTTTTGAAACTCTTGCATAGAAATTGTTCTTCTTTGCAGTGCTTGCATACTCTCCATTAAAGTATTGCGAAAGTTTGATAGTAAAACAAACCCAAACATAGCAGAGAGTACAATCTCCAAAAATGTCGCCATTGCTCCAATGTTTGAAGAAATATTGACACTTACAAATACTTCTAGTAACAGATATACTAAAAAATACTTCAAGCTAAAAGTTCCTTTATTTTAGATTCTACTTCGTCTACTCTTAAAGGTGTTTTTTCTAGTGTTTTTCTATCCACTAGTTCAACTTGCCCATCTTTTAGACCTTTGCCAACGATAAGAGCATAAGGAAAGCCAATAAGCTCAAAATCTTTGATTTTTGGTCCAAATCTATCTTTTCTATCATCTAAGATAATATTATAACCCTCTTTTTTTAATAATTGGTAAATATCTTCACCAAATTTTAACTCTTCTTCATTTTTTATGTTTGAAACAATAATATCCAAATCAAATGGCGTAGTTTGTCTATTCCAAATACACCCTTTTTCATCGTGACTAGCTTCTATCATAACAGCTACTAAACGACTTACTCCAACGCCATAACAACCCATATAAAACGGCTGTGCTTTTCCATTTTGATCTAGAAAAGTTGCTTCCATAGCTTTTGCGTACTTTTGTCCCAACTGAAAAATATGACCAACTTCAATACCTTTAGTTATACCAAGCTCACCATCACAACAAAAACACTTATCACCAGCACTCACTTCAACCAAATCTTTGTATCTACTATTATTGAAGTTTAACATACTCATACCTATGTTGTGGTACTCATGCTCATTTGCTCCGCAAATCAAGTTTTTTTCATTTTCTAGTTCACTATCTATAAAGAAGTTTACATCTTCAGGAAGCCCAAAAGGTCCGCATGAACCTGCAACAAGTCCTGCATTTTTTATCTCTTCTTCATTTGCATCAATTAGCTCCAGTGCTCCACAAGCATTTTGTGCTTTAGTCTCTTGAAGGTTGTCGTTACCTCTTACAAAAAACAAAACTACCTCTTCAGACTCTTCATAGATAGCTTTTTTAATTACCGCTTTTAGAGTATAAAACTCATCTACCTTAAAAAACTTAGCTACATCATCTATAGTTGCACAATTTGGTGTATGAAACTTTGCCATATCTGCCTGCGGTGCTTCAGTATTTGTTGTTTTTTTAGCTCTTGTTGCTGCTTCTATGTTCGCAGCATACTCACAACTCTTACATACAACAATATCATCTTCACCGTTATCAGCTAAAACCATAAACTCTTTACTACCACTTCCACCAATAGCACCACTATCGGCATCTACAGCACGAAAATCAAGTCCAAGACGAGTAAAAATTCTTCTATATGTTGCCTCCATATTATCAAACTCTTTTTGCATACACTCTTGGCTCTCATGAAAACTATAACCATCTTTCATTGTAAACTCACGACCTCTTAAAAGACCATATCTTGGGCGACCTTCATCTCTAAATTTTGTAGTTATTTGGTAAAGATGTAAAGGAAGTTGTTTATAACTATTTACCTTTCCTCTTACTATATCAACTGCAACCTCTTCATGAGTTGGTCCTAAAACAAAGTCATTGTTCTTTCTATCGTGAAATCTTAAAAGCTCTTTTCCAAAAGCGTTGTATCTGCCACTTTGCTTCCAAAGTTCGGCTGGTGTTACTACACCCATTTGAATCTCATTTGCTCCAGCTGCGTCCATCTCTTCTTTTACGATAGCTCTTATCTTGTCAAACACCATCTTACCCATAGGAAGAAAATTATATAGTCCACTTCCATATTGGTTTACAAACCCTGCTCGTACAAGAAACTTATGACTTGGTAGTGTTGCATCTTTTGGTGCTTCTTTTGTTGTTGGTGCGTAAAACTTACTAAACTTCATCTAACCGTCTCCTTTTCACTGAACAAAGTCCAGCAAAAATTCCTTCCACTAAAGCTTATGCTCTGCATAGAATTATTCATCATTTTCTCCATTTTTTTCCATACTCATGTGATAATCACATTTATACATATTTAATTTTTTTATACTATTTTCATCCATCTCAAAAATCTCTTGAATAGATTGGACTATGGTGTCAGCTTCAGGCTTCTCTGCTAACTCTTTTAGTTTTAGTGTTGGAGTATGCAAAAAGGCATTAAAAGCACAGTGAAGTATTTTTTCTACTGTCTCTTCATACTCAGCAGGGATATAGCCTTTTTTAACTGAACGTTTTATCTCTTTTTTAGAACACTCTTTTGCTTTATCTCTTAACTCTTTTATGATTGGGTCAATACTAAGAGTTTGTAACCACTTGAAAAATTCCATAGTTGAATGTCCTACTATAGAATATGCAACTTTTGCTTGCTCTTCTCTCAAAGATAGATTTTTTGCTACTATCTCTTCCAAATCATCAACTGCATAGACATTTACATCATCCATATCGCACTCTATATCACGTGGTACTGCTATATCAAACCAATACCTTTGAAAGTCTCTGGTCTCTACCATATCTTCTGTTATGACTGAGTGAGGCGCTCCTGTTGCTGAGAAAAGTAAGGTATGTGTATTTAAAAGTCTTTTTAGCTCTGAAAAAGGCTCTGCTACTGCATTTTCGCCTAGCTCTACCACTAGTTCTTGAGCTTTTTCAAAACTTCTATTAACAATTATAATTTTTGCGCCAGCTGTTATGAGGTGTTTTCCAGCTAGTGTACTCATCTCTCCTGCACCAACTAAAATGGCAACTTGATTTTCAATAGAACCAAGTATATCTTTAGCTTTACTGACTGCTACACTTGAAACAGAAATAGGATTTTTAGATATTTCTGTACTTGCTCTTACTTTTGCTGCACACTTAAAAGCATGATGCATCGCTCGACTAAGCTTTTGAGAACAAAAACCCTCATCAGTCGAAAATCTAAAAGCATCTTTTAACTGCCCTACTATCTGAGTCTCACCAATAACAAGACTATCTAACGAGGCAACAACAGAGAAAAGATGATGAATAGCACCATTGTCTTCATATACATCAGCTCTATTTTCTAATTCACTTTGCTCAATACCAGATGTTTTTGATAGTTCCCCAAGTATATACTCGATCGTTTTAGCACAATCGTTAACACTAGCTATCATCTCAACTCTATTACATGTAGATAGTAGTATAGACTCATTGATACACTTAAAATCTTGAAGTTTTTCTAAAAAACCTCTTTTTCTTTCGTCATTTGAAAAAGAAAGCTTTTCTCTAACTTGTATATCTGTATTTTTGTGGGTAAAACTGATAATCAAATAATGCATTAAAAATCCCTTACAATCATATCTGTAATTATCTTCTCAAGTGCTGGTAAGTTCTCATCTTTTATAGACTCTAAAGCTTCAAATCCAAGCTTTTTTGCATACGCTATTGAATCTACTACTGCATCTGTCTCTTTAAACTTTGATTTAATCCAATCACTTTCATCTTCACTTAAATCTTTCCCAAAATATGAGAGTAATTTTTGTTTGCCATTTTCATCTAGTTTTTCATACATGTAAAGATATGGAAGAGTGGTTTTTCCTTCTTTAAAATCGTTTAGAGCAGGTTTTCCTAAAACTTCACTAGAACTTACAATATCAAGTACATCATCTATAATCTGAAAAGCAAGTCCAAGGTTTTTGCCATAAAGTGCATACTTGGCTGTATCTTTTCCTGCTAAAAATGCCGCACTAAAAGCAGAAGCTTCTATAAGTGAAGCTGTTTTTTTATAAATCATATCAAAATATACATCACGAGAGTGATTAAAAGAAGCTGCAAGTTCTACATCTAAAAGCTCTCCGACAGAAAGCTTAGTAACGGCGTCAGCCACACTACGTGCAACTTCATTAGGTAAGTAAGTTAGTTTTGTAAAACCTTTTGAATAAAGTATATCTCCAAGCATGATAGCGGTCATGTTTCCAAATGTATGGTTTATGGAAGTTACACCACGTCTTGTGTCTGCTTCATCTATCACATCATCATGAAGAAGACTAGCAGCGTGAATAAGCTCAACAACACTAGCTAACTCCATAGCTTTTTTAGTATCACCTGCTATCTTTAAAATTAGTTTTGCTCTAAGCCTTTTACCTTTAGGAACTTTTTCATATAGTTCCAGACTTCTAGAGTCTCCTATGGACTCTATATGCTTTTTCATCAATAATTCTATTTGTTCTAACAATTCAATTCCGCCTCTTTGTCAAAATTCTACTAAAACTCTATTTTTATTATCACTTACCAATATATCAAAACTTACTTCTTGGCTATCTTGATTTATATCAGTTAAAACAAGCAGAAGGTATGTTCTATCCTCTAACCTGCTACTTCCATCAAGTAAAAGATTAAGTTTAACCCTATCTAATGACCTTTTCTTGTACAAAATATACTGATGAGGATAACCTTTATGGTTCAGTAAAATTGTTACTCTATCCCCAACAATAGACGTCCATCTAAAAAATAGACTACTTTTATCTAATCCTTTAGATTCCGTGGTACTTATTCCTATATTTGTTACTTCATCTTTTTTTAGAATATAGTGATGTGTATGTGCCCAGTTGGACTTCTTCGCACCATAAATTACACTTAAAAGTATAAAAAAAGAGATTAGTATTTTACTCATTCTGAGTTAGTATATCTCCAACAGTTACTATAAAAAAGTCCATCTTTGCATGATGAATCTCATCTTGTTTCTCTACTCTTATAGTGCTTATCTCAGCTTCTATATTGAGTCCTTTTTCTTGGGCAAGCTTTTCCAAAATCATCTCCATAGCTACATGTCTCTCAACATGCTTTTCTAAAGCATCTTCCACTAAGTTTTTATTTGCGTTAAACATAATGTCAAAAAACTTACTTCTTGGACTTCCTACAAAAAAATCATCTTCGTCTTCATATAACATACAATGTCCTTGTTTTTAAGAACTAAGATTATAGCACATTGTTTAAAAGAGAAGCTTATACTGTGTAGTTTTTTCATCATTTTATTTAAATTATTACATATAAAGGTAAAAATATTGATTTTTAATCAAATTTAACTTAAAATGTATATATTAACTGTATTATTAAGGAAAGTTTTATGAGAACGATAGATTGTCGTGATATGCCCGTTCCTAAGCCTGTTGTACTTACGAAAAGTACACTTGAAGAGTTGCCAGAAAATTGTGCTATTACCATAATTACAAACTGTGATATGTCAGAGGACAATATACTTACCTACGCACAAAACAAAGGCTACTTTGTAAAAAGAGAGCAAAAAAGAGCTGGAATTTTCATTACAATCTCTAAAAACTTTTCGTGCAATATTGAAGAGCATCAAAAAAATGAAAAACAAATTGAGACTCGTGCTCTCATAATCACTTCAGATTGTATTGGTCGTGGTCTTCATGGGGACACTCTTATGCAAGAGTTTTTAGACTCAATACTTTTTCAAAAAATACTTCCTTCTAAAATCATTTTTATAAATAGTGGAGTGAAACTAACTTGTGGAAATCCAGAAGATTTATCTATAAAAACACTTAGACAAATAGAAGAAAAAGGTGTAAATATTTTAGTAAGCTTAACCTCTTTAGAAGAACTAGACCTACATAAAAAACACCAAATTGGAAATAAAATCACAATGTTTGAACTTGCAGAAACTATGATAAATCAAAAAACTTCAACATTATAAAATGCCTAAATTAGGGATTTTCATAAAATAATATGTATAATATACTGTATAAAAATATGAATTATATTGCAAATAACGTTAGTGACTAAGAAACTCCACTATATCAAACACAAGTCTTGATACTGCCTTTTTTCCAATCTCATTTATGTCGTACTTTGGATTGTATTCGGCTATATCTAGCAGCTTGATTTTCTCTTTGTAGTTTTCAAAAATATACTCTAAAATATCATATACCAAACTAATTTCCACTCCCCTACTAGCCATAGCACTCACAGCAGGAACTTGACAAGAAGGGAAAACGTCAGTATCAATAGTTATGTAAATATGCTTTTTACTTTTTAAAAAATTATCTAATTTTAATTTTATATTTTCTATGTACATGTAGCTCATCTTGGTATCTAAAATATACTCTACATGTAGATCATCTGCTTTTTTAAACAAAGCCTTAGTATTGGCTGCTTTTGAAACACCTAAGCACATATAACTAAACTCTTTACATGTAGAAGCTATCTGAGCAAATGGAGTACCAGATGTTGCTTCATCTGCTTCACGCAAATCAAAATGTGCATCAAAGTTAATGATAGCAATCTCATCTTTTAAATAATTATAAGCTCCCATAAAACTACCAAATGCCACTTCATGCCCTCCACCAAGGACTATAGGGAAATGATTGTTTTTTAAAAGTGTACTTATATGTAGAGCCAATTCTTCTTGTGATTTTTCCAAATCTTCATCTGCAACTACTTTTCCACAATCATAAAGTTTAGAATCAAGATGCCAAGCAAAACCACCCATAGCCTTTTTTAGCTCATCTGAGCCATCTTTTGCTCCTACTCTTCCTTTATTTCTCTTCACTCCCTCATCACACTCAAAACCTAAAAGTGCCACCCCGCTCTTCTTCTCGTAAGGGTACTCTAAAAACTCAACCTTTTCGTGCCATTGTTTTCCTAGTTTTTCATCCTGCTCATCTACTCGTCCACTCCACAACTGAGGATTTGGTTTACTATACATCTACAACCTCCCCATTTTGTACGCTTAAATGAACACTAGTAGGTCTAAAAGAGCAAATCAAGTCTCTAGGGTGTTCCACATCCCAAATCACAAAATCAGCGTCCTTGCCCTCTTCTAAGCTCCCTTTTGAACTTTCAAGTCCTAAAGCCTTTGCCGCGTTTAAAGTAACTGCTCTAAAAGCCTCGTCTACTGTAATCCCAAAAATAACGCTAGACATGTTCATCATGAGTTGTAACGAACAAAGTGCCGAAGTCCCTGGGTTTAAGTCAGTTGCTATGGCTATAGGTATATTATGTTTTCTGAAAAGCTCTATCGGAGGCATCTTGGTTTCTCGTAAAAAATAGTAAGCCCCTGGAAGTAAAACCGCTACTGTACCGCTCTTTGCCATCTCTTTGACACTCTCTTCATCTATGTACTCAAGATGGTCACTAGAAAGCGCTTGGTACTTACAAGCCAACTTAGTCGCACCTATCATGCTAAACTGTTCAGCATGAATCTTTACATGTAAACCTAAATTCTTGGCTTTTTTAAACACTTTTTCTGTCTGAGTAAGGTCAAATGCCAAATGCTCAGTATAGATGTCTACAGCGTCTACATGTAGAGCTACTTTAGGCATCATCTCTTCACAAACATACTCTATATACTCATCTGCTCGGTCTTTATACTCTAGTGGAACTGCATGAGCTCCTAAAAATGTTTTTGTTATATGTATCGGAAAGTTCTTTTCAATTTTCTCAGTAACTTTTAACATCTTTAGCTCACTATCCAAGTTCAAACCGTAACCAGTCTTCACTTCTATAGTTGTTACACCCTCTTTTATGAGAGCTTTTAGACGTTTTGCAGAACTTTCATAAATCTCATCAAAGCTCTCTTGTCTTGTACTTTTTATGCTAGAAACTATGCCACCACCACTTTTTGCAATCTCTGCATAACTCTCACCATTGAGTCGTCTTTCAAATTCACTAGTTCTGTTTCCACCATAAACCAGATGAGTATGACAATCTATAAGAGAAGTAGTAACAAGTCTGTTTTGAACATCAAAAACATCTTTGCTTGTTGTTCTATCAAAGTTCTGCATGCTGTCTATCTTAGCTATTTTCCTATCTTTAAGAGCTATAAAAAAATTGTTATTTATGACTATTTTACCACTTTTATCTAGTGTTGCTACTTTTGCATTTACGTATACTATATTGTAGTTTAGCATGCTTTATCCCATTTGTGTTTACAATAATTTAATTGTCTATAACATTATACAATTATTTAAGAAGTTTTTTCTCTTCTTCTGTTGAAAGAAAGCGCCACTTTCCACTTTCAATGTCAAGATTAAAACTACCGATACTAACTCTCTTCAAGTCTAAAACCTTCAAAGGCGTTCCATACTTTGGGTCTTTCAATGCTCCAAAAAGCCTACGAATATGTCTGTTCTTTCCCTCATCTATTGTCACTCTAAGTCTTGTCTTTGCACCACCAAAACCTATCTTTTCAACTTTAAGAGCTTTAAGCAAACCATATTTACTGTCCACCCCTTTCATGGCCATCTTTATATGCTCATCGGTCACGTGACCACGAACCCAAATCTCATACACTTTAACGCAACTCCCTGGTTTAGTCAAAGCGTTATTTATTTGACCATCAGTTGTAAACAACAAAAGCCCCTTAGAGTCCAAATCGAGCCGTCCAATAGGCATCCAGCCATCGCTAAACACCCAATCAGGCAAAATATCGTAAACAGTTTTTCGCCCAAGATCATCGGAGCGTGTGACTAAGTAGCCTTTTGGTTTGTTGAGTGCAAATAGTTTGTTTGAATTGTTTGGTGTTTTGTTCATACTTGTTTATTTTTATTAAAATTTTTCATAAGGTATTTTATACTAAACTTATAAAACTTTTTTTCTATAAGTTTCAAATCTTTGACATCACCTTTTAATTTATTAAAATCATATAAGAAAGTGCTAAATTTACAATTTTTAAGTGCAATATTGTCTGAGAATAGAAACTGATGAAAGTTATCAAAAGTCTCTTTTTTATTTGCGATTCTATAAGTTTTATTTGAGTAATTTTTCAATACATACTGTCTGATTTTCTTATATAAAATCTCTTGAGTAAATTCCATTCTAAATTTGCCAAACTCTTCTAACTCTTTCTCTTTCCCATAAGCTTTTGTTGTGGTTTGCAGTGTTGAAGTTTTTTTGTCACTATTTTTAACAAATTTATATTTTGAAGTGTGTGGGTATAATCCATTTTCAAACTTATACAATCTATCTACTACCCTATCAAATATATATGAGCTAACAGAGAAAATTTCACCATATATTAATTTTTTATTTTCTATCAATCTACACCAATCACCAAAGAGATATAGTTTATACTTTTTATCTAAATTGGTTTGTCCATGTTTTTCTTGGTATTTATAGTTAGATTTATCCCACTGTTTTAAGTTTTTAAACTTTGATAAAT
>Ga0256845_1003295_pt1 | contig 11063 bp, 10 predicted proteins | sample RiftiametaG_FD_189101 | JGI IMG/M metagenome (GOLD analysis project Ga0256845, IMG submission 189101) | Tube worm associated microbial communities from hydrothermal vent at the East Pacific Rise, Pacific Ocean - Riftia | ecosystem: Host-associated > Annelida > Integument > Unclassified ... | reverse complement strand
GAGTTAAATAACAAAATAATTTGTTCTTTTTTAAATACTTTCTTTAAAATAGAAACATTTTTTATATATTTGCACGCTCAATTTAGCATTGCAGATGAGAGACTTAAAACAATTTGATATTCCTTTTGTAGGATTGAAAGATGAAAGTCATTTATTTGAATATAAAATTGACAACAAGTTCTTTGAGAGTTTCCGATTTGATGATTTTTTAGATGCGAATATAAAAATAGTGCTTAATTTTGAGAAAAAAAGTACATTTTTTGAGCTAAACTTCAAGGCAAAAGGGTTTGTAAATGTTCCTTGTGACACTACAGGCATGCCGTTTGATCAAAAAATAAACACAACATTGCCATTATTAGTAAAATTTGGTCATGAGTTTAATGATGAAAATGAAGAGGTTTTAATGTTACCACATGGCGCATTTGAAATGAATGTTGCACAATATATTTATGAAATGATTGTGTTGGCAGTACCATCAAAAAGAGTACATCCAAAAGTTTTGGATGGAACTATGGAGTCAGAAGCTTTAAAAAGATTAAAAGAATTAGAAATTACAAAAGAAAAACCTGCAGAAAACGCAGACCCAAGGTGGGATAAATTAAAGGAGTTACTAACAGCAAAAAATACATAAAATGGCACATCCTAAAAGAAAAATATCTAAAACAAGAAGAGATAAAAGAAGAACACATTATAAAGCTTCTGTACCTCAAGTAGCTACTGACCCAACAACGGGAGAGTCGCATTTGTACCACAGAGCTCACTGGCATGAAGGTAAATTGTATTACAGAGGTCAGATTGTATTAGAATCTACAATAGCAGAAGCATAGATTTTAAAATATAAAAAACACAGGAAATCCCTCATTTTGAGGGATTTTTTACGTTTTTATATTAAAAAAGTTTGTTTTTGAGACGTTTATCATCAAAAAGTGAAATAATTTTTAGTATTTTTGAAACTTGAATTTATAATAAATTACAACTTATGTCTAAAATAACTGCAGCTATTACAGCAGTAGGAAAATACCTTCCAGAATATGTGTTAACCAATAAAGAATTGGAAACCATGGTAGAAACAAACGATGAATGGATTGTTTCTAGAACAGGTATTAAAGAGCGAAGAATTTTAAAAGAAGAAGGTAAAGGAACTTCTTTTCTGGCGATAAAAGCAACGGAAGATTTATTAAAAAAATCAAACGTAGACCCTAAAACTATCGATTTAGTAATTGTTGCCACAGCAACTAGAGATATGCAAGCGGCTTCAACAGCGGCTTTTGTAACTTCTAGTATTGGTGCAATCAACGCTTTTTCTTATGATTTAGACTCGGCTTGTTCCAGTTTTTTGTTTGGTATGTCAACAGTTTCAGCTTATATAGAATCAGGAAAATACAAAAAAGTCTTATTAATTGGTGCAGATAAAAATTCATCAATGATAGATTATACAGACAGAGCTACTTGTATTATTTTTGGAGATGGAGCAGGAGCAGTATTGTTTGAAGCCAATAAAGAAGGTTTAGGTGTTCAAGATGAATATTTAAGAACAGACGGTACTGGTAGAGAGTTTTTAAATGTAAAAAAAGGAGGATCTTCTTTTCCTTTTAACAAAAATGATGTGTTTGGTTCAGAAGGAAATTATGTACATCAAGAAGGACGAACTGTATTTAAAAATGCCGTGTTTAATATGGCAGACGTAAGTGAAAAAATCTTACAAAGAAATAACCTTACAAAAGAAGATGTAAATTGGTTAGCGGCGCATCAAGCAAATAAAAGAATTATTGATGCAACAGCACAAAGAATAGGTATAGAAGGATCTAAAGTATTGATGAATATTGAAAAATATGGAAACACAACTTCTGCAACGATACCATTATTATTAGCAGATTTTGAAAATCAATTTAAAAAAGGAGATACTATTATTTTTGCAGCATTTGGAGGGGGTTTCTCTTGGGGAGCCATCTATCTAAAATGGGCATATAACTCATAGAACAACTATAAATTTAATTATATGGATATTAAAGAAATACAAAGTCTTATAAAATTTGTAGCTAAATCTGGCGCAAGCGAGGTGAAGTTAGAAATGAAAGATGTGAAAATTACGATTAGAACAGGTGCAGCAAAAACAGAAACAACAATTGTTCAGGCTTCGCCAATGGCAGTTGCTCCACAAATGCAAATTCCAGCTCCAGTAGTAGAAGTAATTTCTACAGCAAACAAAGAAGAGCAGAAAGAGGATGACTCTAAATACATCACTATAAACTCTCCAATTATCGGAACTTTTTATAGAAAACCTGCTCCAGATAAACCTAATTTTGCAGAAGTTGGTACTGATGTTACAATTGGTGATACTGTTTGTGTTATCGAAGCAATGAAATTATTTAACGAAATAGAATCAGAAATTTCTGGTAAAATCGTTAAAGTTTTAGTAGATGATGCTACGCCAGTAGAATTTGATCAACCCTTATTTTTAGTAGACCCATCATAATATAAATCCAATTTTCAATTCCCAAATTTTAGAATTTGTTTTTTGACTATTGAAAACCTGTAGTATTTATGTTTAAAAAAATATTGATTGCCAATAGAGGAGAGATAGCACTACGTGTTATTAGAACCTGTAGAGAAATGGGTATTAAATCAGTTGCAGTATATTCTACTGCTGATGCAGAAAGTTTGCATGTAAAATTTGCCGATGAAGCAGTTTGTATTGGCCCAGCGCCAAGTAGCGAATCGTATTTAAAGATGTCTAATATTATTGCGGTTGCAGAAATCACCAATGCAGATGCCATACATCCTGGATATGGTTTTTTAGCAGAAAACTCGAAATTCTCTAAATTATGTGAAGAGCATAATATAAAATTTATTGGAGCTTCTGAGCAAATGATAGATCAAATGGGAGACAAAGCCTCTGCAAAAGCAACAATGATTTCGGCAGGAGTACCTTGTATACCAGGATCAGAAGGTATTATTGAAGATTTTGAAGAGTGTAAAAAATTAGCAAAAGAATTTGGTATCCCAGTGATGTTAAAAGCAACTGCTGGTGGTGGTGGAAAAGGAATGCGTGCTGTTTGGAAAGAGGAAGACCTAAAAAAAATGTGGGATGATGCAAGACAAGAAGCAAAAGCCTCTTTTGGGAATGACGGAATGTATTTAGAAAAATTAATCGAAGAACCTCGCCATATAGAAATTCAAATTATTGGAGATTCTTTTGGAAAAGCATGTCACTTGTCAGAAAGAGATTGTTCTATTCAGCGTCGTCATCAAAAATTAACAGAAGAAACACCATCGCCATATATGACCGATGAATTGCGTAAAAAAATGGGAGATGCTGCGGTAAAAGCTTCTGAATATATTAAGTATGAAGGTGCAGGAACTGTAGAGTTTTTGGTAGATAAACATCGTAATTTCTATTTTATGGAAATGAATACTCGTATTCAGGTTGAGCACCCAATTACAGAAGAAGTTATTGGTCATGACTTGATAAGAGAACAAATTTTAGTTGCGGCAGGTGTGCCAGTTTCAGGTAAAAATTATGTTCCAACAATGCATTCTATAGAATGTAGAATTAATGCAGAAGATCCATATCATGATTTTAGACCTGCACCAGGAAAAATAACTACTTTTCATGCACCAGGTGGACATGGAATTAGAATCGATACACATGTGTATGCAGGATATATGATTCCGCCAAATTACGATTCTATGATTGCTAAATTGATTGTTACTGCACAAACACGTGAAGAGGCTATCAATAAAATGAAAAGAGCATTAAATGAATTTGTTATTGAGGGTGTCAAAACGACTATTCCTTTTCATAGACAGTTAATGAATCATCCAGATTATGTGGCAGGGAATTATACCACAAAATTTATGGAAGATTTTAAAATGGAACCAGAAAGTTAAAATTAGTTTTAAAAATAAATCGAAATAGAGAATACAGTTTGTATTCTCTATTTTTTTTACCTTTACCGTTAAGAATTATAAATATGGCAATAAAATTAAAGATAGACGGAATAGATAAAATTATTATCAAAAGGCTTGTTAAAGATGCAAGAACTCCTATTTTAAGTATTGCAAGAGAAGTAGGTATTTCTGGAGCAGCAATTCATCAGCGGTTGCGAAAATTAGAAAAATCTAATTTAATTGATGGTTATAAAATGGTGTTAAACTCAAAAGTTTTAGGATATAATACTACTGCTTTTGTGGGTGTTTTTTTAGATGCTTCGAGCCAATATTCATCAGCAATAAAGAGGTTGAAAGAAATTCCAGAAATTATAGAAAGCCATTATACTACAGGGAATTATGCTATTTTTATTAAAATTTTATGTAAAAATAATGAGCATTTAATGCAGGTGTTAAATAATGAAGTACAAAGAATAAAAGGTGTTTCTAGAACAGAAACATTTATATCTTTAGATCAACAAATTGATAGACAAATAAATATTTAGCAAACAAAAAAACCTGAGTAAAAACTCAGGTTTTTTTGTCTAAAAATAATTTTATCTAAATTACATTTCTAATGCTTTCTTCGGATTATTATCCATTAAAATTTCAGTAGGATTTTCTAACGCTTCTTTAATTGCAACTAAAAAACCAACAGATTCACGTCCGTCAATAATTCTATGATCGTAAGACAATGCAAGATACATTATTGGTTGAATAACCACATTTCCATCAACTGCCATTGGTCTGTTTACAATATTATGCATTCCTAAAATAGCACTTTGTGGTGGGTTGATAATTGGTGTTGATAACATTGAGCCAAAAACACCTCCGTTTGTAATTGTAAAGGTTCCTCCAGTCATTTCGTCAATTGTAATTTGACCATCACGAGCACGAATTGCTAATCTTTTAACTTCAGATTCAATACCTCTAAAAGATAAGTTTTCAGCACTTCTAATTACAGGAACCATCAATCCTTTTGGTCCTGAAACGGCGATAGAAATATCAATAAAATCATATCCTATTTTAAAATCTCCATCTATCATTGAGTTCACTTCTGGATACATCTGTAAGGCTCTTACTACTGCTTTGGTAAAGAAGCTCATAAAACCAAGACTTACGCCATATTTTGCTTTAAAGTCTTCTTTAAATTCTTTTCGAAGGTCAAAAATGGGTTGCATGTTTACTTCGTTAAACGTTGTTAACATCGCAGTTTCATTTTTAACAGAAACCAAGCGTTGTGCAACTTTTCTGCGCAACATCGACATTTTTTTACGAGAAGAACCACGATTTCCACCAGAAATTGGAGTTCCCATTGATGGAACTGCTTTTACAGCATCGTCTTTAGTAATTCTACCGTCTTTTCCTGTTCCTTTTATAGTATTTGCATCAATTCCTTTTTCTGCCAATACTTTTTTAGCTGCAGGAGATGCAGTTCCTGTAGCGTATGTTTCTTTAGATGTTGAATCTTGAATTTTAGATGTTGAATCTTCAACTTTCTTTTCGCTTTTTGCTACTTTTTTCTCACTACTTTCAGGTTTTTCAGCATCCATATCAATCAAGCAAACTACTGCACCAACGGCAACAGCATCACCTTCTTCTGCTTTTAAAGTGATAATTCCACTTTCTTCTGCAGGTAATTCTAGAGTTGCTTTGTCAGAATCTACCTCTGCAATTACTTGGTCTTTCTCAACATAATCGCCATCTTCTACTAACCATTCTGCAATTTCTACTTCTGTGATTGATTCTCCTGGAGAAGGAACTTTCATTTCTAAAATCATAATCTAACTTGTTTATGCGTTTAATCTAATATTTTTTCTACTGTTTATTTTGTAAACACGCTATCAATAACGCGTTGATGTCTTCTTTTAAATCTCGCACTAGATCCTGCAGCAGGAACAGCATAAAATGGTCTTGAACAAACTTGTAATCTAACCATATCAAATCGTTCTAACATATGGCTCCAAGCTCCCATATTTCTTGGTTCTTCTTGCGCCCAAATATAATCTGTTGCGTTTTTATATTTTGCAATAATGGTATTGATTTGCTCTTTATGTAGTGGAAATAACTGCTCAATTCTAATCAAAGCAATATCATTTCGTTCTAATTTTTCTCTTTCAGCCAATAAATCGTAATAGAATTTACCCGAAACAAATACCAATTTCTTTACATTTTTAGCATCAATAGTATCATCAATAACCTCTTGAAATTTACCTTGTGATAAATCTTCTAAACTAGAAACTGCTTTCGGATGACGTAGTAAACTTTTTGGTGTAAAAACAATTAAGGGCTTTCTATAATTACGTTTCATTTGTCTTCTTAACAAATGATAAATATTTGCAGGCGTTGTACAATTGGTAACATTCATATTGTCTGTTGCGCACAATTGTAAATAACGTTCTATTCTTGCTGATGAATGCTCAGATCCTTGCCCTTCGTACCCGTGAGGAAGTAAAATTACAATTCCGTTTTGTAGTTTCCATTTGTCTTCGGCAGCAGAAATATATTGATCGAACATAATTTGCGCTCCGTTAGAGAAATCTCCAAATTGTGCTTCCCAAATGGTTAATGTGTTTGGATTTGCCATTGCATATCCATAATCAAATCCTAAGACACCATATTCTGATAAAAGCGAGTTGTAAATAAACATTTCTCCTTTATTCTTCGGATTGGTATTTAGTAAATTGATACGTTTTTCTGAGATTTCATCTCTTAAAATTGCATGACGATGTGAGAATGTTCCTCTTTCTACATCTTGCCCAGAAATGCGAATATTGAACCCTTCTTCTAGCAAGGTTCCGTAGGCTAAATTTTCTGCCATTCCCCAATCTAAAGTATTGGTTTCGAATGCCATTTTTGCTCTACCCTTTAAAATTCTTTCTGCTTTTCTGATGAATTTCACACCCTCAGGAACGGTAGAAATTATTTTCGCAATGCCTTCTAAATTTTTCTTCGGATAAGTTGTTTTTGTAGGCAACAACATGTCTTCTAAAAATTTTCTTTCAAAACCTTTCCAAGTGTTTTCCATAAAAGGTTTTACTCTTGACATTGTGTCTTCCTTAGATTTTGCATACTCTTTTTCGAGCATTGCTTTAAAATTTGCAGTTATACTCTTAACATAATTGCTATCAACTGAATTTTCAGCAATTAATTTATCTGCATATATTTTATAAGGATTGTTATGTTTTGCAATCGCTTTGTATAAGTTTGGTTGTGTAAATTTAGGTTCATCACCCTCATTATGACCGTATTTTCGGTATCCCAGTAAGTCAATAAAAACATCGCGTTTAAAACGCATTCTAAATTCTAAAGCCATTTCCATTGCATGCACAACGGCTTCGGCATCATCAGCATTTACGTGTAAAACGGGCGATAAAGTTACCTTGGCAACATCAGTACAGTATGTGCTTGAGCGTGCGTCTAGATAATTGGTTGTAAACCCTATCTGATTATTTACTACAATATGAATGGTTCCTCCAGTTGTGTAACCGTTTAATTTGCTCATTTGTATTACCTCATATACAATTCCCTGACCAGCAATAGCGGCATCACCATGTACTAATATTGGTAATATTTTCGAGTTGTCTCCGTTGTATTTGCGGTCAATTTTACCTCTCGTAATTCCTTCTGCAACTGCATCAACAGTTTCTAGGTGCGATGGATTGGGAACCAAGTTCATCTTGAGATTCTCGCCCGTTTGATAGGTTTTATCCAAAGTTAAACCAAGGTGATATTTTACATCACCATCAATATTTTCATCTTCAAAATCTTTTCCTTCAAACTCACTAAATAACTCTCTAACGGGTTTTCTAAAGATATTTGTTAAGGTACTTAACCTGCCTCTATGAGCCATACCTATAACGGTTTCTTTTACGCCAAAATCTTTTACAGCATTAAATAAAGCAACGCTAATTGCAGGAATTAAACTTTCACCACCTTCTAAAGAAAAACGTTTTTGACCTACATATTTTGTTTGTAAAAAACTCTCGAATGTTACGGCTTGATTTAATTTTGAAAGTAAATATTTTTTTGCTTCTAGTGAGTAATTAGGACGATTGTCGTTTTTATTTAACTTTTCTTGCCACCATTTTATTTCCTTCGGATTACGGATGTACATATATTCTACACCAATAGAATCACAATAAATAGCGTTAAGATGCCTGACAATTTCTTCTAATTTTTGTCCGCCAATACCAAGAATTTCTCCTGCTTCAAAAACAGTGTTTAAATCGTTATTTGACAATCCAAAATTTTCTATAGCCAGTGTTGGTTCGTATTTTCTACGTTCTCTTACAGGGTTTGTTTTTGTAAATAAATGCCCTCTAGATCGATAAGCATTAATCAGCTCGATTACCTGGAATTCTTTATGAACTTGTTCTGGTATAACAACGGAAGTGTTTTTCTCCGTTAGAGAAAAGTCTTCATTTGCTAAATCATATCCTTGAAAAAAACTTCGCCAACTTGGTTCTATTGTGTCAGGAAATTTTAAATATTTTTGATACAAGTCTTCAATAAAGCCTGTATGTGCAGCATTTAAAAATGAAAATTTATCCATAAAAAATAATTTCTCTTTTGTTTGTAGAAATTCTGAAGTACAAATTTACACTTTTTGATAAAATAATACATGTAAAAACAGAAAAATACGAGTCAAATTAATAGGTAAAAAAAATATTTTTTGAAGTTTTATTCTTCGATTTCAGATTCTGGAGCCAAAGTAACTTTTAAACCATCTAATTCATTTTTCATAAAAATTTGACAACCTAATCTGCTGTTGCCTTCCACAAAAAATGCTTGGTCTAGCATATCTTCTTCTTCTTCTGACATTTCTGGTAGTTCAATGTCAGGAGTTTCAATATAGCATTGACAAGAGGCACACATTGCCATTCCGCCACAAATACCGATAGTACCTTCTGGAGCCAATTCGTAAGAACGAACGATTTCCATCAAATTCATATTCATATCTGTAGGTGCATCAACTTCGTGCGTTTCGCCTTCTCTATCTGTAATTGTTATTTTTATTGTATGCTCTTCCATTTTTTGATTGTTTACTTTGATATCTCAAAATAAAATGTAATTATATTTTTTTTACGACTGCTTTTTTCTGCTCTTTTTTTACACCATCAAAACCTGTAACACCTGCAACGGTTGTGTATTTTAATACTAGTTTTTTGGCATCAGGATTTATAATTTTATAAGCAGATTGTACCATAATCGTTGCTTCGTGAAATCCACAGAGAATCAATTTTAATTTTCCAGGATAGGTATTTACATCTCCAATTGCAAAAACACCTTCGATGTTTGTTTTGTAATCGGTTGCGTTATCAACCACAATTGCATTTTTTTCAATTTCTAATCCCCAATTTCCAATAGGGCCTAATTTAGGAGATAATCCGAAGAGAGGTATAAAGTGATCTACTTCAACAGTACTTTCTCCATCTGTTTTGTGCTTTACGGTAACCGACTTTATATGATCATTACCATGAATCTCTTTGATTTCTGAATTGGTTAGTAGTTTCATTTTCCCTGCAGCAACTAATTCTTGTACTTTTTCAACAGAATCTAATGCACCTCGAAACTCGGTTCTTCGATGCACTAAAGTTACTTCTTTGGCTATATCTGTTAAAAAGATAGACCAATCTAGTGCTGAATCTCCCCCTCCTGCAATAATTATTTTTTTATCTCTATATAATTCGGGTTCTCTGATAATATACTCAACACCCTTGTCTTCATACTCTTTTAAATTAGGAATTGGTGGTTTTCTAGGCTCGAAAGACCCTAACCCTCCAGCAATTGCAACAATAGGCGTGTGATGTTTTAATCCGCTTTTTGTAGTAACAATAAATGTACCATCTTCTAATTTCTCAATGGTTTCTGCTCTATCACCTAGTGTATAAGTTGGCTCGAAAGGAGCAATTTGCTTTTCTAAATTTTTTATCAAATCGATTGCTAAAACCTCTGGAAAACCAGGGATATCATAAATTGGTTTCTTCGGATAGATTTCTGCTAATTGCCCCCCAGCCATAGGTAGTGCATCAATTATATGACAGCGTAGTTTTAATAATCCTGCTTCAAAAACGGTAAACAAGCCTACAGGGCCTGCTCCAATAATTAGTATATCTGTTTGTATCATTTTATAAAAAATTATATGCAAAAATAAACATTAAACATAAATTTTAGGGTAATTTTTATTACATATTTCGATAATAAATTTTTCTATTTCACTAGTAATTGATAATGATTTTTGAAATATAAAACTGTATGAATTTTAAAGGTAATTTTTAAATTTTCTTTTTGGTGTTATTTTTTTAAAAAAATGTTTGTAGGTTTTTTAAAAAGATATATATTTGCACCCGCCTACCGAAAGGAAGGCTCGCGAAACACTAAATAAGTGTTGGCAAACTCCTCCTTAGCTCAGTTGGTTAGAGCATCTGACTGTTAATCAGAGGGTCCTTGGTTCGAGCCCAAGAGGAGGAGCAAAATAAGCGAAGGCTTATGAAAGTTCATTAAAAAATGACTGCGAAAGTAGCTCAGGGGTAGAGCATCACCTTGCCAAGGTGGGGGTCGCGGGTTCAAATCCCGTCTTTCGCTCTAAACTTTTTTAAAGAATTACCAATGCTCAAGTGGTGGAATTGGTAGACACGTTGGACTTAAAATCCAATGTCCATTAGGACGTACGGGTTCAAGTCCCGTCTTGAGTACAAAAACCTCAACATTTATTTGTTGAGGTTTTTTTAATTTAAATTTTTTTTTGATTAAAAAGAAACAGCCCTGTTACTTCTGAGATGTTTTTTCATTATTAGAAACCCCTCAGTTTAGCTCAAAAAAAAAGACCTACCATTTTGGTAAGTCTTTTAATAAAATTTAGGCTTATTAGGGAAAAGTTCTAAATCTTATACAATTATATCAATTAAGCACTCACTACTTGGGCAACATTTTGCCAAGCGCCGCCATTAATAGTTTCAATGCCATTTCTTTCTAAAAGTTGTTTCGCTTGTCCAGCTCTACCACCGCTTCTACAAACTAAAATAACAGGCTTGTTAAAAGCTTTAATTTCTTCAATTTTTAAAGGGATAATTGTCAAAACAATGTGTTTTGAACCTTCTACATGTCCTTCATTCCATTCTGCTTGTGTA
>Ga0256845_1003294_pt1 | contig 11064 bp, 13 predicted proteins | sample RiftiametaG_FD_189101 | JGI IMG/M metagenome (GOLD analysis project Ga0256845, IMG submission 189101) | Tube worm associated microbial communities from hydrothermal vent at the East Pacific Rise, Pacific Ocean - Riftia | ecosystem: Host-associated > Annelida > Integument > Unclassified ... | reverse complement strand
CCTTCCTGTTCTTGCATCGTAAATCCTTTCACCGTAATCATAAGTTGCTCCTGTGACTCCAGTAACTTCGTCATCTTTCTCCATACCGTTAAACCCGTATCTATAAACTTTATTACCATTAGCGTCTATATCACTTGATGTCTGTACGGTGTGACGTGAAGGCATTGGAGAGCCAAATGGGTAATAATCTAACACATTTTTTAAATCCGTTCTCCTTTTTTCAGAACCTACTACTTTTAAAAAATTATTTTTTTCTAAAGTAGCCCCCTCATAATATGTCAGTTTTAATGCTCCCATTTTGCAGCTTTAAAAATAGCTATTTAACTTTATTCCTCCTTCTTTTTAAAGCTCTTTTTAGTCCAAAAAAATAGGTTTTTTTGCATTTTTTAGAAAACCTAAGCTAAAACCAATGATAACAATAGTTACAACTGATTTTAAGCTAAAAATAACGGTCAACTTTGACCTATGGCGAACCATGTTATAAACTAAGTTCGCTTATCAACTCTATTTTCTTCCTACTATTTAATACCCTTTTCTATGCTACTTTATAATGTTTACTATAGTCTTAGTGCTATTATCAAGCCTTTTACAAGCATATTGAAGGTATTAGCAAGCATGATTTTGACTGTTATTTGACAGTATCGTGCTTGTTACTGTATCCTTAGTGAGTGTTCTCAGGTATGTTTTTGAGCCATTTTTGAGACATTATCAAGTATTTTTTGACTATGTTTTGACCATTTAGAGGGTGTTTTTAGCTATTTAACAGCTTGTTTTTGACTGTGAGGTTTTTCGCTATTTATCGTGTTTTATAGTGCTTTATAAAGTCTTAGTATGTCAGGAGTAAAATTTTTTCTTACTGTTATTCAGTTAGTTATACATTTATCCATTCAATAAATTACCTTTCCATTTGGCTCTTTTTAAGACCATTTGAATATACGTTTTGAATACTCCTTGTTTTTGATGTTCTTTTTTACACCATTTGAGACTATTACAGCCTGATTTTAGCGTGTTGCTTTATAGTTGTGATTACACAAACCCTGCGTTATACTATCTATAAACCAATAAAATTATCAATTATGGACATCAACAGATTTATTAAACCGTATTCTAAAAGCAGATTAGCTAGAGCTTACGGTGTTGACCTTAGAACATTCAACAGATGGCTAAAGTCATTACAGAGTAATATAGGAGAACCTCACGGGCGTTTATTCACTCCCTTACAAGTCAAACATATCTTTAGGCAGTTTGGCACACCTAACAACTTAAATATGTTAAGGTCTATAATCAAGTGATCTGATGGGGTTCGGATTAATTGGCTACCTCCCTACGGTTTCACTTTTGATAGTAATGAACCTTTTAATTAATTAGTAATCAGCACTTAATCAATTACCTGCCCCGTTGGGGCTTCACTTTTGAGAATAACAACAATAATGAACCTAAAATAATGAGTTTACTACACAGCAGAACAACAGCAGATTTTTTGAACTGGAACGATATGTTAATTTTTGTTCAAAAATTGGAGAGGGATAATTTTTATTCCTGGTCTTTATTAATCAAGACTGGCTGCTATACTGGTTTAAGGATTAGTGATTTATTAAATTTACGTTGGGAACAACTTTTAGATAAGGAGGTTTTAATTGTTAAAGAAGTTAAAACAGGCAAGCTCCGTAGGATTAAACTTAACACAGAGCTATTAACTTTGGTTCATCGTTTATTTAACAAATTGGGTATTCAAGATGTAAGCGAGTATTTATTTCTTAATCGCAAGACCTGCAAGGTCTTTAGCAGACAATACATTAACCGTAAGTTAAAGGTATTTCGCTTTAAGTACCGATTGAACATTAACAACTTTTCTACGCATACACTTCGTAAAACTTTCGGTAGGCACATTTGGGAGAACTCAGGTTATAGTGAAAAAGCAATTACCTTACTTTCTGATATTTTTAATCACTCTTCCTATCGTATTACTCGGAGGTATTTAGGTATTAATGATGATGATATTGACGGAGTTTATGACCTACTTTAAAACAGCTTTAACATAATTGGTATTACAATACTAATTATCACACTAGGCTTGCCCTATTTCCTTTGCCAAAGTCAGCTATTTGTCTTGTAATGGCAACTATGTTAAGTAAGCACACATTGCCCCTTACATCGCTTGTTTTGGCTACCGCTAATAATTCGGCAAGGTGGGGATTATTGGCAGACAAACTAACGCCCTTTGGTTGTTGCATCACATTTTAGTAAACGATTTTAGTCTTAAATCAAACCTAAAAACGTTTACTAAAATTGATGTTCCAGATTTTAAAGGTGGAAGACCTTTAATGTTAAAAAACTGCAAAGCAAACCAAGAGGGTAAGCCAAGTGGCTATTTTACATAATTGCCTTATACGGCTTATAGTTTGTATAAGATGCTGTTATGTTAACATAGCTTAGGTGCTTTTTAGCAACTTATTTTTCCTTGTGTTAGCAAACAAATTATTAGCTTTTTTCTAGCTAATGTTTTGTTATTGGGTTAGCCTAAAAAAATGGGTTGGTAAAAGCTTTGTGTGATGGATGGGGAACAACATAAAAGATTGTGCAAGTTCCTGAGTTTACGAAGGACGAAGATTTTATGTTGTGGAGCTTGTGGGTAGTTATTTATCTAGTCCTTTTTCAAGTTCTATTTGTTGTCTTTCCCTTTCTATTTCTGCTATTAATTCTTCTTCTGAAGGCAATTGAGTCAGGTATTTTGATGCAAATATTTGTTCACTATCTTTTAGTAAACTATATTTTACAATGGTATTATTCTTTTCGGTACAAAGTATCAAACCAATAGTAGGGTTGTCATTCTCTTGCTTAATCTTATCTTCAAAATAACGTACATACATATCCATTTGCCCTATATCTTGATGGGTTAACGGTTTTGTTTTTAAGTCGATTACCAAAAAACATTTTAAAATGTAGTTGTAAAATACTAAATCTGCATAAAAATGATTTCCTGCTCCAGCACTTAAACGATATTGTCTATCAACAAATGCAAACCCTTTACCTAATTCCAATAAAAATGATTGTAATTTATCAATAATAGCTTGTTCTAATTCTAACTCTCTAAAATCGGTATTATCTTTCAAATCTAAAAAATCTAAGACATAAGGGTCTTTGATAATGTCTTTTGGCTGCAATGCTATTTTCTTCTCTTCTGCTTCTTCTTTTACTAATACTCGATGCGAACTATCACTCATCAACATTCGTTCAAAATAAAGGTTTCCTATTTGACGCTCTAATGTTCTTGTACTCCAATTACAACTAACAGCTTCTTCTATATAAAATTTTCTAGCACTTTCTTTTTCTACTTTTAATAACAACCTGTAATGTGTCCAGCTTAATTGGTCACTCAGTGCGTGACTTTTTTCAAATACATTATAAAATTGCCTCATATATTTCAAATTGGTTGCTGTAAACCCTTTTCCATATTCAATAGTTAACCTTGCTGACAATTGTTTTACTAATGCCTTACCATATTCAGCTCTTTCTGCTCCATTTTGTTCTTCTTCTACTATCTTTTTTCCAATATCCCAATAGGCTTGTACCATCGCAAAATTAGCTGCTCGGTAAACGGTGTTTCTCGATTCGTCAATGATTTGCTTTACTTCTTGGTAAAGTACCTCTACTGTTTTGGATGGTAATTTCTCTTTCATCTTTTTGTTATTCTGCTGTAAATTTAAACTTTTTCTACTGTTTCTATTTTTGGAACGCTCACTCTTATTGTTAGCTCATAAACAGCTTTTACAAACTCCTTTTGTTTTCTTCTTGATACTTCCAATTCTTGGGTGTTTTGTAATTTAATGCTTTTCTTTTTATGGTTATAGCTTTCTATTTCGTTTAGGTTAATTAACGTGGATTTATTGATTTTAAAAAAGTGATATTCAACGAGTAATTCTTCATAAAATGTTATTCCCATTGTGCTTACTATCTTCTTGTTATTGCTTAAATAGATTTGGGTATAACTTCCCCAGCTTTGTAAATAATTAATATCCTCAAAAGCTACAATCCTAAAACTATTCCCTACAACTAATAGTAATTTATCTTGCTTGTCAATATGTATGATATTGGTTGTTAATTTCACTTGGATAATTTATATCGGAAAATATTTATCTACTTCTTCTTGCAAGCCTTCTATGTCATTTATTTTATAGGCTTCTGTACTGCTTACATAACGATGCCCTGCCATGTATTGCACCTCTCTTAGGTTGTATTGTTTAAGCCAATGTGTTATTACACTTGTTCGGATTTGTTTGATACTTTCTACTTGTTTATTTTGTTTTTTTAGTTTCTCCATCAGTTTACTCATCGTGTTACTAATGGCTGAAGATTGTCCAATACCTAAAAAAAGAGTTGTTGTTTGCCTATTGGTATAGTTGAGTATCTCCTCTCTTGTTTTTAAGGTGTACTCCATTAAATCTAACATTTGTTGGGGTTCTAACTTTAATTCTCTTTCGTTGCTTCTTCTACTGCCTTTAATATAAATTTTACCTGCTCTTAGCTTCACATCTTCTACGGTTAATCCTCCTAACTCTTTACTGCCCAAGCCTTGCCAAACCATTAACCCTATCATTACTTTATTTCGTTTGTTGGCTAATTCTGAAGCTTTATTCTTATTGTGATTACACGCTTCTGAATCTTCTTTTATAGAATAGTCATTGTACAAGCTTTCTAATTCTTTTTTGTTGAGCAGATTGTACAGTGTTTTTCGTTTTACTCCTTTGATAACAACATTGTTTACTGGATTGATTTCTATTTTTTCTAAACGAATTAACCAATTGTAATAGTGTTTGATTGATCCTACATAAACTTGTGCTGTACGTTGTTTTAGTTTTCTTTTTTTTAAGTATTGTACATAGGCTATCACATCATTGTAGGTGCAATTTTCTGATTCTATATTTTCTTCTGCTGTCCAGTTAATGTATTGCATCACATCTCCATAAACACTCTCTACGGTGTTAGTGGCTAATCCTTTTACTATTAAATAGTTTTTAAAATTTATTGGCGAACCGCTAGAGGTAATTATTTCTTGTCCTTTCATTTCTTTTTAATTGCTTTCTGATGTTGTCAGGTGGGTATAAATTTGTGTTGATTCTAAGCTGCTGTGTCCTAAAAATTGGGCAATGCTTTCTAGTTTCATACCCTGTTGTAAAAAGTGAGTTGCTATACTATGCCTTAATGTGTGTAAGGTTATTTCTTTCTCTTTTAGTGCTATATTTTCGGTACGTTGTATCAGTATTTTTAAGCGGAGTAATTGGCTTTGACTGCTCATCCTTTTTCTTCTCTCGGTTACAAATAAGGCTTCTTCTTTTTTGTCTTTAGCAAGTAATGGTCGCCAATCATAAACATACGCTTGTAAGTGCTTAGCATTGGTTTTATTGAAAGGTACAAACCGTTCTTTGTAGTTTTTTCCTTTTCTTACATGGAGAATCTGGCGGTCAAAATTAATGTCTGATAAATCTAAATGATAGGCTTCATTTCTTCTTAATCCACAGCCATAGAATACCGTTAACATGGCTCTATCTCGTGCGTTAAGAGGTTCTAGTTTGGTGTTTTCATTATAACCATAGGTTACTTTGTAGAGTTCTTTTACTTCTTCTATTGTGAGTACGGTTATTTCTTTTCGGGTGTTTTCTTCCCAATTAATGTTCAGGTATGGCAGCGTTATTTTTCCACTTTGTCTGAGGTAATCCATAAATTTTAAGAGTGCCTGAAGGTGTTTGTTTAAATAAGCATTACTCAATCCTCCTCCTCTTCTTTGGTTGCTTCGGCTTTTTAGTTGTTGGTAATACGCCTTAAAATCAGTTAGCTCTAAGCTTTGTAAATTAGTTTTGTTGTTACTTTCTAAGTAATGTAAAAATTCTCTAATGTAATTAGGCATCCCATAAACTGTTGTTGGGGCATATCCCAAAATGTCTAACCATTCTCTAAAGGATTTCTCTAGGTATTGGAAAGTGTGGCTTTTAAGGGGTAATTGTTTCATTTTTAGTTATTCGTATTGCTTAATTATGACTTAAAAAAAATTGTCCGCACACCCTTTTTTAGGATTTTTGGGCTACTTGTCTTTTCTTACTGATTCTCTTTGTTTTAGGTAGCCCATTTGTTGACTTGGCTAATACTGGGCTACTAGGCTGGTCGGTGTCCGACTGACTGCCTTTGTCGGGGTTACTATTTGTTTCCGACTTACTATTGTTGGTAGTTGCCCCATTATTACTTGCTTTTAATTCTTCTAATTGTTTATCTAGTATTTTATTAATGCCTGCTTGTAATTGTTGGTATTCTTCATAGCTTACTATCTCGTATTCATAGCCTCTTAGCTTGTCTTTCTTAGCTATCTTTAGATAGGCACTATTGAGTAAATCTAAATGATAGCGTTTTATAGTGGTTATAGGGATTCTTAGTTTTCTGCTCATTTCTCTATTGCTAAAGGTTTTGGCTTCTTCTCCCAACAAATAAAGTTTTAGTTTTTCAAAATAGTTCCGGCAAGCTCCTGTTAGTTCATCACTTTTTCTAAGCAAGGTTTCTTTTAATAGTTTATTGGCTTCTGCTATATCTTCTAAAGTGGTTTCTATAAATACTTCTCCTGTGGTAGTATTTATTATCTGCTCTCTTTGTAGTTGATGGTAATAGGTGACTACTTCTATAAATTGTAAATAATGATTATTGGTTCTTCTTGGTTTAAATACAGATTGTGGCAAACATAATTTTTCTGCATAAGGATTAATTATTGTTATTGGTTCTAATATCCGTTGACTATTTCTTAATAAACTGGCGGCTTCCGCCTCTTCTTCTTTGTTTATTTCTCCTGCGGAGGCTCTCCGTTGGTAGTTCATTATTCTTTCGTCTTGTTCGGGGCTTTCATCTAAGTAGATTAAAAAACTTCGGTTGGCGTTATCTTCATAGAGTTGCTCTTGGGTGGTACAACCCGATACGCTTACTGGTCCTTCTACTATTAAGTGGGTTGTGCGGGTTTCTCCTTTGCTGTTCTTTCGGGCGATGGTTTTACTTATCTTACGTTTGGATTGTAATTCTCGTAAAGGATATAAGGAGCTTTCTGCTCCGTCTAAATCTTCTATTAATAGCAGTTTATGTTTGAGTTCTCGTTGTCCGAAGTAGTAAAAAGCGTTTTCACTTAATGTGGTTATTTCTATTTTATCTTCTTCGGGTATTAACTCGCCTACTTTTTCTTGCAGATGGGTTTTCCCCATTCCACTTGCTCCTAAACTTACAATATGTAAAGGTTGCTCACGCTTCCTAGAGGTGAAAATTAAATACATTAAAAGCCGATTATCGGCTTCTCCTATCATCCCACTTTTACCAATGGCTTCATTTGTTCGCTGCATTAAATGAGGTGCTATTAAAAATTCTTCGGCTGCTTTTCGCTCTTCTGTTGTGAGGATTTTTTGTTTGAATAAATGATGGTCGCTTTTCTTGTCTATTTCTTCTATACGGTATTCTTCAAGCTCTGCGGTTAGTTCTGATAAGCTTGCTGCTATTACACTTGTGCCTATTTCTAGTTTTTCAGCTACTTTACGGATAAACTTTTCTAATTGGGTATCGTTGTATAAATCTAAGTTGTGCCTTACGGGTGGTCTTGGGCTATCTTTTAAACCTACTTTTAAGGTTACTCGCATTCTATCTAATCCTTCTAACTTTATCCCTCCGAGTACAATTAGCTCTAATAATTCATTTTCATAAATTAATTGCTCCGAATTGCTTGTATTAAAGTTTTTTGACATTTGTTGAAAATTATTTTTTAAGACTTATTTATCACAAAACTAAAACATATATCAGAATTAAACAAGCCTAATAGTTCTTTGTTCTGATATTTTTATCACTTATATTTGTGTTATCGTTTGTTTTTATAACGTTTTAACTACTTATATATGAGTTTAGGACAACATATTACAACCCTTAGAAAGGGTAAAAAAATTTCTCAATCTGAACTAGGTAAAAAAGTGGGTACTTCTGGCGATATTATCGGAAGATATGAACGTGATGAAGTTAAACCCTCTATTGAAGTGGTTATTAAAATTGCTGATGTATTAGGTTCTTCTATTGATTTTTTGGTAGGTAAAACAGACATAGAACTGGATAACGAAACGCTTAACAGAATTAAAGAGGTTTCTAAATTACCCACAGAAGAACGCACCCAAGTTTTTAAAGTGGTAGATGCTCTTATTCGTGATTACAATGCTAAAAAAGCTTACCAATAAAAAAACTAACATCTCTGCTAGGGGGTTATAATAGTAATATTGTTTTTTGTTAGAGAGAGAATTTAACTAATGAGCATCACAAAACAAGACATATACAGAGCCTTAGACCTTGCCAAAGAATACCATTCTGAGGAATACTCTCCATTTCAACTCCATAGAGAACAAGGAGACCTTTCTTATTTTATGAATGGTGGTATGAAAGGTTATTTAAAAATGGGTCAAAAAAGAGAACTCAATTTTTATGGTGTAATGATTTATTTTCTATTTGTTGACCTTTACAATGATGTGCCTTTTGTTGATAGAGAAAGATTACATGAGTTATTTATTGAAGCTAAAGAAGATGGTGTGAGTGAACTAAATATTGATGAGCCTGTTCTTATGACTTTTCTTTATGATGGTTTTTATGCTTCTCCATATTTAAAACCCGATTCTATTAAAACAGCTTTTTGTTCTATTGCTGCAATTATTAAATCTTTTCAAGAAGCAATATCATAATCCGCCAATTTTGGCGGATTATGAGTAGAAATTTAAGGGTGTTGCAGCCCAACAATAATTAATCTATTGATTGTTCTAATATACTTAATTCTAATTCCGCAAGCCTCTTTTTTTCTATAAACGTATTTTTAGCTGATTGGTATGTTAAAATAGCAACTTTATCTCCTTCTGATTGCCCATTTAATTCTATTTCTTTTTTAATTTTTTTAATTATCCCTTCAATCTTGTTGATTTCATTATCATATACCTCAATACTTGACTTTCCCCTTTCTATTCTCTTATTGTCTCTCATTTTATTTATTTTAATAATTTACTTAAAGTTAAGAAAGTGATATGCTTTATCTGTTACAGACGAAGCGGTTTTTTAAATATTTCTTGAGCCTATATAGCTAAATCCTACTTTCTCAAGCAATCAACATTCTAAAAACATTTAGAAGAACAAAAACCTCCCAAACAATTAGGAGGCTTTCTATTTTATTATCATTTAGCTATCACTGTAAAGTTTCAACATTGGAACCCTTTTATTGTAGTTTAACGTAGTGTGTGCTATAAAAAAAGCCCAACATCTCTGTTAGGCTTCTCTATTTTTAAACCGCTATGCCATTAAGATTTTTAAAACCGCTAAAGCAACTTAAAATCTAAAATGAACAATCTGCGAACATGTCAATCTATCAAGGGGTTACATAACCCAAAGAAAATGAAATAAGAATATCATTTTCAAAAATAAATTTAGAGAAATACTCACAAAAATAAACCTCTTGTTTAGGGTTAAAGCTATAAACTACCCTGCTTCCTTCTTGTGTCTTAAATAAGCGTCCCCCTCGATATATTGTGTTAAAATGCTTTTCTGAAATCCCCAATTTAATACCTGACTTTGTTTTAAATTCAGATAATTCACAAGGAATAAAATTGAATTTATAACTATCTTTATACAACTCTTTAAAATGTCTTTCTGCAAGTGGAATATAATTCGTGTCTCCTTTTGGTATATACTCAACAACAATTGACTTAAATTCATTTATTCTTCCGCCATAATTTTCAGTTAAACCTATATACTCTGACGAATACTTGTTCTTAAAATAAAGTAAATCACTAATCTGATAATTAGAAGCATCTCTAATATCAAATTTAAATACCAAACTAAAACTTTCCGAATCATTTAAAATAAAATTCTCATTTAAAATTGTATCTCCATATTTACATGGAATTTCAACACTAACTTTCTTTTTATCGAATACATCTTTATTTTTAGCCATAGGAAGTTTAGACGAACAAGAAATTACCGTAAAAAAAATAGCTATAAGTAGTATATAATAATTCATAATATTTTTATTGTCCAGAACTATTTGTTGCATTCCCTTCATTTCCATAATTTGGATTACCAAGAACTTGAAAATTTATAATTAACGTCCTTTTCTGAACTCTTATATAATTATCAAAGAAATTACCTAACTTAATTAAAGTGGCATCATTTTCTCTTATACCTATACATCCCGCTGTACCTCTACTATTACAATCTGGATGAATTAAAAGACCGCTTCTTCCATTAAAATTTGGTAATCTTAACTTCCATCCGTTATTTCCCGAATTTAAAAGCATCCCTGCTTCATTTGTACTTGGATTCCAAATAGGCTTGCCATCACTTATTCCATCTTCCCCCCAAGCAACAACATACGCATTGTTTGGAGTAGGACCATTATTATAAGGTCCGCTTGACATATTATATGTCCCAACCGACAAAGAGGTCATATCATCAAAAATAGTACTCAGTGTCATATATCCTAAAATACCATTATCTGCATGATTTGAACTAATTTTTTTTGGAAAAGTTATTAAGTTTTTAGGTAAAACTACGGCTGTAAAATCCAATCTGTAATTCCCCGTCTCAAAAGCTATAACATCCCTTCCTGTCATCATCTCTTCAAGTACTCCTGATCCAATAACAAAATTTGCTATGTAATTACTTCTTTCTTGACCTGATCTTCTTCCTACATTTACAGACGAAGATGCCATTGCTTCATTATATAAGTTCTCATCAATTTTTATTCGTCTTAATGCTCCTTCATCATTAATTACGCCTAATAATTTACCACTACTCTTTCCGTAAAACTCTGAAGTATCACCTTTCAAATCAGTATAAACAATTGGATTATTAGAAAAAGTTGAATATGGACTAGTAGAAATTTGTGGTCTAGGATCATAACTCAAAAATCTCTGTGCGTTATTTTGCTCAAAACTCCCATTTTTATACACGACTTTCAAAGTCGGTTCAAAATTTTGATATGTAAGTTTTAAGCATCCCATTTTCGATTTGCAAGATAGTTATTTT
>Ga0256845_1003293_pt1 | contig 11065 bp, 5 predicted proteins | sample RiftiametaG_FD_189101 | JGI IMG/M metagenome (GOLD analysis project Ga0256845, IMG submission 189101) | Tube worm associated microbial communities from hydrothermal vent at the East Pacific Rise, Pacific Ocean - Riftia | ecosystem: Host-associated > Annelida > Integument > Unclassified ... | reverse complement strand
TCGCGTTTCACCCGCAAGCCGCTGCGCACGCTCGACCCGACAGCGCCCGAGATCCTGATCGAGGTGCACGATCGACAGGTGATCGAGAGCACCGTGCACGACGATCGCATCGACGCCTAACCGCTTGGCCGCGAGGGTAAAACGCGACGACGAGAGGCCGTCTGAGATCCTCCCGGTCAGCGGACTTTTGCAGACAACCGCGAGCTTGGCACTGGTCGTTAAAGGGGTCCCGAGCAGGGGCGCAAGAGCGAAGATCAGCGGGGCCTCCGGCGCGAGGGCATCGACCCCCTTAGGAGCGAAGCGCCAGAGCAGATAGGCACCTAGACCGACGCCACCGATGTAAGAGCGATAGACTGAATCCTCCAGCGGAATGCGCTCACACTCGACACTCCGACCGTGCAAACGTACGCTGAGGATCTGGCGAAAGAGCCCCATCTAGCCCCCCGCCTGCGCCGAAACCAGTACCAGCACCGAACCCGCGCAAAGCACATGGTCGGAGGCCTCGATCATCTCGCCACCGTCAAGCGCGACCCGAAGCAGATCCGTCGGCATCGCTCCGTTGATCAACGCCGGTGAAAGCCCCGGATAGAGCACCACAAGCGCGGCCAGGACCTCGGAGAGGGTGCCCGCCGCTACCCGGCAACACTCGCCACCGGCGTAGAGACGGGGCAACCCGTAGAGTTCGACCTCGACCGTGCCACGAGCGCAGGACGGCGGAACCGAGGACTCAGCGCCCATCTAGGTGCGCCCAGGCGGCGCTGTCATCAGCGGTGACCACGTCGTCCTCGACAACTGCACCGACCTCCGTATCGATCGCCGTCAACGACCTGACGAGGGGGCGAAGCTCGGCGTGATCTGCTGCCAGCTCGCGAAGCACCTCGTCCCTGTCCTCGACAAACGCTTGCGGCTCGACGACCCACTCATGGCGGCTGTAGAACGTCGCGGAACGGTCGCCACGAGCGAACTCGAGGCAGAGCTCGAAGGGCGCCGGCGCCTCTCCCTTGCACTCCCAGGTGCGCACCGTAAAGGCCGCTCGGCTGCGCTCTTGCGGGAAGAAGAGCTTTAGACGATCGCCCTTACGGCCCCACTTAAAGACCTCGATGATGTGGCGCCAACTCGAGGAGCGACCGACAATCCCAAAACGACCGTCACGGGTATCGAGTGCGAGGAAGTGCGTGATCATGTCGCGGTCGTTGGCCGGCAGTCGCTCGAGCCAGATCTGATTGGCGAGGTGCTCCGCACCCGCAGACTCATGCTCACCCCAAACACAGGAGCCCAACGTCCACGCGCCGAACACACAGGTGCTGACCGCAGCCAGAGAGACGATGGTGACCTTCAACTTTGACATGGGGGCGAGTGTGCAACAGCGGAGCGGCGCCAACAAGCCGTAGCTCGCGAGGCTTCGTGCAGGCCCTTGCAGACCGTTTTTTCGGGACTACGTGGTAGGATGCCGCCGTGGTGACAGGTGGTAGCGATGACGCGGATCGCAACGCGCCACGGCCCTCCGCGGGGATCCTGGCGGCGCTCCGCAACCTGCCGCCACCGCCCTCACTGCCCGGCCTCGGCGCTCTTCCTGTCGGCAAAAGAGCCCGCACCTCGAGGCACAACACCGACACCCGCCCGAAGCCCGCCGGCAAAACACAAAGCTCGCCGCCCACCGCCAGAGCAGCGGACAAAGACAAAGACAAAGACAAAGACAAAGATGAGCGTGACGAGCACGCCGCGCCCACTCCCAAGTCAGAACCGTCACCGGCCCTCGAACGCACGCCGCCCGCCGCCAGTCTCGAGCACACACCGACGACCCAGAGCCTCGCTCGCGAGTCAACCGAGCGAGCGCTGACACTTGGTATTGCGCCCACGAGCGCGAAAGACAAACTCGGTACCAACCTGCTCCAGGGCGGGCGCATGCTCGGGCTCGGCAGCGGTATCCCGCGGGTGATCGATCGTTCTCTCGAAGCTACGCCGCCGGTCGCGATCCGAGGCCTCGATCCACTCGTACCTGCGACCTCTCCGATGCCCGTCTCGTCGGTCCCGGCGACGCTGCCTGCCAGAGCTGGCGGTCTACCTGACAGCGCCACTGCTACCGCCCGAGGCGATGTTTTGGGTCTGGAGGACGAACAGGTCCCGGCCCAGATCGGCCGCTTCACGGTGCTCAAATTGCTCGGCTCGGGCGGCATGGGCGAGGTCTACGCGGCCTACGATCCCGACCTCGACCGCAGGGTCGCACTTAAGGTCCTGCACGCTCAGGTTTCGCAGTCGAGCTCGAGCTCGACCGCCCGCGCTCGACTCCTGCGCGAGGCCAAGGCGCTGGCCAAACTCTCGCATCCAAACGTAGTCGCGATCTACGACGTCGGTACGGTCAACGAGCAGATCTTCATCGCCATGGAGTTCGTCAAGGGCATGACCCTGACCAAGTGGATGCGCCAGCCGCCCGAACCGCTCGCCGATGGCACCGAGAACAAATTTCGGGCCTGGTCAGACATCCTAGCGCTCTTCCTCCAGGCTGGTCGCGGGCTCGCTGCGGCCCATAAGGCCGGCATCATCCACCGCGACTTTAAGCCCGACAACGTGCTGCTCGGCCGCGATGGTCGCATCCGGGTCGTCGACTTTGGGCTCGCCCGCGCCGACGGTGGTCACGCCGAGCGCCCCGATACCTTCGCCGACGCGATAAAGTCGCTGTCGAACCAGAGTTCATCGGTCTTTGAACTCCGTCTCACGCGAACCGGTGGCATGGCGGGTACGCCCGCCTACATGGCGCCAGAGCAGTATTTAAACCTTCAGGTCGACGCCCGCACAGATCAATTTTCCTACTGTGTCGCGCTCTACGAGGGACTCTACGGCGAGCGACCTTTTCGCGGCGATACCATCGCCCGGGTCCGCAAGGCGGTGATCAACGGCGAGATCGTCGAAGCTCCCAAGGAGAGCGAAGTCCCTAACTGGCTGCGAAATATCCTGCTCCGCGGCCTCTCCGTGCATCCAGGAGCGCGATACCCGTCGATGGACGCGCTCCTCGCCGAACTCTCAGACGACCCCGGTCGACCGCAGCAGAGCTGGCTTAGGGCATTGATGGTGCTCTGCGTCGGTCTGATGATCGCCACCTTTGGCTTCTTTCAACTCCGCGAGCAGGACGAAGGCCACCTCCTCGACGGCTCCTCCTGTCAGGCCGCCGCCGCTCCTCTCGCCGAGGCCTACGGCCCCGACCGTGAACGCGAGCTCGAGCAGCGCTTCGCCGATTCGGGGCTCGCTGACGCCAACCAAACCTGGCGCCGAGTCGACGATCTCCTCGACGAGATGACAGCCGATCTCTCGCGAACATTTCGCTACCTCTGTCTCCTCGACCAGATTCGAGGAGACAGCCGCAACGACTTTGTCGAGCACCAACGAGCCTGTCTCGAACGTCGCCTGGGCCCCTTACACGCCCTCTCTGAGGGACTCGGAGAACTCCCTGCGGCGGCCCAAGGCCACGCCCTCTCTGCCGCCTACGCGCTCCTCAGCCTGACGCCCTGCTCCGATCCGAGTTCGCTGCAGGTCCGCGTTGAGACCTCCGAGGACCCCAAGCTCGCCGACCTCAGCACCCGCCTCCGTGCCGATCTCGACCGCGCTCGGGCAACCGCATGGCTCGGCCGCCCAGACGAGGCCCTGACCATCACCCGCCAAGTCAGCACCGAGGCCGGGCATATCGACAACTTCGCGGTAAGGGCCGAGGCCTACCTCCTCCAAGGCCAACTCGAGGACCTTCGCGGCGACTACGAGGGCGCCGAGCGGAGCCTAAAAGAGGCGCTCTGGCACGCCGAGGCCAGCCGTCACGACGAGGTCGCGATCGACAGCCTCACCCTCCTGGTGCGGGTTCTCGGCGTCGATCTCCAACGCCATGACGACGCGGATCGATTGACGCCGCGCCTCACCGCCGCAGTCCGTCGCCTCGGCGACAAGCGCCGCGATGCCCGGGCCCAGCGAAACCTCGGCCTCGCCGAATCTGCCCGCGGTCACACCGATGCGGCAATCGTTCGGCTCCAGGCCGCAGCCGAAACAGCACGCTCGATCCCCGGCTCTTATGGGCGCCTCTTGGGGGCCTCGATCCGCGTCGAACTCGGCCGCGCACTCACCCTCGCCAAACGCCTCGACGAGGCCCTCGATCACCACAAACGAGCCATCGAGACTCTAGAGTCGACAATGGGCACAAACAATCCAGCAGTCGCCCGCGGCAGCCTCGCACTCTGTGAGACCTGGGCCGCAAAGGGCGACACGGCTCGTTCATTTCGCGCCTGCCGTCGCGCCCTGGAGCTGCGCAGTGAGCCCTCTGTGCCCGCCTACCAACGGGCCGAGGCGCGCTTCGCCCTCGCCCGCATCACCTACCAGTCCAGACGCAGCGAAGAGGCCATCGCCGCCGCTCGCCGCTCGCTCGATGAGATCGGCGGTGACCCAGCTGGCAAGATCCTCGGCGATAAGATCAACAAGTGGCTCCAAGAACATGCCCGTTAGGCAAGAAGGTAGTTCACTCACTCTGACGCAAAAAACACCGGCAATGACGGCCTCACGCCCTGTCGGCGTTCAAGCGCCTCGATCGCCCGACGAAGCTCCTCAAAAAGGAGACGCCAACGGATCTCCGGTGGCGCTCTGCCATTTGTAGTGCGACTCAACAGAGCATTAAACAGCCCGCCGAAGTAGGTCTGCGACGGCCCAGGGTCACAGCCAAAACTCGTGCGATCAAAGCGTGCCGAGGCGATCACCGTGAGGTTTGGGATCTCCCGAAGAGCCCGCGCACGGCCCCGCGGCTCCTCGACAAAACCACCACTGTGGCAAGCCTGAAGCACAACGATCTTCGGGATTTCGGCCGCAAAACCAGACAATACCTCGGCAAGGAGGTCTGGAGTCCAGAGCAGCTCCTCGGAGGCTGCTCCCCCGCGATAGGCCGCGAGCACAGGCCAGGCGCGCATGCCCTGTCCTGGACCCTCGCCGAGTTGGATGATGTAGCGATCCAGAAGCGCTCGCTCGTTTGGCGGTAGTTCGACGTCATCGCCGATAAGACCGTCGATTCCATGACTCGACATATATATATAAATAAAGGGCGGAGACCGCAAAGCAGCCGCCTGCAAGTGCTCGCGTAACTTGGATACCGACGCCGCATAGCACCCTCCTAGATCCGCTAAGATCGCCCGAAATTGGCGTCGATCACCGCGGAAGCCAGACTCGGTCGGCCTCGCGTAGTAGCAGACAATCTCGTCGTCGCCAAAGCCTCGAGCCCGCCAAAACCGGCGCTGCTCGAGGATTTCATCGGCGAAGTTGGCGACATCAAGACCGCCCGCTACCAAAAATATCCTCGCCCGCTCGGGCAACGGCGCCGTCGATTGTGCAGCCTTCGAGTAGTACCCTGAGTAGCTCAGCGGTGCGCAAGCCGGGCCCGCGACCGCGAGACAAAACGCTAGCTTCAGCCCCAGCGCAAGACCGCCGTAAACGCCCATGCCCACAGACAGGGGCGCCCTTTAGCTCGAGGAGCCAGTGGAAGCGCCGCTGCCACCAAAGCCGAGCCCAGCAAAGAAGCTCTCGACGACCGCAGCCGTCTCAATCGGGCGCTCGACGAGGGGATAGTGACCGGCCCCGGACAACGTCGCCATGCGCGCGTTGGCGATCGGATCGACAACCGCCTGGCGCAGGAAATCCGGCGGCAAAAAGGGATCGTCAGTAGAGATCACCAACACAGGCGAGCGTATCGACGACAGGCGCTCGGCAAAACCCCCGAGCCTCCAGGCGTCGAAGCTCTCGGCGATGCATGCAGACGAAACCGTGGCCCCGAGCGAGAGCAGGCGTTCTTTGCTCGCCTCGGAGAGCGCCACCGTGGCCATGCCGAGGATCGTCGCCTGCGGCTCGCGGCTGGCGGCCCCGCGAAAGAGCCCCTGAGCGTCCTCGGGAAGCGGGATACCCGAGGCCGGCACCGTATTGATGAGCACCACACCGACGATTCGCTCGGGCATGCTCGCAGCGACCATCTGCACCACCTGGCCGCCCATCGAGTGACCGACGAGGGTCACACGTTCGCAGCCTAGCTCGCCGATGAGCCCCTCAATGTCGGCGGCATAACGCTCGAGCGTATAGCCGCTCGCCGGTTTGTCAGAGTCACCAGCGCCCCGTAGATCCGGGATCACACAGCGCAGAGCGCGGGTATCGAGCAGCGCGAGCAAGTCGTCGTAGACATGGCCGTTCATCATCCAGCCGTGGACAAAGAGAACAACTACCCCATCCTCCGAGCCCAACACTCGGTAGGCGATCGTTACCTGGTCGTCGGTCGTATACGTCGGCATAACTCGCTCGTTTCTCTTTCGAAATCAGAGTCTAGGGCGAAAACGAATTCGAAGGAAGGCCGCCCATATGAGGCTCCGCAGACGCGGGGTCTTCTAGAGTTCACCGATACGCTGCAGGAAGTCAGTCGCGTCTTGGCAGTTTGGATCCTCCATCAGCGCCTTGCGACCCCAGAGCACCGCCTTTTGCCGGTCCCCGCGTTTGTCGGCGATGAAGCCCTGGCGGAGGTAGGCGACCGCCCGGGTGATCGGTGCGGCCTCCATCAAGGCGATGCTGCGGAGCACTCGAATCGCGAGATCGTAGTCCTCCATTTGCTCAGCGAGGTTGGCGAGTTCGATGGCGACATCGCCATTGTTGCGATCGCTGTGATAGGCCTCCTTGAGCAGCTGCTGCTCGGCACCCCGGTCCCCCATCGCCTTTGCGACCTTGGACTTGTGGAACTGCAGGACACAAAGCTCGGGCGAGCGACGCCCGCGCATCGCCTCGATCGCGGCGTCGAGGATCTGCCCCGCCTGCTCGAGATCACCGGCCTCAGTGTAGGCTTCGACGAGCAGCAGGTTGACCGCCTGATCGGTCGGTCGTAGCTCGAGCGCCTGCTTGAGCGCCGACGCAGCAGCCTCGCTATCTTCGTCGAGAAGCAGCTCCCCCGCCTGCCGCAGCATCAAGAAACGCTGCTCCACATCGTCGATGGCAACCGCCTCAGCGATCAGGATCTGAGCGATGTTCGCGTAGTCCTCAGCCTCCTCGTAGATCTTCTTGAGATGGGTCCGGATCTCCCTGTTGTCGGGGTTGCTCTCGTAGACCCGCTCGAGACCGCCACGGGCGTCCGCCGAGCGCTCCGCCTTCTTGCAAGCCGCGACTAAACGGAGACCGGCGTCGATTTGAGCATCGCCCTCTTCGGCATCGATCAGCCGGTCGCAGCTCTCGATCACCGCGTCCCAACGCTCGGCATCCGTGTCGAGTACCAAGAGACGCCGCAGCACCTCGATATCCTTGGGCGCCCGCTCGGCCCACTGGGCGAGGGTCAGACGGGCCTGCTCGGCCCCTCCTTCAGCGCTGAGGATATCGACCAGTCGAAGCGTCGCCTGCCGCTCTGCCTCGAGATCGCCGCGCCGCGCCGCACCGGCCCGAAGAGACTCGAGCGCAGCCATCAGCTCGCCCACCATTGGCGCACCGGCGAGACCGTAGGCATCCTCGAGATCGCTGACCGCACCGGCCTCGTCTTCGATGACCATGCGATGCTCCGCCCGAAGCTTGAGCAGCTCGAGCATCTTCTCGTCGTCCATCGTCAGCCAATCGATCGCGTGGCTGAGTTCCGCGATCGCCGACTCGTACTCACCGGAGTCAGCGAGCATCGACGCGAGCTCACCGATCAGCCCCAGGTCGCTCGGGCTGTGTGCAGATGCCTGCCGCAGCGCCGCGATCGCCCCCTCTTGATCGCCGAGCTGCTCAGCCCGGATCTCCGCGACCTCGCGGATAATCGCCGCTGCTTGCTCGGGCTCCACCTCTCGCACAGCTGCGAATGCCAGGTGCCCCGCGAGCTGCTCCCAGTCCTCGCTCTTCCGGTAGCGAGCCTCGAGTTCGCTGCGCAGCGCTTCGCTCGTACTCTCGGCGCTGTAAGCCCGCTGCAATACCCGTAACGCCGCCTCGTCATCGTCCTGCACCTCCCAGAGCTTGGCCACCTCAAAGGCCAGCGTGACCGCCTCTTCCCCGGTCGCAGTCGCGGCCAGGCGCTCTTTGAGTTCGACTCGCTCGTGCGGATCGTGATCCTCACCGAGAAGCGAAAGCAGGGCCTCGAGCAAGCGGCGATCCTCGGGTGCCGCCACCAGAGCCTGACGGTAGGTCGAGATCGCATCGTCGAGATGGCTCGCCCGCAGCAGCTCCCCAAGGCGCAGCGCGACCGAAACCAGGCCCTCGATATCCTCGCGCTCCTCAGCGTGCACGAGCTGTTGTTGCAGTAACTCGGAGAGCTCCGCGTCGTAGCCTGTCCGCTCAAAGATCTCCGCGAGCAAGGCCTCGCCTTCGCTGTTGCTTGGATCATCCGTGAGCACATCCCGAAGCAACCGAACCGCGTCCGTCTCAGAGCCACTGCGGTCGGCCAATGCCCGCGCTAACTCCATACGCATGCTGTTGCGCTCAGCGGGATCAGTGAGCGTATCGAGAGTATCTTCAACCAGATGCTGCAGCCGACGGTGCTCATCGAGTTCGCGGTAAATCTGCATCAAGGGCGCCCAAATGACGCGATTCGAGCGATCCTTCTCGAGCAGCCCCTCGTAGAGTTCGGCGCCTAGGTCGAGATCCTTGGCCTCAACAGCCATCGCCGCCAAGCTGAGTCCGAGCTTTGAAACCTCGGCTTCTTCGCCGATCTCCCCGACATCCCGCAGGTAGGCGACAGCCCCCTGGAGATCACCCGCATCGCGACGACGCCGGGCCAGGATGAGCAGCGCCCAGGCGTGCTGAGTGCTGGCATCTAGGCGCTCTCTCGCGACCTCGATCACACGCGCCAGCAGGGCCTCTGCCCGCTCCTGCTCGTCATTCGCGAGCGCCATCTCTGCGGCCTCACGAATGGCTTCAGGCTCGGCTTCTTCGCCCCGCGCCCGCTCCTCGAGGAAGTCGAGCAGCATCGCCGAATCGTCGAGCGCCCGCAAAGTCCTCTCAAAGAGCGCCGCGATCGCCTCGTTCTCGGGATCCGCAACGCGGGCCCGCCGGAGGATCGGCTCGCCGAGATCGTAGCGACCGTCCTGCTCCAGAGCTGCCGCCAACGCCTCGATTCCAGCCTCCCGGGTCTCGCTGTCTGCGAGGCGGAGTTCAGCGAGTCCGTAGGCCGCCTGCGCCCGGTTCTCTGGGGTCATCACCTCTGGTGGCAACGCTGCGATCTTCTCGAAGAGCTGCGCTTGGAGATCTCGATCCCCGGCGACCGCCGCGATCCTTGCGAGACCGATCCAAGCCTCGACCAGACGCTCACCGGTCTCCTCCGCGCTCGTGTAGGCCCCGGCCGCGACTTCTAAATCACCGGTCTCGAGTTCCGCGATCTCGCCGAGCCGCAACCAGAGATCAGCCGCCAGCGCCGAGTCTTCCTTGCGTCGCAGCTTGTCGACCAATGAGCGCAATACCTCGACATAGCGTGGTAGCGCAGCCGACGTGCTCGCCTGCTCATGGATCCTCTGGTGCAGCGCAGCATCGCTGGGATCATCGACAAGCGCCCTCAGTCGAAGTTCAAAGGCCCCCGCCTGGTCGCCCTCGTGCTCGCGGAGGTTCGCGAGTTCGGCGAGGATTTCGCCTCGCTCTGCGCCTTCAAGAGCTTCGCCAAGGCGGACATCGAGCAAGCTCGCAAGTTGGTTGTGATCGCCGTGGGCCTTGAGCGCACGCTGCAGCTTTTTGGCCTCGATGCCGCCGCGCATCGCAATCGCGATCGCGGACTCGTTGAGTTCACGGGCCTGGATGTCCTGACCACGCGCCGCGGCGAGACGACTGAGTTCGTACTGGACCTCAGCGACGCCCTCGGCCTCTGGATCCTCGGGGTGACGACGGATCGCCAGCAGCAACGCGCGATAGGCCCGCTCCGCTCGTGCCGGCTCACCTGCCTCAAAGGCAACCTCTGCGAGCATGCGCAAAATGCCGAGGTGGGCCGGAGACATCGGCGCCGCACGATCGAGCTGTGCCATCGCTTCGTTCGGTCGCCCCTGCTCCCTCAAAACCCGCGCCAGGCGGTAGTGAAGCCCGGCCCTTTGGGCCGAACGTCGACGGCCAAATTCGGCGATTTGCTCCTCCAGAAGGGTGCGCGCCTCGTCGATGCGTCCGGCCTCGAGCAGACCGTCGACCCAAAGAACCCGCGTCACTCGGTCGCTCGGATCGAGCCCGCAGAGGTGCTCGAAGACGGGGATTGCCCGATCGAGGGTGCCCAACTTCTTGGTGTAGATCTCGCCCGCTTCGCGGAGGAACGCGAGCGAAGCATCTTGGTCGTCGGTGTTCTCGGCTGCCCGCAGGAGATGCTCCGCGAGCGGCTCCCAGGCGCCGATCGTCCGGTAGAGTTCGGCAAGCAAATCGCGAGTCGCGGGCCCCCTTGGATCCGCGACGCAGGCAGTCGCGAGCACAGCGACCGCATCGTCGATCCGTGAAGCCGCGACCAGAGCCTCGGCGAGCTGAATCGTCAATGCGCTGCGATCGGCATCCGAGCTGAGGCCGAGACGACGCTCGATCCAAGGCACCGCCTCGTTGGCCTCTTCGAGTTCTGTGTGCAACCGCGCGAGAGCCTCGAGCGCGACCATGTCGTCGCCAAGGGAGGCGACCCGCCCGTGATCCACGAGGGCCCGCCGCACATCGGCCAGGCGGATCTCGGCGAGATCAGCGGCCTGTGCCCAAAGGGCAGCGGCGCGGGAGCCTTCGCCACTGCCTTCGAGGCGCTCCGCTAGCATCTCCAAGAGTTCCGCGAGCGGCTCAAACTGTCCCTTCTCGGTGAGGATCTCGGTGAGGGCAACCAGCGATTCGCCGTGCCCCGGATTCTCATCGAGGTTTGTCTTCAGGGCCTCGACACGGCCGCCACGAACCTCGAGAATACCGACGATCCTGGCGATATCGAGTCGCAACACCAGACGCCTATCGGCGTCATCTGTGCGCGCAAGCTCGTGTTGCCTCAATACCAAGAGTTCGGGGAAGCGCTCCTCCGCCTCGATGATGCCGGCGAGCTTGCGCACGGTCTCGAGGTCATCCGCGGCGCCCTCGATCACCGCGCTGTAGAGTTCGATCGCCTGGGCGCGATCATCAATGT
>Ga0256845_1003292_pt1 | contig 11066 bp, 9 predicted proteins | sample RiftiametaG_FD_189101 | JGI IMG/M metagenome (GOLD analysis project Ga0256845, IMG submission 189101) | Tube worm associated microbial communities from hydrothermal vent at the East Pacific Rise, Pacific Ocean - Riftia | ecosystem: Host-associated > Annelida > Integument > Unclassified ... | reverse complement strand
ATTGATGGAAAATGAAAACTGGCAATGGGATGATTCTATTCAATGTGAAAAAGATGTTATTTTAGGACAAAAAATGGTGAGTTCAATTTAATTAAATCTATTGAGAATAAGAATAGTCTAACTTTTTTTTCATCACTGTTTTAAAAAGAGCTGACGATGAAATCAAGTTAAGCCAATTAACCAGATGTTGGTATTTTGATTGTTCAAACCAGCCCCGATCAACACTTGAAAACTGTCTGACAAAGGGAAAAATAGCATAATCTGCAAGACTTGTTTTTTCTCCGCAAAGATATTTATTATTTGATAAGTGTTGTTCTAGCAAACTCAAAAAACCGTCACATTGCTGTCGGTATTCGTTCATTGTTTTTTCTGGAAACCTTACCCAGTATTTATAATAATCTAAGTTGCTTTTAAAACTCTCATCATTCAATTTTATTAACTTTAAAGATTGTTTTTGCTCGGCTCCATTTAATAAATTCATTGGATCTTTTTGTTTTAACGCCCATAACATGATTTGCAAACTTTCATCAATCACTCCACCATCATTCAATATAAGTACTGGCACGGTTGCTTTAGGTGATGCGATTAACATTTTTGCTGGTTTATCTTTTAGACTGACCTCAACGGTTATCACTTTTACTTGACTCAATTCAATCGCTATACGCGCTCTAATAGCGTAAGGGCAACGCCTAAAACTGTATAAAATAGGTATGTTTTTCATTAACTTAACACGTCATTAATGTCTTTAGCATTTTGTTGTATCATTAATAAACGGTCAACCCCTAGAGCGACGCCTGCACACTGAGGCAAGCCTTGCTCTAAAGCATTAATAAAATCATGATCCATTTCAATTTCAGCGTAATTTAACTGGCGGCGAATTTGATTATCTAGAGTAAAACGCTGACGATGCTCGGCAACATCCGTTAGTTCGTTAAAGCCATTCGCTAATTCCATACCTCCTAAATAAACTTCAAAACGGTCGGCTATCACATTCTTTTTATGCTGCCGTGTTTTAGCTAAACTCGCCTGACTTTCTGGATAACCATAAATAAAAACTAGTGTATTAGGATCAAAGCTCGGTTCAATAATTTCTGAAAACAATAAACTTAAATAATTATCAAACAATAAATTATTAGGCAACTCTCCCAGCAGTTTTTCTGTTTTATCTGTTAACAATTCAATTGAAATGTCAAACGGGTCAAAACCTAATAATGAGATAAAAGCATCTTGATAAGTGATCTTTTTAACGGTTTTTTTTCCAACGAGCTTTTGAACAAACTCTGCTACTTCATCCATTAACTGGAAATGGTCTAAGCCTATTCGGTACCATTCTAAAAGTGTAAATTCTAGTGCATGAATTTTTCCACATTCATCAGCTCGAAACATTTTACCGAGTTGAAATATATCGCCAGAACCAGCGCATAATAATTTTTTCATCGCGTGTTCTGGAGAGGTTTGTAAATAACCTTGCGATTCACCCGCTGGGTTAATGACGGATAAAGCATTCATGTAAGGATCTGTCACGCTAAAACGCCTTAATATCGGCGTATCAACTTCTAAGATATTTTTATCCTTAAAAAAAGCTCTTATCGCAATAAAAAACTGATTTCGATGTTTTAGTTTGTTTTTGAGTTTGCTCACAATCATTAAACCCTTAGATTAACGCCGTAGAATTACGTATAATATTGTTTCTTGAATCTTAATTTTTGGAGTTATCCCATGAATAAAATGATTATCATTGTTTTAAGTCTTTTGCTAACCATTAGCTGTAGTCATCTTGAAAAAAATACTGCTCAAGAAAAAATCAATTTTCAACATTATATAAGCAATAATAAACTAACCTCGCAAAAGCAAATTTCAGCTTTTAATTTTTACGGTTGGAATGCTTTAGATGATCAACATTTGATCATTCGAAGTTCATTAAAAAAATCTTTTTTAATCGAACTCGGTTCAAAATGTTACAACATGGATTTTCCAAACGGTTTAAAAATTGAGCGTTCTGGTAACCTGTCTGTGCACGATAATATTCAAGTTTTAGAAGTTTATAACCTAAACATACCTTCGAAAAAATGCTTTATTAAAAACATTTATAAATTAACCACTGAACAAGCTAAAGAACTGAAGGCATTGGTTAAAAAATAACGCTCTATTTTATGAGTGCTATTTCATAAGTTTTGTTTCAAAAATGCTATTGTAGATGTCAGAAACACTATTTCAAAAACATCGCCTCAAGTAAACATAGATTTACTTGCATTAAGCACGTGAAACATATTCGCCATTACGAGTATCTACTTTAATTTTTTCACCAATCTGAACAAATAACGGCACTCTAACTACCGCGCCAGAAGTTAGTGTGGCTGGTTTTCCGCCACTGCCCGAAGTATCGCCTTTTAAACCTGGGTCTGTATCAACCACTTCTTGAACAACAAAATTAGGTGGAGTCACAACAATGGGTGAACCGTTAAATAAGGTGATCATGCACGAATCTTGCTCGGTTAACCACTTAGCATTGTCGCCAACGGCTTTTGCATCGGCACCGACTTGCTCATAGCTAGTAGGATCCATAAAATGCCAAAATTCACCATCACTATAAAGATATTCCATATCAGTTTCCATCACGTCTGCGGCTTCAAAACTTTCACCTGATTTAAATGTTTTTTCAACCGTTCGCCCTGTTAACAAGAACAAAACTTTTGTTTTTGCAAAAGCTTGACCTTTTCCTGGACGCACAAAATTGTTCTCTACAATGGAAACAGGTTCTCCATCGAGCATAAATTTTAATCCAGAACGAAAATCATTAGTGGTGTAAGATGCCATTATCTTATTCTCTTATATCGGTTGAACTTAGGAAATTAATTAAATGAAAAATTCAGCCACAATAATACCTGTTTCCTCAGTAGATTGTCAGGTCATTTCGTGGAAAAATCATCTCAAGTCGGCAATTTCTAATACCAGTGATTTGCTGCGTTATCTCAATATCTCTAGCACTCAAGAACAACGAAGCCTTCAAACAAATTTTGCGGTTAGGGTTCCTATTCCTTTTGCTAATAAGATGGAAAAAGGCAATATCAATGATCCACTATTACTGCAAGTGCTTGCAACACAAGATGAAAATTTGAAGGTGGATGGTTATAGCCACGATCCTCTCAAAGAACAAATAAACAATACTCCGGGATTATTGCATAAGTATCATGGTAGAGTTTTGTTGTTATTAACAGGCTCTTGTGCAATTAATTGTAGGTATTGTTTTCGTCGACATTTTCCCTATAACGAGCAAGTTGCTCTAGGTGCGAACTTAAGCAAAAATTTAACTCTGATTAGTGATGATGAATCAATTAGTGAGGTGATTTTAAGTGGCGGAGATCCTCTACTACTGAGCGATAAAGCCCTAGCAGAAATCATTTTACAAATTGAATCAATTTCACATGTTCGTCGATTAAGAATTCATAGCCGCTTGCCAATAGTGATCCCAGAACGTTTAACCCCCGAGTTAAAACGTTGCTTATCATCTTCTCGGTTGCAGTGCAGTTTGGTGATTCATGCGAATCATGCAAATGAAATTGATCCAGTTTTAGGTAAAAAACTGTCTGCATTAGCCCAGTCTGGCGTTACTCTTTTTAATCAGAGTGTCTTACTAAAACAAATCAATGATCAAGCTAAAATATTAGCCGATTTAAGTGAAAAACTTTTTGAGTATCAAGTGGTCCCTTATTATATTCACTTACTTGATCCTGTTGAAGGTGCTGCTCATTTTGCAATAAAAGAATCAGCCGCAATTACAATTATGCAACAGTTAAGCAAAATGTTACCTGGTTATTTGTTACCTAAATTAGTCAAAGAAGAAGCTTATAAAAAGTCTAAAACGATCATTTTTTAACTGAATTAATTTTTTGCTCAAATAACTCGCTTACTTTTATCGTTGATATCATCGATTAATTCAGCTTTTGTGCTTATTATTTTTGCTCTAATACGCTCTAAGTCCGTGACTTTTAACAAAAAATAGACTATTTATAGAAGTATCTTTGCCAATAATTAAAAGATTGTTGCCATAAGTGATAAAATAACCAACTTAAGACGAGTATTAGGGACAACAACAATGAAGCAAGGCAGTACAGGCTTAACCTTAAGAGAGTTCCACGCTAGTCGTCAAACCTCTGTTGAGTTGACTCCTAAACATATTAAACACTGGGTTGAGCAATTACCAATCACCAATTTAGGTGAAAGTTCGCAACAGGTATACCGGTTACTTGTGGACGTTAATAAAACCTTGTTAGATGCCGATTTAAGGCTTTCCCTGTTAAATATTTTGCAACCAATTGTTCAAAGATTAATCGAATCACTTGAGAAACGATTTATTAATAATCATATCTCATTATCAGAAAAACAACGAAAAATTGCAGCGCTTGTTCAAGCAATTCAAACCGAATTGTCAATTGGATACCATACAGTCGTTGAATCTTTAGCAACCAACGACATCAGTAGAAATTCAAAAAAATTACTAACTCAATCAATTGGTTTGGCCATAACGCATCATAGCTTGGTGATACTTCGCTGTTACCAACTTTACGCTACGGTACCTAGTAGAATATGGCGTGAACTCTATTCTCTTTATCAATTATCGCTTGCTCATAAGTTAGAAAATAATACTTTTATAGTGCCTGATAGTAATAAGTCTTACACACCTAAGAATTGCTTTATTCAAATCATATTACTCAGCATCAGCAACCCTTATCAACTGCGCCAAAATGAGATTGAATTGCTCTGGACATTATTGCCCGACTATGTCGAAAAATGCGCTTTAGAAGCCCATGCATTTAATAAAAAACCTTATGTGATTAACCTTAAATCGAACAAACCTGCTGTTCAAAAATCACTCTATAAAAATATAGTTGGGGAAGTCTGCTTAAAACTGTCCGTATCGAATGTGATAGAGCAAATCAAAACCGACCTCTCTCAAGTCCAAGAAAAAGCCCGCTACAGTGCCAGAAGAACCATGATTTTTAAACATTTAATTCACCTTTGGAGTGAAAATACGCAACGTAGTTTTGCAAGAACTCGATGTGAAGACAACATTCAGGTCAGTATTGGATTAGGTTCAACCCATTACTTGCTAATGGAAAATAGAATGCAGGTCATTGCAGAGCAACAAGTAGGAGAAGAGGATACGCAACAAACTATTAACTCTCAAAGCTTAGATGCCATGGAAGGAAGTTTGAAAGGAGTAACATTATCGGTTGTTGCTTCCGATAGAAACGCCGTGATCGCAAAATCTGACCGAAATTATCTAAGCACCTCTGCAATCACTAAAAAAGATGTGTGGGCAAAGCTTTATGGTCAAGGTATTACGCTTAATCCACCCTCTGAAGAAGTGATGCTTGAACAACGAAGTAATGAGAGCATAGCAAGAGATAGTTATAAAATTCAAGAATGCGATTTAATTAACATGAGCCCTGGTGGTTATTGTTTACAAATACCCTCTACAGAACTACCAAAGCACGCCCAAACTGGTGAGATTATTGGTATTATTGACGACGATTCAATTAATAACCAATGGAGTATTGGTGTGGTTCGCTGGGTGCGAAGACAAATTAAGAATAATAATGTTCAAATGGGTGTTCAACTTCTCGCCCCCGATGCAACCCCCATCAATATTCAATTAAGAAGTAGTAAAAACGAAAACCATCAGTTCCAGCGAGCTTTATTACTTCCGTCGTTAACTGGGGTCGGTCAGTCCGCGAGTATTATTACTAACCCTTTAGCTTTTAATGTTAATAATAAAGTCCGAATTTCTGAAATATCAAAAGATTACGATGAGAGGTTAACAAAAGAAATAAATTCGTCGGGTAGTTCTAAACAATTTTATTTCGATATTTTAAATCAAAATAAAAACAAAGAATCAGTAGAGCAATCAGATCATCCAAAAGATATAGATGGTGTATGGGATTTGATCTAATCATAAAAAAATAGCCAAAAATTCAACTTAGGATAAAAATAATAACGATGACTACCGAGATAAAAACCATTCACTTATTACTCATTGAGCCTTCATCGAATCGAGCCGAAGCGATTATCAATGCTCTGAGAAATAAACGATTTGCAGTAAGAGCAACGCAAGTTTTAACACCTGAAGAATTAGCTAATGCTTTAGAAAAACAAGTTTCAGATTTATTATTAACCATTCCAAACCACCAAGATTTAAGTGCAAAACAAGCCATTGAACAAATCGCACAGTTTGGGCGCGACATACCTTCAATTGTTATGCTGGATGAATTATCAGAAGATAATATTGTTAACGCTCTCAATGAAGGGGCATCAAATGCTGTTAGCCATAAAAATTTAGAGATGATTTGTTTGTTTGCCGAGCAGTCTATTCGCCATTTAGATAATAGAAGAAGTAAAACACAAGCCGAACTTGCGCTTAGAGCAAGTGAAAAACGTTGTACTTTATTACTCGATAGCTCCCAGGATGCGATTGCCTATATTCATGACGGTATGCATGTTTATGCCAATAAGGCCTACTTAGATTTGTTTGAATATTCTGATCACGATGAAATTTTATGCATTCCAGCGCTTGATATGATTGCTAAAGAAAACCAAGAAGAATTTAAGCAACATTTAAAAGAAATAGCACTAAAAAGTGATCAGTTAAATTTTAGTTTTTTTGGTGCTAAGTCTGATCTGAGCAAATTTGAAGCAATCATGACCTTATCACCAGCCAATTTTGATAATGAAAGTTGTACTCAAATTTTGATACGTTCTACGGTAGATAACTCTGAACTTGAAGAAAAATTAAAAGAGCTCAGTTCACTCGATGCACTGACCGATTTATATAACCGAGTTTATTTTGTTGAACAAATTCAAAAAGTGCAAGAAAAAGCCATTGAAAACAACTGTACCTATAATTTACTGTACATTGAATATGATCAACATAACCAACTTAAAGGCGAATATGGTATCGCTGGAGTTGATAAAGTCACCCAAGAATGCGCTAAATGGTTAGCAAGCAAAGTAGGCAATGATGCTCAACTAGCACGTTTAACCGATCATGCTTTTGGCTTATTAATTGAAGATAAATCCAACCAAAAGGCAAAAGACTTAGCCGCAGAACTTTGCAAAAACGTCAAACCTCATTTATTTGATATAGAAGGTCATACCGTTAAAGTCACTTTTAGCATTGGAATATGTCCTATTGGCGATAATAATTCTAACGGAGATAAATATATGTCTGATGCCCATAGCGCGGCAGCTCGATTAGAAAATGGTGATGGCTTTAAAGTCTTTAATAAAGCGATACACAACTTAGATAGTAGTGTTGATCCAGCCATGGTAGATAAAGTGCAAGATGCCATTGAAGCGGGTAGAATTCAATTAATATATCAACCGATTGTTAAACTTCATGGCGAAGAAAAAGCATTGTATCAAGCATTGCTACGCCTAAATGATGAATCGGGCAACAACATTGAAGCTGAAAAAGTTTTTCCGATTGCTCGCATTGCCGGTTTGGGAGAAAAACTCGATAAATGGATTATTGCACAAGCATTAAGAGGTATTAAAACCACCACGAGTCAGCAAAATACACAGGTTTTTATACATCTCTCTAGCGTTTCATTAATTGATGATTCTCTTTTAGCTTTTATTGAAAAAACAGTGGCTACTAGCAAGCTCGATAAAAAAAGAATCATCTTTCAATTTGATGAAGCCGATGCCGCTAATCATTTAAAAAGAGTCATTTCTCTCACCACGCAACTAAAGAAAAAAGGCTTTACAACTTGCTTATCTGATTTTGGTGCTGACCCTGAAAAAATCACTTTAATTGACCAGCTTGATGTCGACTATGTAAAAATATCACCAAATATTAGTAAAAATATACACAAAGATGCTGAATCAATGGCTCGAGTACAACACTTACTTGATGAAATTCATAGCAGAGACAAATTAAGTATTATCTCTAAAGTGGAAGAAGCGGCGATGTTAGCCGCGCTTTGGCCAATGAATGTTAGGTATATTCAAGGGTTTTATCTACAAAAGCCTAGTAAATCAATGGCCTACGACTTTGCATCTAGCGGATTTTAGTTAAAACGCCGCATTGATTTACCAGCCAAATACGGCTAAAAGGTGGTTAAGCTGAGAATGATTCATTCGCCCTTTTGCTTGAGCTTGCACCGCAGGCTTAGCCCGATAAGCCAAACTGAAACCACTCTCTTTCATCATTAACAAATCATTGGCGCCATCGCCAATGGTTAAAATGTCGTTAACTTGAAGTTGCAATTGACCTTTTAAATGATTAACAAAAACGGCTTTAGCTTGAGCATCAACAATCTCTCCCAAAACTTTTCCCGTTAACTGATTATCAATAATTTCAAGGTTATTGGCTTTAACCTCATACAGTCCCATTGTTTTTCTTAAGTGCTCAACAAAAGGGGTAAAACCGCCAGAAACAATGGCTGTTTCAACTTGCTGTTTAGCTCCTTGAGAGACTAACTGCTCGACCCCTGCGGACAGAGGCAAATTATTAGCAATATCGGCTATGGTCGATTCGGCCAATCCTTTTAAACAAGCAACACGAGAAATTAAACTCTCAGAAAAATCAAGCTCACCTCGCATAGCGGCTTCTGTTACTTTAGAGACTGACTCCCCTACCCCATGTTTTCTTGCTAATTCATCAATGACCTCAATTTGAATAAAAGTAGAGTCCATATCGAAGACTAATAATTTAGGTGGCTGAAAATGCTCTGTTGGCCACAAGATAAAATCAAAACTAGACGCTTCTAGATTTTTCATAAGGCTTGTTTCTATCACCTTTTTTGTGGCAAAAACTTCCCAAATAACTAATTCTTCGTTTTTGTCCTTCCTAAAAAATAATTGATCATTAACCTTCTCGATTAATAATTGAAAAGAGTCATCTGTAGAATCTAATAAACCATCATCCTCAGGTTTGAACAAACTCAATTTTGTAAGGCCTTTTAAGCTAGAAGGTTGAGTATCGTAGCGTTGAATTGAATGGTTATTTTGAGTATAAAACTGTTTTAGAATAAACAAATAGAGATCTCGACATTAAGTATATAACCCCTGCTCGGAATAAGAGCCTCCATCCAGAGTTGAGGTTAAATAGAACAATTGATAAATTGAACTTTACAGGATTTTGACTGATTTTCAAGACTAGTTATTTGCCTAAATGAAAAGAATTGATACAATCAAATAATGCAAAGTCCTAATAATAAAAATATAAAACATTCAACACCGAATCTCATCAAAGGTATTTTAACCGCTACCATTGGTTTTTCATGCCTGATATTGCTGATCAGCTGGCTGACTATTGATTACCATTTAGACCAACTCATCATTAAACGAACCTCCGAATACGCCCACAGCATTGCCAGAATTGCGGCTGATTCAAGTGCTGAAGCACTATTATCTGATGACAAATTACAATTAGATTTATTGGTTCAAAATATTGCTAAAGACCCGTTTATTCATCAAGCAACCATTGTTTCAGAAAATGGACAAATCATCAGCCAATACCCAAATGAAAGTAGAGATTACAATTCAACTCCCGCCACTGTTTCAAATGATAAAAAAGGCTTATCCTCAACTAATAGCCGCATGGCGGACTCTACTCAACAATTTATATCTAGACAAAAAAACAAAATATTTTTTGAACCGATCACCTACCAAAACATCACCGCAGGTTGGTTTAAATTAGAACTAGACAGATATCAGTTAGAAACAGAAATACGCCAAACATTAACCGATATTCAATTCATTATCAGCTTCGCTTTTATCATATTATTGCCGATGCTATTTTTTATCATTTATAAATTTGACGATAAAATAAAGAAGTTAGCGAGTTATTGCCAACATTTACTCATTCAACAAGGCATTACACCGCCAAAAAAATCAACGCCTTGGTTAAGCTCAGTAAAAGAGCTGTCACTCCACTATTCAACAAAATTACAGGAACATATCCACTTACCCAAAAAAACCAATTGCTGGTCTAATAGCCGCTTAATTGAAGACTCACTAGTCTGTTACCTAGAATTTAACATTACTTATCAAGACCACCTACAAACAGCTGAAAATTTAACTCTCGCTGAAGATTACCTTAACAAATCAATACAAGCCTTTGGACTTCAAGGTCAAGGGGATTTATTGAGTGGTTGTTTGCTACCCATCAGCGGGGTAGTCGATTCACAAAAATCAGACACAGAACAAAAAATAACTGAATCTCTCAGTCTTATTTTATTAATTCGACAACTATTCAACAGTTTACCAAACAAGATCCCAATGAAAGCATTTGTCATAAGGACTTCCACATTGTTATTAAAAGACGAAGATGATTTTACTACGGGTATTACCTTGTTCGAGGAATCGATTAAAAAGATTAAACAATTATCATTACACACTAACTTTGACGATACTATTTGCTTATCCATAGAAGCATCGCTGTTAACTCCCCATGCAGAAACCACACCGATACTGATCAATAATGAAATCGCTAAACGCCAGTTTCTTCTCACTAATTTTAGTAACGAAATACAGCAACAAATTGCCCGAAAAGCTCATTATTTATCAAAATAAACCATTTTAAAAATACTCCATCAACAGTCATGCCAGCTCAAAATTCATGTTTCGACGAAATAACCAAAAATAACATTAAACACCGTTAATTTTATCTTTGTAGACCACCTGACAAAATTGAAAATCTTTGCTATGTTTAAAGTAGGTTATCTGATAGCCTGTTTCACAAAATATCTCATGATTAGATGTTGAGACAAAACTTAATAATAAATAAGGCAAAAGTAAGAATCAAACTTATATGACCACAAAAATTCTCATATGTGATGACTCAAGAATGGCAAGAAAGCAACTCGCTCGTTGCTTGCCAAGTAATTGGGACTTTGAAGTTTTTTTTGCCGAAGATGGTCGCCATGCTTTAGAGCAAATCATGGAACACTCGCCTGAATTATTGTTTTTAGATCTTAATATGCCGATTATGGACGGCTATGAAACTCTCGAAGAAATCAATGCCCAATCTTTAGATGTAACCGTTATAGTTGTTTCAGGAG
>Ga0256845_1003291_pt1 | contig 11067 bp, 11 predicted proteins | sample RiftiametaG_FD_189101 | JGI IMG/M metagenome (GOLD analysis project Ga0256845, IMG submission 189101) | Tube worm associated microbial communities from hydrothermal vent at the East Pacific Rise, Pacific Ocean - Riftia | ecosystem: Host-associated > Annelida > Integument > Unclassified ... | reverse complement strand
CACGCCGAGTTCGTTCTCGATGAGGTTTTCGATCGGCAGGCCGTGGCAATCCCAGCCAAAACGACGCTCGACGAAGCGGCCGCGCATCGTCCAAAAGCGCGGTATCACGTCTTTGATCGTGCCGGCCAGGAGGTGGCCGTAGTGGGGTAGGCCGGTCGCGAAGGGGGGGCCGTCGTAAAAAACGAAAGGCTCGCGATCGTCGTCGTCGCCGCGGCGGAGCGCCTGGGATTCGATCTCGCGGCTCCGCCAGAGCTCGAGGATCTCCTCTTCGATCGCCGGCAGGTCCAGGTGGCGGGTCGGGGGGCGGAGGTCCGCGGTCTCGGGCTCGGTGGGGCTGGAATCCGACATGGCTTTGGGGGAGTTGACCCGCGGGGCCCGCGGGGGTCAAGCCTGAAAACCCACGGCCTCCCCCGTGAGACGCGCAGCAGTGGGCCTCGTGCCGCAGATCCAGCGGTGGCGGTGTGGCGTGGCCCCTATCGTTGTCGACACCGGTGCCCAGAGGTATGCTCCGCCCTAACTCGCCCGGAACTTCCCATGAAGCACATCTGCTCCTCCCTTGGTCTTGCCTCCTGTTTGCTGTTGATCGCCTGTCCTGGCGGGACCGGTACCGGCGACGATACGAGCGGTCCCTCCACGCTCAAGCCCTATCAGGACGAATGGCGAGAGGTCATCAACACCTCGTTCCCGCTGGATACCGTCAAGAGCATCTCGATCGGCCGCAAGGAGGTCACCGAGAATTTTGCGAACCGCGGTGATGTCGAGGTGATCTTTGATCTCGATACCGAAACGATCACCGTCGAGCTCCGCAGGTACGCGTTTCAGGCCGACCAGGCCGAGGCCGACGCGGCCTTTGACAAGATTTCGGCGTGGGCCTACGCGACGACCAAAACCCCGAAAAAACCAAGCGGTATGGATCCGGAGGATGATTGCAGCCAAGGTTGGCAGAGCGGCTGCAAGCTCCACATCTACTACGAGGGCCTGGCCCAGCCGGTGCGCAGTGGCGCTGATATCCGCGTGCACCTACCCAAGGGCTATCGGGAGTTGCTCAAGATCGAGACCGAGGACAATACCAGTCAGAGCTCCTACAAGCTCCGGGGCGACGTGACCATCAAGGACCTTTGCGGTAGCGCGACGGTCAAGATGTCGAGTGGCATTGCCAAGGTTCGCATGTGCGCGGGTCTTGTCGAGGGACCGACCTGCAGCGATGCCGACATCGCCGCCTGCGAGGATCAGAGCTGGGATGCCAAGTGTCCCTGTACTTCCTTCGGCCAGCTGAAGATCACATCGCTCGCGCCTTGGGCGGCCAATATCACCGTCGACTTCCCGGGCGATGTTTGGGCCAATGTCTCGCTGGAGAACACCACCCCCGCCAGCGACTGCCTCGCGGCGTTTGAGAACTGCGGTGCGGGCTGCACGCTCGAGCAGTCCCCGGAGAGCCCTGACAAGGGCAAGGCCGAGTACAATTACCCCGGTGAGCCGGCGACACCGGGCGTCGGTTACGCGTTCCAAATCGAGGCAAACGGTTGCGAGACTGTTTTCTACGCCGATGATCCCGACGATTTTGTCGACGGTCAGGAGGAGTCGCCAAAGGACGAGCTGCGCGGCAACCTCAACGTTTGCACCGGCTGTCTCGGCGATCTCTAGGTTCGCTCGTACAGGCTTAGTTGCAGAAGAGGCCACCCTGCCCGGGGTGGCCTCGCGCGTTTTGGGCTGAGGTCTGCGGGGGCCTCGCTCCCCTTGGCAAACACGCGCTTTGATGCCGGCTCGGCTGCCTGGGTGTCGGAGGCACAGAGGGCGGGCGGAGTGCTCGGTGGTAGACGTCTCATCCTGCTACGATCGCCGTCGCAATGGATGAGCTAGGCGGAGTTAATGAGCCCACCGGTCTCGAGGGAACGATCCTCGTTGTCGATGACGAGCGGAACATTCGCCGGACTCTGCGTATGGTTCTCGAGGGGGAGGGCGCGACGGTACTCGATGCCGCGACCGCAGAGGAGGCGCTGAGGCTGTTGACCCTGCACGGTTACGGAGGCCAGGTCGGTGCCGAGGGTACGCCGGTCGACATGGTGCTCGCGGACGTGATGCTGCCGGGCATCTCGGGTCTCGAATTTCTCGAGCGGCTGCGGGCGATCGGTGGCGGCGCGTTGGCTCTGCCGGTGATCTTGATCAGCGGGCACGCGACCGTCTCCGACGCGGTTCGGGCGACGCGTCTCGGTGCCTTTGATTTTTTTGAGAAGCCGCTGACCCGCGACCGAGTGATCGTCGGGGTTCGCAACGGCCTGCGCCAGGCGGGTGTCGAGCGGGAGTTACGGGCATTACGAGGTCGAACACGCCGGGAGATCATCGGTGACAGTCCGGCGATGCAGGCCTTGCTGCGCCAGGTTGAGAAGGTCGGCGCAACCCGGGCGCGGGTGCTGATCGAGGGAGAGAGCGGCACCGGCAAGGAGCTGGTCGCGCGGGCATTGCACGAAGCGAGCGATCGTTCGCAGCGAGCCTTCGTCAAGGTCAACTGTGCGGCGATTCCCCGCGAGTTGATCGAGAGCGAGCTCTTCGGTCACGAGCGCGGCGCCTTTACGGGGGCGACGGGACAGAAACGCGGGCTCTTTGAGGTCGCCGATGGTGGCACGATCTTCCTCGACGAAATCGGCGATATGGATCACGGCGCCCAGGCGAAGGTGCTTCGGGTTCTGCAGAGCGGCGAGCTGATGCGAGTCGGCGGCGAGCGGCCAATAAAGATCGACGTGCGGGTGCTGGCCGCGACCCATCGAAACCTCAAGGACCTGGTGCAGAACGGCGAATTTCGCGAGGATCTCTACTTTCGACTCGCGGTGGTGCCGCTCTGTGTTCCGCCGCTGCGCGAGCGCCCCGGGGATGTCGGTATCCTCTGTCGTTACTACATCGAGGTTGCCTGCGAGGAGAACGGCCTCGGCCAAAAAACAGTGATGCCCGAGGCGATCACGGCGCTCGAGGCCTACGCCTGGCCGGGCAATGTTCGCGAGCTCCGCAACCTCATGGAGCGTCTGGCGATCTTGACCGACGGCGATGTATTGGTCGGCGATCTACCGGCGGAGATCCGCGGCACGGCCGAGGACGATGAGCCCAAGAGCCCGATCGTGTCGATGATCGCCCAGCTCGGTGAGGGGGCGGTGCCGCCGGGCATCTCATTGCGGGCCTTTCGTGAGGCGGTCGAGCGCGCCTTTATCCGTCAGCGATTGATCGAGCACGGCTGGAATGTGTCGCGGACTGCCGAGGACCTGGGGGTCGAGCGCACGCACCTGCACAAGAAAATGAAGCTCCTCGGGATTGTGCGCGGTGTATGAGGGCTACCGGGCCAAATTGACCCGCAGCGGGCGCTCGCAGAGCGACTGACCGTTGAGGCTGAGGGCGGCCTCGGCTGCGTGCACGGTCGCAAAGGTGATGTAGGCGAAGCCGCCGTCCTTTGACGCGCGTAGGATCATGCGCAGGTCGGTGACCTCGCCGAATTTGGCGAAGATGTCGCGAAGGGTTGCCTCGCTGGTATCGAGCGCGAAGCCGCCGACATAGAGGGTAGTTCTCATCGCTTTCGAACAACGTACCAAGGGGATGCCCACGTCACTAGGAGCGTCGCCGATCGCGTTCGCGTTTGCGGGTGACCGCTTCGCCGACCAACGTTCCGAGGTTGCTCCGGTGGCGCCACCAGATGAGCAGTGTGAGGCTGATCGAGAGGACCTTGTAGGGCGTTGGCGTTGGCGTGAGGAGGATCAAGAAGGTCGCCGCGTTGACAGCGGTCAAGGAGCCGAGTGCGGAGACTCGGGTGAGCAGCAGGGTTTGCATGTAGAGAAGCGCAGCGAGAACGCCGGCTGCGGGCACCAGCGCTGAGAAGACCCCGAGTGCGCAGGCGACCCCCTTGCCGCCGCGGAAGCCGAGGTACACCGGGAAGATATGGCCCAAGGTCGCGGCTGCGCCGACGCAGGCGAGGGCGGCCTCGGGCTCTGGATGGGCGCCGAGGTAGTCCGCGCTCGCGGCGAGGCTGACCGGCACGAAAGCCTTGAGAACATCGAGGGCGAAGACGACGAGGCCCCAGGTGCGACCGAGGGCGCGCACCGCATTTGTCGCGCCGATATTGCCCGAGCCGATCCTGCGGATGTCAACACCCCGGGCCCGGCCGATCATCAAGCCAAAGGGCGTCGCGGCGATGAGGTACGCGAATACACACCACGCGGTCGCGCTATGTGAGAGATCGAGCTGCACGGCGGCGAGCATACCCGGAGCGCGGGCGCCCGCGGAAGGGGTCCGACACAAGGGTCCTCAGTTGCTGTAGCGGCAGTCGCGGATGCAGGTCTTGTTGTGGCGTTTCGCCGCTTGCTCGAGGTCGGCGGGCTTGAAGTCGTCGTGCAGCACCGCGGCGTCTTGCTCCCAGTCGGTGCGCAGGTAGTAGCGCGCGGCGAGCCCGAGGAGGTCAAAGTCGAAGCGCTCGCGGAGCGCCCGGGCGTTCTGGCGGAGTTCGTAGGCGCCGACTCGTTTGCGATCGGCGGAGGCGACAAAGGTCGTCTGGTTGCCGGCCTCGCTGACAAACGTGTAGCGCTGGGGAAAGACCGCGGCCAGCGTATTGCGGTCGTGCGGGTACATCCGGGTCGCGTTGTGCAGGTTGGCGACGACGACGCCCTGGGGGCTCAGGCGAGCGAGACAGGCGCGGTAAAATTCTGCGGTCTTGAGGTGGTAGGGCACAAATACCCCGCGAAACGCGTCGAGGATGATCATGTCCCAAGGGGCATGTTTCTTGCTCTCGAGCGAGCCCGCGGCCTGCTCGATAAAGAGGCGGCCGTCGGCGACATGGGTGCGGTAGCGGGGCTCGTCCCTGGGCACATCGAAGTAGCGCTGAGCGAGGCGCACGACCTCGGGATCGATGTCGATCGCGTCGATCTCGATCCCCGGGAAGTGGCTGAAGAGGTAGTTTGAGATCTGGCCGCCGCCGAGGCCCAGCATCAGCACCCGCTTCGGCGCGGGCTGGAGCAGGAAGCCCGCCATCATCGTCCGCGAGTAGTCGAGGTCGAGACGTTGTGGGCGGCTGATGTCGACCCTGGATTCGATGTACTGCACGCCCTCGTCGCTGACGAAGTACATCGTGCGCAGCGACCCGCGCTGGCCGATGCGGATGTGGTTGAAGCGGGAGCGGGCCTCCTCGAGGATGGTGTCGCCGTTCTCCGAGGTTCTTGCCAGGGCGAGCTGTGGGCCACCAAGAGCGAGCGCGCCGGCGCCAGCACTCAGGCTGCGGAGGAAGTGCCGTCGGAGCCAGGACAGAGGCGGGGGCATGGCCCGGAGCGTACCTCAGTGGGCCGCGGTGGTCAGCGGAGGGGGGCAGGACGCCGGGTTGGAGGGGGGATGTCCTATCGTTGACAGATCGTCACGACAGGCGCTTGCGGTGTGACGAAGGATCGCGTCCGCGCTCTCCCGGGCCTGGTTCGGTCGTGAATGTTGAATGGTTGCTCTGGGCCTGTCTCTTGCAGTATCGGCGATGGGTCCGGCCGCGCTGATGAACTCCGACGCACGCATCTCTATCCTCGCCCGTGTTCTCGATCTCGACGGCATCGATCGCAGATGCTCTCGACGCAGGCATGGCGGGAGGCTCCACTCTTTGCGACGTCGTTACAGCGGCGCTCTTGTGTTTGTCGGGCTCTCGCTTGCCGGGTCGTTGGCGTCGGCGAACCCCGGCGTAGAGGGCGGCCGCAACCTCGCCCTTGGCGGTGCGACGCGGGCATCGGCCTCGGGAGTCTCGGCATTTTTCATCAACCCAGCGGGGATGAGCGTCAATCGCACACTCGCGGCCGAGTCCAATTACCAGGTCGCGATCGAGCGCAATACCCATGCCTTTGGGGTCGCTGCCGTCGACTCGATCAACAACCCGCGTCTCGCGTTGGGCCTCGGTTATTCGTCGATGATCGGGCTGCCACGGGTGGGTTTTGAGGAGGTCGGCGACGATGGTCCTCGCGAGCTTCGCCTCTACCATCGGGCCCACGAGGTCGGTCTCGGGATCAGCGTGCTCGCGATCCGGCGCTGGCTGACGATCGGGGTCAAGTTCAAGTATCAAAACTCGAGCCTGCGCTTCTTCGACAGTGACAGGGTCCGGCGGGACGCGCAGGCGACTCATCACGCCTTTGGTCTCGACGTCGGTGCGACCCTCTCGATCTTTGGTTGGGTGAACCTTGCGCTTGTCGGCACCAATCTCAGCGGACCGAAGGCGCCCGCGTACACCGATTCTGTGGGTCTCGACCTCAAGCCCTTCGAGCTGATCTCAGGCAGCTTTGATGCCAAGCGACTGCCGCGGATCTCGGATTACCCGCGAACTCTTGGCCACGGCATCGCTGTGTTTCCGCTGCACAACGACATGCTCAGCCTCAATTTTGACGGCGTCTACGACCTGACTTCCTACGCCTCCGACAACTTCGTTCGTAAGACTTACAGCGGTGGCAGTGAGTACATGCTCGGCAAGCTCGCGCTCCGCTTGGGTGGCGGTTGGGACAGCCGCGGGCCGCTAAGCGACGATGACCGCGGCTTTGTCAGCGCTGGACTCGGGGTCGTCAAAGGAGCGATGCCAGGCAAGGTCGGCTTTATCGCAACGCTCGCCTTCCGCCGCGATCTCAGCGGGGTGCTGCCCGAGACCTATCTCGGGGCGAATATCGGCCTGCGATTCAACCCCGGTTACTGACGCTCCAAAAAAGCGCATAGGGCTCAAACAATGCCTTGGGTGGGCGCAGGCGCACGATTAGGTGGGATCGTCGAAGGCGCGCGCGTCAGCCGCGACGAGATACTTGGGAACCTTGTGGAACGCCAGCACTCTGTTGGAGAGTGAGCGCTGTGAGCAAGGGCGGTGCGACGGCCGACGCGGGCCAGGGGGCGAGCGCCTCCGGTGGCATCACTGTGGATGCCGTGAGCGCCCGCCGGACCGAGCAGGATCGTCGCGACAAGATCCTCGTTCGCCGCCTCAAAAACGGCGATGAGCGGGCCTTTAAAGAGCTGGTCACGACCTATCAAAACCGGGTCTTCGGTCTGGTCTTTCGCATGATCGGCAACCGCCATGAGGCCGAAGATCTCGCTCAGGACGTGTTCTTGACGGTGTACCGGGCCATCGGCTCCTACCGCGGCGAGGGGCGCTTCTACACCTGGCTCTATCGGATCGCCAGCAACACTTGCAAGAACCGGATCAAGTATCTGAAGGGGCGGCACTTCAACACTCGGGTCGATGTCGACGACAACACCGAGGCACAGATGCCCTCCCGTGAGGGCGGTGCCCTGCACAGCTTGCAGAGCCAGGTCCCGGGGCCGGAGGCGATGATCCAGGGTCAACGCATCCAGCGGGCGATCCAGCGCGAACTCGCCAAGCTCGACGAAGACCATCGCCTCTTGATCGTTCTCCGCGACATCGAGGGGCTGTCGTACGCAGACATCATGCGGATCACCGGACTGCCGGCGGGCACTGTGAAGTCCCGTCTCCATCGCGCGCGAGTTGCCCTCAAGGAGCGCATGAAGTCGCATCTGCGCTGAGCCCTGGGCAGTCCCGCCGATCGGACCTACGCTCAATTCCTCCACACGTTTCTTTCTCCCCTGTCCCCCTGTCCCCCTGTCCCCCTGCCACCCGAGAGCACCGCCATGGCCCAAAGCGAGACCAAGAGCGCAGAAGAGCGGATGACGGCCTATCTCGACCATGAGATGGACGACGCCGAGAGTGAGGCCTTTGAGGCGATGCTCGCGGATTCTCCAGAGACCCAAGAGGAACTCGATGAGCTCCGCCAGGTTCTCCAGCTTGTATCGAGCCTTCCCAAGCTCGAGGCACCGGCGGATTTCTTTGAAAAGGTCGCCAAAAAGATCCGCCGACGAAAGCTGCTCTCTGGGGAGATCCCGGTCTTCGTCGCGCTTTCGTTCCAGGTGATCAGCGTGATCGTGGTCCTCGTGATCGCCGCGGTGTACACGATGATCCATCTCGATCGCGATCCGGCGGCCAAGCTCGAGAAGGACCCGAAGGCGACGGCCAGTGGCGACGTGCAGGGTGAACCTGAAGCCAGTGGAGGGGCCGCGGTCGAGCTAATGCTCGCGCCGGCAGCGGCCGACTGATCGGCCAGTCGGCGTGTTGGCGCTCTTCGGTGCGCCATGACGATTGCACTGTCAAGTGCGTTGATCGGCGACCAGCCCGCATGCGATAACTTGTGGGCCTCATGCCCCGCGAAGTCACCGTGGTCGATGCCAATCTCGGCAATCTGGACAGCGTAGAGCGCGCGATCGTCCAAGTCGGGGCGTCTGTGGTCGTGACGAGCGATCCCGAGCGAGTCGCAGCGGCCAGAATGCTCGTATTCCCCGGTCAGGGTGCCTTTGGCGAGGTTACAGACGCAGTGGTCGATGGCGCTCTTGGCGCGGCGATTCGAGTCGTAATCGGCCGTGGCGACCCCTATCTCGGCATCTGTGTCGGCATGCAGCTGCTCTTCGAGGATAGCGAGGAAAACGGCGGCCATCCGGGCCTAGGTGTGCTTTCTGGCCATATTCGCCGCTTTCCCTCGGGCATGACCTCGTTTCCCGGAACTCGCCCTCTAAAGATCCCGCACGTCGGCTGGAATGACGTTCATCCGGTGGATGAGCACTTTTATTTCTCCCACAGCTACTACGTCGACGGCATCGACCCAAACGACGTGATGTGGACGACTCGCTACGGGACCCTCGAATTCCCAGCGGCGATCTCCCATCAAAATGTCATCGGTTGTCAGTTCCACCCAGAGAAGAGCCAGTGGGCGGGATTGCGCTTTTTGCGATCGTTCATCCTCGGAGGTCGAGGGTGAACTCCAAAGAGATCTCCAAAGAGATCTCCAAAGAGATCGTTCTGTCTCGTCCTGAGCGGGCTGTCGGAATCGCTCCGACATCGCTGATGCGGTTGCCTGAGCGAGGCTCACTCGTACCCGTGGAGGGTCTCGCGCGATGCTGAAGCGACGGATCATTCCCTGCCTTGAGATCAAGAACGGTCGGGTCGATAAGGGCGTGCACTTTGCGGGTCTTCGCGACAGTGGCGATCCGGTCGAGGCCTGCCGGGCCTATGACGCCCAGGGGGCCGATGAAATCTGCCTTCTCGACATCACCTCGACGGTTGAGGGAAGGGTCGCCTTTGTCGAGGTTGTGCAGCGAGTCTCACGTCAGACCTTCGCGCCCTTGATCGTCGGCGGCGGAATTCGCAGGGAGGCCGATGTGCGCCGCTTGATGGCCGCTGGCGCCGACAAGGTCGCGATCAATTCGGCGATCGTCAGCAACCCGCGGCTGATCATCCGTCTGGCCGAGCGTTACGGTTCGCAGTGCATCGTCGCAGCGGTCGACGTCCGGCGCATGCCGGCGCGCCCCGGCGATCGGGAGCCCCTCTACGAGGTGGTGATCCACGGCGGCACCCGTTCGACCGGTCTCGACGCGATCCGTTGGTGCGAGGTTGTGGCGGAGCTCGGCGCCGGTGAGATCCTTCTCGGCAGCATGGATCAGGGGGGCAGTCGCGACGGCTACGACCTCTGGATAACCCGCGAAATCTCCCGCCGGGTGCCGATTCCGGTGATCGCTAGAGGTGGGGTTGGCTCGCTCGAGCACCTTCGCGAGGGCTTGGCCGACGACGAAGCGGGGGGCGGTGCAGACGCGGCACTCGCAGCTTCGATCTTCCACTTCGGGCTCTTCACGATCGCCCAGGCGAAGGCCTATCTGCAGAGCAAGGGCGTGCCGGTGCGGCCGGCGGAACCCAGTCGCTTTGCCTCGCACGTGTAATTTTAAGCCCTCGCGTGCGCTCAAGAGTTTGCCGGTGCGCCGAGACTGCGGTCCCGTCGACGGCTGTGTCTGGCGGCGATCTTGGCGATGATCTTTTCGCGTCGTTTTGGGTTTGTCAGGGAGCGGTGAGCCTCGCTGAGGTAGGCGAAGACGTCGGTGGTGCGATCGCGGAGGTGGGCAAAGCCCTGACGGGCGAGGGCATCGGGATGGAACTTCGCACCGGCGCTGCGCCAGGCACTGCGGATCTCCTCGCGGCTGGCGGTCAGCGGTACGCCGAGGATATCGAAGGGATGGGCACCGACGGCGATCCGAGCCTCGAGCTCACCGAGCTCGGCCATAAAGGTTGCCGCCTGGGTCTCGGGCGTGAACGCTTCGATCTTGTGGTCGCGTTTTACGGCGGATTGCGAGCCCGTCGGAGCACCCCAGCTGCGGAGCGCACGCGAGCCGACGCGGAGCATCTGGCAGGCCCAGAGCGTGTAGATGAGTTGGGCGATGCGGGTGGGGGCGGGCTCGCCTAGGCGCAGGAGGTGGTTGAGTCGGGTGCCCTGTTGGAGTGGTGCGAGCACGGCCTCGTCGGTCGGTCGAAAGCCAAATTGTGGCCGATAGCGACCGAGGGAGGAGCTCGCACGAAGGGGACCCTGGGCGGCAGCGCCCATCTCGGCAAAGACACGGCCTTCGTCGTAGTGGGTGCTGACGCCGGCGAGGATCAGCTCGAGCACGTTGATCGGCGCGATCAGGTTGCGGCGGATCTCTCGGAGGTCTTCGTGGGGAATGATGCGGACCCGCCCCTCGCGAAGAGAGAAGCAGTCGACCAGTTTGCGCGCACACTGGAGGCGGAGCACGTTGCCCAGTTCGTCGGCGTCGATCCAGTTCTTGCGCACGAGGACTTGGCCCAGGCGCTCGTTTGGCTGGCGTTCGTGCAGCGCTCGACCGCAGCGGGCAGCGGTGATCAGGTCGCGCTCGACGAGCAGCTGCCCGAGGCGGTTTCGGGGGCTCTCCCAGTCGGTGAAGAGCGGCATTCCGCCGCGCAGCCAGATGGTGCGGCGCGCCGGGTGGGGCAGCTCTTGGGGCACGGTGACCATGCCGGTGAAGCGTTGACGGAGGAGCGCGAACATCAACCTAGGCAGGCCGATCCGGCTCAACTCCGCGGCTTGGGCTTCAGATGAAGGCGCCATCGCCTTTGGGTCTATCCCGAATCGCGCACCGCGTCACCTCGTGTCTCGTGAGGGGGCACGCCTTGTATGCAGCGAACTTGCCTCTGAAAGGCACGGGGGCCGTAACTGGTGGGCGAATGGGGGCTAGCCCTAGGGG
>Ga0256845_1003290_pt1 | contig 11069 bp, 6 predicted proteins | sample RiftiametaG_FD_189101 | JGI IMG/M metagenome (GOLD analysis project Ga0256845, IMG submission 189101) | Tube worm associated microbial communities from hydrothermal vent at the East Pacific Rise, Pacific Ocean - Riftia | ecosystem: Host-associated > Annelida > Integument > Unclassified ... | reverse complement strand
CTATAGTATTCAGCTTGTTATGGTAAGCTTAAGCGTTGAATTGTTCCCAGTGGTAAACAATGTGATGTCGGGGACATTTCTGTGATCTTATAATAGTTATGATTTTTCAAGATATGTTGTTCTAATATAAAAGTTTATAAGGAGATTGAAACTATGGGTAAGAACATTTTGTTTTTTGGACCAAATGGAAGCGGAAAAGGAACTCAAGGGGCGATTGTACAGAAAAAATTTAATATTCCCCATATTGAGTCCGGTGCGATTTTTAGAGAGCATATTGGTGGCGGTACTGAGCTTGGATTAAAAGCAAAAATTTATATTGATAAAGGCGACTTGGTACCCGATGATATTACCATCCCGATGATGGTTGCCCGTCTGCAAAAAGATGACTGTAAAGACGGTTGGATTCTTGATGGTTTTCCACGCTCCAAAGATCAGGCGGTCACCCTTGCTGAAACACTGAAAAAGGAAGGTCTTGCTCTTGATTATGTTATTGAGATTGTACTCGATCGTGAGATAGCCAAAGAGCGTATTATGGGGCGTCGTCTCTGTGTAAATGACAATAATCATCCGAATCATATTGCCTTTGACGCAATCAAGCCGGTTGAAAAAGATGGCAAATTGGTATGTCGCGTCTGCGGCGGCGAGCTAAAAACCCGTGCCGACGATCAGGATGAAGATGCAATCAGCAAACGTCACGGTATTTATTACGATGAGACAACAGGGACTATGGCTGCTGTAAATTATTTTAAGCAGGCTGACGGCGTCAAAGTAATATCTGTTGATGGTTCAGTTTCTATTGGCGATGTCACTGATGCCATAATGAAAGAGTTATAAGCATTGTCATGGGGTCAGAACGTATCTGATTCTTTTGATATTTTGACTGTTTAAGGGGTTTCCTGTTTTGGGGAAGCCCTTTTGCCGTTAGTGCCTTACAGCGTATAATTTGTGAAGAAAGACAGGAAAATTAAAGCACTGTTAAATCTGAAGGATTAGATAATAGCCCCAAGGCACTTATGCCCCCTTGTGGGGTGTTAGTGCCTTACAGCGTAGAATTTGTGTTGATTATGGAAGAGAAAACAAAAATGAAAAAGCCAGGAAAAGTATATCTGGTTGGTGCCGGTCCCGGAGACCCAGGTCTTATTACAGTACGTGGTAAAAGATTGATCGAGCGAGCCGAGGTAGTGGTTTACGATTATCTTGCCTCCAAAAAACTCCTTAAACACGCACCCAAAGATGCTGAACTGGTCTATGTTGGGAAAAAAGGTGGTGTAAAACACACCTTTAGCCAGGAAGATATCAATACAATGTTGGTTGACCACGCCCGGGCTGGTAAGACCGTTGTCCGGTTAAAAGGTGGAGACCCCTTTATTTTTGGCCGTGGCGGAGAAGAGGTTGAAGAGCTGCATGCGGCAGGTGCGCCATTTGAAGTCGTTCCAGGCGTTACGTCTGCAACGGCGGCTGCTACCTACGCCGGTATTCCAATTACCCACAGAGACTATACGGCGACTGTTGCTTTTCTTACCGGCCATGAAGATCCGACTAAAGAGACTTCAAATATTGACTGGTCAAAGCTGTCTACCGGTGCAGGCACACTGGTTGTCTATATGGGTATTAAAAATCTACCGATAATCGTTGAAAATCTGATCAAAAACGGACGTGATCCCAAGACCCCTGTTGCTGTGGTTCGCTGGGCATCGACTCCTGAACAGCGTTCGGTTGTCGGAACACTGGAAACCATTGCCGATGTTGTTAAAGATGCAGATATAAAGCCACCGGCACTTATTATTGTAGGTGAAGTGGTCAATTTGCGTAATACAATTGACTGGTATGAGAAAAGGCCTCTGTTCAGTAAAAAAATCGTTGTGACAAGAACGCGGGAACAGGCCAGTGACCTTGTCGCAGGACTTGAAGAGTTTGGTGCCAACTGCCTGGAGTATTCGACAATTAATATCCAGCCGGCTGATTCTTATGAGGTGCTCGACGAGGAGATTGAACGGCTTAATGAATACCATTGGATTTTATTCACATCGCTTAACGGTGTAAAATACTTTTTTGAAAGGCTTTACTCAAAAGGTATGGATGCCAGGGATCTCAAAGGACCTGATATTGCTGCTGTTGGTAAAAGCACTGCTGATTTATTACTGCGCTACGGTGTGAATGCGGATCTTATTCCTTCAACTTTCACCGGAGAAGGTTTAGCGGAAAGCCTGCTCGATCAAGGTGTGGAGGGACGAAATATTCTTATCCCTCGTGGTTTGCATGGTCGTGAAATTTTACCTGAAACCCTGCGGGGGGCTGGCGCACAGGTAACAGTTGCGCCCGTCTATGAGAACTGCCCTGTTGAAGGCGATAAAGAAAATCTGCGTGCGGAGTTTGATGACGGTAAGGTGAGCATGATCACCTTTACAAGTTCTTCGACGGTTCGTAATTTTCTGGGGATGATTGATGCGGAAAATCAGGAGGAACTTCAGGAGTTGCTCTCGGGTGTGAAAATCGCAGCGATAGGCCCGATTACTGCAAAAACAGTGACTGATAATGGTTTGCATGTCGATGTGCAGCCGGAAGAATTTACCATTCCCGCAATGATTCAATCTATTGTGGATTATTATAGTGGTGACAGCGAATAATATCTTTTGTTTGCGAGGTGAAGGGCTGGACAGAGATGGTCTGGTTGGCGCTGTAGATCAAAGAAGAGAGAACGTCAGCGACCCCCCTGATTCATTATATTGTCGGGCATGTGGTGGAGTGGTAACCGATGGGGGGCAGCAAATATCCGTCAATGGTTCCCATACGCATACTTTTTTTAATCCGGCGGGGATTGTTTATGAACTGGGCTGTTTTCGCAATGCTCCCGGTTGTGTTGTCGCCGGAGAAGCAACTCTGGAATTCACCTGGTTTGCAAACCATAGCTGGCGATTTGGCCTCTGTCTTTTGTGTGATACTCATTTGGGTTGGCTGTATGAGATAGCAGAACAGACGTTTTACGGGTTAATTCTTATCAGATTGCGCCGTTGATTTTTTCTGTAATTCCAGCATGACGGCAAGGCTCAACTGATCGATTTTGTATGGTTTTTTGATATAGTTGCCTGCTCCGAGTTTCTGGGCTTCGCGGACACGATCCGTCTCGGAGAAACCACTGGCAATGATGGCTTTCTGTTCTGGACGGATCGCGGTAATTTGTTTATACGTTTCCAGGCCGTCCATTCCCCCATCCATTATCATATCAAGAATAACGAGATCTACACTTTTTTCAGTCAGGTATTGTGCGGCCTCTTCGCCACTTGCAACTGAGTGAACCTTGTATTGTAATCTTTCGAGAATGGCACAGGCAATTTGTCGTTGGAAATCGATGTCATCAACTACGAGAATAGTTTCACCATTGCCCAGTAATTGTTTAGGGGGCAACTTCCCGAGTGGATCGGTTGCCATTTCTGATGAGGCAGGAAGGTAGATATCAATGGTAGTACCCTCGCCCGCATTACTTACGACATCAATCCCGCCATCATGATCCTCAACTGTTCCCCATACAATGGTAAGGCCAAGCCCCGTTCCGCTCCTGCCCATAACTTTCCTGGTGTAGAACGGTTCAAAGATGCGCTGCAGATCTTCATTTGAAATCCCTTCACCTTCGTCGACAACACTGAAAATGATATATTCTCCTTTTTTGATGGGTTGGAAGCAAGTAACTTTGTGTTGAATAAACTTTCGTTTTGTTTCAATTAGTATTCGTCCACCCTCCGGCTGAGCTTCAATACCGTTTGAAATGAGGTTCATTATTATTTTGGTCAGTGCAATGGGTGAGCCCATCACTGCGGGGAGTGGTTCTTCGAGCTGCAGAACCATTTCAATTTCTGCAGAGTGCTGGACAACGAGTTTTTCATACTCCGGGGATCCGCAATACTCTCTGATTAGTGTATTGAAGTTGAGTGGTTGCTTGGTAACCACACCACGCCTGGCAAGTGTGAGCAGATCTTGAACAATTTCACCGGCTTTTATGCCGGACTTCCGTATAGTTTCGATGGAACTGCGTATGGGGTTGTCCATTTCCATATCCATCAACAGTAAATCCGGGTAGCTGACGATGCCGGAGAGAACGTTGTTGAGATCATGGGCGACACCACCAGCAAGGAGCCCGAGAGACTCCATTTTTTTTGAGTGTGCCAGTTTTTGCTGGAGTTCTTCACGTTCTTTTTCTGCCTGTGCCCTTTCTCGTATTTCGTTTCTCAAGGATTCGTTCAGTTCTGTTAATTCATTTGTTCGTTCAGCTACGCGCTTTGAGAGCAGATGTTTTTCCTTGATGATTTTGTCGTAAAGAAAGATGATGAGATTCATCATAAGAAGCAAACAAAAAGTAAAAGTAAGTGTGATATATGTTTGCGGAATCCATGTGGCTTCAATTTGGCCGATTTTCTTGCCATCAAAAGTAATGGGATTGGAAAGTACGTTTTTTGAAATGAGATGCAGGCGTAGCAGTATTTTTTCGAAGGGAGTTGGAAAGTTGGTAACAGCCTGTTGAAAAATTTCTCCACTCTGATTAGTTACTTCGAGTTTTTCGTAGTGATCCGCAGTTGCTGCGAGTTTTATGTAAGCCACAGCTCCAGAGGCGTTATAATTCCAGAGGTCGTCCGCAATGACTAGGGAATGTTCGCTTAGTCGTGACTGAGCCTGCAATGACGTATATTTTGAAAAACCGAAGGCAAAAATGCAATAGAGTAGAGAGAGGGTTATTGTGGCCAGAAAGGGCACCGTATTGTGACTTTTAAACCACTTCATTATGGTGTTTATATATGGCAGTTACGCGCATTAATACCCTGGAGTTTTTTATAGTACTTTCGTGAAGGCGCTTTACCCTCTGTGGAGCATTATCGATTTTACTACGTACTCATCATATTACCGGCTTCGGATAAGGTCAAGAAGATCTTCAGAACTCATCTTTGCGCTGATATCGGTTCCTTCAAGAAGGCTTCCAGCAAGGTCACGTTTTTCCTGGTGCAGATTGACTATCTTTTCTTCGATAGTGTTTTTGCAGACAAGACGATATATAGTGACCGGCCGGGTTTGGCCAATTCTATGGGCACGATCCGAGGCTTGGTCTTCAATGGCAGGATTCCACCATGGATCCATATGGATGACATAGTCTGCTGCAGTGAGGTTAAGGCCGAGCCCACCGGCTTTCAGGCTGATAAGAAAGAGATCACCTTGTCCTGCCTGAAAGGCATCAACTCGTATTTTTCGTTGTTTTGCGCTGGTGCTGCCGTCTAAGTATTGATAACTGACACCAATATTGTCGAGGTGGTTGCGAATGATACTGAGATGGCCGATAAACTGGCTGAATACAAGCGCCTTATGGCGGCTCGCCAGTAGTTCATCAACCACCGAGGCAAAAACCCTTAGTTTCGAGCTTTCGATGGAGCTATTTTTATCGATCAGGCGTGGATTGCAACAGGCCTGGCGGAGTTTCATAATTTCTGTAAGAATCTGCAGATGTCGTCCTTTCTTTTCCCTCGCGCCTTCTAGAATACTGATGGCGTTCTGACGAAGTGCCTCATAAAAATGTGTTTCTTCAGGACTTAATTTTACATCCAGTGTCACTTCCGTGCGGGATGGGAGCTCTTCAAGTACCTGAGATTTTATTCTTCTTAGAATAAATGGTCGGATCAGTTTTTTAAGTTTTACCTTTGCATCACGATCCTGATATCGTTCTATGGGAATCGCAAACCGCTCATTAAATGAATTCAGGGTTCCGAGCAGACCAGGGTTGATAAACTCGAAGAGGTTCCACAGTTCTCCCAGGTGGTTTTCAATCGGGGTTCCGGTGGTGATCAACTTGAACTGGGCCTTCAAGGACATTGCTGCTTGGGATCTTTTGGTGGCACTGTTTTTTATGGCCTGGGCTTCATCAAGAATAATTGTCTGCCATTTTACCGAAGAAAGAAGTTCGCTTTCCTGCTGCAAGAGGGTGTAGGTAGTGATCATGAGATCAAATTTACCGAGTTCCTCTATGCTTTTCTTTCGGTCTTTGCCGGAAAAGAGTTTCACATTAATGGTCGGTGTAAAACGATGTACTTCGGATTGCCAGTTGGTGGATACCGATGTGGGGGCGACCACCAGCGAAGGTCCGCTTGTTGCAGAATTGAGGATGACGGCCAGGGATTGCAGGGTTTTTCCCAGCCCCATATCGTCGGCAAGGCAGCCGCCGACACCCCAGTGGGCAAGCCGGGCAAGCCACTCAAATCCTTCACGTTGATAGACCCTGAGCTCAGCCTGGAGTGTTGATGGTACAGATGGTTTAAAGTCCTGGGCATCCCTGATTTTCAGGAGTTGCTCTTTCCAGCCTGTATCTGCATGTGTTTGTGCGAGATTGGTTAGTTCTTCAAGTTGTAGTGCAGCGAGAGGGTGGACGAGGATTTCATTTTCGCTGACCTCCTCTGATGTTTCAGAGAACAGGTTCATATCTTCCAGGCGCTTTCTGAATTCCTGGGTGAGGGCGACAAACTGTCCATCACCGATTTCAATAAAACGTCCGGATGCACTTTTCATCTTACTCAACAATTCTTTGAGTTCGATTACTTTTCCCTGGTCAAGTGTGAGCTGTCCACTCATGGCGAACCAGTTCTGGCGGTTGGTGCGTATCTTTAAATTGAGGTTATCAATAGAGGCTGTTTGCGTAATGGAAAGCTTTTCTCCTTCGGGCCATTCAATAACAACTTTGTCTCTTATCTCCTGCAGTTCCATGAGTGCCTGGAGGCAGTCGTCCGGGTCGTAGAGGTGCCATTCCCTGTCATTCTCCTGTTCCATGTCGATCGCTAGGTCGAGAATGGGGCACAACTCCTCAATATCCCGTGCTTTTTCTTCCTCAAGGGAAAGATTTCTTTTGGTCTGCAGTCGTTTGCCATTGACCTCTGCCATGATGTTTTCAACACCCTGGCCGGGCTTTAAATAGTGACCACCTTCAATAAACGGTTTTACAAACATTTCCAGGCGAAATCCTGTGCCATAAGGAATGAGGTGCATGTAGATAGTTGAATCTGCATCGACAAAGGCGATATTATTGGACTTTCTGTGGGAGATATCTGCAGCAATAGCAGAGTGAACCGTCATAAAGGAAGAGATGTTGCCAATGGCGGTGAGTACCTGTTCGCTTGCCCCTTTTGGTACGACAATGCCGTCTTTGCCAGTAATTTGTGCAATGCGTCTGTGGTTATCGTTAATGGAGATAATTTTTACTCTGGTTGGTGTTTCCCGGTGGAAGTTAATATTGTCTGAAGATATTGGTTGAGCAAAACGGATATGCAGATTGTCTCCACGTTCTTCTACAAGGAGTTCGGGTTCTCCGGCGACAAATTCAACAGGGGTGGCTGCCGACTCTGTCAGGTACAAATGTGGATGGCCAATCATTGCAGGCAGGGCTTTATCCATATTGAACTCATAGCTGATGCCATGGGTTTCAGGATTATGCAGTTTTTTGATTGCTGAACATATCCTGCGATCCTGGGATGTGAGGTAGTTTAATTTGTTGGTCTGAAAGAGTCGGGATAAAGATATTGGTCTACCTTTGCTCCAGCCATCGTCCGGCGTTCGTTTCTGTTCTTTTGGAGAAATAGCGAGCTGCTTTTTTTCAAAGGCGATCATCCAGACAAGTCGTGTGCTTTGCTGTGTGTCTTCAGTGTCCTGGCTTGTTGCGTAGATCAGTGCCTGAAGGCTTCGTTTCCATGGTTCTTCGGGCTTGAGGATGCAAAGCAGGGGGATGATCCCCGTTTCTTCTCTCAGTTTTTCTGTTTTTGCAAGGTAGGAGCCGTCATTATGGTGGATTGTGGCAAGTATTTCTCCGAGGAGCAAGGAGAAAAAACGGTAACTTTTTTCTTCGCCTTTTTCATAAAAAGAGACGATTTCTTCCTCAATTTCCGGATCAATTGAGCTGTTGAGCCAGTATTGACAAATACCGGCAAAGAGGACTGTTAAAACATTTTGCCTTGAAACATCTGGCAGGCGGATATCTTCCCCCTGTAGCCCCTGGTTGATGTGTGAGTTGACAACGGTTGCCAGGTAATAATAGGCTTCGTTTTCCCGGGCGCCCTGGAAACAGGAGAGGGCAATGCTCACCTTGTTGGCAATGGCCGGATAGTCTTTTTTGTCTGAGACGTTGAGAAGAGCAAGAATATAGAAAAGCCCGGATGGCCCGAAAAAAGCAACATTATCGTCGTTGGAAAATTTTTGCAAAAACGTCAGGTCGTTATCGAAAGAGGCGAGGGCTGCTTCGCTTTCACCTTTAAGAAACTGGACAAGACCAAGTGCACCGGTGCCGTTAAAAGAATCCTGATGACCAAGAACAAGTTCTTCTGCGTCCGCTATGTTGCCCTGGAACAGCAACTCGTGAAAAAGAAGACGTCTAAAGGGAAGTTGTTCGTCTGTATTCAGGTGCGAGAATTCATCGTCGCAGGCCAGGTATTCCAATAGCTCAGGGTAGACGATAAGCATCTCCTGCCCATACTGCAGGACATTTGATAGGAGATAAAACTGAAAAGATGTAGGTAGAGTCCGGAACCATTCAGGGTCAAATGGCCTGGTCATTATTCGTACTGTTGGTGGAGGTTCGGCGTTAAGATCGCTGCACTGATTTTCTATAAATTCTGATGCGTCATCGATAAGTTCGAATCTCTGGGTGTATACGCCAATGCGCATTTCCCGCATACCGCGCCAGCATCTGGTTGTCCATTTTCCATAATAATACGATACAGGGGCCTCTTCCTGGATGACAGCGGCATAGGTCTCAAATGTTCCTTCCTTGACAGCAATTTTGCTGAGAATTTCAACTATGTTTTCATGGCACTGACGATTCTCAGTAAGCAGACCAAGTTGTTCGAATTTAGAAAAATAGTGATTCAAATTCGCGGCAGTTGGCTTGTTTCCTCTGGGATTTTTCAGATCCAGCTTACGCAGGCAGTTTACAATAAGAGTTGAATGGGCGGGTTCATACACAATTGATAAAAATTGAATAAGGGCCTGTTCAAATGGCGAAAGTTTGTTGTACTGGTCAAGGAGGGTGTTCTGAGTATGCATTAAATTTCTTGTCTGACGCTTAACGGATGATCCTCTTGTAAAAAAATAGGAGGGGTGGAAAGTGAACCAGTCATTATATCATTGTCTGGCCTGCAAGAGAACTAAAAACTGTGATTGTAGTGCTCATAAATGATTTATATTAGCACCAGGGCTGTCACGAAAGCGATTCGATTATGACAATTGTCGAGAATGTTTTGCTCAAATCGTTTACAGTATGGGTGTACTACGCAGGTAAAATAGTAGTTGTGAGCATTACAATCAAAGGAGAGTACGGTGATGGGAGTGTATGGTTATATATTTCTTGCTCCGGAAAAAGAGCATCTAGTTTCGCTGGAAAAGCAGAAGAACGTTCTTTTAGAATACGTTTTGTCCATCGGGTTGAAAATTGATGATTTTTTTATTGAGACAGAATCTTCACTCAAACGGGCCCTTCGGGAAAGAAATGAAGGCGGAAAGATGTATCAGAAATGTCGTCCCGGGGATTCCATTGTCGTTATGAAGGTGGAATGGGTGCTTGGATCTGCCGGGGAGGCCTCCACGTTATTGAGGATATTTCGGAAGAATGGAGTGGCCTTGTACTGTGTTGATCTTGAGGGCAATATAAGTCTCGATGAGAAGCGAAAACTCATTGTATATAATGGGTGTGCTGAGCTGGTACAGAAACTTCTGGCCGGGCTTGCTGTCTGCGAAACCAGTAAGCATGGAGCGGCTATCAGAGCGGCCAAAAAGACACGAAAAAAGGAAGGAAAATATCTAGGTGGGCCGGTACCGTTTGGTTGGGAGGTCAATACAAATGGGTTTCTTGTCGAAAACAGAGAACAGCAAAAAATAATTTCAGTAATCGAAGTTATGCGGAAAGATCGCTGGTCCTTTCGTGATATTTCCAGGAAGTTAAAAGAAGAGTTTGATATCCTCATTTCCCATGAGGGTGTACGCAGGTTATTGAATAATAAAAAGAAAAGAGCAAGTGACAGCGGGAAATGAAAAATGCGGAAAAGGGCGTTACCCCTTATCCGCAGATCGATTCATTTCATCTTGTAGCTGTTTTTGGCCTATAGACTTGGATGCTGAGAGATCTCCGCATGCATTTCAGCATTTCTCAGCCATGCTGAGAGGACTTGTTGACGCTTAAATGAAAGCAGGTTGTTTTTGTAGCGATCAAGCTCCGTGGAGTCTTCTGGTGGAGCAGGGTTTTTTCTGGAAAGAAGAGTGTAGACATAAAAATCATCCCCAAACAGTCCAGGCTTTTTAGGCAGCGGTGAGGACGGTGATAGCTGGAATGCCTCCTTGACTAATGAAGCAGGGAAACTGCTTTTCGGTGCAGATTCTTTTTGTCCGAGCAAGCCAGATGCCTGTAAGGCCACACTTTTTTCTTGTGCTACAGCCTCAAGATCTTTGCCACCCGCAACAGCTTCAAGGATTTCTTTGGCCGAGGACTCAGCGAGTTTTTTTGATTCAGACTTTTTAAAATCATCAGTCAGTGTTGATTTAATAGTGTCAAAGGGTGGAATGACAGGTTTTTTCAGATCTTCAGCAAGGAATATCGCATAGCCGGATTGTCCTTTGATGAGAGAGCTGAGTTCTCCTTTATTCAAACTGAAGGCTTTATCAAGAAAGAGTGGATCCTGTCTAAGTATTTCAGGGGCGTCCGAGCGGGCAACAAAACCGGTTTCAAGAATTTGCGCATCTTTGTTTTTCTCAGCGTAGCTGGCAAAACTGCCTGCGCTGATAATACCTTCATAGGCGTTGTTGGCGACCTGAAAGGTAAGGTTTTCAGCTTGTTTCCGTTGCAGGATCTGTGTGATTCTTTCTTTAACTTTTGATAGAGAAGCTGTTTCAGCAGGTTTGATCTCCTCAAGGAGAATAATATGGTAACCAAACCGGGTTTTTACTACATCGCTGATTTCACCGGGTTGAAGGGCGGAAACGGCAGCATCAAATGGAGGTACCATCGAACCTGTCGGGAAAAAACCAAGATCGCCACCACTGTCTTTTGACGGGCCTTCAGA
>Ga0256845_1003289_pt1 | contig 11072 bp, 10 predicted proteins | sample RiftiametaG_FD_189101 | JGI IMG/M metagenome (GOLD analysis project Ga0256845, IMG submission 189101) | Tube worm associated microbial communities from hydrothermal vent at the East Pacific Rise, Pacific Ocean - Riftia | ecosystem: Host-associated > Annelida > Integument > Unclassified ... | reverse complement strand
GTTGTCATGGATCTTCAGCTCAGGGTGCGGTTGGCTACCCTAACTTGGCAGATAATGATTGGCTTTATGGTGGTGAACCAGCAACTATTCAACAGTCGATTGCTGGCGGTAGAAATGGTGTGATGCCTCCTTGGGGAGCTGCTCTTGGTGAAGATGGTGTTAAACAAGTGGCAGCCTATGTACGTGATTTTAGTGAGAAAGGGCAAGATACTGTACTTGTTGCAGAAGGTCAAAAGAAATTTGCAATGTTTTGTGTGGCTTGTCATGGAGCAGATGCCAAGGGTGTGCAGGTTCTGGGAGGTCCAAACTTAACAGACAATACATGGTTGCATTATGATTATGAAAATTTAGAGAAGGTAAATTCAATTATAGCCGAAGGTATCTCAGGTAAAATGCCAAAACATTCAGAATTGTTGGATGATAATAGTATAAAAGTACTGGCAGCTTATGTTTACTCTTTAAGTAATGAGTAGCAATTCTAACAAGGAAATAGATTTTAATAAACGACAGCTCAAACGTATATTTTATCGGCGTTTAGCTGTTGTTATTTGGGTCTCATTTTTTGTTGCGGGACTTGAAACCATGGCATTTTTTGTTATGTTCGATCCTGAATTATTGGGTCAATTATCACTATGGAGTGTTATGTTAGGAGCGACTGAGGGTTATACTATCGGTTTCTTGTTCTTTTGGGTATTTAATCTTACTACTGCTGTAATGGTAGGGTTGGTTATGGTTTTACCTAGAACTAAACTGGCGAAAAGAATAGGCCCAAAACCCGATTAATTTATAATGACTAAGTAACAAATTATGAATCAAGACAAACAACCGCTTGAAATTCAGTTATACGAATCAAGAAAGAAAATTCATCCAAGAGAAATCAGAGGTTTTTTTACAAGATTAAGAAAGCTATCTCTGTTTGCGTTATTAGGTGGTTTCTATTTGATGCCTTGGATTAATTATGCAGGTCATCAAGCCCTTTTATTTGACCTGCCAGCACGAAAATTCTATATTTTCGGCATCACTTTTTGGCCACAAGATTTCATATTTTTATCATGGGCGATGATAATTGCCGCTTTTACTTTGTTTTTTGTCACAGCACTTGCTGGACGTGTCTGGTGTGGTTTTGCTTGTCCACAAACCGTTTGGACTGAGTTGTTTGTACAAATTGAACAATGGACTGAAGGAACCAGAAATCAAAGAATCAAGTTAGATAAGTCACCGTGGAATGTCAATAAATTTAAACGACGTGGTTTGAAAATATTTCTGTGGTTGATTTTAGCCTTATGGACAGGCTTCACTTTTGTAGGTTTTTTTACTCCAATTCGAGAGTTGTCGCACTTGGTGATAACATGGACATTAGGGCCTTGGGAAACTTTTTGGATATTTTTTTATGGACTCGCAACCTATGGTAATGCGGGATTTTTACGAGAGCAGGTGTGTTTGCATATGTGCCCTTATGCACGTTTTCAGAGTGCAATGTTTGATCGCGATACCTTAATCGTATCCTATGATATTGAACGTGGCGAACCACGTGCAGCAGGCAAAAAACGTCGAGCTGAAATTGATAATGTTGGTGATTGTATAGAGTGTCAAGCTTGTGTACAGGTATGTCCAACTGGTATTGATATTCGTGATGGGTTGCAATATGAATGTATTGCTTGTGCGGCATGTATTGATGCATGTGATGAAGTGATGATTAAAGTGGGTAAAGATCCTGGTTTAATTAAGTACACTACCGAAAATGAAATGCAAGGAAAGAAAACCAACATCATGCGACCAAGGATAATGCTTTACATTACGGCTTTAAGTATTATGATAGGTTTGTTTGCATTTACTTTATTGTCAAGAAAAAGTTTAGCTGTTGATGTTTTACGAGATAGGAACAGTTTTTATCGCATGGTTGATGCTAAAACAATCGAAAATGTTTATAAGCTTAAAATAATAAATAAAGGAAAATCGGCTCAAACATACGAGATAACGGCAACAGGTTTTGGTAGTAACTCTGATGTGGTTTTAACAGTAGTCATAGATGATAAATTTAACAACAGAGAACTGGCAGCGGGTGAAATGCTTAATTTGCCAATTAAAATTAGAGCTAGCAAAACAGATGTAAAAAGACGCATCCAGAACATTGAATTACAAATTAAAGTTGTATCTGAAGATGGTTCTACTGAAGGTGAAATGGTAACTGAAGAGAGTAAATATTTTGGACCAAAAAAATAACAAATTGAGAAAGATTGAAGATGATAAACCTTGGTATAAATATCCCATGGTATGGTTTGTTATTGCTTTGCCAACGATTGCTGTTATTGCATCATTAACTACTTTGGTTATTGCTGCTAAAAATGCCCCACAAGTTATTGAACACAATATTTCATATAAAACCAAAATTGATCAAAACAAAGATTAAGTATGTCTGCTTATAAATGTTTTCATTGTCACGAAGACATTCCCAAAGGGGTTAATATTCTAGCGAAAATTGATGGCAATACACAAGTCATGTGTTGTCATGGCTGCAAAGCAGTGGCAGAATTTATTAATGAACAAGGTTACTGCGAATTTTATAATTACCGTGGTGAATCCCAACCAACCACAAAAGCACAAGTGGCAGAAAAAAAGTGGCAATCATTTGATGATGAAATTAATTTCGCATTATCCACACAATTATTATCGAAAAATATCTATACAGTTACAATCCACTTAGAAGGAATTTACTGTAGTGCTTGTGGGTGGCTAATAGATAAACATTTGCGCAGTTTAAATGGCATCAATGATGTTAAACTCAATACCATTACAAAACTATTAAAAGTAGAGTTTGATCTCAATGACATAAAGCTAAGTCAAATATTAACAACCATAAATTATTTGGGTTATCAACCAGGACTCGGTCAAAATGAAAACGCCCAACAAATGGAAATCCGAGAACGGAAAAATGCTTTAAAGCGATTGGTTGTTGCAGGATTTGGTATGATGTTTATTATGACATTATCCGTGCCATTATACAGTGCAGAATACCAAGGTATGGATGCTGTTATAAAACGATTTTTTTTATTGCTAAGTTTATTAGTGGCGACAGGTATTTATTTTTATTCCGGTAAAACATTTTTGCAAAATGCTTACAGAGATCTTACCAATAAACATCTAGGTATGGATGTACCCGTAGCCTTATCAATATCATTGGCTTATTTTGCCAGCACATGGAACGTGTTATCAAAAAATGGTCAGATCACCTATTTTGATTCTATGGTAATGTTTATATTTTTCTTATTAGCAGGACGCTTTATTGAAATGACTGTACGTCATCAAGGCATGACCGCTAAAGATGCCATTGCTCATATGGTACCAAGTAGTGTAACAATTGTTGAGAACATGTCTGATAAACTAATTCCATATGATTTAATTAAAAAGGGAGACATTTTAAAAGTATCAACTGGTGATATTGTTGCAATTGACGGTGTCATTGTTTCAGGGAATATGAAAGTTGATGAATCAATGATAACAGGGGAATCTAAGCCTTTATCTAAAAGTATTGGTGATACTGTTATGGCAGGCAGTGCAGTATATTCGGGATTAGTAGAGATTAAATCAACAGCCATAGGTGATGAAACGCTATTAGCAAGTTTAAGTCAATTATTAGAGAATGCCCAATTGCACAAGCCTAAAGCTTTAATTTTAGTAGACAAAATTGCCAGTTGGTTCATTGCTGTTGTTTTGTTATTGGCCCTATCTACTGCAATATATTATACAATCTACCAACCAGATAAAACCATGTTAACTGTTTTAGCAGTATTGGTTGCCACTTGTCCTTGTGCGCTATCATTGGCAACTCCAGCAGCACTAACAGCAGCAAGTGTCCAATTGATGAAAAGTGGCGTTTTGGTAAATAATCTTGATGCAATTACTCGTATTAATAAAATAAAGAATTGGTTTTTTGATAAAACTGGTACTTTGACGGAACCTTTCATGACACTTGTGAAGACACATATATTTGGTGAGTTATCTGAACAGCATGCAAGAAAAATAATAGCAGCCTTGGAACATAATAGTTCGCATCCAATTGCCTCTGCATTTAATGATTTTTATGATGAAGGTATTGAGATTTTAAATTTCATTGAAAAGCCCAGTTTAGGTGTTGAAGCCAAGATAGGTTTGGATGTTTACAAAGCGGGCACCAAACAATGGTGTGATGAAACGTCTGATATTTATGTTGATTGCAAAAACACCATCATCTATCTGAGTAAGAATAATTTATTAATAGCTGCTTTTGAATTAGAAAACCAACTAAGGAAAGGCAGTAAAACCCTTGTTGATGATTTACTTAAACAGAACTACAAAGTCACCATAATCAGTGGAGATAAAAATACGGCGGTAGCAACAATAGCTGAATCTTTATCAATCACAGATTATTATAGCAAGCAAACTCCCGAACAAAAAATTAACTTGATTCATGTACAGCAAGACCAATCAAAACCTACCTTAATGATAGGCGATGGTGTTAATGATGCACCTGTATTGGCGCAATCTGATGTCTCTATTAGCTTTAATCAAGGGACTCTATTGGCGCGTGCAGCCTCAGATTTAATTATTATGGGCAACTCATTTTCTAGCATCCATACAATCTTAAAAATCAGTCAGAAAACCAATGCAATAATTAAACAAAACATCATTTGGGCATTAGGCTATAACCTCAGTGTTATACCACTGGCAGTTATGGGCATTCTCACCCCGTGGATGGCTGCCATTGGTATGTCGGTGAGTTCATTATTTGTGATACTAAATGCCAAACGTATTTTAATCAATTCTTGATCGTCTAAAAATAAGTCTTGACTTCATATTGTCAAGTGTATTATTATATTAATACACAAATACTAATTAATAAAATTTGTGACAAATTCATCCATAATTAACCTGTTTTCATTAAACCCAAGTTCTGGAGTGCCTATTTTTAGGCAGTTAATAGACCAAATAAAACAAGCCATACGCATGAATTTACTCAATGCAGAAGAACAATTGCCATCAGTACGTGTATTGGCCAGTGCACTACAAATCAACCCGATGACAATATCCAAGGCATTTTCACAACTAGAAATAGAAGGTGTATTAATACGCAAACGGGGTGTAGGCATGTTGGTCGCTGCCAAACAACAAGGCAACACAATATCTACATCCTTGGAAACACCACTCATTCAATTCATCAAAAATGCGCGTGATGAAAATCTAAAAGACGATGAAATAATGACCCTAATACAACAATACCTCTCAATTCGACATAAGGAAAAATAACCATGAACAAATCTGTTATCTCAATAAAAACCATGTGCAAATCTTATAAAGACAAAAAAGTGCTCCAGTCACTCAACTGGGACATTGCAAAAGGAGACATTGTTGCTTTGCTGGGTAAAAATGGCGCTGGCAAAAGCACTTTGTTAGAGTCAATAATGAACCTACGTGAGTTTGAAAGTGGTGAACTCAAGATTTGGGGCAAACAATGGAAAGATTTAGAACAATCACAAAGAGAAAAAATTGGCTTTGTGGCCCAAGACATAGCAGGGTTTGAATGGATGCGTGTCAAAGAGTTTCTTAACTATTTAGGCAGTTTTTTTCCAACATGGGATAAAAATTACAGCGACGAATTACGCTCACGTTGGGGCATAGATGCCATGCAAAAAGTGGGGGATTTATCGGGCGGCCAAACGCAAATTTTGCATGTGATTCAAGCCATTTCAATCAAACCAGAGCTGTTAATACTGGATGAACCCGTCGCGCATTTAGATCCCAATATGCGCAGAAAATTCATATCAGAGTTAATCGAGTTGTCTTGTGAAAACGAAACCACCATGGTGTTTTCCAGCCACATCATCTCGGATTTAGAAAGAGTAGCCAACAGAGTGGCATTGCTTCAAAATGGAAAAATAAGCATGGATTATGAAATAGAAAACCTCAAAGCCAGCATTGCCCATTTAAAAATAACAGCCGATAAACCTCTTAAACAAAGCGAATACTTTTCTGAATTAAAAAGTTGGAACGCCTATGCACATGGAGCCACAGCCAAATTGGTCAAGCCAATGCAGCAATCCGTGGATGAATTTATTAAACAATCGGGTTATACAATTGAGGCAACACCCATCTCATTAGAAGATTGGTATTTGGAGGTCAGCAATGAATCCAGTTAAACAATCCATGTGGTTTATGCTCATGTACTCGAAATTATTTTTATTCGTATTGCTGATTTTTATTGCCTTTACATTTTTAGTTGTTTTAAATTCACGAATGCCACAATTTCAATCTGTATTGATGATATTGCAGGCTTCAGTATTTCTAGGTGTTTTTCTTGGTGGTTCATTGGCGAAGTTGAAGAAAAACTATTTATGGAAAAACAATCAATATTATAAAAGCTCAATACTTAACGCCTATTTTATCATTGCAGTTATAACAGGTCTGGTTTTGATGCCTTTGTTGTATTCGATTTATAACAATAGTTTTCTTATGTTGCTGATGCCAATTTGTATCAGTATATTTGCATCACAAGCAGTTCTGGGAAAAAACATATTGCACAAAATATTAATTCCTGCAACTCCGATATTCCTTTTACAGTTAATACGTTTACAAGTTGATATCAATATTGTTTATATAATGATAATTGTAACAACCATTGTATTGGTCTATTCAATGTACAAGAATCTCTTTTATACATACGGATCAAACGTACACAATGAAACAAAAAACTCAACTAATACTATTGCCTTTATGACAACTGGTATGAGTGCATCACGTATAATATCAATTAATTATTCGTTGGGGGTACTGGTGTCAAAATGGATTATGCGCAGCAAAAGGACAGTGGACTGGAGCCTATTAATGCCACACACCAGATTAACTATTATTACATTTTATTATACGATATCTATGCTTGTCTTGTTGCTGTTTGTTGGTATAAAAATGAGAGCATTAATCGGTGTTTTTTCATTAATGATTTTGCCAAACCTGTTTATTGGAATAATCATGGAATCACGTCACTTGCTGCGACAACTAAAATTCTTTTCTCACGTTTTCACAGGTAACAATCACCGACAATTAAAAAGTAAAATCTTATTTGCTTTAGATAAAAACATGTTGGTCAATGCGCTGGTCTATATCGCCATTATTATGCTTATGATCCAAGTGCTTTCAATTAGCATACCCATAACTCCACTGTTAATCTCCATGGTGGTTATTATTGGTGTCACCATAAGCATCTATCCACTTTTATTGTGTTTAAACTGGTTGAATATCTCCATGTTGTTGATAGCCATAATATCCATTTATGGATTTTCACTCTACAAGATCATCCTCTGGATTAATAAAAACACCCAATTGGCAACAACAATACCCTATGTCATCGCGTTTGCAGCCTCATGCCTCCTTTTGCGAGTAATAACTCAATATATCTTTTGGAACCGCCCAATTGAAAAATTGTTGAAGAATAAATAACGATAGAGAATAAAACTATTAGTGGAATAGAAAAATGAATGTTCGGGAATTTACCAGTGGTGAATTAAAACTGTAGGGCTGCAATTGGGGTGATTTACCACAAGAAAACGAGATATAATTGCTTTTGTTAAGCAAGAAATAAAAGTTTCGAAAGGGTATTTACACAGCGATCCTTTATTTGGCTTGCTTATAGACTCTAACGAGGTATTTTGTCATGGGAGAATTTGGAAAAAAATCTATCATGTATTGAACATATTGAGTGGATTTTTGTTTTTGGTTGTTATCAACGTAGTGATTGACTAATGAAACAATCGCATCAATGAGTCCTACGGGCTTTACGTTTTTTCGAATCATGCGGTTAATGATATAAACGGCATCGTTTATAAAGTTGTACCCAGCAAATATTGCCGAGAGTTTTAGGAGCAATGTATCACTTAAACCAATTCTTCCTTGTGTCGTGCTTAGGTAAACAGAATAATGATCGTGAATTATATTGCCAGTGACATCTCGTTCTAATATTAAATTAAAATACTCTTCAGTGGCTAGATGGTAGAGTTTATCAAAAGGAATAAATTGAGCATATTCAAAACGCAACCGATAAAGATGTTGATTCTGAGGATCAGACTTTATTGACTTTGACAACAGTTTGACAGCTCTTTTATATTTGCCTTTTTCAACTAATATGGCTGCTTTTAGTTCATAACTCATTAATTTATTTAATAAATTCCGTTAATTGCGTTCGGCATAATAACACAGATTTGGTGTTTTATAGCGGCCTTGGCGTTTATTTAATATTTGTTTACTTTTGCTTTTTTCTCTAATTCTGATATAGAAAATACGCTTATAACACGATTTTTGTATGTCTAGCTAACTTAAAACAAGCCATACCATCAATAAGAGGTGGTTCGGTTTTTTTTTATTCTTTTTTCTACAGTATCAGACTTATGCAAACTCTCTTCTCTAATAGTTTAATATACAAAAGAATTAAAATACAGGATAAAAATAAATATTTATGTGAATATTACATTAAACCATTTTGAGCCATCGAAAATACATCGTTTTTACCGACGATGAAATGATCTAAAACTCTCACATCAATTAATTCCAGAGTGTTAACTAATTTTCTGGTGATGTTTATGTCAGATTGACTGGGTTCTAGACATCCAGAAGGATGATTGTGGGCTAGTATAATTGCCGCTGCATTGTTTTTTAAACATGTTTGGGCTACGGTTCGTGGATATATTTGTGCCTGATTAATCGTACCGGTGAATAATTTTTGGAATTTAATTAATTTGTGGTTGTTGTCCAAAAGAATACAAGCAAAGGTCTCGTGAATTAAGTTGGTAAAATTGCTTAATAAGAAATTTCTTGCCAAATCTTGATTGGTAAAACTTATCGACTCTCTTATTTTACAATCATAATGTCTTTTCACTAATTCTAAACTGGCTTTTAATTGGCAAAATTTTGCACTACCTAATCCTTTTATTTTAGTAAAAGATTTTAAATCAGCCTCTAATACTTTGTCTAAACCACCAAATGTGTTTAATAAATCTCTGGCTAAGTCTAAGGCTGTTCTTCCTGCTATGCCTGTTCTTAAAAATATTGCTAGCAATTCTGCATTGCTTAACTGAGAGGCTCCAAGTTGTAACAGCCTTTCTCGTGGCCTATCGGCCTGTGGCCATTGTTGTATTTTCATAAATTTCCTTAAATCACCCATCTTAATTAATTAGCAAATATTATACTATGGCAAAATTCCTAAACTCTTGTAAGAATTTTCCCATAAGTTGTGGTTTATCTGTGAATGAAACGATATAATTATTTTTTACAACTATTAAGATTCTTTATGGAACAAATTGAATTAAAAATTTTGGACAAAGATTTTATTCAAAAATGGGGGTTACCACATTATGCAACTGAAGGTTCTGCGGGTATGGATCTACGTGCATGTGTAATAGAACCTCTAACAATAAGATCAAGACAAACTGAGTTGATTCCTACTGGTATCTCAATTCATATTAAAGACAAGGATTTAGCAGCAATAATTTTACCAAGGTCAGGATTGGGGCACAAGCATGGATTAGTTTTGGGTAATTTGGTTGGATTAATTGATTCTGATTATCAAGGCCAGTTGTACGTGTCTTGTTGGAATCGGTCAGATACGGATTATACCATTGCTGTAGGCGATAGAATTGCTCAATTGCTAATCGTTCCGGTGGTACAAGCACGATTCACAGTGGTTGATGAATTTAACCTCTCGAAAAGGGGCGCTGGTGGCTTTGGTCATTCAGGTAATAATTAATTTTAGGTTAATTAAAAATGATTAGTATAAATAAAAAAATACAAAGTGGTTTTGTTACAAGTAACATGACAGCAGTTGTTATTTGGACAATTGCTTTAATTATATCATTGGTTCTTTCTTTGTTGTTTGCTTTTACAACAATTAATAACCTTAAAGAGCAAGGAATAAAATCTAACTTGGATGAGTATTCAAGTAAAATATTAAAACAGGTTGAGGGTAATTTTATTGCAGTAAATCTGCAAATAAAAAATAGCATAGATAAGCATATCTTACCAGTGGAAAATATTACCCATGAAGAATTAATAAAAAAAATTAAACAGGATTTTCCTGATTCGTTAAGAGTGCTTATTTCGAGTAGTCTTTTAGATGACATAGAACCTGTGATTTTCCCTGGTATTAATTATGCAACATTAGACATGTTGAAGAATACCAAGGAAATTAATAAAGATCCCATTGCTGAAATTCACTTGTTTGGCCAAACTGATCAATATTTAAATTATATCCATATATTAAATAATGAAGAGCAAATTTATCTCATTATTAGTTTGCCAGCCAATGTGATTTTAAAAGGGTTAGAAAACCCAAGTATCCAAGTAGGCAATATTGTTTTAACACAATCAGCTGGAGAATATAGTCTTGTTACTTTGAAATCATGGGGAATGCGTCCTCCTAATGGAGTAGAGCTGGTGACTTCTACAAAGGAAATTCCCAACAGCTTTTTTAAGATAAATTATTCCTATAAAGCACCTTACTTCTTTCTTAGAGGAGCAACGGTGATATCATCAATTATAGGAGTGCTATCATCTGTATTGTTATTTATAGCGGTAATTTTAAATATTCTTAAATATGTGAAGGAAATAAAACTGAAGAAAAAAGACCAACCTATGTATGTTCCAATTGGTAAACCAAATACAATTTTAGCTATTGAAGATTCAAGTAATCAAAATAGTAGTACGATGACAACTGAGCAGAGTGAAAAACAAAAAGTGGATAAAAGTATATTTAGAGCTTATGATATCAGGGGCATAGTTGATGAATCTTTAACTATTGATTCTGTAAGATTAATTGGTCAAGCAATAGGAACTGAGAACATTAAGCGTGGTAAAACCGACATCGTTGTTGCCAGAGATGGACGAATATCTGGACCCAAATTATTAGAATCATTGATAGAAGGTCTGCTAAAAAGTGGGTGTAATGTCATAAATATAGGAGCTGTACCAACGGGAGTGTTGTATTTTGCAACACATCATTTAGGTACAGGGTCTGGTGTTATGTTAACAGGCAGTCACAATCCAGCAAATTA
>Ga0256845_1003288_pt1 | contig 11073 bp, 9 predicted proteins | sample RiftiametaG_FD_189101 | JGI IMG/M metagenome (GOLD analysis project Ga0256845, IMG submission 189101) | Tube worm associated microbial communities from hydrothermal vent at the East Pacific Rise, Pacific Ocean - Riftia | ecosystem: Host-associated > Annelida > Integument > Unclassified ... | reverse complement strand
GTAACTGATTATACGTAATATGTTCTGCGGCTTCACTTGGGTTATTTGGCTCAAATAAAATGGCAGTTTTTTCACCTCGTGTAGATAAATGCCTATCAATACAATTTTCAGTAATATTAAGTTGTGCACCTTCAAACCATTTAACTTCTGGTTTTGAAAAATCCCAGCTCAACACATTATCCCATTTTTTGCGCCACATAAAATGCTCTTCGGCTACTTCTTCCCAAAAATTTTCTGGTTCTCTTACTGATTTTCTGTAAACTTGATAGTATTCCTCTAAATGTTTTATGTGATAGTTACTCATTATTTTTCTTTTGAAGTTTTATAGCATCGCATATAAATTCTGATTTCTGAGAAATGATTGTTTCAATAAAAATCCTAACATTCTATACTAAGTAATTTTTTTAAATTTATACGCCCTCTAAAATAATAAATTAAAGACTATTAAAACTACTTTTTTCTACCAGTAATAGTAAACTATCGACAGATGTACTATTTTTTGAAATATAATCCAATTTTATTTCAAATGATTTTCCTTCGTTAGTTTGAAAGCATCTATTTTTTATACCTAGTAAATTTAGAAACACATATAGAAATGTTCGGCAGTTTACTCCCGACTTACAAGTTTATGGTTAATTATAAAAGCCAATATTCTTTTATTACATTCTTTCCTTATAAGCTTTAATTTCTTTTACCACTTTTGGTGCTAATATAATAGTAGCTACCATTGTTGGAATTGCCATTAGGGCAAAAACACCATCAATTAAATTCAACATCATACTAAAAGGTGTTAACACTGCTAAAACAATACTAATAATATAAACGTAATTGTAATAATGTTTTTTGTCTGCTCCTATTAAAAACGACATACATTTTGTTCCATAATATGAATATGAAAACAACGAAGACACGCTAAATATTAACACACAAATCATTAACAAATAACTTCCCACAGTTGGCATTGCATTATTAAAAGCTGATGCTGTTAAACTTACTCCATTGTTTGATGTGGTTTCCCAAACACCGGTTACTAAAATAGCCAAAGCTGTTAAAGTACAAACCACAAGTGTATCAATTAAAGGGCCTAACATGGCTACTAAACCTTCTCGAACTGGTTCATTTGTTTTTGCTGCACCATGTGCCATTGGCGCTGTACCTATACCTGCTTCATTTGAAAATGCGCCTCGTCTAATTCCTAATAAAATCAAAGCTCCTAAAACGCCTCCAAAAAATGGTTCGCCTTTAAAGTTTTCTGCTGAAAAAGCATCTGTAAAAATCATATAGAAATATTTTGGAACAATTTCATAATTAGAAATCAGAATAATCATTACTAAAACAAAATACAATAATACCATAGTGGGCACCATTTTAGAAGCTGCATTACTAATGCGTTTTAAACCTCCAAAAACAATTACTGAAGTTAATACGACTAAAACTATTGCTATAATTGAATTTGAAAACAACCCAACTTCAATACCATTAGGTCTTAATACAATATCATTTATGGCTTGTGTTAATTGGTTTACATTTACAACTGGTAAAGCACCTATCATTCCAAAAAAACTAAACATAACAGCTAACGGTTTCCAATTTTTTCCTAAGCCTTTCATAATAAAATACATAGGTCCGCCTTGTAATTCACCATTACTATCTTTTCCGCGATACATAATAGATAATGTTGATGTAAAAAACTTAGTACTCATACCAACAATAGCACTAATCCACATCCAAAACATAGCTCCTGGACCACCAATAGAAATGGCTACTGCAACACCTGCAATATTCCCCATGCCAATGGTAGAAGACAATGCTGTTGTAAGTGCCTTAAAATGACTTATTTGCCCTGGGTCGTTTGGGTCGTCATATTTACCACGCAATACCTGAATGGCGTGACCTAAATAACGAAAAGGTAAAAAACGGGATAAAATTAAAAGGTATAATCCGCCTCCAATAAGTAATATTACCAAAGGCAAACCCCAAACAAAATCTGAAAAAGACTTAACTATCTGTTCTAATTGATTCATATAATCACAAAAATTTAATATTATATTTGCGGTATCTAAAGTACTATTTTTTTTGAATTCTATCCGACTTTATTTTATTGATGCTGTTCGTGCCTTTGCCATTTTAATGATGTTACAAGGGCATTTTATATATACCATGCTCGACCCAGTTTTTGAAGATAAAACTAATATGGTTTATAATATATGGAGCTATTTTAGAGGTAATACTGCACCCACTTTTTTCGCGATTTCAGGTTTAATTTTCGTGTATTTACTGTTAAAAGCTAACGATAAAGGCGACGATAACCCAAGAATAAAAAAAGGATTAAAACGTGGGTTAGAACTTATTGTAATTGGGTATTTATTGCGTATTCCTTTTATGTCATGGCTTAGCGGTTATTTTAATACTTATTTTTTAGTGATAGATGTGTTGCAATGCATTGGTATTTCTCTTATTATACTAATTCTATTATATGTTTTAGTACAGAAATATAGATTAGTATTTTCAATAGTTTTATTAATTATTGGTTTAGCAATATTTTTAACAGAACCTTTATACAGAAACTTAACTTTAGAACATACACCTAAGTTTTTTGCTAATTATATATCCAAACAACATGGCTCTGTATTTACTATTTTACCTTGGTTTGGGTTTATGGCAATGGGTGGTTTTATTGCTACGTTATTTTACAAATATGCACATAAACCTAAGTTTAAACTAATAACTATTTTATCATTTATTACATCTGGTTTTATACTTATATTTTGGTCTACAATAATTTTAGTATGGCTATATAAAATAACCAACATTGATTTATTTCACGCCTGTGCCAATTATAACTATTTGTTTCTACGCTTAGGGAATGTGCTAGTCACTTTTGGATTATTTTACGCTTTAGAACATTTTTTAAAACACTCATTAATTTTAAACATTGGCAAAAAAACATTGTCAATTTATGTGATTCACTTTATACTTATTTATGGTAGTTTTATTGGTTTTGGCATACGTCATGTTTATGCCAAAACATTAACGCCTTGCCAAGCTGTTTTTGGTTCTTTACTCTTTATAATTGCAACTTGTATTATTGCATTTCACTATAAAAAAGTAAGCATACCTTTATATAATCTTGTAAAAAAAGGAGCTTACAAGCTTAGATACTACCGAAACCAAACAGATTAAACTGTTACTGGATGAGTTGGTAACAATAGAGATAGCAGCAATTTAGGCTCTAATAAATATATAAAAGTTTCAATGAGTAGTGAAGGTAATCACTCTCATACTATTGGAGGTGGAGATGCCAAAACACAACCTGTAAATAGAGCTTAATCAATTATATACTATAGTTATACATATTAAAATATATAGGATTGCTTTTTTAGGAAAACTTAAACCTTTTTTTAGTTTACAATAATTTATTACTTTAAATACTCCAAAACATTACCTTCTATACGCTGTTGTATATTGGTTACATCACCTTTCACAAAGGTTTCGCCTGTAATGTTTTCGTAAAGTTCTATATAACGTTCACTAACTGTAGTAATATATTCATCACTCATAAAAGGTACTGTTTGTCCTTCTAAACCTTGAAAATTATTGGTTATTAACCATTGGCGTACAAACTCTTTAGAGAGTTGTTTTTGCTCCTCTTCTCTATCTTGGCGATCTTGATAACCTTCTGTATAAAAATAGCGTGATGAATCTGGTGTGTGTATTTCGTCAATTAAAACAATTTGTCCGTTTTTAGTTTTCCCAAATTCGTATTTGGTATCTACTAAAATTAAACCTCGCGACTCCGCTATTTCTGTTCCGCGTTGAAACAGTTTACGTGTATAATCTTCTAAAATTATATAATCTTCTTCTGAAACAACACCACGTTTTAAAATGTCTTCACGAGAAATATCTTCGTCATGATCGCCCATTTCAGCTTTGGTTGCTGGTGTAATTATAGGTTCTGGAAACTTATCGTTTTCTTTCATACCTTCTGGCATTGCAACACCACAAAGTATGCGTTTTCCTAATTTATATTCGCGTGCTGCATGACCAGACATATAACCGCGAATTACCATTTCGACCTTAAAGGGTTCGCATAAATGTCCAACGGCTACATTTGGATCTGGTGTTGCAGTTAACCAATTTGGAACTATATCTTGAGTCGCTGCCATCATTTTGGTTGCTATCTGATTTAGGATTTGCCCTTTAAACGGAATGCCTTTGGGCATTACGACATCGAAAGCCGATAATCTGTCGGTTGCAACCATTACCAACACATCGTCATTTATATTATATACTTCACGTACTTTTCCTTTATAAACACTTTTTTGGTTGGGAAAATTAAAATTGGTGTCTGTTATTGTTTTGTTACTCATAGCTTTTTGCTGTTAGCTTTTGGCTTTTTGCGTTTTTTATATATTTTCTTGTTATTACGAGGAGTGAGGAACGAACGACGAAGTAATCTGTTAAATTATAAGTTCTTATTCGTAAGATTGCTTCACTACGTTCGCAACGACGTTTATTTTATTTTAGCCCAGATTGAAGCGGCATCCTTTTTTGCCATTAAAAGCAAAAAAGATATAGCGGAAAGCTGGAAATAGCTTCTAAAAAAACTACTCTCTATTTTCAATACTTTTGTACGCATCTATTACTTTTTTAACTAGTTTATGGCGTACTACATCTTTTTCGTCTAAAAATATCATACCAATACCTTTAACGTTTTTTAAAACCAAAAGTGCTTCTTTTAGCCCAGAAGTGGTACGACGCGGTAAATCTATTTGCCCTGGGTCGCCTGTTAATAAAAATTTCGCGTTTTTACCCATACGGGTTAAAAACATTTTCATTTGGTTGTGCGTTGTGTTTTGCCCTTCGTCTAAAATCACGAATGCATTGTCTAGCGTGCGACCTCGCATAAATGCTAATGGGGCAATTTGTATGGTGCCTTTTTCTATATAACTTGCTAGTTTTTCGGCAGGAATCATATCGCGCAACGCATCATACAATGGCTGCATATATGGATCTAGTTTTTCTTTTAAATCGCCTGGTAAAAATCCTAAATTCTCGCCTGCTTCTACTGCTGGTCTGGTTAAAATAATTCGTTTTACTTCTTTATTTTTTAATGCTTGTACTGCTAGTGCTACGCCTACATATGTTTTCCCAGTTCCTGCTGGGCCAATAGCAAAAACCATATCGTTTTTATGCACGCTTTCTACCAACTTACGTTGGTTTGCTGTTTGCGCCTTAATTAATTTGCCACCTACGCCATGTACTATAACTTCGCGGCTTTGTTTTGTGGTCTCATATTCATCGCTACTTTGACTTGTTAATACACGCTCTATTGCGTTTTCGTCAAGCTTATTATACTTTTCAAAATGTTTTAAAAGCATGGTTATTCTGCGGTCGAATTCTTCTAACAATTCTTCGTCGCCTAAAGCTTTAATTTTATTGCCTCGCGCTACTATTTTAAGTTTTGGAAAATACTTTTTAAGAAGTTCTATATTAATGTTTTGCGGCCCAAAAAACTCTTTTGGTGTAATTTCTTCTAGTTCGATAATAATGTCGTTCAAAGGCGTAATTTTAATTTAATATAAGATGAAATAATTACTAGTTTATTCTGTTAAATAACTTTATTAAAAAAGTGTTTATAAATCTACTCAATTTTCGTTAAAACATAAAAATGAAAACGAAAAAATTATGTAGGTTTGTTAAAGCTCAAAAATACATAAATTTGAGTGACCTAACGCTAAAAACATATCAACAATTTTGCCAATGCCAATTATTACATTAACTACCGATTTTGGTGAAAAAGACCACTTTGCTGGCGCTACAAAAGGCGCTATTTACAGTGAACTTCATGATGTAAAAATTGTTGATATCTCACACTCAATATTACCTTTTAGTATTCCCGAAGCTGCTTATATTATTCAAAATGCATATAGTAGTTTTCCTAAAGGCACTATTCATATTATTGGTATTGATTCTGAAATAAATCCGGAAAACAAACATATTGCGATTAAATTAGACGAGCATTATTTTATTTGTGCAAACAATGGAATTATGAGTATGATTTGCTCAGAAATTGCGCCCGAAAAAATTGTTGAAATTAATATCCATGATAAAATTCAAACCAGTTTTCCTGTTTTGGATGTGTTTGTAAAAGTTGCATGTCATATTGCTAGAGGCGGAACACTTGATATTATTGGAAAAACCATACACGAAATTAAACCTATTAAAGATATTGTACCTTATGTAAACGACGATAAAACCCAAATTGTGGGCAATGTTATTTATATAGATAATTACGGAAATGTGGTAACAAACATAAAACGTAGCTTTTTTGAATCGGTACAAAAAGGACGTGATTTTGTGATTTCTGCACGCCATTATAAATTTAAAACCATACAAAATAAATACAGCGATATTGTTAATTTTGAAATACCTGAAGAAAAACGTAACGATGAAGGCAGAGGTATTGTAGTATTTAATTCTGGTGGGTTTTTAGAGATTGCATTATACAAAAGCAACAGCACAACTGTTGGTAGCGCAACTAGTTTAATGGGACTTGGTGTTATGGATGCTGTTAATGTTAGCTTTGTTAAGGATAATTAAATTTTTCGTTTTCACGGAAATAAAAAATATAAAATTGATGTTTGTAAGAATTGTAAAGATGGGGTTTCAAGATGATAAGATTGAAGAATTTCTTACAAATTTTGATGTCAATAAAGAAAAAATTAGAGCTTTTGAAGGCTGTGAATTTTTAGAATTATACAAAGATAAAAACAATACCAATATATTTTTCACGTATAGCTATTGGAATTCTGAAGAAGCCTTAGAACTTTATAGACAATCCGATTTATTTAAAGGTGTTTGGGCAAAAACGAAACCGCTTTTTAATATGATGCCAGAAGCTTGGAGTGTTGATAAATTGCATAGTTTAGATTAACGATTTTAAAAAACTATGGAAACAATAGATGATTTAGATTGGGAATTCACGTTTAGAAAACATAAAAATCAAAGTATAAAAGATGTTTTAGAATCAAACCCATCGTGTTCAAGTTCTGGATTTGGAATTAATACTTGGAAAGGAAAGAAAATTATTGTTAGCGAATCATTGATTTCATATTTAGAATGGGCAGAAAATAAAAATATAGTAAATGTTCTACCAAAGGTATGGGAAGAAATAAAAACATATGACAATCTTTATATTAATATTCAAAGTTATGAAAATGGCTCAAAAGAAATAACAAATGATTTCTATAATAAATACGTAAAAAAATTAAAGAGTTTAAAAAATAAATAAACGCATCTACAAATAACAAAATATGTTCGCCATACTTAAAAAAGAAATAAACTCATTTTTCGCATCGCCAATTGGTTATTTGGTAATTGCCATTTTCTTGGTATTAAACGGATTATTTTTATGGGTTTTTAAAGGTGAATTTAATATTCTAGATTACGGTTTTGCCGATTTATCATCGTTCTTTTTATTAGCGCCTTGGATATTAATTTTCTTAATTCCGGCAGTAACCATGCGCAGTTTTTCAGATGAAAAAAAACAAGGCACTTTAGAACTTTTATTAACAAAACCCATATCGCATACCAACATTGTTTTAGGGAAATATTTTGGTGCTTTTATATTAATTTTAATAGCACTTTTACCAACATTACTTTATGTTTACACGGTTTATCAATTAGGAAATCCTATAGGTGATTTAGATGTTGGCAGTACGCTTGGCTCCTATTTTGGATTACTCTTTTTAATTGCTGCATATACAGCAATTGGCGTGTTTGCTTCAACAATAACTGATAACCAAATCGTTGCATTTATAACTGCCGTTTTTCTTTGCTTTCTTTTTTATATTGGGTTTGAGGGACTTGCAGATTTTATGTCTAGCACTTTTGTGGAGCAATTAGGCATGAGTTTTCATTATAAAAGCATGAGTCGTGGTGTAATTGATACACGAGATGTTTTTTACTTTTTAAGTGTTACTATATTCTTCATAGTTTTAACTATCAGAGACATTAAAACACATGCTTTTAAAAAGAAAGAACTTTTATATATTTTGATTTTGCCAATAGGTTTATTGATCATAAATATTTTCTCATCATCAATTCACAAACGTTTCGATTTAACACAAGATAACAGATATACATTAAGTAAATCTGCCATCAATATTATTAAAAATGTTGAATCGCCTATTATAGTTGATGTGTTTTTAGAAGGCGATGATTTTCCTTCGGAATTCAGACGACTTCAAAGTGAAACTAAACAATTACTTGAAGAATTTTCAGCAGAAAACAAAAACATTAATTTCAATTTTATAAATCCGTTAGAAGAAGAATCTACTCGCGAGCGTAACATTCAGCAACTTACTCAACGTGGGTTAACACCAATGCAATTAAGTGTTCAAGAAAGCGGAAAATCATCGCAAGCCGTAATTTTTCCCTGGGCATTAGCCAGTTATAATAACGAAACTGTTATTATTCCTTTGGTTAAAAACAAAATTGGTGCGTCGCAACAAGAATTAGTAACCAATTCTGTACAACATTTAGAATATGCTTTTACAGACGGATTTAGCAAATTAACTAAACCTAAACGACGTAAAATTGCTATTTTAAAAGGTAACAATCAGTTAGAAGATAAATATATTGCAGACTTTGCTAAAAAACTTAGTGAGTATTATTTTATTGCGCCTTTCACTTTAGATAGCGTTAGTAACAACGCACAAAAAACACTCAACGATTTAAATGCTTTCGATTTAATAATATCGGCAAAACCAACTGAAGCATTTACAGAAAATGAAAAATTGGTGTTAGACCAATATACTATGAATGGTGGAAAAAGCCTTTGGCTTATTGATGCTGTTGCCATGGAAAAGGATAGTTTATACAACGCTACAGGAACCAACTTAGCAATTCCAAGAGATTTAAATCTTACCGATTTCTTTTTTAAATACGGTATTCGTATAAATCCAGTTATGGTGAGTACACTCTACTCCGCTCCTATTACGTTGGCTATTGGCGAAGGTAGCGAATCACAATTTCAACATTTAAAATGGCCATATTCGCCTTTAACAGGTTCAAATAACAACCATCCCATTGTTAATAATTTGAATTTAGTAAAGTTCGATTTTGCAAATCAGATTGATACACTTAAAAACAATATTAATAAAACAATTCTTTTAGAAAGCGCTCCACTTACAAAATTAGAAGGCACACCAAAAGAAATAAGTTTAGAGGTTGTAACACAAGATTTAAACCCTCAAACCTTCAACAGAGGCAACCAAACATTAGCTGTTTTATTAGAAGGTGAATTCACTTCGGTTTACAGTAATCGTATAAAACCTTTTAAGCTTTCAAAAGAAAAAAGCAAAAGTGTTGCAACAAAAATGATTGTTATTGCTGATGGTGATGTGATTAAAAACGACGTTATTAGAAATAGTCCACAAGAATTAGGTTTCGACCGTTGGACTGGACAAACCTACGGGAACAAAGAATTTTTACTGAATGCCGTTAATTACTTGCTAGACGATAACGGACTTATAAACATTCGGTCCAAAGAAATAGCCGTTGCATTTCTAGACCAACAAAAAATTACATCGCAAAAAACCAAATGGCAACTTATAAACATCGCACTTCCATTGGTATTACTAGGTGTTTTCGGGTTTGCATTCAACTACTTTAGAAAGAAAAAATACGCCACTTAAATGTTAATAAGTTTGTTTCTTATTTAAGTCTGTATCGAATATATTTGTAAGTAGTATTTATTCAAAATTTAAACTAAGCAAATACATGAAATTTATAGTATCAAGCACTTATTTATTAAAGCAATTACAGGTTTTAGGTGGTGTTATTAATAACTCCAACACCTTACCTATTTTAGATAATTTCTTATTTGAATTAGATAATTCTAAATTAACTGTTTCGGCAAGTGATTTAGAAACTACTATGGCTTCTACTATAGATGTTGAAAGCGATAGTACCGGTAGTGTTGCAATTCCTGCACGTTTATTACTTGATACTTTAAAAACGTTTCCTGAGCAACCTTTAACGTTTGTTATTGAAGAAAATAACATCGTTGAAATTAGCTCTAACCACGGTAAATATGCTTTGGCTTACGCCGATGGAAATGAATTCCCGAAAGCTGTTGAATTGGAAGACCCAAGTAAAACAGTTATTACTGGCGATGTGTTAGCTACTGCAATTAGCAAAACTATTTTTGCTGCTGGAAATGATGATTTACGCCCTGTGATGAGCGGTGTGTTTTTTCAGTTTTCAACCGAAGGTTTAACGTTTGTTGCTACCGATGCTCATAAATTAGTAAAATATACACGTGAAGATGTAAAAGCAAATCAAGTTGCTGAATTTATTATGCCTAAGAAACCTTTAAATTTATTAAAAGGAATTTTAGCTGCTAGTGAAGATAATGTTACTATTGAATACAACGAAAGCAATGCAAAATTTACTTTTGAAAACTCTGAATTAATTTGTCGTTTAATTGATGGTAAATACCCAAACTATGAAGCGGTAATACCAAAAGAAAACCCTAATAAATTATCTATTGATAGAACACAGTTTTTAAATTCTGTGCGTCGTGTTAGTATTTTCTCGAATAAAACGACACACCAAATACGATTGAAAGTTGCTGGTGCTGAACTTAATATATCTGCTGAAGATATTGATTACAGCAATAAAGCTGAAGAACGTTTAACGTGCGATTATCAAGGTGATGATATGCAAATTGGGTTTAACTCTCGTTTTTTAACTGAAATGTTGAACAATTTAAGTTCGGACGAAGTACAGTTAGAAATGAGTATGCCAAATAGAGCTGGTATTTTAACACCTATTGATGGTTTAGATGAAGGTGAACATATTACGATGCTTGTTATGCCTGTGATGCTGAATAACTAAATTCCTGTGAAGGCAGAAACCTTATGATATATAATAGCAGGAATCTTTAATTAGGTTGCTGCTTTTTTATTGCTCTCTTTTGTTCTTTCTGATTTATTAATTGAATTTATGAAATGTAAACTTAAGCCGTGTATAATTAATTGCTATGGCAAGTGCTTATTTGGAAAA
>Ga0256845_1003287_pt1 | contig 11074 bp, 5 predicted proteins | sample RiftiametaG_FD_189101 | JGI IMG/M metagenome (GOLD analysis project Ga0256845, IMG submission 189101) | Tube worm associated microbial communities from hydrothermal vent at the East Pacific Rise, Pacific Ocean - Riftia | ecosystem: Host-associated > Annelida > Integument > Unclassified ... | reverse complement strand
ATTAAAGCACTCGTCGAGGAACGCCGGATCGCCCCCAGCGTTAAACGGATTCATGATATCCGAGGGCTGGGTGACGTGCTCTAGGCCAAAGGCGTGGGCGAGTTCTTGGCTGATCGTCGTCGCCTGCGTCGATGCCGGAAACTGATCATTGGCGCTGTGAAACGCGTAGACGACGTTGTTCTTTTGGTTGTCGTTGCAGTCGAGGGGAGCGATTCCCAGAACACCGTTTGGAAGCCCATTTCCCTTGCCCGGACCGGTCATGCACATGTGGTAGGGACCACTATTTGGGCGCACATCGGTGACCAGCACATTGAAGGGCGACCAATCGGTCACCACCGACTGAAAAGTCGCCGCCCGCTTGGGACCATCGCCGTAGGCCGGGTAATTTTGCTGGGCGTACGACGACGGCATCTGCGTCGTGTTGTTGGGTGCGTTGTCGTTGCCCGGGGACAGGTTCGCGCCATCGAAGTTGATGAACAACGTTCCCGACGCAGCTGCCTGCGGCTCCGCCGGTGCATCGCTCAGGTACTCGGCCGGCACCGGGATCGGATCTGCACGGAAGTACTCGCCGGACTCGAGCTCGACATCGTCAACCGCAGGCGCTGCCTCGGCGATCGTCGGCGCGAACGCAAGGGCGAGGCCACACATCGTCAGACTGCTCAAACTATTTGTGCCGGCAAGAAGCTTCATCAAACATCTCCTCTGTGACGTTACAAATGTCGCTGCGTCACCCTGTCACCCTAGGCTGGTGTCGTGATGAATAGCAAGCACGCGGATCTGCAGAGATCTGGCGCGGTAAATACGCATTTCAGGCCACCTCCGTGAGCTTAGCCGGGGCCAATACACCGTACAGAAGCCCCCACCGGGATTACACTCCGCCCCTATGACGATGGGGCTCAATGTCATTGTCATTGGCTGTGGGGTCTCCGGCCTGAGCTGCGCACGTCTCCTCCAGGACGCTGGACATCGAGTCACGATCTGGGCGCAAAGGTGGTCTCCACACACCACCTCCGACGTCGCTGCGGCATTTTGGTATCCCTACAAGGTCTTTCCCGCCGAGAAAGTCGCCACTTGGGCCCGCGACAGCTTTGTTGCATTTGCAGCGATCCGCGACCCGGACGCAGGGGTCCTCACAACACCGGCGATCGAACTCCTCCATTCGCCCCCCGAGGGTCTGTGGAGCCTCGAAATGCCCGGTTCTCGCCCTGCCCGCCCCGACGAACTGCCCCCAGGCTACGAGTACGGCCAGATCTTTGATTCCTATGTCATCGAGATCCCTCGTTACATGCCTTGGCTCCACCGCGCCTTTATCGCGGCTGGAGGGGTCATCCAGGAGCACCCGCTCCAGAGCATTGACCGGGCGGTCCAACATGCGGACGCCGTCTTCCACTGCTCAGGGCTCAGCGCCCGCGAGCTCATCGGCGATACCTCGGTGCACGCACTTCGCGGCCAACTCGTGAGGGTCAAAAACAACGGTATCAACCGTGTAATAATGGATGAGCAGAGCGAGGCGGCGATCAGCTACGTCGTGCCGCGCAGCGAGGACGTCATCCTCGGCGGTACCTCAGACGAGCACGACGAAGAGCTGCTCGCGGATCCGGCGACGACGTCAGCGATCCTCGACCGCTGCATCGCACTCGAACCTCGCCTCCGCGACGCCGAGATCCTCGGTACCCAGGTGGGCCTGCGCCCCTGTCGTCCGGAGGTCCGCGTCGAACTTGAGACCGTCGCGGGCGTACCCGTGATCCACAACTACGGCCACGGCGGCGCCGGCATTACCCTCTCCTGGGGCTGCGCGAGCGAGGCCGTGGGCCTGCTCAGATTTTGATCTTGGCCCATTTGCCGCCGCGCCAGAGCCCGGCGAGGATAAACGCCTGAATCGCGCGGTAGCCCGCGTTTGCCACCCAAATCCCGAAGAGCCCAAAGCCGTAGACAGGGCCCACGAGATAGGCCACCGGCAAGAAAAACAGCCATTGCATGCCGACCGCGACGACCATCACCCGCCGCGTATCGCCGGCGCCGATCAGCGCATTTAAAAGGACCATGCTCATGCCCTCGACGGCGATCGTCGCACCGCTCACCTGGAGCGGCCCGGTGGCGAGTTCGATGACCCGAGGCTCATGGATAAACACTCCGAGGATCGCCCGCGGGAAGAGCAACATCGGCAGTCCGAGGCAGGCCAGCAAGGCGACACCGAGCAGCACCACCTCCCAAGCCCAGAGCCGGGCCTCGTCGGGCTCGCCACGACCGAGCGACTGACCGACGAGCGAGGCCGCGACCAACCCCAGGCCGATGCCGGGCAGCAGCGCGACCATCGTCACGTTGAGCAGGACGTTGACAGCACCCAGTTCTTCGGTGCCGACACGACCGACGATCCACGCCAGCGCGGTCATGCCCGCGGCAAAGAAGAGCTGCTGGATCCCCGAGGGCACCGACAGCTTGAGCATGCTCTTGAGGGTCAAGAGACTCGGCATAGCGGCGAGAAAACCCGCGCTCTTGGCGTAACGGCGCCCGAGATAGAAATAGTAGAACGTGCCCACCCAGAGCGAGATCGCGGTACCGATGCCCGCCCCAGTGGCGCCGAGCGTCGGCATGCCGAGGTGGCCAAAGATCAGCACCCAATTGAGGAAGATGTTGACCACATGCATCAAAAGCAGGGTCTGCAGGTAGAGCCCCGAGCGGTTGACGCCATTCCAGTAGCCGCGGAAACCGAAGTTCATACCCACCGCGACGAGCCCGAAGAGACGGGCTTTCCAGTAGGGGATGCCGATCGCCGCGACCTCCGGATCGGAACTCAGGAAATCAAAGACCAGCGGCGACAGGAACCACATCAGGATCGCCACCGGCACGCCGAGCACGACCGCCAAGAACAGGCCGCCGTTGAGCGGCAGGGCGGTTTCGTCGAGCTTGCCCTCCCCCAGGCGACGAGCGGCCATCGCCTGCACCCCGGCACCCAGGGCCATGATGAACGCCTGCGACATGAAGGTCGCGAACGAGGCCATGCCGACCGCGCCGAGGGCAGTAGCCCCCAGAGTCCCGACCATCGCTGTGTCGACGAGGTTGAGGACGTTCTGCGAGATCATGCCGCCGACGATCGGCAGCCCGAGCGTGACGATCGTCTTTGTACGCGAGAGATCCAAGGGAAGCGAAACCTGGGCGGAGTGAAACTAGAAGCTCTCCGCGCGGGCCCGCTGCCAGGCCTCGGCGTAGTGGGCGGGCAGCTCATCAGAGAGCAACGCACCGAGTTCGACGGTGCCGTAAAGCTCGGCAAAGGAGACCACACGGTTGTCCCCCATGCGCTGGAAGATCATCGACGCGTCGAGCTTGGAGGGATGATCACAACCGGCCGCGCCGATGATGTCGAAGAAGTGACGGACCGTGCTCTTTTGGTAGTTGGCCACGCGCACGCGCTTGTCGAGCACCACCAGTCCCTTGAAAAGGCCGGGGTCCTGGGTCGCGATACCGGTTGGGCACGAGTTGTTGTTGCAACGCAGCGCCTGGATGCAGCCGAGCGCGAACATCATGCCGCGCGCGCTGTTGCAGAGATCCGCACCGAGGGCGAGGCGGATCGCGATGTCAAAGCCGTTGAGCACCCGGCCGCTGGCGATCACCGTGACCTTATCGCGAAGACCCGTGCCGCGAAGCGCCCCGTGCACAAAGGCGAGACCGTCGAGCAAGGGCCGACCGACCGCATTTGTGAACTCGAGAGGCGCCGCGCCTGTGCCCCCCTCGCCGCCATCGACGGTGATGAAGTCGGGCGTGATCCCGGTCTCCACCATCGCCTTGATGATCGCCAAAAACTGGCTGGGCTGACCGAGGCAGAGCTTAAACCCAACCGGCTTGCCGTCGCTGAGTTCGCGGAGCTTGGCGACAAACTCTAACAGGCCCTTGGGCGTCGAAAAGGCGGTGTGGGCCGGCGGAGAGAGCACATCCTGGCCAAGCGGCACGTGGCGGATTTCGGCGATTTCGGGAGTGACCTTAGAGGCCGGCAGGATGCCACCATGGCCCGGCTTGGCCCCCTGCGAGAGCTTGATCTCGATCATCTTGACCGAGGGCTTGGCGGCGTTCTTTTTGAAGAGCTCGGGGTCGAAGTCCCCACCGTGGGTGCGGCAGCCAAAGTAGCCGGTGCCGATTTGCCAGCAAAGGTCGCCGCCCTCGAGGTGGTAGGGCGAGATGCCGCCCTCGCCGGTATTGTGGGCGAAGTTGCCGTCCTTGGCCGCACCGTTTAAGGCCCGCACCGCGGTCGACGAGAGCGAGCCAAAACTCATCGCCGAGATGTTGAGTACCGAAGCGTCGTAGGGCTGCGTGCAGGCGGGACCGCCAACCCGAATCCGCGGTGCTCCTTCGACATGGATCGGCACAAGCGAGTGATCGATCCAGATGTACCCCTCGGCATAGACGTTGTGCCGAGTGCCGAAGGGCACCGTGTCGTTTTGCCCCTTCGCCCGCTGATACACCAGCGAGCGCTCCTCTCTCGAGAAGGGCGTGCCGTTGGTATCGGACTCGATGAAATACTGGTGCATCTCCGGCCGAATCGACTCGAAGAAGTAGCGCAGGCGACCGATGAGCGGGTAGTTGCGGCGGATCGCGTGACGCGTTTGGGTTACGTCGGCGACGCCCAAGCCGACAAGCGGCACGACCACCACCCAAAGCCCGTAACCGTAGGGCCAAAGCAATGTGCAGAGAATCGCCAACGCGACCCCTGCGAACGCAGCGACGAAGAAAATCATGCGGGCCATAGGCCGTCGTAGCTTAGCGGATCTGAGGTTGCTGAGCGCCTACCCGCGAAGTTCAGCATCGCGCTCGCCCGCCGAGGTAGCCTCTCTGCGTAAAAGCCCAACTGCGAACATCATGGAAGACCGGCAACACACGGGCATATTTTTTTTGGGTCACCGGCGACACCCGGGGCCGACTCGCTGACAGATCCCCATTAGACCGCCGTGAGCACACCTGACCCAGAGAGCCGCGAACTCCTGCGCGACGCCGCTGCCGGTGACGACAGCGCCCTCGCGCGTTTCTACGAGGCGCACGTCGACGGGCTCTACGCCTTTGTGCTGCCCCGAGTCGGGCGCGACCGCAACCTCGCCGAGGATGTCGTCCAGGAGACCTTCCTCCGCGCCCTCGGCCGCACCCAGGATTACACACCCGAGCGCGGCAGCCTCGCGGTATGGCTCGCCTGGCTCTCACGAAATGCCATCCGCGACGGTCTCCGCGAGCATCGGCGAAGCGCCCAGCTCCGGGCAAGCGCAGCCGCTGTCGACGCGACGATGATGCAGATCTTCCAGGCCCTCGAGCGCGCTCCGCTCAGCGATGAGCTGCTCGCTCGCGCCGAGACCCGCGAACTGGTGAGCGCAACGATCGCCGCCCTGCCCCGCCGCTACCGCGACGCGATCACGTCTAAATATGTCCGCGAGGACAGCCTTATTACACTCGCGCACAAGTTCGCGATCACCGAGGTCGCCGCGAAGTCGCTGCTCGCTCGCGCCCGACGGGCCTTTCGCAGCACCTTTGTGGCCCTCGCGGCGACAGCCGACAAAATGCCCCACAACGAGGCCGCCGATGCCTGAGCACGACCCCGACAGCTCCGTGGAGCAACTGCTAAAGCGCGCCGCTGAGCCGCCGATGATCGATCCCAAAGCCCGCGCCCGGATCCTCGCCCATCTGCGCGAGCGCGACGTGGCTCGCGAACACCCCCCACCACGCCTGATCGCCAACCCGGGCACGGAAGCACGCCAAAACGCGGACCCACGCGCCGGCCAGAATGCGAACGAGAGCATGAGCGACACCCCGGACCAACACGCCGACCAACACGCCGACCAACACGCCGACCAACACGCATCCAAGAGCGCCCATAACGAGCCTCCAGACGGAGCCTCCGACCCTCACCGTCGCTGGTCCCCGATTGGCCTAGGTCTCGCCTTTGCCGCCTGCCTCGCGCTGCTTTGGGGAATCCCGCGGCTCATGCGAACGCCCGATGCAAACGCACCCGGCAACTCGATCGCCCGCCACCGCAATGACAGCACCCAACCGCAGGCCGTCACCCTCGCCGACGGCAGCGTCGCCTGGCTGCGCAGCGGTGCGACGCTCGAGGTGCTCGATCGACGGCGGGTCCACCTCGAGGGCGAAGCTCTGCTCCGGGTGGTCGACGATCGCAAACCCTTTACGGTCGAAACCCAACACGGCGACGCCATCGCTCGCGGTGAGGTTCTCTTCAAGGTGGGCGATGACAGCACCGTGATCGCCGTCGCCCGCGGCCACGCCCGACTCGTCGGTGACGAAAAGGGTCAACTGCGCACAGGTGAGACCGTCACCCTGCGCGGCGCCGAAACACCGACGATACGCGCTGCCCGTCGCCTGACCCATCTACTCGCCTGGGCGCAACCTCTCTACAAAGACACAACCTCCGCCAGCGGCCCCGCCCGCCGCGGCAACCTGTTGGCCCGCGATCCGGCGATGATGGCCTGGACAACCCTCGAGTGGCCGCTGCCGATGCGCAAGCTCGACGTCGACGTCGTGATCGAAAACGGCGTCGCCCGAACGACGATCGACCAGACCTTCTACAACCCGACCTACCGCACCCTCGAGGGCGTCTACTCGTTCCCGCTACCGAGTGACGCCGCGATCTCCCGCCTGGCGATGTACGTCGACGGCACCTTGATGGAGGGCGGCATCGTCGAGCGCCAGCGCGGCCGCCAGATCTACGAATCGATCGTCTACCGCCGCCGCGACCCGGCGCTGCTCGAACAGATGGCCGGCAACGAATTCAGGATTCGCGTGTTTCCCCTGCCGGGCCACCAAGAAAAACGCCTCTTCCTCTCGTACGTCGAGCCCCTGGCCGGTCTCTACGGCGCCGAGACCCTGCGCGTGCCGCTGCCCGAACTCGATCAAGCGGTCGCCTCGGTCAACGTCAGGATCCACCTGCACGATGGCGACGGTTGGACGCTTCGATCGAGCTCTCACCCGCTCGATGTCAAGAGCGACGGCACCGAGGTCACCGCGACCTGGCACGACGAGCAGGTTGTACTCGGCGACGATTTGCTGATCCAACTGAGCCCCCGCGGCGAGTCCGTGCAAGGCCAACACAACGACCAACACAACGACCAAAACAAGAGCAACGAACAACAGAATGCGAGCGACCATCACGGGCGAGGTGCGAGCGTCAACGCGGTCCGTGACGGCGATCGCTGGCTCCTCCGCGTGCGGCCAGCGTTTGACACAACCATGCGGGCCCAGGCTCGCCGATTTGTGATCCTTTACGACACCTCGGCCTCCCGCGACAGCGGTGAAATCGCCGCGCAGGAGCGCCTGCTTGGACACCTTTTGCGGTCGATCGACAGTGACGATCGACTGACGGTGCTCGCCTTCGATACCACCGTCCGCGACTTCGGTCCGCTGCGGCCGATCCGAGAGATCGACGCCCACGCGCTCAGGGCTTGGACCGGCCGCGAAGGCGGGGGCCACGTCGGCACAACCGATCTCGCGGCTGCTCTCCGCAGTGCCCGCACGATCGTCGAACAGGGCGCCCGCGAGGGCGAGTCGGCGGTGATCCTCTACCTCGGCGACGGCTTGGCCAGCGGTGAAACGCAAGGTGCCACAAAGCTCGCGGAGATCATCGGCGATAGCGCGATCTTTGTCGCCGCAGCGCTCGGCGATCCGATCGACACACAGCTTCTAAGTGCGCTCGCCGACGCCACCGGCGGCCTGGTCACCGAGATCGATGCCAGCGAAGAACTCGCCTGGCGCGCCCGCGAACTGGTCGCGACGATCGCCACTCCGCGCATGATCGACATCCAGGCGACGCTGCTCGGCAGCGACGGACAACCCCTCAAGAGTGCCACCGTCGATGCCAGCGCCCGCTCCCTGAGCGAGGGCGAGGACCTGCTGCTGACGACGACCTCGTCAACCCCGCCGGCCAGTGTCGAACTCCAGGCGACGATCGGCGATCAGGCCTTCCACCAACGCCTTCCCGTGCCCGCCGCCGATACCGACGCTGCGTACGTCAGCACCCTCTGGGCCCGCGCTCGGATCGCTTCGCTTCTCGGCCAAGATGACCATGAGGACAGGCGCGAAGAGATCACCAAACTGGCCCTCCAACACTTCCTGGTCACCCCCTACACCTCGTTGCTCGTCGTCGAGTCCGAGGCCATGGCCAAGCGTTACAAGCTCCAACGACCGACCCCCGGCTGGGCTCCCTACGAAGCGCCACCGACAATCGAAGTGCATCGCGAGTCCGCCGGCAGCCTTGGCGACATCCGCCGCGGGAGCTACGTGCACCGCCCCCCCCTCGATCTTCTCTACGATCCCTACAAGTACTACGAGGCCAACTACAATAGCTGGGGGCTCCAAGAGCAGGGCCGGACCGTGGGCAGGGGCTTCGGCTTCGGCGGGCTCGGCCTGGCCGGCACCGGAGCCGGCGGCGGTGGCTTTGGCAAGAGATCCCTCAAGGGCAAAAGCCTCCTAAACAGCCTCGAGCTGCAGCAGGATGAATCCCTGCGCAAGGCTGCGGCCCAGGATCCAATGCTCGGTTTCAGGGCGACAAAAACCACCGAAGTCCCCACCGAAGAAGCCCCCGACAATCGCAGTTTCAAACGCGCCGACAGCCTGCGCTCGAGCGCCCGACGGGCCCGCACGATCACGGGCGGTTGGTGGTTCAGCGGCCGCGGGCTCTTCGGCAGCTCGGCAATCGCAGGGCCCACGCCCGCCGCCTGGAACTACCCGGGCGACCCTCGTCTCGACGATCTTACATCCCTTATTCCGGGGCTCTTCGAGGCCTCGATCGACCGCCAGCACGAGCACCTCCTGGCCGTGCACGCCCGCGCCGGGGCCGGATCGATCACCGAGGCCGCGCGCACCATGCTCGACCGAGCCCGGGCTCAGGCGCCTATCGGTAGTTTTGTCGAAATCGGCCAAGGTGACCACATCTGGACCCACAAAGACGGATCGATCAAACGCCAGCGCACCATCGGCGGCTATCTCAAAGAGCAGATCATCTTCGACGGTGCGAGCCTTCGCAGCCGCTACCCCGATCTCGATCTCGAGGTCCGCCGAGACCTCCGCAGCGCAGAGCTGCTCGCCTACGAGGCCTGGGCGCCGTGGATGCTGCCGAATGCCGACAGCCTCGCCAGGCTCTTTGACATCGAGGTCACAGGCGACAGGCAACTCCGCCTCCGCCGCCCTGACGCGCCCGGCCTCGACAGCCAGGTGATCGAACTCCGCTTCGACGGCAACGGTCGACTGATCTCTCGGCACACGCAACACGGCAGCGACGGCGACGAGCACCCCCCAGCCGATGCGACGCAGCTCACCTACAGTGACAGCGGTCTGGTGGTCGATCGCGGCGGCCAAACCCGGACCTTCGAGTACCGCAACGAAGCGCTGCCGGAGGGCGAAGAAGCGCCGGTCTCGGTGACCGTGAGCGTGCCCTACATGAGCCTCAAAGATGCCGACCAAGCCCTCGCAGAGGCCACTACAACCCCCTCTAAGCGCCGCGCTGCAGACCAGCGGCTGGCCACGTTGCTCGCCCTCGGCCGCAGCAGCGATCTGCCCGCAGCGATCGCCCAACGGCTCGAGTACGGCCCTCTCAGCAAGGGTGAACTAGTCCTGGCTAGCGCTGGTATGCGCGGACTCAAGGGATCGACATGGGCCCGCATGAGCACAGAGCTCAGGGCACAAAGTGCGGATCCCGTCGTCGCCTACATCAAGGCGATTCGCGACCGCACCTTCGCCAAGGTCCGCCGCGAACACGCCGGCACCCTACCTGGCCTCTTCGCCAGCTACCGTGATCTTCTCACGCAGATCGATCGCCGAGCAAGCAAGTCGACCGTCGCCGATCTGCAGCGCTTTATCGACACCTACGATCAACCCAAACTCGCCTACATTCTCACCTGGAAGATCAACAATCGCTGGAGCTGGCAGCGGGCTGAAGTCGCCGCCTCGGCCTGGCAGACCCTCGCCCAGGCCTACCCGAGCTGGCGAAGTTTTGCCCTGCACGCGGCGGGAAAAGCCCGCTACAGCAGGGGCGACATGGCGGCGGCCTCGGAGCACTTCCTCGCGGCCCTAGAGCCCGACGAAGACGGCTCGATGAGCGCCCCGCCGCAGGTCGACTGGACCGTCCTCCAGGCGATCACCAGCCAGCACGGGCAGGCGACCTGGGACCTGCATTGGAATCGCTGGCGCGACTACGTCGAGAGAAGCGGCGACCCACAGCACCTGCAGAGCTTCGTCAACTCGGCGCTGCGTCTGCGCGACAACGATGCGCTCCACCGGGTTCTCTCCCGCGTCGATCTCAGCCGGCTCGATCGCGACAGCGGCCTCATGCTCGTCAACAACCTGCTCAACGCGGGCTTATCTACCGAGGCCCGGCCCCTGCTTCGGCACCTTCGAACCATCGCAGCCGATGACGCCGACGTCCTGATCGCCACCGCCACGCTGGCCGAGGCGCTCGGGGATCTTGATCAGGCGGCAACCGCATTAGAAAAAGCGGTCGCCAGCCCCGCGATCGTCGAGCTCGGTGAGGTCCGGCAGCTCTATCGCCGCGCCTTCCAACTCCGGGCCCACCTCTCGCAGGCCAACCTCGACAGCAAACCCGACACCAAGGCGATCGACGCTGCGCTCGCAGTCGCCAGCCGCTGGCGAATTGAAGACCCTGACAACGCCCTTATCGACGAACTCACGGCCAGTCTCCTCTACTCCCACCAGCTTCCCAAACGGGCGTGGCGCCAGCTCTCGAGCATCGCCGAGCGGCACCCAAACGAGGGCACCGCCCACGCCCGAGTCGCGACCTTGCTCGCCCACGAGGGTGATCTAACTGCTGCTCTGCGCTCCCTCGACACCGCGATTCTCGTCGAACCGACCAACCCCACCTGGCTCCTACAACGAGCCCAAATCCTGATCGCAGCCGACGAGTCGGCCCGCGCAAAGGTCGATCTCAAGACCCTCGCCGCGGGTGACTGGCAGGATCGTTTTTCACAGGTCCTCTACCAAGCGAAAACCCTCGATTCGTACCTACGCCGCAACTCAGTCCGTAACAAGCACTAATCTGCACAGTGCGAGCTGCACTCGCACTTCCATGGCA
>Ga0256845_1003286_pt1 | contig 11075 bp, 8 predicted proteins | sample RiftiametaG_FD_189101 | JGI IMG/M metagenome (GOLD analysis project Ga0256845, IMG submission 189101) | Tube worm associated microbial communities from hydrothermal vent at the East Pacific Rise, Pacific Ocean - Riftia | ecosystem: Host-associated > Annelida > Integument > Unclassified ... | reverse complement strand
GTGGGTTGCCGCGGTGCCGATGCCCATCGTCTGGATCACCCGCCGACCGAGTTTCTTGACCTCGTCGTAGCCGGGCGCGTCGATCCGGTTGGTGCTGATGATCTGAGGGGCCACGGAGCGGTCGCGCATCGCCTCGAGCACGCCAGGATAGTAGTGAGAGATGAACTCGTGCACGACCTCGCCGTCGACGGCGAGGGTGTCGTGGAAGCCTTCGTGGCCCTCGATGAATTCTTCGATCGCAGCCGAGTTGCCGCGATCGACCCCGAGATCTGCGAGTGCTCGGGCGAGGCCTGCGTCGTCGTCGGCGCGCCAGGTCCCAGAGGCGCCGGCGGCCGCCCGTGGCTTGAGGATCACCGGATAGCCGACGGCCTCGACAAAACGCTTCGCCTCTTCGGGGCTCTCGACCGCGTCGGAGAGGGCACAGGGCACGCCAGCGCCCCGCAGGAAGGCTTTCATCTCGGGCTTGTCGCGGCAGAGGATCGCGGTCTTCACTCGCAGGCCGGGGATCTTGGCGGCCTCGCGGACCCGGGCGATCGGCAGGATGTGCGATTCGATGGTCGCCTCTAGGCGGTCGACCCAGCCGCGTCGTTGGACCCGGCGTACGGCCTCTAATACCGCCTCCTCGTCGCAGACCGAGCGCACCTGCTCGTAGCCGTCGAGCCAGCCTTTGAGATCATCGGAGAGGTAGGCCGCGGGGGCTTCGCCTATGCCTGTGACCGCGGCACCGACCGACTTGAGCGCGCGCACGAACTGTTTTTGGTAGGCCGGAAACTCAGGTGCGACGAAGAGAACATGCATTGTAACGATCCGAACCCCTTGCGTCCGCGCTAGCTCAGGCGCTAATGGTTCGCGGGCGAAACGGCCCAGCTTGTACACCGAATCACAAAAGCCTGCCACTGGCGTCCTTCTCGGTCCCCAACGTCTCGCGGTCACCGTCGACCGCGAGATCGAAGCGCTCGCGATCCAGGGACGCATCGCCGTGATCACCTGTGGTTGGCAGGAGCGCGAGGCGGAGGACTCTGAGCTGCAAGAGGCGCTCGGTCAGCGGGTGATCAACCTTCGGCTGCACGCCCGCAGCGATGCGGTCTTCCTCGACGACCGGGAGCTCCGCGAAGCCCACAGGACCAAGCAGGATCGCCTGCGCAAGTTGCAAACGCTCTATCGCGGGCGTTTAGAGCACGGTGTCGCGGCGGTGAGGGATCTCCAGCAGGCCCGTGGGCCCGAGGACTTGATCGCCGCTGAGATCACCGCCGCGATCGAGGCGATTCGCCTGGTAGATCGCCAACACCTGGCCCGTGTGATCCTCCTCAACCGCGACTACGAAGACGGCGTGCGCCCGGGCTCGAGGCCGGTGGTTGTCGCCCATCGCCAGGAGATCGCGGGCATGCTCGAGGACTGTGGTGCGGTCGCGATCGCCGGCGGCAATGTGGCGACGATCCTCAATCGGCTGCGCCTCTTTGGCCTGGGCGAGCTTCTGGTGGGTCGCACGATCCTCGCCTGGTCGGCGGGCGCGATGGCCCTCACGGATCGGGTGATTCTCTTCCACGATTCGCCGCCGCAGGGGCGGGGCAACGCCGAGGTTCTCGACGCTGGTCTGGGCCTTTTTCCGGGGCTGGTTGCGCTGCCCCATGCACGCCGCCGTCTCCTCCTAGACGATGCGCGGCGGGTCTCTCTCTTTGCCCGTCGTTTTGCGCCGGCCCGCTGCATCACCCTCGATCCTGGCTCTCGTCTCGCCCGCGAGGGCGACCGCTACCGTGCCGGTCCCAATACACGGGCGCTCGGCGATGGTGGTGAGCTTTGGGCCCCCGAACCCTGGAGTCTGTGAATGTCCCTGGCGATCGCCGATCTCCTCCGCAGCGTGCCCCTGGATGACGCCGCGCTCTCCCGTTTCCTCCGCGATCACGAGTTTCCTCTGGTCGAGGGGACCTCTGCGACCTTCGCCTTTGTCGGTGATGTCGACGCTGTTTACCTCCGTCATTGGGTCTTTGGTTTGGGCTCGCAGCAGCCCTTCAATCGCATCGAGGGCACCGATTTTTGGCACCTGACGATCGAGCTGCCGGCGCGTTCGCGGGTCGAGTACAAGTTCGAGATCCAGCAGGGCGAGCACAGCCGTTGGATCCGAGATCCGTTCAATGATCAGCTCGCGCACGATCCCTTCGGCGCCAACTCGGTCTGCGCGGGCGAGGGCTACGAGACCCCGGAGTGGACCGCCTACGATCCCGAGGCACGCTCAGGCACGATCGAGGAGATCGTTCTACCGCGCACGCCCTTTGGCGAGCCCCGGCGGCTGACCATCTACTTGCCTGCGCGCTTTCGTGTGAGCCGTCGCTATCGCCTCTTGGTGGTCCACGATGGCGGCGACTATCTGCGCTATTCGGCGCTCAAGTCGGTGCTCGACAACCTCATCGATCGCCTGGAGGTAGCGCCTTTGATCGTCGCGATGACGCACCCCGAGGATCGATTGGTCGAATACGCCGACGATCCGCGACATGCCGATTTCATCGTCAATACGGTCGTACCCTACATGGAGGAGCGTTTTCCGCTTTACGATGCGGTAAGCGCGCGCTGCTTGATGGGCGCGAGTTTTGGCGGTGTCGCTTCGCTCTCGACCGCCTGGCGCTATCCCGGCACCTTTGGTCGGCTGCTCCTGCAATCGGGTTCCTTCGCCTTTACCGACATCGGTGAAAACCGCCGAGGTCCGCTCTTTGATCGCGTTGTGAGCTTCGTCAATGCCTTCCGCGAGGCGCCCGGGCGGCCCGCCGAGAAGGTCTTTGTGAGCTGTGGCACCTACGAATCCCTGATCTACGAGAACCGCTCCATGGTACCGCTGCTCCAGACCACTGGTATGGACATCCGCTACGAAGAGGCGCGCGACGGTCACAACTGGGAGAACTGGCGCGACCGTCTGCGGACGGCGCTCAGCTGGCTCTTCCCGGGGCCGCTGTGGATGGTCTACGAGTGAGCGACGAAGGGCTCTTTAGATGGCTGACATCACCCGAAACATTGGACTTCTGCTCGGTGCTGACCTCTGCTGGCCGGCTTGTTACGAAGAGATCGTACGCCGCCTAAAGCTCGAGATCCCACTGGGCGACGACACGATGCGTTTTGCTGTCGATCGCCTGACCTTTGAGCCCTTTGACCTGCAGCAGCCCTGCAAATACGACGTCGTTCTCGACCGGCTCACTCACTGGTTTCATACCAGCCGCGAGTGGATCAAGAAGGCCGTGATCCTCGACAGCCTCTACGTGCTCAACAATCCTTGGTCGCTGCAGTCGATGGAGAAACACACCTCCTATTGCGCGATGATGCGGCTCGGCATGCCGGTGCCGGAGACTTTTTTGGTGCCGCCCAAGGAGCACCATCCGAGCGCCGATCTCGAGCCGACGCTTAGCCGTTACGCGCGGCTTTTTGACATCGGCAAGGTCGGCGAGCGTATGGGCTATCCGCTTTACATGAAGCCCTACGACGGCGGCGCCTGGGTTGGGGTCTCAAAAATCCGCAACGGAGACGAGCTTCGCGAGGCCTACGAAAAAAGCGGCACCTACGTGATGCACTTGCAAAAGGCGGTCGAGCCCTCCGACCTCTTTGTTCGGGCGATCGGTATCGGCCCACAGGTGCACATCGTCAAATACGACCCCGGGGCGCCGCTGCACGATCGCTATCAGGTCGACTTTTTCTTCGCGGATGGCGATGAGTGGTCGCTGCTTCAGGATACAACCCTGACGATCAACGCCTTCTTCGGCTGGGATTTTAACTCCTGCGAGGCACTGCGGCGTGACGGTGTGTTTCATCCGATCGACTTTGCGAATGCTTGCCCTGATTTTCAGGTGACCTCGCTGCACTATCACTTCCCGGAGATGGTCAAGAACATGATCCGGTGGTCGATCTTCTGTGCGGCGACCGGCCATAAAAAGCCGGAAAACCTCGATTGGGAGCCCTTCTTCAAGATCGCGGCCAAGGACTTGCCCTACCGCGAACGCCTCCGCGAGTACGCGAAGATCGCCAATGTTCGCATGGAGACCGACCGCTTTATAGAGTTTTGCCACGAGCATCTGGGGCACTTAAACGAGGTCGTCTGGGAGTTTTTTGGCACCGAGATGGCGCGTTCGATCGTGCACGCAAAGGTCGAAGCGCTTTTTCCTGAGCACGAAGTCGATCGATTTACCGAGCATTTTTGGGGCATGATCCAGTTCTGGCGCAAGACCGAAGCCGACCGCATGGGTCATGGCGCGGCCGAGCCTGGGCCGAGCGAGCCGATGCCTGGGGCCGCCCAGGAGGGGAAGTAATCATGGTCGCCAACGTCACCTCAAAGTGGTTCTCTAGTCGTCTGCACACAGATGTGCTCATTGCCCGCTACGGGCATGCTGGTACCCCTGTGCTCCTCTTTCCGACTGCCGGCGGTGACGCCGAGGAGTGCGAGCGTTTCCTGATGATCCGGGTATTAACGCCGCTCATCGAGGCCGGTCGAATCAAGGTATTCTCCTGCGATAGCGTCGCTGGCCGGGCCTGGATCTCCGGTGATCATAGTGGTGCCTACAAGGCGCGGGTGCAAAACGTCTTTAACGATTTTCTCACCGAGGAATTACTGCCGGCGATCCGCAGCGATTGTGGCGGCGACGTCGAGGTGATCAGTGCAGGGGCCTCGATCGGGGCCTACAATGCGCTGATCGCCCTCCTCCGCAACCCTCAGCACTTTCGCATGGCCATCTGCATGAGCGGCACCTACGATCTTGGGCGCTGGATGAAGGGCGAACATACCTCCGATCTGCACCTGGTCTCGCCGCTGCATTTTGTGCCTTTCTTAGACGAAGACTCGGCTCAGCTCGCGCTCCTCCGCGAACGCATGGTGCTGCTGCCCACCGGTGAGGGCCGCTGGGAGGCACCGGATGAGAGCTGGAAGATCGCCAATGTACTCGGCGCCCGCGGCATCCCCAACCGCGTCGATCTATGGGGTCAAGATTTCGATCACGACTGGGTGACCTGGCGCGAGATGTTGCCCAAATACCTCGATCAGCACGCCTAGTCGCCTTTGCAGTCCATGTTGGTCTCTTCTCGGCCGGCATTGTAGAGTGCAAGGGTTTCGTCTCCGGTCAGCGCCCGGTCCCAGATCTGTACCGAGTCGATACAGCCGTCGAAGTCGGGTGCGATCTCGAGATCGCTGTTGAGCATGAGCGGATTCTTGAGGAACTCGTTGCCGAGGTACCTAGATTTGTCCGTAAAGGCAAAGATCTCCGCACAGCTGCCCTCAGTATCGGTCTTTGCGCAACCGCAGCCGACCAGATGCCACTTGCCGTCGATGTTCAGAGGAGGGCTGTCTGAGGTGACTGCGTTTTTGCCGATGCTGCAGAATAGCCGCCAAGAAAGGGCATCTGGGGGCACTGGGTGCTGCAGGCTCAACTTGAATTGCGTGCCCTTGATGAAGAGTGTAAAGTCCTCGGAGTCAGCAGCCCCGTCGCGGAGAGCGATCCACGAGCTGACAGTAAAACTCGGGAAGTCGGGCCATTTTCCGTCGGCGATGATCTCTGAATTGTCGGTGACTCGGATGCCCTGCGCGTGCGCGCCTGACACTGCGGATACACTAAGTATAGTGCCATTGTATCCACATTCAGTGTCATCGGTGAGTTCGTTTGGGTCCTCGAATTCATAACAGGCAATCGGTGACGGATCGAGGTAGTTACAGCGGTCGCTCGGGCAAGCTTCGCCCTCGGTTGTCGTTGTACTCGACGCGCTTGTCGAACTCCCGCTGGTCGAGGAGCCGCTGCTGGTGCTGCTGTAGGAGGGATTTTGCAGCGAGCAGGCGAGCGCCAGGATCGCGACGAGGCCGAACGAGCCTCTAGTTCCGTGATCGCTTCTCACTACAGATAGGGTCGCCGCAAAGGGCCGTCTGCGCAAGCAACAAGGCCCGAACAAGGATGCACGGAGTCGCTCGCGTGAGCGCAGGCGAGCACTCGGCGACCGTTCGCTCGTGATCCTGAGCTCGGTGTTGCGGATCTCCAAACCGCGAGCGAGTTCCCGGGTTTCGACGCGCTCGCGCCTCGAAGATCTGATGCCGGCGGCCGGGCTTGCGCGGCACAAAGGGGGACCTGTGTGCATATGTGGGATACGTCTGGAGGGATGCGGGGCAGTGTGGGTCGAGATGGCCGGCAGCGCATGCTGGGCAGGGGACTGTACGAAAAATCGCGGTTTGGCGTGGCTTCTGAATTCTGTCCCACTGTGCGGCTAGGGCGCCAAATGAGGCGGCTTGTTGCCGGCGTCGCCTGCCTGTAGCATCGCCGCCCGCGCTCGGCGAGAATGCGAGATGGGGACCTCCGCGACCGAACGATTTTGAAGGACACGATTTGTTAAACGAGAGAGTCACGCAGACCGAGAAAATGCGCATCTTCCAGCGGCGAAACATTGATGAGATTCCTCAGCTGGCCTCACTGTCAGCCGCTGAGCGCGAGGCGATACGCATCGTCTCTGCGGTCCTGCCCTTTCGTGTCAACAATTATGTACTCGACGAACTGATCGACTGGGATCGAGCCCCCGACGATCCTATCTACCGGCTTACCTTCCCCCACCGCGACATGCTCGAGGAGAGCGACTTTCGCTGGATCGAGCGTCTGATCCACGAAGCAGCGCCGCCGGAGACGCTGCAGGCCGCGGCCCGCGAGATCCAGCGCCGATTAAACCCACATCCGGCCGGTCAAACAGATCTAAACGTGCCGAGGTTGGACGGCCGACCGATCGCGGGGATCCAGCACAAATACCGCGAGACTGTGCTCTTTTTCCCCACCCAGGGACAGACCTGTCACACGTACTGTTCGTACTGTTTTCGTTGGCCGCAGTTTGTCGGTCTCGACGGGCTTAAGTTCGCGAGCCGTGAGTCGCAGGAGCTTGTTCGCTATGTAGAGAGTCAGCCGCGGGTGCGGAGTGTGCTGCTGACCGGCGGCGATCCCCTGGTGATGCGGACGAAGCTGCTGCGTCGCTACATCGAGCCGCTCCTGGCGTCACCACAGCTGACTTCGATCCGGTTGGGCAGTAAATCATTGGCCTATTGGCCGTCGCGTTTTGTCGACGATACCGACGCCGACGACCTTCTGCGTCTTTTTGAGGAAGTTGTCGCGGCCGGCAAGAACCTGGCCTTTATGGCACATTGCAGCCATCCTAGGGAGCTGGCGACGCCGATGGCAGAGCGGGCGATCGCTCGCGTCCTCGGTACCGGTGCGACGATTCGTTGTCAGGCGCCGCTGATTCGTCACGTCAACGATGACGCTGCTTTGTGGGCGACGATGTGGAGTCAGCAGGTCCAACTGGGCGCGATTCCTTATTATATGTTTGTCGAGCGAGATACGGGCGCGCGTCATTATTTTGAGGTGCCGCTCGTGCGCGCCCACAGGATCTTTAACGAGGCCTACAGCAATGTCTCTGGGCTCGCACGGACTGTGCGCGGGCCGTCGATGAGCGCCTCACCTGGCAAAATTGTGATCGATGGTATGCCTGAGATCCAGGGGCAGAAGGTCTTTGCTCTGCGCTTCTTGCAGGCACGGGATCCTTCCTGGGTGGGTCGCCCCTTTTATGCTCAGTACGATCCCAAGGTCGCGTGGCTCGACGGGCTGCGTCCGGCTTTTGGTGAATCACGTTTCTTTTTTGAGCAAGCCGAGGCCTGCCCTGCTCGGCGAAACCGGTTGCCGCTCCTATCCGAGGCGCACCCTGTAGATCGACCGGAGGACGGACGAGCACGGAGCGTTCTGATTAGGGCATAGGCGGGCCGCGGGCCGTCTGACCAATAGTTGCGGCGTCGTTGCGATCGCGTACGGGGGAAAGCCCCAGGGCCGTGTCTTCGGGTGGTGCACGGTCGCGGGGCCGGCCCTAAAACGCGAGAGAGGAGAGGGCACTCCTCTCGAGATCCGTTCGCGAGCAGGTGGTTCTGTTCCGTTGCCGGGGGGATCGTGTGTATGCTTAGAATATGATGAAAAATCTGGGGAACGGTGGAATGGGTGGATTCGCTCGGAGTCTCGCCTGTGCGGGATTTAGCGTATTTATGGTCGTCGGCTGTGGCGGAGATGACAGTGGCGAACCAAATGAGAGCGCTACGTCGACGACAGGTACTGGCACGATGGGTAGTACATCGACCGGTGAAGAGTCGACGACCGAGGCAACGACGACGGATGCTTCGAGCACGAGCACGAGTACGAGCACGAGCACGAGCACGAGCACGAGCGAGAGCAGCTCGACGGGGGAGCCGCCGCCAGTGTGCGGAAATGGCGAGGTCGAGGGAGACGAGGCCTGTGATGACGGCAATGACCTCGATAGTGATGCATGTACGTCAGAGTGCGTGGTCGCGGTTTGCGGAGATGGATACGTCCAGGAGGGCGTTGAGGTCTGTGACGACGGTAACCTCCTCGATACCGATGCATGCACGAGCCTGTGCGTCGAGGCGGCCTGCGGCGATGGCTATGTGCAGGAGGGCATCGAGGCCTGTGATGACGGCAACGATGATGATGCTGACATGTGCACGAATACGTGCATGCTCGCGAGTTGCGGTGACGGTATCGTCCAGGAAGGGGAGGAATGTGATGATGGAAATGACGATGATGGTGACGAGTGCACAAATCTCTGCGGGTTGGCCATCTGCGGCGACGGTATCATCCAGGTAGACATCGAAGAGTGCGATGACCTCGGGGAGAGCGAGACGTGCAACGATGATTGCACACCGAGCCTCTGCGGCGACATGAAGGTCAATATGAGTTCAGGAGAGGAGTGCGACGACGGCAATGATGATGATACAGACATGTGCACAGGGCTCTGCCTCCTGCCGGTCTGCGGCGATGGTTTCGTCCAGGATGGCGAGGAGTGTGACGACGGAAACCTCGACCCGGGCGACGGATGCTCTGCGGAGTGCACCTCGGAATTTTGCTTTGAGCTAGTCAACGACAACGCCGAAAACCTGAACAACAACACCTGGTTCGATGAGTGCATCGCCGCTGTCGGCGACAAGGTCACGATCCGCCTCCTCGATGCCAACGACAACGAGGTCTACAAGGCGAGCGGTACCAAGGTCGGGGTGTGGACAAATGATAAGATTACGTCGGACACCAGTGCGGGGAATCAGTACTACTCGGTCAACCATAATCGGCTCATCAGCCTCGACAATGGCGATAAATTGATGCTGCCGGGGCGCTGGTCCAGCAATAATGGTTGTGGCGGATCGTTTGGTAGCGGCTACGGGATCGTCGTGTACCCGGCGAACCCCAATTACGTTGCCAATCCAAAGATGATCGTGATGCCCTATCGCCAGCAGCAGGGGGCGAATAATCCGAGGGCCTTCAGCGGTTGGTCACCAGCCTCCGAGATCTCGTACAATGGATCGAGTTTTAACAGCTGCACCGGGGTGCCCGCCTTCACCGGAACGTTCCAGATCTCCGTGGGCAACTGAGCGGTGGTCCTTATTGGTCCTCCAGGCGGCAGCGCTTGGGGGACATCGTGTTGCTGCGGCGAGGGCAACATCGAAGGATGGCGCTAGCTCTTCGTGAAGAGTTCCGCTGCGACTCTGGATGCCGCTTCGACGATCCGCTGAGGATCACAATCATAGAAGTCCGCCCCAGAGAATGGGTTGAGCTCCATGACCGCGAACTCGCCATCGACCTGGGCGATATCGACCACGTAGATCGCTGCGGGCTGCCAGCTGTGTCTTGCCACCCTGGAGGCGAGGGCGTTGCATTCTCTTGGGATCGCCTGCCCTGCACCCCGGCGGCTCGCGATGTACTCGCAGCCGGTGATGACCTGCCCTTTGGCGATCACAAAGCGCCACTCTCGGGCGATGTGCCGCGGAAGAGAGACGGCGATGGGCAGGTCGGTATTGTCGTAGTAAAATCCGTGGTCAAGGGCCTCCAGGCTCAGATCGTTAATGGCGAGAACCCGGCCGGAGAAGGGCTTTAGCGGGCTCTCTGGGCGGACAAATACGTGGGTTGTGGGGCCCAACTCGGCGAGCAGCGGGGCCGGCGAGGCGACGAGTTTGGCGACGGTTGTGTGCAGGGCGCGGCCATTCGTAATGTTGATGCCGGTGAGTCGTGAGGTGTATTCGCTGCAGGTAAACGAGTGCACATCGCCGATGGCTCCGGGTCGCCAGGGCGCGCTCGCTGGGCCGTAAGCTGCGCCGAGCGAGCCCCAAAAGAGGGTGGGCAGAGATGTGGGCGGGAGTTCGTCAGCGCGGGCTTGGTCATGCCATCGGCTCCATCGTTGACCGCGGGCGTCCAGAGCCGCGGTGATGCCGCTGGCGGTGACGGGAAAGACATCGACCTCGATGAGCCAATGCACGGAGCTGAATCCCTCGCTATTGGGGGTACTCGGCGCGGTAACTGGTGCACCAGGCATCTTTGGTCTCTTTAAGCAGATCCGGTCGGTCGGTGACGAGCATCGACAGGCCGCTGCCGAGAAGCTTTTTCATGGTTGAGGCGTCGTCGACCGCCCAGGCATTGGCCTCGAGTCCAGCTTTGGTGATCTTCTGGGTTTGCCTTAAGATTCGCGGCGAGCTGGGCAGATCGAGGGAGTCGATGCCGGCTTTGGACAACGCGTGTGCCAGGTGCAGATCGCTGTGTTTGCCCATCAAGTGGTTGAGGTGGATGGACGGATCGATCCTGTGGACCGCCATGAGTACTTCTAGATCGAAGGAGCTGATGACCACGCGATCCCTGTCGACGGGGTCTCGGTGCAGGGCTTCGACTACGTCGTATGCGAGTTTCTCTCGATCTGCGTCGGGGCAGCGCTCCTTGAATTGGGATTGGTCTTTGCAGCCCATTTTGGGATAGATACGGGGATACGAAGAGGCTTTGATCTCGACGTTGATGCCGATTTGGATCGCCGCCAAGGCCTCGTCCAGGGTGGGCATTGTCACACCTGTACCAACTAAGGGGCTGCCAAAGCCGGCGTCGAGGGAGCGCAATTCGGCTGCCTTTAAACTGCCAATACAGATCGGCGCGCAGGGATCGGAGGGCCTAGGGGTCGTGCGGCCGAGGGCGTAGTCGTGAATGACCATCAACTCGTGATCTGCCGAGTGCATGACGTCGAGCTCGATCATCTGCGCGCCCACGAGT
>Ga0256845_1003284_pt1 | contig 11075 bp, 14 predicted proteins | sample RiftiametaG_FD_189101 | JGI IMG/M metagenome (GOLD analysis project Ga0256845, IMG submission 189101) | Tube worm associated microbial communities from hydrothermal vent at the East Pacific Rise, Pacific Ocean - Riftia | ecosystem: Host-associated > Annelida > Integument > Unclassified ... | reverse complement strand
AAAAGGTGTAAATTCCACGAAACTGGTTGGCAAGCTCGTGCAGCTCAAGCCATTGTTCATTTGATGGCGGGGTATTGGTGACCATCGGGGCATCGGGAATCGTAATAATGTGACAGGATTTTTTCATTCGTTATTGGGAGGTTAAAGGGGTGGGATTTAGAAAGTAGTAAAATGTTCCATCTGAGTAATCAACTCATTAAAAATCGGGCAACGATCCCGCATTTTTTGTAGCCCGATTGCTTCGGCGATGGCGATACCTGTAGTCGTTTTTTTTGTGAATCTTTTTCCTATGAGTGTGCCAATACGGTGACTGGGAGATGTTTGTCTCTCGTGATTGATGGCTTCGGGTTCTAAGAAATCGGTAAGAATTGACTCAATTTCAGTTTGGCTGACTTCCAGCTGATCAGCCATGGTTTGAGGGCAATACAGAGCTTCCGTTTCATGCATTGCAAAATAGGGAAGAAAGCGATTCTGTGTGTGAAGATTCGCAAATATTGTTTCCACTTTATGCCTAGGGATGGAGAGTTTCAACATGGATGGTGAGAAGTCATCTTACTGGAGCCCGTCACCAATTGGTTTGGACGAGAGTGAGAGGGGGTTCATCTGAGTCGAGGTGATGAAGGTGCTCGGCGATGGTGGCTTTGTCGCCAGGGAGGATGAGCTCGGGGCAAACATCCGCTAAGGGTTGCAGCACAAACCGGCGATGAGTTAGTTTGGGGTGGGGAATGGTGAGGATGCCTCCGTCCAGGGTTTCGTTCCCAAAGTAGAGGATGTCGATATCGATAATCCGTGGCGCATTTTGCTGATAGACAATACCTCGGCCAAAATGAAATTCAACTCCCTGCGTGTAATCTAAAAGCTGGTGGGGGGATCCTATGTAGTCGATCTCGATGACGGTGTTAAAAAAATCTGGGGAGTCGTCAGGGCAATCGACAGGTTCGGACTGATAGATGGGGGCTTGCGCATAGGTGACGTCTTCTGGCGCTAGCTTTCGTAACATATCGCGCGCCAGCTTGATGTGCGCGAGGCGATTCCCTAGGTTCGATCCCAGTGCGATGCCGACTCGTGTTGCCATGGTAGAGTGAAGAAATGGAGAGGTGGAGGAATGAAGGAATGGAAGGGTTTACTTGAGGCCGAGGACGTCTTGCATGTCGTAGAGGCCTGGGGGTTGGTCTTGGAGCCAGACGGCGGCTCGGACGGCGCCGGAAGCGAAGGTCATTCGGCTGGAGGCTTTGTGGGTGAGTTCGACCCGTTCGCCATCGGCCGCAAACATGACGGTGTGGTCGCCGACGACATCGCCGCCACGCAGGCTGTGCATGCCGATTTCGCGACTTGGGCGGGCTCCGATGTTGCCGACTCGTCCGTGAGTAACATCGTCTTCGTAGGAGGTGTTGGTTTCCTCGTTGAGGATCTCGAGGAGCCGGCGGGCTGTGCCGGATGGGGCGTCGATTTTATGACGGTGGTGCATTTCTGTGACTTCGATATCGAAGGCGTCGTTGCCGAGAATCTGAGTGGCTTTTCTGGTGAGCCAGAATAGGGTGTTGACTCCGATGGAGAAATTGGGGGCAAAGACGATGGGGAGGGTTTTGGAGGCCTCGACGATACGGGCACGTTCTTCATCGCTGTGACCGGTGGTGCCGATGACGAGTGGTGTGTTGGTAGCTAGGGCGGCATCGAGCACTTCGGAGGTGAAGTGGTGAACGGTAAAGTCGATGGCGGCATTGACGTTTTGGAAGGCGGCGGTGAGATCTTCTCCGGCGTCGTGGGTGCTGCTGGGCTCGGTGTCTGGGTTTTCGTTGGCGGCTTGGATGAGGGTCTGGCCCATACGGCCGCTTTTTCCGGTGATTAGTAGGTTAGTCATGGATTTATTGAGTGGTTGATTGGTTGATGCCTGCGGCGCTAGACAGAATTAACAGAATTTTCAGAATTACTTGGGATGAGGGCTTGGGTTGAGCCCTGCGGGGCTTGACAGGATTTACAGGATTTCTCTTGGGTATTTAGGATGTGTATTCTTCATTTTTCATTCACTATTCTTCACTCCGCCGTAGGCGGTTGGTTTGATTGATCTGGATGTGAATTCACCACTCAACATTCACAATTCACAATTCTTCATTCCGCTTATAGCGGTCGGTAGCGGCCTCCGTAGCCGGGGGTGTAGAGGGGGAAGGCTAGGTGTTGGGCCATGATGGGGAAATGTTTGTCGATGCTGTAGACTCGGTAGTTGTATTCGCAGGCGATGGTGGCAATGATAATATCGTTCCATGGCATGGTGATGCCTTTGTCGCGTAGTTTCCAGGCTGTCTCCTTGGCTTTTCGCCAGATTTTGTGGTCGCTGGCGCGGTAAGGGAGGATATCGAAATACGATTGCATTCGTAGTCGTTCGCTCGCACGGGCACCTCCTAAAACTTCAAGTTCCACGGGCCCACAAAGCAGCGCTTGAAATTCTTTGAGTAGGCCTCTGACCGCCGCCTTGACCTCAATGGCTCCATTTTTACGGGCCGCTTCTATCCAGCAACAGGAATCGACTAGGACCATGGATTCGAGTTGTTGAGTCATGGATGTTTGGTGTTCAGTTTGAAGTGTTGGGGTGCAGGCGAAATGGCTTAGCGGTCTAATGCTTGAATTTCCTCTGGGGTGGATGGGTAATCGAAGGCGTTTTCCATGAGTAAATTACCGAATTCCTCAGCCATTTGACGACGAATGAATTCTTGAATAGCCTTGCTGACCGCAGGGCTTTTTTTGTTTTCTCCGGTGATTTTCTGCACCTGCTCCAAGGTGGCCTCATCAATGTCTATGGTGATTCTCATGACTGCAATATGAGTCAAAATGATGAAAAGTCAACGATGGAATGATTCTTTTTTTCTACAAGAGGTTGTATTTTTTAAGTGATGCTGTGAGTATCGCTTCGTTTTCATCGGAGAGATTGACGAGCGGTAAACGAAGTTCATCGGTGCAGTGGCCTTGGAGGGCGACTGCAGATTTGATGGGGACAGGGTTGGTGTCGATGCTCATCAAGGTTTTGAAGAGGTCTTCGTATTCAGCTTGAATGGCTTCGGCATCGGCGACTCGGCCTTCGGTCATGGCTTTGACGAGCTTGGACATGACATCCGGGATGAGGTTGGTTGCCACGGAAACAAGGCCGACAGCACCGCGCTTCATAAACTCGATTGTCAGAGGGTCGTCGCCGGAGAGGATTTGAAAATCTTCGGGGAGGGCTTCGCGGATTTGAGTGACACGTTCGGGGTCACCACCGGCTTCTTTGTTCGCGATGATCGTTGGGCAATCGGCGGCGAGTCGGGCGATGGTATCAACGGCAATTTCAATCACTGATCGGCCCGGAATACTGTAGAGCATGATGGGGAGGTCGGTGGCTGAGGCGATGGCTTTGTAGTGCTGGTAGAGGCCTTCTTGGGAGGGTTTGTTGTAGTATGGGCACACTTGTAGTGAGCCATCGACGCCGAGTTTGGCGGCTTCGGTGGTGAGGTGGATGGCCTCGGCTGTGGCATTGGCACCGGTGCCGGCAATGACTTTGATGCGGCCTGCGGCAAATTGAACGGCGAGTTCAATGACCTTGAGGTGCTCTTGACGACCGAGGGTGGGGGATTCTCCTGTGGTGCCACAGGGGACAATGCCATCGATGCCTCCGGCAATCTGACGTTCGATGAGTGCGCTGAATGCGTCGACGTCGACTTTTCCGTTGCGAAATGGGGTGATGAGTGCGGTGTGGGTTCCTTGGAACATGATAGTTTTATTGGTAAGTTGAGATAAGATTTTCTAGATGCATCATCAGAGGGTGATGACGCCGTTATAAACGAAATCGGCTGGGCCGGTGAGGGTGACGTCACAGAAGGAATCGGTTTCGTAGGTTTGGAAACCAATTTCTAAGGTGTCGCCGCCAGCGACATCTACCTGCACGGGGCTAGGTGCGTCTGTGATCAGATGGTGAATCAAGGCGCAGGCCACCATGCCTGTGCCACAAGCCAGAGTTTCCCCCTCCACGCCTCGTTCGTAGGTGCGGATAGCGATGTGTTGGGAATCGAGAACCTTGGCAAAGTTGACATTGGTTCCGGCGGGGGCAAAGCGTTTGTGGTTGCGGAGGGCTGCTCCGTATTTGACAACATCGAGATTCTTTAGGTCGTCAACAAAAACGACGACATGTGGCACTCCGGTGTTGATCGAGTGAATGGGGAAATCTAATCCGTCAATTTCTGTAGAAGTGCCAAGCTCGAGATCTTTGGGGTCTGACATGGCGATGCGGACGTCTGAGCTTAATGAATCATCCAGGATATCCGCACTGAGAACTCCGGCGATGGTTTCAAAAGTGACTGTTTTCTGATGAGGCTCGCTTAGCCGGGCGACGAACTTGCCAAAGCAGCGGGCTCCATTACCACACATTTCAGCTTCTCCGCCATCCGCATTGTAGTAGCGAAATTTGTAATCAGCACCTTTTTCGGCAGGTTCCACTGCTAGCAGTCCATCGGCCCCGACACCGCGCTGACGATCGCAGAGCCAGGCGATTTGTTCGCTGTCCAGGTTAGTGTCGAGTTTACGGTTATCAACGACAACGAAGTCGTTGCCTGCGCCGTTCATTTTATGGAAAGGTAGATGCATGGAATTTTTAGTTTATCCGTTCGACTGGTGTCGGAGGAGGTGAGGGAGGTGGTCAAAGTGTTTATCCCTGGTGCAGAGCCAGAGGTTGTGCTGGAGGCAGAGCGAGGCGATCCAGATATCATTATTGGGAATGGTTAAACCTTGATCTCGTAGGCTTTTGAAGATGCGGGCGTAGTAGTAAGTCGTTTCCTCGTCGGGGGCCAGCACATTGACCATGGAGTTGCTGAGAAATTGTTTGAGGAGTTCTTCGTTTTGATTTGATTTCACGCCGCAAATAAACCCTTGTCGGAGTTCGGCGAGAACGGGGAGGGGTATATGAACTTGTGTGGCGTAAGGGACGATGTCCCCCCAGCGAATCCCGCGTTCAAAATCCGAGTAGGCATTGGTATCGAGCGCGATATGTTTCATGAACCGAGAGTTTGGATGATTTCTTCAGCTGATTGATATTCATCAGGATGAACTTGTGAGCACTCCTCCATGACTTTGTCAAATTCGGGGTCCTCAGTCCAAGTTCCGATAAATCTTTCAAGTCCATTGGTTGATGATTCTTTTTTTTCAACGGGTAAACCTTTGCATAGAGATTCGATTAAAATGGCATTCAGGCTTTTGCCCGTTTCATGGGCCTTTTGGCGAACGGCATGATCGATCTCCTCGGTGATGCCTCGGATTGTGTATTGCGTGCAATTCATGTAGGCACTGTAATCGGAATGTGCATGCGTGCAAGTTTTCTTATCGGCTTGCCCTGCTTGCCATGTGCGCAGCATCGATCATAGGGCGAGTGAACTTGCCGATGATCTCGGGGAGATTGGGCGCGGTGGTGTTTTCTGCTACTTGATTGACGATGACGGAGCCGACAACGACGCCGTCCGATGCTGAGGCCACCTCGGCGGCTTGCTCGGGAGTGTTCACTCCAAAGCCAACACAGACGGGTGTATTGGTGTGTTTTTTGATGGATGCGACTAGTTCTCCGACGGCAGCCGACGGTGCGGCTTGCGCTCCAGTGACTCCCATGCGGGAAAGGGCGTAAATGAATCCTTCTGACTGCGCGGCAAGCATCTTCATGCGCTCTGGGGGGGTGGATGGAGAAATGAGAGTGATGCGTTTCAGCCCTTCGTCGGCAATCATCTCCTGATTGTTTTCAATCTCGTCTGGTGGCAGGTCAAGCATGAGAATGCCATCGGCGCCTGCGGCTGCGGCATCGGCGTGGAATCGCTCATAACCGTAGGTGTAGACTGGATTAAGGTAGGTAAAGAGAACGATTGGGGTCTCGTGCGTGGTGCGAAAATCACGAATGAGCTGCATGAGTTTGGCGAGAGTCATGCCGCTATTGAGCGCTCGTTCGGCGGCGAGCTGATTGACGATGCCATCGGCCTGTGGGTCTGAAAAGGCGACGCCTAGCTCAATGATATCCGCCCCGGCGTCAGCCAGAGAACGGATGATATTGAGGGAGATATCAGGACTGGGGTCGCCAGCGCAGACGTAAGCGACAAAGGCTGACTGCTTGGTTTCACGGAGACGTTGAAAAGTGGTATCGATGCGGTTGCTCATGGTGTTCTGCTGCGCACCAATAAGCTGGATTCACGAAAAAGAAAACCACGAATTCAGGCAAGATAATGAACCGACGACCAGCGGTTTCTCGACGCCCCTCTTTTTCGCTAGACAAATAGCTCGGAAGTGGTCTTAATACGCTTGTATGAAAACGAAATTATTTATGTTCGCCACTGGTGTGTTAGCTCTAATGACGAGCGCTTGCCTTCAAACCGAAAGTACGATTTCTTTGAAGAAAGACGGGAGTGGAACCATCACGGAAAAAGTGGTTCTCGGTCAGCAAATGGCAGCCATGATGCAGATGGCTGAAGCTCAAGGCGGTGCCGGCGGGCCTGCTGGTGGCCCGATGGCTCAGATGATGGATAAAGCTAAAGCTGAAGCCCGAGCCAAGGAAATGGGGGCGGGCGTTGAGCTTGTCAGTATGGAGAAAATCAACAACAACGGCAAAATCGGAGTGAAGACGACCTTTAAATTCGCAGACATCAACAAGCTCAAATACACCACATCCAGTGCGATGAGTGGAATGCAGGGAATGAAAGTTCCTGAGAACGACGATGCAGCGCCCGTTTTTAAATATGCCGATGGCAAACTGACGATTACTCAAAAGCGGCCCGACGTCAAAAAAGAGGACGTTGATGCTGCCAAGAAGGCTGCTGATGGTCAGATCGGCGAGCAGGAGTTGGCGATGATGCAAGGCATGATGAAGGACATGCGCATGACGATGAAAATCAAGATCGAGTCAGGAATCAAAAAAACCAATGCCAGCCACGTGGACGGTGACACTCTGACGATGGCTGACATTCAGTTTGCCAAGTTGCTTTCTGACCCTGAGAAGCTGAAGGCGCTTCAAACTGGAGATTTCGATAAAACCAAAAAGGCTCTCGAAGGCATTGATGGTATTAAGTTTGAAACTCAGGAGGTCGTTGAGGTGGAGTTAAAATAAATCACATTCTGGCGATCCGTTGGGAAGCTGTATCGCAGTTGGATCGCCTTCACGGAGTCGTTGAATATGGCTGGTGCCAAGTTGAAAGCATCTGAGATGCGTTGAATCAATGCTGCGCATTTGTTAAATAAGCGTCTGCGATATGGTTAATTGGCGAATGCCACAGCTTCAACGCACCGATAGGTGCTTTCAACTCGCGAAGCGAATTCAACTAGCCAAAGGCAAATTCAACAATCGTGCCTTTTTTATGGGCTTTCAGCAGCAGTTCTACTTCTCAGTATCGGGATAACTGCCGAACATTTTGACCAGTGAGCAGTGTTTTTCGAGTTCTAGCAGAGCATCGCGCACTGCCGAGTCCGTGCAATGTCCTGCGAGATCGACGTAGAAAATGTATTCCCAATCGCGTTGCTTTGATGGGCGCGATTCAATTTTGCTCATGTTGACATTGAGTTTATCAAATGCCTGGAGGGCCTTGACCAAGGAGCCGGGGCGATCATGGATGGAAAAGAGAATCGAGGTGCGGTCGTGACCCGTGGCAGGGCAGGTCTTCTCGCCGATGACGAGGAAACGAGTCGTATTCGTTGCGCTGTCTTGAATGGACTCTTCGAGCATTGTGAGTCCGTTAAGCTCTGCGGCAAGTTTGCCACCGAGAGCGGCAGCACCATCGGCGGCATTTTCATGGGCGAGTGCAGCAGCTTTGGTGGTGGATGAGACCTCTACTAGTCCAGCTTCTGGGAAATGGCGCAGGATCCAGTTCTTGCACTGGCCAAATACTTGGGGGTGTGAGTAAAGGGTTTTGATTTCTTCCCGTGGAATACAGGCCATCAGGCCGTTTTCGATTCGCAGTAAAACCTGCGCACAGATCTGGAGTGGGGAGTCGACAAAGAGATCGAGGGTGTGAGAAATAGCTCCTTCGGTGGAGTTCTCAATGGGAACAACACCGTAATGCACTTTCCTGCGTGCCACTTGATCAAAGACCTCTGCGAAGTTGGCCTGGGACGAGTAGGTGATGGAGTGGCCAAATTTCTTGATCGCAGCCTGATGGGTCCAGGTGCCTTTGGGTCCTAGATAGGCGACAGTGAGATTATCTTCCAAGGCGAGGGCCGCCGACATAATTTCCCGATAAATAGCACGGATGGATTTCTCGGGAAGTCGACCCTTATTCATTTTGGCTAGCCGTTTCAAGAGGGATGCCTCGCGCTCGGGTGCGTAAATCTGCAAACCTTCGGCTTTTTTGATGACTCCCACCTCGTGCACGAGGCCTGAGCGTTGGGCGAGAAGATCAATGAGTTCTTGGTCAATTTGATCAATTTTTGTTCGGACGTTATCGAGTGGCATGGTGGGAAGAAGAGAGATGTAAGATAGAAGTTATTCGTTAGCTTCGATGTCGATGTCGCTGGAAATTTCTGAGGGCTGAGGTTCCTCTGCTGGCGAGGGTATGTTTATGGCGCTGAGGGCGAGTTGTTGCTCCACCTCTTCGACTATATTTTGTTTTTCTGTCGCTGACTCAGTTTCGGATACCTCTTGATTTTCATCGGGTTCAGGGAGCTTGACGGTGCGGAGTTCGTTTGAATTGGGGAGATCCTCTACGGATTTAATACCGAAGTGTTCGAAAAAGAGGTCGGTGGTTTCGTAGAGCAAGGGTCGGCCCGGGAGCTCTGCCCGGCCTCCTACTTTGACCAATTCGCGATCGAGAAGTTTTTGTAACATGCCATCGCAGGAGACCCCGCGCACGGCTTCGAGCGATGCTTTGGTGACGGGTTGGCGGTAAGCAACGATGGCGAGAGTTTCCATTGCAGGTCCGCTGAGTCGGCTGGGTTTCCTGCCGGGGAAAAGGTGACGGACGAAGTCTGCGTAATCGGGCCGAGTGTAGATTTTCCATCCTTTGGCACGTTCGGTGCAGAGCAAAGCTCGGCCTGTTGTCTCGTAGCTATGATTGAGTTGAACGATGGCTGCGGTGATGTTGTTTTCATCGGTTGATGATAGCGAGCTCAGCTCCTCAGGTATTGAGGAGCCTTCATGGGCGGCGCCGTCCTCGATTTCTGTAGCCAGAAGGTCATCAGCTTCAGCAACACGGGCGCGAATCAGGCGCGCTAGTTCCGTGCTCGATAATGGTTCCTCGGAGGCGATGAGTAGGGCTTCGATGATGGCGGCAAGTTCCATGGACGGAAAGACTATGGAATCGAGCTAGGATTGCAAGTGAGGAGATTGACGTAATTTAACACGCACGACACGGCTACACCCCTTCGATGTCATCTTTCATGGAGCAACACGATCCAGCTTTGACTTGCTGTTTTTAACATGTCAAAGAGTTTTCAACATATCTTGAACCATGGCCCCTACACTAGTATTTTTTGACAGAATTAACAAAATTAACAGAATGAAAGTTTATTCAAGATGCTTGGGAATCAGATTTTCAGCTTCAAATCAGCAAATTTCTCCAAAACCCACAGAAAAAATTCTGTTAATTCTGTAAATCCTTGGTTGGCGCCGCAGGCATTCACCCTAATGTAATCGCCCTGTAGCTTGAACGGGTCGCCGATTTTACTGGGGCTCGTAATGCTGGCGCAGCTGAAAGATGCTTGGAGTTGTCAGTATGGTTGCTCTGGGACGATGATATCGTGAGAGGTGGAGGCGTTTGTCTCCGTCAACCTCAGCAATACATACAGAATCTATATCTGGCAACATCCCAGCAGTAATTTCGTATCGGCAGTTTCTCCTAACTGCCCAAAATTCAACTTCTGCTAACTCGCTGTAACAAAAGGGCATCGACGCCTCTGTTTCCTCATGACATCCCAATGAGCGTAGTGGGTTTAGCTGCAATAATGACCTCCTTATACTTTTTAACTCTTTATTTGATTTTAACTCACTCATTTGCTCACTGGTATGTGCTGTAATGATATTATCCCTTTGATTTCGGGCTAAATCACCAACGTCATTCATTCGTATTTTAGTAAAGTTAGCATGCTGGTTGGCGGAGTGCTATGGTTGAGTATTGTCTATTCAGGTTAACAGTCACCAAACTCAAACTTCAGCAAATCTCCGGATATCGTACTGTAAACTTCCTTGTTCGTAAAAACTATTTTATTACCTAATTCCACAAAAATATACCATCCTGAGCAAGGAATACAGAACTCTTTCACGCCTGTGGCACCCCAGTTGTTATGTCTGTGAACTATAGTATCGCCGGGACGGTCAAAAAAATGTTGCGTAAAAATAACATCATTACCTGGGCTTATATATACATCTGCAAATTCTGAGCCACTTTCTGGAATCTGCTCAAAAATAAGAGTTCCTGACCTTAAATCCACCACTCTAAGAGGACCCTGACGCTCAATAAACACAACATAATTTTCGATTTGAGTCACCACCCCCATGGAATTTTTTCTTTTATATGTAAGCTCGCCTTTTAGTGTCTTCAGGCAAAGCGAATCATTTTCTTGAAATAATGACCAACCGTACCCACCTCCACGTAACACTCCCTGACTAAATTCTTTTCTTAGCTGTTCTCCAGTTTGAGCATTAACTATTACTATTTCCTTACCTATTTGAAAGGCCATTTGCTCATTTAGCCACTTTCCTACGTAAACTAAATCGGGCTCTTTCAGGGTCTTTTTCCAAATCAATTTTTCCTTAAGAAGGTGAACTACTCCAAGAATACTGTTTCTATAGTCATAAAAACCAACCTCAAATTCGCTAAGCATAAAAACATCGTCCAACACACCTTCAGCAGAAAAACTATGCCAGCATGAAGAAAAAGATACAATATTAGAAACCCCATCAAAAACCCTAATGCCGAATGAAGGCTTCTTGTGGTCCCAAGTAATCAGTAATAAAAATGGTTCATTTTTCATAGATAATGTATCTTATTTTTTCTTTAGTAGCCTAAGACATTCTTTAAACTCTTATTCTTCCCTGAAGCAACTTGTAGACTCTACCCTCATCCACATCTTGATTCAACTGTAGAAGGGCT
>Ga0256845_1003283_pt1 | contig 11081 bp, 5 predicted proteins | sample RiftiametaG_FD_189101 | JGI IMG/M metagenome (GOLD analysis project Ga0256845, IMG submission 189101) | Tube worm associated microbial communities from hydrothermal vent at the East Pacific Rise, Pacific Ocean - Riftia | ecosystem: Host-associated > Annelida > Integument > Unclassified ... | reverse complement strand
TGCCCGAATTGCTGAACCTGCTCGGGCCCGTCGCGCGCGCTTGCCCCTGTGATCCCGAGCACACTGCGGCGGGCCGCAGAGGCCCTGCCCGCCCCCGAGATCCGCCGAGAGATTGCCCCTAGGACCAGCAACCCCCTATTCTTTGGGCTGGCGCCGCTCGGCGCCCCCTGAGGTATGGCCAGCACGATCCATGAGCGCATCTTTGGGGCCCTCGCCTCGCTCTCTCTCCGCCACCCGAAGCCGCTGCTGGTCCTGACCGGCGGACTGATTCTCGCCTCGGCTGCGCTCATCCCGTCGATCAGCGTCAGCACTTCGCGCTACGCCCTGGTCGCCGACGACGAGCCCCACCAGGCGCGGATGTACCGCTTCTTCGATCGCTTTGGCACCCCCGACGCGCCGGCGATGGTGGTCAGCGGCGGCACCCCAGAGCAGCGCCAAAAGGTGGTCACCAAGCTCAGTGCCGAGCTCAATACGATGCCCGAGCTGAACGGGCGATTGATCGCCCGCACCGGCCCCTCCGACGCCGCCGAGGTCCTGCTCCTGCACGCGCCCGAGATGCTCGCGGAGGTCGGCGGCCAGCTGCCGCCGGGCATCGACTTGGCGGCGACGATCGAAGGCGGACTGCCGGCGTGGTTTGGGGCGCTCGCCGGCCAGCTGAGCGCCGGCCTGGACGGCGAAGCCAACGCGACGCCCGAGCAAATGGCCCAGGCGTTTGAGGGCATGGCGGGCATCGCCGCCACCTTCGAGACCGTCCTAAATGGCGGCGATCCGCTCTCCGAAATCGAGTACGGCGAACAGCTCGCACGCAAGGATCTCGACAGCAAGGGGTATCTGATCACGGCCGACGGCAAGAACCACGTGATCACCATGTTCCCCGAGCTGCCGAGCGACGACACGGCAGCGCTGCGGCCCCTGATCGAGGGCATCCGCGCCCGCCGCGATGATGTCCTAAAGGACAGCCCCACCGAGATCGAAGCCCGCCTCACCGGCCTGCCCGCGCTCAAAGTCGACGAGGACGACCTCCTGCAGATCAGCCTTCTGGTCTCGAGCGGCGCCTCTGGCCTCGGCATCTTCCTGCTCTGTCTTCTTCTCTTTCGCTCGTTTCGCCAGACGATCCTCGCGCTGACGCCCCTACTCGCCGGCACCATCATCTCGCTCGGCATCGTCAAGCTGCTCTACGGCGGCCTCAACCTGATCACCGCCTCGTTCATCTCGGTACTGCTCGGCCTTGGCATCGATCTCTCGGTGCACGTGCTCACCCGGATCAACGAAGAGCGGCGCAGCGGCAAGCCGGTCGCCGAAGCGCTCCGGCACGCGGTCATCCAGACAGGCCCCGGCATCCTCAGTGCCGCACTGATCACCGCGGTCGCCTTTCTCACCACCACCACCACCGACTTCACGGCCTACAGCGAGCTCGGTGTGATCACCGCGATCGGCCTCGCCGTGATCGTCGTCGCCACTCTGGTCGCCTTCCCGGCGCTGCTCAGTCAGACCACCAAAGCCGCCGCGACGATCAGCCCCGAGGCCCCCGGCGTCGGCCTCATCCCCGGCATCATCCGCCGCGCCCGGATCCCCCTGATCGTAGTCGGCATCGCCGCGGGCATCGCTGGCGGCTTCTCGCTGCCGCGGATCGACTTCGCCTCGCGCACCTTCGACTTCATGCCCACCGAGACCGAGAGCGTCGCCGCCCTCGACTTCTTAGAGCACGACCCGACGATGAGCCCGATGTACGCCAACCTCACCGCCGACAGCATCGAGTCGGCGCGAGAGATGGCGACGAAACTGCGGGCACTCGACTCGGTCGCCGGTGTGCAGACGGCCTCGGACTTGCTGCCCGAACTCGACAAAAAACGCCTGAGCGACCTCCGCCGCGGCCTCGCGCTCTTCGGCGATCGGGCGATCGACTTCGATCGCCTGCGCGCCCGCAAAACCACTCCAGAAGAGCTGCTGCCCGCCGTCGGCGAGGTCGTCGATGTGCTCGAGGAAGTCCGCTTCGCGATCGAACAGGGCGGTCAACCAACCGCCGCAGTCGACCGGGCCATCACCGCCTTTAAGTCGCTCAAGACCCGCCTTAAAAGCGCCGACGAGCCCACCAAGGCCCGCCTCGCCGCGATCGAAGGCGAAGCTGGCGGCATGCTGCAACGGGCGGTGACCACCGCCCAGGCGGTCGCCAAGCGCGGCCACTACCTGCCCGAAGACCTGCCCGAGATGCTGCGCAAGCGCTTTGTCAGCCGCAAGGGCGATGCGCTCGCGCTCTACGTCGTGCCCTCGGGCGAGTTTTGGGAGGGCGAAGTCGCCGAGCGTTTCACCGCCGATGTCGAGGCGATCGACCCCGAAGCCTCGGGGCTCGCGATCAATACCCACCTCCACGAGGTCATGATCCTCGACGGCTTCCGCCGGGCCGCAGGACTCGCCGCCGCGCTGATCCTGCTCCTTTTAATGATCGACTTCCGCGGCATTAAAAATGCCCTCTTGGCGCTGGTGCCCACGGTGCTTGGCTGGCTGTGGATGCTCGCAGTAATGGCCCTTTTTGGCCTCTCGTTTAACGTGGTCAATGTCATCTGCCTGCCCCTGGTCATCGGCATCGGCACCGCCTTTGGCGTGCATCTGATGCACCGCGCAGAGGAGAGCGCCAGCGAAAACGGCGGGGTCGCCTCGCTCGACGATCTACTGCGCGGCACCGGTAGCGCGGTGATCATCTCGGCATTGACAACGATGGTCGGCTTTGGCGCCCTGATGCTCGGCAAACACGGCGCGATGCTCAGCCTCGGCCTAACGATGGTCATCGGCATCGCCACCTGCCTGGCCGCGAGCGTGCTGGTGCTGCCGGCAGTGCTCCACCTGCTCGGCCGCGCCCGCTGAGCGAGCTACGACCGCGCTCGACAGTCGCACGACTCCAGAGCGCCACGGCAACATTGCTCGCAAAGACGACCGACGAACACCGTTTAGGAATCCCCCGAGTCCCGTGGCAACGGTAGAACGTCGCCACGGGAATGTGGCTATCCGCAATCGCGGGTCGCGCGACCGTATTCGCCCGGTTGCCCAAGGCAAGAAGCGTCGATTTGCATCCACAAATCACGTCTACCGCGATTCATGAGATCGCTCTATCGCCCCCCATGCACGCACGCGAATGATACCGACAGGTTTCCCGGCTAGACATGCCCGAGCCCCGTGGGCATGATCGGCACCATGGACGAGTCTGAGTTCAACAGCCGCCTGACGGATGCTGAGACCGAGTACAACGAGCTCCTCGCCTACACGCGCCGCCTCGATTTGATCGCCGACTTCATCCAAAAGCTCGGCGCTTCAGAGTCGTTTCGGGAGGTTTTGCAAAGTGTATCTCATTACCTCAAGCTGATCTTCCCGAGGGTCTCCCGCACCAGCGTGGTCCTCGTCGATCCCGAGGATCAGTCGCTCACGGTCTTCGCCCTGTACGGAGTCATCTCGGGTATTCCTGTGGGCAAAGATCTGGCGATCGAAGGAACACTCGTAGGAGCTTGCGTCACCCGTCGCACCTCCATCTTTGAGGTCGCATCCGAAACTCAGCCCAGCCAGTTCAGCGAGACCCGCCTGCTCCAAAAAGCGGGACTGCACGCCATCCTGGTCGCGCCGATGATCAGCAAAGGTCGAGTTGTCGGTACCCTCAACATGGGTGCACCCTCCGCCGAGCACTACCACCCACAGGACGAAAAACTCCTCAACACTATCGCAACCTCACTCGCCACCTATTTGCAGCTTCTAGAGTCGGTCAAGGGCCTCGCTGAGTCGCTTGACCAGGTCCAGCAGACCAACGCCGATCTGGAGCACCAGCTCCAACTGCGCATGAGTGCAGAGAACGAACTCCGCGACCGCGAGCGCGTGATTTCAGCGCAGTACGAGCAGATGTTGGCCATGTCTGCGCCATTGCTGCCGATCAACGAGCACGTCGTTGTCCTACCGCTGGTCGGCTCGCTTACCCAGGGCCGGGTCGCACGCATCACCGAGGTCGCGCTCGCTGGGGTTCAGGCGCGCAAGGCTAACACTGTGATCATTGACCTCACCGGGCTCGATGCTGCGGATCCCCTCTTCGCCGATGCACTGGCGAAGATCTCCAAGGCCCTCGGCCTGCTCGGATGCACAACATTGATCACCGGCATCGGCCCCCAACTCGCGCAGCTGCTTGTGCATCACGATGTCAAGCTGGACGCGACCCATGTCTACTCTACGCTGCAGGCGGCGGTATCCGCCGCGCTACGAGCGGGTTAATACGCCCCCTAGTTGCCCTGTCGCGCCCGCTCGGCGACCCGCAAAAGAGCGCGCTGCTGTGCCGCCAGCGACTCATTATTCGCCTCATGACCGGCCAAATCGCGGCCCGCCATCTCGACGAGATCCAGGGCCAAAGCCCCCCCACGTTCGCTGCGATCGGGATCCGCAAGCAGGATCCGCGCGAGCATAAGGCGAACCTTGGCGAGTTCATCGGCGGCGATCTTGCCACCCCCGCAGAGCTTGAGTGCCGCTCGTGCCTCGATCTCGGCCTCGGCCCGTCGACCCAGGCCAAAGAGAGCACGGGCCAGTTCGCGCTGGACCGGACCGAGCTCAGGCCGATCGTGCCCGAGAGCGGCCCGCATCACCGCCAAGGCCGGCCTCAGATGCGCCTCGGCCTCGACAAAACGCTCCCGATCGTTGAGCACCTCGCCGAGGTTTCCTCGGAGCGCTCCGGTCGACGGATGATCGGCACCCAGGGAGGCCTCGGCGATCATGTACGCCCGCTCCATCAAGACCTCGGCGCCCTCGATATCCCCGAGCTTGTAGCGGGCAACCGCAAGACTCGACACGTAGAGCATTGACTTTACGCTGCTATCACCATAAACGGACTCGGCGATCGCGACGGCCCGCTCGATGTGCATCACCGCCGCCTGGTAATCACCGCTCTGGATCTCGAGTTCGCCCAGGTTCGAGAGAATCGTGGCATTTTCTGGGTGCTCGGCACCACGGGCTCGCTCGGAGATCTCGAGCGCACGCGCAGCGATCTCGATGCCGTCGGCAAAACGACCCTCGTGGGCCGCGACCAACGCTAGCTTCGTGAGCACATCCGCGTTGTCCGGATGATGGGGCCCAAGGGCCACCTCGACGATCGCCAGGGCCTCGCGGAGACTGGCTCGAGCCTCGGCGTTGCGGCCCCGCTTGAAGAGCGTCGCGCCCTTGACCCGCAGCGCCGCCGCGATCTTCGGATGGTTCGCGCTGAGCTCCCGCTTGCGGATTTTTAGCGCCTCCTCGACGTCTTCGAGCGCCCGTTCATAGGCCCCCTGACCCATGTAGTGCTCCGCCCGACCGGCGTAGAAATCCGCGACAACGAGTTTCCTACCGAGCAGCCTGACCTCGGCCTCGGCCTGCTTGATCCAAACCTCGGCCCGCTCGGGCGGCGCTTGGATCACAGTTACGACCCTCAGCAGTTCAATGGTCGCGGCCGCAGCCACCTCGTCATGACCGATCGCCCGCGCCTCGTAATAGGCCTTGACCAACGATTCATCGGCATCCTCGTAGTTGCCCTCTCCCAAGAGCAAGCGACCGCGCTCGAGAGCCACCTCGACCGCCAACATCGGCTCGTCGACTGCCAACGCCCGACCGCGAAGGGCTATGAGCGCAGCCAAACCCTCGGCATTTTTTCCCGCCCGGCCGAGCGCGGCGGCATCGGCCACTTCCCCGCGGAGCACCTCTAAACGGGCCGCTAGTTCCGGATCCAGCGCTCTGGTCGCACCCCGACGGAGGTACTCGATATCCTCACAGAGGCGTAGATCGCCGTGCTCGGTCAGCTCCGCCACCGCCGAGACCGCCCGCTCAACTACGTCCGCATCCGCGTTGACAAATGTGCGCACAACAGCGTCAAACTCCCGCCGACGGGAGCGCAGGCAGGCCATCTGGAGATCGAGGATGTCGCTCGATCGCTCGCCCCGACGGTGGGCCAAGCAGGCCTCCCGATAGCTGTAGATCCAGGCATCCCGGTACTCGCCCAGGCGCTCGACGACCCGAGCACTCGCATCCGCCGAATACGCGAGCCCGGTCGCCGCGAAGGCACTCGTCAATGCCTCCTCGCGGGCCTCATCCCAGACTGTACTCATTCCCTGGTCACCGCCGCTACAGGCCTCCGCATCCGTTCGGATCGCGTACGCGACCAAACCCGCCGCCACCGTCAAGACACCGCCAAAGGCGATCCCAAGGAGCCAGCGACGGCGACGTTTAGCGGGATCCTTGCCCAGGGCCGCGATGAAATCGGTCATCGTCGCAAAGCGAGCCCGCGGATCGATCGCGAGCCCGCGGAGCATCGCCCGCCGCAGCCACGCCGGGATTCGTCGCCCCTCCAGGGGCTCGCTCAAGCGCTGCTTGAGCACCGCGTGCATGATCTGCCCCTGATCGTCACCGGCAAAGGGGCGAACCCCGTAGAGCATCTCGTAAAGAACGATCGAGAAGGCAAAGACATCGGAGCGGGCGTCGGCGGTCTCGCGCAGATGCTGCTCCGGTGACATGTACGCCGGAGTCCCGATCAGAGTGTGGGCCTGGGTAAGTTCACTTTTTAGCGAACCCAACCCGCTCGCCGAAAAGCGAGCTCCGACCGCCGATGCATTGAGCAGATCGTCGCCCTCGCTGCCATCGCCATCCGCACGAACAAGTCCAAAGTCGAGCACCCGCACCCGACCGTCGGCGCCGACGATCACGTTGTCGGGCTTGTAGTCGCGATGCACAAGGCCGACCTCGTGGGCCGCCGCGAGCCCCCGCCCAGCCTCGATGCAGCAGCGAAGGATGTCCCGCCACGAGCGCTTCTCCCTCGCCGCCCACTCGCGTAGGGACTCGCCCTCGATGTACTCCATCGCGACAAATACCCGACCCTTAAACACGCCCGCCTCGTACACCTGCACGACATTCGGATGGGAAAGGCGAGCCAGCCCCTGGGCCTCGCGAAGCATCCGAGCGTAGACATCACCGGCCCGCTGCCCCATCGGCCGAACAAGCTTGATCGCGACGCGACGGCCCAGGCTCTCGTCGTAGGCGACATAGACCTCGCCCATCGCCCCCTCGCCGAGCTTGCGCAGGATGACGTAGCGGCCGACTTGCGTGAGCTGATCTTCATCACCAACCGGTGTCGACTCCGAGGTCGCAGCTTTCGTGCGCGACGGCGGATCGGCCACCGTAACCTCAACCATGCTCACAGCAGAGATGCTGCCGCCGAAGGTCGTGGTCCTATCTCCCTCTGCGCCGCTCCTCACGAAACCTCAACTGACCGCGCATGGACACTCTCATCGGCAGTTATAGCCGTCAACTCGCACAAGCGCTCGGGCTCAAAAATGCACTACAACAACATCGAACAGCTTCTGCACTTCCGCTCCTGGGAGGCATGATGGCGGACATAAACGAACCGCAAGCGCGACCTGCTGCATAGGACATGTAGTCTTAATTGGCGATCCCGATCGAGCCAGACCGACCACAGCGCTCACTATATACACTTCATTTACCGGAGCCGCCCCGTGGACTATGCAAACGCTCAGCGCATGTTCAAGCCAGCAGGCGCGCTAAGGTATCCGCCGCTCATCACCTCCGAAAAGAGCGCCGCGCAGCGCTCATTTTCGAAATCGCCACCCTTCATTAAGCTCATGTAAAGCTCCTTCGCATTCCCGAATGCACGCATTTAACGGTTGACATAGTCGGCACCATCCCGAATATTAGCCGTGGCTTCGACTTAACGGAGCCACGGCCCGAGCGTCCACAGGTTACCGCTGTGCGGAGCGCGTTCACATGATCAGTGAAGCTCTCGTCTTTATCAAAGATTTGCTCAATGAGCACCTCTGCGCCCAGGCCGGTCAAACCCTGGGAGAAGCCGAAGATAAGGTCATCTTCATCGACGGCGAAAACCTCGATCCGATCAGCTTCAAGCTCGGTGCGATAACCTGCCTCCTGATCAATATCGAGGAGGAGAAGGTCCTCCGCCTCGCAGATCCCTACGTGCAGACGCGAACTGACGGCGCAAAAGTGCGGGTACAACCCGATATCCGCATGAACCTCTATGTGCTCTTCATCGCCCGCTTCAAGCTCTACGAGCAGGGCCTCAGCTACCTCTCGCGGATCCTCGAGTACTTCCAGACCAATCGGGTACTCGACCACACAAATACACCTTCTTTAAGCCCCCGTATTGATCGTCTGATCATGGAGCTGACCACACTCGCCTTCGCCGAGCAAAACGAGGTTTGGAACGCCCTGCGTACCACCTATCACCCGTCAATGCTCTACAAGGTCAGGATGCTCGTGCTTCGTGAGGACGTAGCCATACGCGACAGCGATATCGACGACCCAGAGATCGGTATTGAGCCGTGAAATTCGCGCCGATCGCCGCCATCGAACTCCGGCACCCCTACTACGCAGATAGCCTCTGCCAAGGCCTCGAGATCCGGCCTAGTGGCGAGGGCGCGCGCACGATCCAAAGACACCGCCTGCAGCTGCGGGAACGGGGCACTGGTGTGCTCCTGCTCGCGCCCTTAGACAATCAAGGCAAACCGCTGATCTCCCTTGATTCGAGCGCCAAGCTCCAGTTTGAGCTACATGTTCGCGACCAAGCCTTCACTCGCTTCACAGATCTAAGCGCTCTCGCCGGGCTGTCGGCCCCCCTCTTTACCAATCAAAATGCGCCCACCGGCGGCGAGCTCACACTCGGCTCACGCAGCGCCAGTGCCCGCGAAGAGTTCAGCCGCCAGGGCCAATCCGCGAGCGAGAGTTTCGTTCTCGGCGGGCGACCTCGGCCAGGCGTCACGATCGATGATTTTTCGATCGACGGCGAAGCCGCCCCCAGCCTCACCGCCTACGATCCCGAGACCCGCATCATCACCCTTCAATGTGATGGTCTCGCGGTCGGCACGAGATTCGCGATTCACTACCCCATTGCGGTCCCCGGGCCGCGTGGCGCCTTGGCTGAGATCGAGCTTCAGGATACCCTCGAAGCCTGGAAGAGCGACACTCCCGCCACCTTCACGCTCACCTTCAAACCCCGGCAGACCCGCTGGATCTACTATTTGGTGACCGACGTCGAACCTGGCATGTTCACGATCGTCGACTCCGGTGAGGACGACGCGGTGATCGTATTTAGCGAGTCAAACCGCCGCGATCTCAACGCCGATCCCGATCCAGGCGATCCTCAGGCTCTCGCCCTCGCCGCCCACTACCCCGATTTGCGGCGCCTACGGTTCACCTCCGACTCCCTGATCGCCTGCAGCGAGGTTCCGCGGCGCAAGCTCCAGCTCCAGCTCGACGGCGAGCGCCTGCCGATCACCCTGCCAAACCCCCCGCTCGCCAACTACACCTCTCGCGAGGCCATCGACGAGCAGCCCCAAGAGCGACAGGAGTCGCTCTTTCGCGTCGTCAAGCACCTGACCTCACAAACCACAGCGAACGGATAGAGCCAGACCATGCCAGTCTATAAAACCCCCGGAGTGTACGTAGAAGAAATTTCAACCCTGCCACCGTCGGTCGCTGAAGTATCGACGGCTGTGCCCGCATTTCTCGGCTACACCGAGCGCGGCGCAGGTGTACAGCGGCTCAGCACATTGCTCGAGTTTGAGGAAGCATTCGGCGGCGCCCAGCTCAGCAAATACACCATTAAGGCCAAAGACAACGGCTCTGGAGCCGCGCGCACAATCGAGAAAATCACCCGCATCGAGCCGAGTTCGCCGGACTCAAACCTCTATTACGCTCTGGCTCACTTCTTTAAAAACGGCGGCGGAAGTTGCTATGTGGTGTCGGTCGGCAACTTCGGCAGTGCCCCAGAGGCGGCCCATTTTTCCGCCGGCTTAGCGCTCCTCGAGAAGGAGGACGAGCCGACGCTGATCGTCCTAGGCGACGCTGTCAACCTCGACTCCGCTGGCTACTACGGGATCTGCCAGGAGGCGCTCGCCCAGTGCAGCAAGCTCGGCGACCGATTCACGATCATCGACGTCAAGGGCGGCGATGTCGACAGTCTCCGGGGCGCTGCGGGCGTTGGCGCCAACAACCTGAAGTACGGCGCGGCCTATCACCCCTACGTCCAGACCTCGATCGCCCGACACTACAGCGAATCCGGGGTCTCGATCATCGGTACCGATCCCAACGCGCCCCTGGCCCAGGCCCTGACCTTCGGTGCACAGAGCATTACGGTAACCTTTACCGGCAGTCCAGGCCTGAGCGCAAAGGCCAAGTTCACCCTTGGCGATGCCGACACGGCGATCACCATCGCCGTCGATGCGGACAGTCGCCAGCTGACAGTCGGCAACGTCCGCGACCGCACCGGGACAGATGTGGTCGCGGCCTGGACGACCTGGGCCGGCAGCAATGACACCGCCGGCTTTTCCCTGGCAGCCGCCGGCGACGGCAGCAGTACCCTCGATACATTGGGCTCCAAGTACAATGATTTGATCACCGAGGGTGGCAACGACCCGACGGTCTCCCTGTCCTCGGTGAAATCGGGGGATGCTCCCGAGACAGCGCTCTACAACAGCATCAAGACGGCCCTCGCCACCGAGCGTGTGGTCCTGCCGCCGAGCGCGGCGATCGCCGGCATCTACGCCCAGGTCGATCGCACACGCGGCGTCTGGAAAGCGCCGGCCAACGTCGGCGTATCCGCAGTGATAGGTCCCGTCAGCAAGATCAATCACGAAGAGCAAGAGCGCCTCAATGTCGACCCGACCGGCGGCAAGTCGGTGAACGCCCTACGTGCATTCGCGGGCAAGGGCACCCTCGTCTGGGGCGCCCGCACCCTCGCCGGCAACGATAACGAATGGCGCTATGTGCCCGTTCGCCGCCTCTTTATCACCATCGAAGAGTCCTGCCAAAAAGCGACCTCCTTCGCGGTCTTCGAGCCCAACGACTCGACCACCTGGCTCAAGGTCAAAGGCATGATCGAGAGCTACCTCTACAGCCTCTGGGAGCGCGGTGCGCTCGCCGGTAGCTCCGCTGATGACGCCTACTTCGTCAACGTCGGTCTGGGCAAGACGATGACCGCCCAGGACGTGCTCGAAGGGCGCATGCACGTCGAGGTCGGCATCGCCGCGGTACGGCCCGCAGAATTCATCGTACTCCGCTTCTCT
>Ga0256845_1003282_pt1 | contig 11085 bp, 6 predicted proteins | sample RiftiametaG_FD_189101 | JGI IMG/M metagenome (GOLD analysis project Ga0256845, IMG submission 189101) | Tube worm associated microbial communities from hydrothermal vent at the East Pacific Rise, Pacific Ocean - Riftia | ecosystem: Host-associated > Annelida > Integument > Unclassified ... | reverse complement strand
AAAAGCCTTTAGAGCACAGTTTAGAGGCGTTAGAAACATAGACTATTTCCTATTTAGACTTACAACTATTTTTGCTTAACACTAAAATCCCACAAGTTTATGACTTGATCCGTTAAAACACTATTACTGTTTACTGAATAAAAAAAACGCCTGAAAATCAAAAGATTAACAAGCGTTTTAGTTGTCCCACAAGGACTCGAACCTTGAATGTCGGTACCAAAAACCGGTGTGTTACCAATTACACCATGGGACAATTTCGGGTGCAAATTTACTCCAATCTTTTAATTCAGCAAGCATTTTTTTATTTTTTTATTTTTTAGTTTATTTTTAACAATTTAAAAATACGTTCTAAAAATAAAATGCGTTTTATTTGATAACTTATTTTTAGTAAATTCGCCGTGATAAACAACTATCTATGACTTCACCAAACTATGCAAAACTAAATACCATTCTAGGATGGTCTGTATTTGTAATTGCACTTATTACCTATGTATTAACACTCGAACCTACAGTTAGTTATTGGGATTGCGGAGAATACATATCAACATCGGTAAAATTAGAAGTTGGCCATCCTCCAGGAGCTCCATTATTTCAAATATTGGGGGCTTTTTTCGCAATGTTTACCAATGACGTTACTCAAATTGCTTATATGGTTAACTTCATGTCTACCTTGTCGAGCGCGTTTACCATTTTATTTCTATTTTGGACAATTACGGCCTTGGCTAAAAAAATAGTCGTTAAATCTGAAGAAATTTCTGAAGCAAACACATATGCAATATTGGGTAGTGGTTTAGTTGGCGCCTTGGCATACTGTTTTTCTGATAGTTTTTGGTATAGTGCTGTAGAAGCAGAAGTTTATGCCATGTCTTCCTTTTTAATGGCCTTATTGTTTTGGCTAGGTATTAAATGGGAAGCTGAAATGCACAAACCTAAAGGGCATAAATGGCTGCTAATAATCAGTTTTGTAGTCGGACTTTCATTTGGGGTCCACATTCTTTCATTACTTGTTATTCCTTCTTTGGTCTTTATTTATTTCTATAAAAATTACAAAGATATTTCAACGAAAAAATTCATTATAGCAAATATTGTCGCAATTGGCGTATTACTTTTTGTCTTTAAATTCTTATTTCCGTTTACACTTAAATATTTTAGTGCGCTAGAGCTATTCTTTATCAACACTATTGGATTACCATTTAATTCGGGTAGTGTCATAGCATTAATAATTTTGGTTGTTGCTTTTTACTTCGGATTACGTCATACTCGTAAAAAAGAATGGATTCATGCAAATACCTTGTTATTATCAGTGCTATTTGTGATGATTGGCTTTTCTTCTTGGCTAATGTTACCAATTCGAGCAAATGCCAATACAACAATTAATGAAAATAACCCTTCAAGCGCTAGAGAACTTCTCGCATACTACAATCGAGAACAATATGGTGATGCGAGTGTTTTTTACGACAAATATTATTCGTTATACTACAAAAGAGAACAAGATAAAACTAAACCTTTTAGAGATGACAAACCCAAATATGAAAAGGATAAAAAATCAGGTAAATATATAATTGTAAATGATTATAAAAATGTATTACCCAATTTCACCAATCGACATAGTGGTATTATTCCACGTATGGTTGACCCAAGTCCAAATGTAGTTCAAAACTACAAAGCCATCGCTGGCATTCCTCAAAGTAGCAAAAGGCGACCAACTCTAATTGAAAATGTTCGATTTATGGTCGATTTTCAATTTGGATATATGTATGGACGCTATTTTATGTGGAATTTTGTAGGTCGACAAAATGATATTCAAGGAAGACTCGATATTCATAACGGAAATTGGATTAGCGGTATTAATTTCATCGATAGTGCACGTTTGGGGCCGCAGTCAAGTTTACCCGATGATGTTGCCAACAACAAAGGAAGGAACGTTTACTTTTTCTTTCCTTTAATACTTGGACTCATTGGTGTTTTATATCATTTAAGAAACGACAAAGAAAATTTTTACACACTTTTGTTATTCTTTGTTTTTACAGGATTGGCAATTATATTTTATACCAACCCCAAACCTTTTGAACCACGAGAAAGAGATTATGCCATTGTAGGGTCCTTTTACGTTTTCGCTATCTGGATTGGCTTAGGTGTTTTAGCAATTTATCAAATAGCAAAAGAATTTGCACCAAAAAAGATAGTCGCATTAGGAGTATCAACAATCTGCTTACTTGCAGTTCCTGTTTTAATGGGCGTTCAAAACTGGGATGATCATGATAGATCAAACAGATACACTTCGCATTTAAATGCCAAAGCATATATGGATTCCTGCGCCGAAAATGCAATCATGTTTACCATTGGTGATAATGATACTTTTCCGCTGTGGTATATGCAAGAAGTAGAAAATTACAGAACAGATATAAAACTGATAAACTCTAGTCTTTTCCAAACGGATTGGAATATTGACCAAATGAAAAGGAAAACATATTTGGCTGATCCTATTCCATCACAATTAACGCATGACGAATATAAATACGGCACGCTAGATGTGGCTTATCATATTCCGATGCCGCAGTTTAAAGATAGTACTGTAACTATTGATTATTTTATGCGATGGATACAAAGCACAAACGACATTACCTATGTTGAAACTACAAATGATAAAAAAGAAAAAACATATCCTACAAATAAGATTAGAATCCCTGTTGATAAAGAAGCCGTATTAAAAAGTGGACTTGTAAAGCCTGAAGATGCGCATTTAATCCTTCCTTATATCGATATTGAAATTGATCCTGATGGCATTTCAAAAAACCGTATTTTAATGCTGGATATTATTGCTAATAACAACTGGAAACATCCAATTTATTTTACAGGTGGCGCATCTGCTGATGAAGAATACATTTGGCTTAAAGATTATTTACAAGCCGATGGTTTGGTATTTAAATTTGTTCCTATAAAAACACCAATCGAAGGAAAAAGTCTTTTTGATTTGGGTAGATTTGATACGGAATTTAACTATAATTACTGGAAAAATATCGATTGGAAAAATATTAATGATGGTAAAATTTATATAGATTCTGAAACACGTAGAAACACAGTTTCTTTTCGAAACAACATGTTGCGTTTAGTAGATGAATTAATTTTAGAAGGCGACTCAATTCGTGCAGAAGAAATACTTGACTTATCATTAGAAAAAATGCCGGTCGATGGGTTTTTACATTATGGTATTTTACTTGGCTTTCCTGAAGCGTATTACAGAATAAACAACGTTGAAAAAGCACGGAAAATAACAACTGAATTAAGTGAGAAATTCAAACAAAACTTAGTGTATTACAGCACATTCAACGACCATTTTATCGAGGCTGTTTTTGACGAAATAGAAACCAATTTACTGATGTACAACCAACTTGTTGAAATATCAATGAGTTACGATTCAAAAGAATACAGTAAAAAAGTGCGAAACGAATACAAAGAGCACATCGAATTATACAGCGATCTTTTAGAATAAAATATGTCGCTTTATTTTATAAAAACTCCAACCATAATTCAAAAAATATTTAAGAATTTGGTTTGGAGTTTTTCGTCTTCTATCAGTAATCAAAAAGTAATTTACCTCTCTTTTGATGATGGGCCAACTCATGAAATTACAGAATGGACATTGAAAACATTAAAAGAGTTTAATGCAAAAGCAACCTTTTTTTGTATAGGTAAAAACATGAAAAATCATCCTAAGATCGTTCAACAAATCATCGATCATGGACACACTATTGGCAACCATACCTACAATCATTTAAACGGATGGAAGAGTGGCAATGCCACATATTTTAAAGATATTGACGAGACAGAAAAAACTTTTCAACGCTTCAACTTTCCAACTTTTCAACAAAAGCTATTTCGTCCTCCTTATGGGAAAATAAAAAACAAACAGGCAAAATTACTGATTAAGAAAGGATATAAAATTATTATGTGGGATGTTTTAAGTGCAGATTTTGATCAATCCATTTCGGTTGAAAAATGTTTTAAAAATGTAATTCGTAATGTCAAAAATGGGAGTATTGTTATTTTTCACGACAGTAAAAAAGCCGAAAAGAATATGAAGTACACTTTACCAAAAGTTTTGGATTACTTTACACAAAAAGGATATGTATTCAAGGCTATAAAATGATAGGATTGAATCAAAATCGATGCAAAAGCATCAAAGAATAATTAAAACCTTGCTGAAATAAATCACCTCGGCGCAAGCACATGAGGCATTAAATAGAAATTTCCTTTTATTTCGACACAAGCGTCGGGGAATTAAACCCAATTTGGCTATCGCCCTGCGATTAAACGTATTGTTCAACCAAAGTTATAAGCGTATTTGCATCTTGCTCACCTGTTTGACGCCATTTCATTTCGCCTTCTTTATAGATTATAAAAGTTGGATTTCCTTTTATACGAAGTGCATTTGCTAAGACTTCGTTTTTATCTATATCTATTTTAATCACTTTTGCTTTATCACCTAACGCAGCAGCAACATCTCTTAAGACAGAATGCAAATCATTTGCAGCATCTTCCAATTCTGTATAAAAATCAATTAAAACAGGAATATTCGAATTTATTAATTCACCAAATTTCGCCATAAACTAATTAAAAAGTTCTATGTTTAACTTAAAATACAAGTGATTTATTGTTAAAAAACTGTATTTTATCAACATTGTTAATATACAAATATAACTATTTAAATATAAAACGCAGTATACTTACGTTAAGGCAATGTTAAAAGTAGTTACTTCCTACAACCATTTTATCGTAAAATCTGCTAATTTTTGCTTCAAATTAGTATATGGAGGAAATAATAATTGGCTTGCACCAAAAGTATGCTGTTTCATTACTGACCTTACATTAGAAAATTCTTGAAACCCATAAAACCCATGAGTCTTACCCAGCCCACTATTATTAACACCACCAAATGGTAAATAATGATTGGTATATTGCATTACATTATTATTTATACACGTACTTCCTGCACGAGTATTACTAATAATATAGTTTTCAAGCTTTTTACTTTTACTAAAAATATACAACGCCAATGGTTTCTTATTTGAATTGATATAGTTAATGGCATAATCCATGTTTTTATAACCTTTTATTGGCAAAATAGGACCGAAAATTTCTTCTGTCAGCAGCAGTGAGTCATCTGGAATATTTGAAACTATAGTCGGAGCAATATAATTATCCGCAGCAACAACAGTTCCTCCAATCTCAATTTTTGCTCCTTTATTTTTTGCATCATTTAAATAATTATTTAAACGCTCTAAATGTTTCGAATTTACTATACGACCATACGATTTAGAAGTACTTGCATCTTGAGAAAACAAATCTATAATTGCCTTTTTTAAAGCATTAATTAATTTTTCTTTCACATTCTCATCTACCAAAACATAATCGGGTGCAATACATGTTTGCCCACTATTTAAAAATCGTCCCCAAACAATTTTTCTTGCCGCATCATTTATGTTTGCCGTTTTATCGACTATAGTAGGAGATTTCCCTCCTAGTTCTAAAGTTACCGATGCCAAATTTTCAGCAGCTGCTTTCATGACTATTTTTCCAACAGCAGGTGAACCCGTAAAATACAAATGATTAAATGGCAACTTCAACAAATCGGTCGAAACATCAACACCTCCTTGTATCAAAGCAACTTCTTTTTCATCAAATAATTCTGCAATCAATTCAGCTAAAACTGCCGAAGTATTAGGTGTCATTTCTGATGGTTTAATAATTACTGTGTTTCCAGAAGCAATGGCTGAAACCAAAGGACTCAAGGCCAAATGCATCGGGTAATTCCATGGCGAAATAATCAAACACACTCCTTTTGGCTCATATTTTACCCAAGATGATGTGCCTAATAAAGCTATTGGGGTTGGCACTCGATTTTTACCCATCCATTCTCTTAAATTGCTTTTTGCAAATTTGATTTCACTTATTATTGGATAAATTTCTGTCAAATCTGTTTCAACAAGTGGCTTTCTCAAATCAGCATACAAAGCTTTTTGAAACTTAATTTTATACTTTCCTAAAATTGCTTTTTTTAATAGATTCAATTTTACTTTACGCTCTTTTAACGTAGAGTTACCAACTATATATTGATTTACTTTTTGATTTTTAAAAATCGTTGAATAACTGCTTTCTTTTGATGTTGATTGTATCATTTATAGTTTGTTGTTATTTTAGGATGATTAAGGCACTCAAAAATACAAAATAATCGGAGTTATCATTCTTTAATATCTGTCTGTCATTCTTTCGCAAGCAGGAATAACAAATCATTTCAAATGAAATAATTATACTTTCTTGATATTATACCATCTCGTTAACGAACTGTTAAAATGATTTTAGTACTTTTACTACCCTTAATTTTTTCAAAATGCCAGAACAAAAAAGACTGTTTTTATTAGATGCCTTCGCCTTAATTTTTAGAGGATATTATGCATTAATAAAAAATCCTCAAATCAATTCAAAAGGAATGGATACTTCCGCAATACTAGGGTTTACAAATTCTTTATTGGATGTTATTCGACGTGAAAAACCAGATCTTCTTGCTGTCGCTTTTGATAAAGGAGGCTCTGTTGCAAGAAAAGAAGTTTTCCCAGAATACAAAGCCAATAGAAAAGAAACTCCTGAAGCAATTAAAATTGCGGTTCCTTATATCCATAAAATTTTGGAAGCCATGAATATTCCCATTATCGAAGTTGCCGGTATTGAAGCCGATGATTTGATTGGAACATTGTCTGTACAAGCTGACAAAGCCGGTTACAAAACATTTATGGTAACACCCGATAAAGATTTTGCACAGTTAGTAACTGAAAATGTGGTAATGTATAAACCCGCCCGAATGGGTAATGGTATCGAAATATGGGATGTAGAAAAAGTAAAAGAAAAATTTGGCATTGAAGACCCTAAGCAAGTTATTGATTTTTTAGGAATGATGGGTGATGCCGTTGATAATATCCCAGGATTACCTGGTGTTGGTGAGAAAACATCTAAAAAATTCTTAGCCCAATACGGAAGTATGGAGAATTTATTGGCAAACACCCACGAACTCAAAGGAAAAATGAAAGAAAAAGTAGAAGCCAATAAAGAATTAGGCTTGCTTTCAAAACAATTAGCAACCATTATGCTCGATTGTCCCGTTGAATTTCATGAAGAAGATTTTAAACTCTCTACACCCGATTTTCAAAAAGTAGCCGATGTTTTTCAAGAGTTGGAATTTAGAAGAGCACATGAGTTTTTTAATCGACTGTTTAAAGCACCAGTTGAGGTTTCAAATCAAAATACAGTAATCGAAAAAAAGATTCCTGCCACCGCTGGAATAACAGAAAAAGTTAAAAAAACTTCTGAGACTCAACAACTCGATTTATTCGCTGCACCTTCTGATACTCCCTTAGAAATTATTACAGGATTTCAAGAAGCAAAAAACACCAATCATTTTTATCAGTTTGTAAACAATGAATTATCGCGAAAACTATTATTGAAAAATTTATTAGCCCAAAAATCAATTTGTTTTGATACCGAAACTACAAGTCTAAACACCTTTGAAGCAGCATTAGTTGGAATTGCTTTTTCATACGAAAAAGGAAAAGGCTATTATGTTTCATTTCCTGAAAATAGAGAAGAAACTCAAGAGATATTAGAAGAGTTTAGACTGTTTTTTGAAAATGAAAACATTGAGAAAATTGGACAAAATCTTAAATACGACATAAAGGTTTTAAACAACTACAACATCACCGTTGAAGGTCCAATTTTTGATACAATGTTGGCGCATTATCTAATCAATCCAGATATGCGACACAATATGAATGTGTTGGCAGAAACATATTTGAATTATCAACCAATATCAATAGAAACGCTGATCGGTAAAAAAGGAAAGAATCAACGCTCAATGAGCGATACTTCTATTGAAGATCAAACAGAATATGCTGTTGAAGATGCTGATATCACCTTTCAATTAAAAGGGCTTTTTGAAAAAAATTTAGCAAAAGATAGCTTAACAAAACTTTTTAATGAGATTGAAATTCCATTGTTAACGGTATTATCAGAAATGGAATTGGAAGGTATCAATGTAGATGCTGACTTCTTAAAAAGTTTATCTGTAGATTTAACTAAAGATATTCTAGATTTAGAAACTAAAATTTATGGTGAAGCCAACGTAGAATTCAATCTAGCATCACCCAAACAATTAGGTGAAGTTTTGTTTGACCATTTAAAATTGGTTGAAAAGCCTAAAAAAACAAAAACTGGACAATACAAAACAAGCGAAGATGTACTTTCCTACCTTGCTCCAGACCATGAAATTATTGCCAATATTTTACAATGGCGTGGGTTGGTAAAACTCAAAAACACTTATGTTGATGCGTTACCGAATGAAATTAACAAAAATACGGGGCGCATTCATACAACGTATAGTCAGGCTGTAGCCGCAACAGGCAGGTTGAGTTCTAACAATCCGAATTTACAAAACATTCCTATTCGTACAGAACGTGGGCGACAAGTGCGAAAATCATTTATTCCAAGAGATGAAAACTACGTTTTGTTAGCAGCAGATTATTCTCAAATAGAATTGCGTTTAATTGCTGAATTAAGTGGTGATGAAGCTATGAAAACTTCCTTTTTAAATGGTGAAGATATTCACAAAGCAACGGCTGCAAAAGTATTTGGTATTCCGCTAGAAGAAGTTACTCGTGAACAACGAAGCAATGCCAAAACTGTTAATTTCGGAATTATTTATGGCGTTTCCGCATTTGGATTGAGTCAGCAAACAGATTTAAGTCGTAAAGAAGCCAAAGAATTGATTGAAACCTATTACGAAACCTATCCAACATTGAAAGCATATATTGCAAATCAAGTTACATTTGCTCAAGAAAACGGTTATGTAGAAACGCTTTTAGGAAGAAGACGTTATTTAAAAAACATCAACTCCGCAAACTCAATTGTTCGTGCTGCGGATGAACGAAATGCTGTAAATGCACCTATTCAAGGATCGGCTGCAGATATTATAAAAATTGCGATGATAAACATTCAAAAAATCTTCAAAAAAGAAAATTACAAGTCTAAGATGTTGCTCCAAGTCCATGATGAATTGGTTTTTGATATTCACAAATCAGAATTAGAAATATTAAAACCAATTATTAAGCACGAAATGGAAAATGCATTTAAGATATCTATTCCGCTAACTGTTGAAATGGATATGGGTGATAATTGGCTAGACGCTCATTAAAAAAACCTTTGTGAAAACCTATTTTCAATACTTCGCTACCTCTATAAAAGAATTTAAACTCCAAAGTAAATTTACTTTTCCTTTTTATTATGAACCACACCCACTATGTAAATTAGCGGTAAAAGAAGTACAAGAATATTTACAAATACAAACCGACTTTGAACATAACTTTGGCTTAGACACTTCAAAAAAAGGATTGGTTATCGGAAAAATGTTTGGTGTCTTGGTAGTACAAAATCAGCATGATGAAATTGGATATATCTCCGCAGTCTCAGGGAAGTTAGCAAACAATAACATCCACAAAAAATTTGTTCCGCCGGTGTATGATATGCTTGCTAAAGATTCTTATTTCTTGCAAGAAGAACAGGTAATAAACAACATCAATTTAAAAATTGATAGGCTAGAGAACAATGATAAATATAAAACCTTATTAGCACAATACAATTCAGAAAAAGAAAAAGCAACTACAGATATTCAAGAGAAAAAAAATGTTTTAAAAACGGCTAAAAAAGATAGAATCTTTCGAAGAAAAAAAGCAAAATCTGAATTAACTTTTGAAACGTATGCTACTTTTGAAGAAGCATTGGGCAAAGAAAGTTTAGAAGCCAAATATTTTTTTAACAATGTAAACCGATATTGGGAACACACCTTAAAAGCACTCGAAGAAAAGCTTTCAGTATTCACCAATCAAATAATAAAATTAAAAGAACGACGTAAGGTAAAATCAGCAATGTTACAACAATATTTATTTGAGCAATATCAGTTTTTAAATTCAAAAAAAGAAACTAAAAACTTATCTCAGTTATTTACTAAAACTTCCGACTACTCTATACCCGCAGGCGCTGGAGAATGTGCTGCTCCTAAATTATTGCAATATGCTTTTTTACATGATTTAAAACCCATTGCAATGGCTGAATTTTGGTGGGGACAATCGCCAAATAAAGAAATACGAAAACACCAACAGTTTTACCCTGCTTGCCAAGGAAAGTGTAAGCCTATTTTAACACATATGCTAGCAGGAATTGTAATGGATACGAATCCATTATTACAAAATCCTGCAATTGGTAAAGAACTCGAAACTATTTTTGAAGATGAAGAATTGATAGTTATTTACAAACCCGAAGAATTTTTATCGGTTCCTGGAATTCACATTCAAGACTCTGTATATACCAGAATAAAGCAACAAGTAAAAGATATTTCTGGACCTATTATTATCCACCGATTAGACATGGCTACTTCTGGCCTATTAGTCTTAGCAAAGAATAAAAAAGCACATAAAAATATACAAAGTCAGTTTATAAATAAAACGGTCAAAAAAAGATATACGGCTTTGTTAGATGGTATTATAAAAGATAATACAGGAACAATTAACTTACCGCTTCGGGTAGATTTAGATGACAGACCTAGACAATTAGTTTGTTTTGAGCACGGTAAACCCTCAATTACAAAATGGGAAGTGATTGAACGAAGAAATGGAAAAACAAAAATCCATTTCTATCCAATTTCTGGAAGAACACATCAATTACGAGTTCACGCTTCACATTCTTCAGGGTTAAATATTCCAATAATTGGTGATGACTTATATGGAAAAAAAGTTGACCGTTTATATTTACATGCAGACACCTTAGAATTTACGCATCCGCTAACGAAACAAAAAATGATGTTTTATAAAAAAGCTGCATTTTAATTTACTTTAAAATTATGCCTCTACGGTGATAAGATCAAAGCTATTACTAACAATTTCATTCTTATTTTACAGAGGCTAAAACGTGTATCTAAATAGACAATAAACACCAGAATAAACAAGTCAATACATATACACTTTTAACTTGCAAAAAAGAACT
>Ga0256845_1003281_pt1 | contig 11086 bp, 7 predicted proteins | sample RiftiametaG_FD_189101 | JGI IMG/M metagenome (GOLD analysis project Ga0256845, IMG submission 189101) | Tube worm associated microbial communities from hydrothermal vent at the East Pacific Rise, Pacific Ocean - Riftia | ecosystem: Host-associated > Annelida > Integument > Unclassified ... | reverse complement strand
TTGTAGAATACCAATTATTTGCTCATCCGAAAATCTTGTTCGTTTCATTGTCTGTCCTTTGGTTAGGGCAGACTCTAATTCAACCTGGAGGAAATTCTTAGGCGCAGGTCACGGTTATGGAGATGTCGTCTTTTACCATGAACAGGTTTGGTTTTGGTGGATATATCTATGTTGCGTTATTGGGGGATTGGTTTCTTGGCCCTTGGCATTGGTAGGCGGTGTTAGCGTAAAGTATGGCTGGATGTTTACATTGATTGCAGCCGCTACAATTACAATGGCCCTGCAATTCGTAATGACATTTGCCGGTTACCAATAAGGTGGCCCTTTTTTAGAACAGGTTTGTGGCTGAGAGATATTCAGATTACATGTCACAATTGCAGGTTTGTAACATGTATAATTGGACAGTTTCGAGAGATCTATATCATTTGTCGGCGCAGCAAACGAAAGAGGTCCAGATTAGTTTTTGTTTGATTGCTTTATTATCGAGGTACTCAATTAGAAATGAAAGTCTGCAATCAGGATACTGCACCGCAGCATTTGAATTGTTGTTCAATGGCTACTTGAGAAAGAATCTGCTAATTGACCTGACTTTAGCTAACCGGCAGCTAAGTCGGCATACCCACCGAGCGCAGCGAGGCCACGGCCGTCGGCAAACACTGTTCAGCTTGCTGATAAAGTGCCTATCCCGAGTGGGGGTTTACCCCCATCGAGGGAGAGGCAAGCTACCCGCCGTGCCGGTTTTCGAAATCGTTGATATTCCAGCCAATGCTAAACAGCCGGTTGCGCAGCTCCATGCCGGTTTGCAGGTCATCCAGATAAACATGCGTTTCAAGGCCGGATTTATCGGTCAGGATCCACTCAACCAGCTGCATCGGTTCAATATCAAATATCATCACCATCTGGCCATTGCGCGGTTTTTCGGGGTCATACATGGTCAAATATGCGCGGCCACCCGTTTCCTCAATCCGGCGCACAAACACCGAGCTGGTAACGTCGATATTGTCTGCCGAGAGCATCGATAGCGGGGTGCGGCGCTGGGGGTAGCGCTGCGGGCTTACGTTTGATTTTGCATCAAAAATCGCCAAGGTTCGGCCATCGGCCACCACCAGCGAATCAGAAGGTGCGTTATATTCAAACCGCATTTTTCCCGGCTTTTTCATATAGAATGTGCCGCTTACCACCGTGCCATCAGGGTTTTCCTGAGAGAAGGTCGCCTGCGCCGAGCGCAGGTTGGTGAGGTAGGTGTTGATCCGGTTCACCGATGCATTCTGCGCCAAGGCGGGGCTTGCTAGAACTGCGGCGCAGCCTGCCATAAACAAACGTCTATCCATTAAAACCACTTTCGTATCAGGCACCCCATCTTAGAGGGCACTTATTAAATTTCTGTTCTGTTATGGATACTAAACCGCGCTTTCAGGCACAAGCACCTCGCGCTTGCCCACGTGGTTCGCAGGCGAAACTACGCCCATATCTTCCATTTCTTCCACCAGCTTGGCCGCCTTATTATAGCCGATAGAGAGCTTGCGCTGGATATATGAGATCGAACATTTACGATCCCGTGCTACAATGGCAATGGCCTGATCCAAGAGTGCATTTCGCTCAGCCTCATCGGTGCCAAGGCCCAACACCGCATCAATATCTCCGCCGCCGCCTTTTGGCCCCTCGACCACGCTTTTCACATAGTCAGGCGAGCCCTGCGCCTTCAGGCAGTTTACCACTTCCTCGACCTCTTGGTCAGACACAAACGGCCCGTGCACGCGGGTTACGCGCCCGCCGCCCGCCATAAACAGCATGTCGCCTTTGCCAAGCAGCTGCTCAGCACCCATCTCGCCCAGCACGGTGCGGCTGTCAATTTTGCTGGTCACCTGAAAGCTGATGCGGGTTGGGAAGTTGGCTTTAATTGTGCCGGTAATTACATCGACCGAAGGCCGCTGGGTGGCCATAATTAGGTGAATCCCCGCCGCCCGCGCCATTTGCGCCAGCCGCTGGATGCAGGCCTCAATCTCTTTGCCTGCCACCATCATCAGGTCAGCCATCTCATCGACTACAATTACAATATATGGCATTTTCTCCAGCGCGTATTCCTCGGTTTCGAACACTGGTTCGCCTGTGTCATCATCAAAGCCCGTTTGCACGGTGCGCGTAAAGGCCTCGCCCTTGCGCAGCGCATCCTCGATGCGGCCATTAAAGGCCTCGATGCCGCGCACGTTGAGTTTGGACATTTTCCGATAGCGCTCTTCCATCTCGCCCACGGCCCATTTCAGCGCCACCACGGCCTTTTTAGGGTCGGTCACCACGGGGGAAAGCAGGTGCGGGATGCCGTCATAAACCGACAGCTCTAGCATTTTCGGGTCGATCATGATCAAGCGGCATTCCTCGGGGGAAAGCGCATAGAGCAAGGAGAGGATCATGGTGTTGATCCCCACAGACTTGCCTGAGCCCGTGGTGCCCGCGATCAGCAGGTGGGGCATTTTCGCGAGGTTCACTACCACTGGTTCGCCGCCAATATCCTTGCCCAGCGCCATGGGCAGTTTGTGCTTGCTATCGCCAAAGGCTTTTGAGGCGAATATCTCGCGCAACAACACCATTTCACGGTGCTCATTGGGCAGTTCAATGCCAATAATGGACCGCCCCGGAATGGTTGACACCCGCGCCGCCAGCGCTGACATAGAGCGCGCGATATCATCGGCCAAGCCGATCACACGGCTGGCTTTAAGCCCCGCTGCTGGCTCTAGTTCATACATGGTCACCACAGGGCCGGGCCGCACCCGCACGATCTCGCCTTTGACGCCGTAATCATCAAGCACGGTTTCCAGCAGGCGGGCATTGGCGTTGAGCGCATCATCGCTGAGGTTTTGGCGCACCACATCCACGGGGTCTTCCAGCAGGGAAAGCGGTGGCGGGATATAGCCCTCGGCCTCACGGGGCTCCAAACCAAGGGTGGGCTGCTCCTCGGCCAGTGCTTTCTTGCTTTTCGGCAGCGGTTTTTTGGTCGGGTATTGCACCCGAGGCTCGGGCTTAGGCGCGGCGCGCGCTGGCTCAGAAACCGCCATTTGCGGGTCTGGCACGGGGCCAGTGGCGCGGCGCACACCGCCAAGGCGGGGCATTTCAGGCGTAACCTCGGCATCAATCACCACGTTGTCATCATCCAGAACTTCAGGCTGGGCATTGGCCGAAATCCGCGCCAAAAGCGAGGCGGTATCGGGGCGCTCTATGGCGATCTCCTCCTCGGGGCCGCCCTCCCGCAGCGCATCTAAACGGCTGCCAAACTTGTTAAGTTTAGCGTCTTTGTCGGCGGCTTGCTGGGCTTTAAGCGCCTCGCGCTTGGCCTTGTTTGCCGCTTTAGCTTCCTGCGCCGCGCTCAGCCCTTTTTGCCCCGCCGCGCTCAGCCCCGCACCCAAAGTGCCCGCGCCCTTGCGCATGCCTCCGGCCAGCGAGGGCATAACTTTGGCCACCAGCCCGCGCAGCCCCATATAAACAACCACCAGCCCGCCGAGAAAATAGGTCCATGCCAGTTGAAACTCACGCCGACTCACGCCGAGCGCATACATGCTGAGCACCAATGTCAGGGCCGCTAGAATCAGCGTGGCGATCAATAGGCTGGGTGAAAGCCCCAGTGGCAGCATCTTCAGCAGGTTTGTTAGCCCCGCATCCCCGAGTATCCCCCCTAGGCTATAGCTATGCGCCCAGCTTGCCGAAGGCACATGGGCCGAAAAAAGCATCGCGGCCATCAACATGGCAATTGGCGCAAAAATGGCCCGGCGCGCAAGATGGGCGCTGCCGTAATGCAGCATCATACGAAGGCCATAGGTGAGTGCCAGAATAGGCACGGTCCAAAAGCTCGCCCCCAGAATGCTATGGGAAAGATCAGCCATATAGCTGCCCGCCTGCCCTAATAAATTGCTTGGCGCAGCGCTGGTCTGGTTGAAAAACGAGGGGTCGTCGGGGCTGTAGGTGGCAAAGGCCGCGACCAGCGCCACGCCCAAAAGCAGCAGGCCAAAGCCCAAGGCCTCAGAGCCACGCGCCCGCAACAAGGCCTCGACCTTGCTTTCCTTACGCTTACGGCGGCGTGTTTTGCCGCGCTTTTTGCCTTTGGCTAATAGGGCCATGCGCCGCCTCCTGCTGCGGTTAAAACGTCTTTAATACTGCGCAATCCGCGCGCCACCTCGTCATACTCCGCTACAAGGGCGAGCCGAATATAGGCGCTCCCGGGATTGCCGCCAGCGGTATCTTGCGAAAGATACGCCCCCGGCAGCACTCGAATACCGCTTTTCTGCCAAATATCCAAGGCCGCTTTCTCGCCATCGCCGACCTTGAGCCACAAAAAGAACCCCGCTTCGGGAGAAGCATAGCCGCGCATGTTTGCAAAAATCTCGTCGGCCAATGTGAATTTGGCCTGATAAAGCGTGCGATTCGCCTCGACATGGGCCTCGTCGGCCCACACCTCGGCAGACGCCATCTGGATCGGCAGCGGGATCGGCGCGCCGGTATAATTGCGAAGCTGCCGCAGCTCGCGGATGTTGTCCTTGGAGGTGGCCACAAAGCCAGAGCGGAAGCCCGGCAGATTGGAGCGCTTGGAAAGCGAATGGAAAGCCAGCACGCGGGAGGGGTCTGTGCCTAGCTCATCGGCGATCTGCAAGACACCAACTGGGGGCTGGTCGCGGTAGATCTCGCTATAGCACTCGTCCGCAAAAATGATAAAATCATGCTTTTCGGCGAGGGTGAGCAGCTGTCGCCAATAGTCAGCGCTGGCCACGGCCCCTTGCGGGTTGGAAGGCGAACACATATAGACAATGGCCGTGCGGTCCAGCGCTTCCGGCCCGAGCGCCGCGAAATCCGGCAGGAAGCCATTGGCCTCCTCGGCATTCACAAACACGGCTTCAGCCCCCGCCGCGCGGGCCGCCACCATGTAGCACTGGTAAAACGGATTGGGCAAAAGCACCAAGGGCTGGTTGCCGTTTTTTTGCTCGGGGCAGAGGGCAAGGCAGGCGTTAAACAACCCCTCGCGGGTGCCGTTCAGCGGTAAAACCTCGGTCTCGGCATCTCGCGCCACGCTGTAGCGGCGCTTAAGCCAAGCCGCAATCGCCCCGCGCAATTCGGGCGCGCCCTCATTGGGCGGGTATTTGTTGAAGCCCTCAGCATGGGCCGCCACGGCCTGTGCCGCGAAAGCCGGAAAGCGGTGCTTTGGCTCGCCAATGGTCATGTGCAACACGTCGCCGCCCGCAGGCACGGGCGCGAGCAAAGCGCGTAGGCGTGGAAAAGCGTATTCGGGCAGTGCCGAAAACCGCGTGGGATACTGCATTATGGCCTCATGTGTATTGGGTCTATCCGCCCGTTTGGCGCAGTTTATCTGCTTGGTGTGGCTTCGTCTAGCCCTAGTGCTTAGGTCAACGGGGTTCTCCCGCCCGTCGGACGCCGTGCAGCAAGCTGCAAGTCGCCTCCCGTTGGGCGTGGCCTCGGCTTCGCCATCGGCAGGAGGGATTTCATCCCCCCTCTGGCGCAAGCGCCATTCACCCCCTTGAGGGGCAACTGGAGAAACCGAACCTCGACCCAACCGCCGCCGAGCGAAGCGAGGCGATAGCCCGTCAGGGCTATTGGTTTTTGCTCGCAAAAACCTGCCTTTCCCGAGTGGGGCTTTAGCCCCGCAGAGGGAAAGGCACGCTGGCTAGGAACAAAGCCCCGCCTTGCGCATTCGCAGCCCTCGCAGTATGCACTTCCCAAAGGAGCGCCCATGCCAGAATTTCGCATCACCCGCCTTGGCCTAAAGGGCGACGGCATTACCGAAAACGATCAGTTCATTCCCTTCGCCCTACCGGGGGAATCCTTTGAAGGCACTTTTGAGGACGGTGTTTTCAAAGGCGAACGGCTTGCGGACTCCGAAGATCGCACCGCTCCGCCCTGCCCCCATTTCGGCACCTGCGGCGGCTGCACCCTTCAGCACGCCTCCGATGATTTTCTTGCGGCGTGGAAGGCCGAGACCATCACCCGCGCGCTGCATGCCCAAGGGCTCACCGCCCCTCTCCGGCCCATCGCCACCTCGCCCGCCTTTAGCCGCCGCCGCGCTACGTTTTCCGCCCGCCGAACCAAGAAAACCACACAAGTGGGTTTTCACAAGCGCGGCTCGGCTGAGATCTTCCCGCTTGAGCAGTGCCACCTGCTTAAGCCCGAAATCCTAGCGGGCCTGCCCGCCTGCCATGCGCTCGCAGGGCTCGGGGCCTCTCGCAAGGGCGAGATCAAGATTTCGGTAACCGATAGCGCTGCGGGCTTAGACATAGATGTCCGCGATGCCAAACCCCTTGATGGCCCCTTGCGCGCTCGCCTTGCCACGCTCGCCAACGAGCTTGCCCTTGCGCGGCTAAGCTGGAACAGCGAGCAAATCGCCGATCGCGCCCGCCCCGTGCAGCCCATGGGCAAGGCCAAGGTGCTCCCGCCTTCCGGCGCGTTTTTGCAAGCTACCGCTGAGGGCGAGGCCGCGCTGGTGGCCGCCATGCAGGAAGCCATGACCGGTGCCAAGCGCATCGCCGATCTGTTCGCTGGATGCGGCACGTTTTCCTTGCCGCTGGCCGAGCAGGCCGAGGTGCTCGCTGTGGAGAGCGAGGCCGACATGCTCCAAGCCCTCGACACTGGCTGGCGCTTCGCCACGGGCTTGAAAGCCGTGACCACCGAGGCCCGCGACCTGTTTCGCCGCCCATTGGTGCCCTTAGAACTCAAGCGTTATGACGCCGTAGTCATCGACCCGCCCCGCGCCGGGGCCGCCGCACAGTTCGCTGAAATTGCCGCCTCCGACATCCGCCTCGTCGGCGCGGTGTCCTGCAACCCAGTCAGCTTCGCACGGGATGCCAAAACCCTGATAGACGCCGGATTCACCCTTGATTGGCTGCTGCCGGTTGACCAGTTCCGCTGGTCTGGCCATGTGGAACTGGCGGCGCGGTTTACTCGCCCTTAAAACGCCTGCACAAACGCAGTATTCGCCGCGCGGCGCGGGCACAATCTTGCCAAGCAAACCAATGTTGGCGCGCCGCCCGCCGAGCCGCAGGCGAGGCGCGGTTCCGGTGCTTTAGCACCGGAAAGCTGGAAGACGCGCGCTAGTCTTTCTTAGCGGTGCTGAGCTTCAATATCGCATAAATCGGGCAAAAGCTAAACACGGCGGTGACCATCAAAATGCCACCCACAAGCACGCCAAGCCAGCCAAAGCTGCCCAAGTATTGCTGGTAGCTCATCACAAACAGCACAATGCCGACAAGAATGCGCAAGGCCCGATCAAGCGAGCCTATATTGGTGTTAAACTTCATGTCACTTCCCTCAAAAAATTATCCTGACATGCCATTTTAGGCAGCCACGCGCGCAGCCTAGCCCAAATTCCCTTAGGAATCAACGAATTACCTTTAGCTCTCAGGCGTGAACGCATTGTAGATGGTATCTAGCGGGTCGCTCAACCCCTTAAAGGCTTGGTCTTTAATCCGGTAGCGCATGGTGGCAGCGGGCAGCTTGTAAAGCTCGTCTTCGCCAATTCTCTCCAGCGCCGAGCGCTTGACTTTGGAAGAAATTCGAGGCTGGGCGATACCAACGACATCCCTCCAACCGCTGATTTTAAACCGTTCAGCGCCGTGCTAAACTCTGCCGTAAGCATGCCGAGTTTGTCCCCTAGCCGCCCAAGCCTGCGTGGTTCGGTCGCTGCCGCCCGTGCGGAATTATTGCGCCGTTGCGGGCCGCGCAGGGTGGTCAGGTTCAGCCCATAGCGGTGCAGGCCCTTAAAGGCCATGGCCAACCCAACAAACACCTTTTGCGGAAAGCCCACCGCATGCACGCCGCTTTCATCGACCATGATAAAGCAGCGCTCATTGGCAATCAGCTCTGCCCCAGCCATAACCGCCGCCGAAAGCAGCGTGGTTTTGCCTGAGCCACCCTTGCCGCACACAATCACCGCGCCGCGCTCGGTGATGAACGCCCCCGCGTGATAATTGCAATAGCCGACCCCCTCAAGATAACGGCTTAAAACCTCAATCATCAAGCTGCCCAACATCTTGCACGGCCATCTGGTTTTGGAGCTATAGGGCACCTGAATGTGTCGTGTGTACCAATTTACAAGGTAAGCCACGCCCGCTTGCGGTTCGACTAGCAGGTAGGCAGTCTCGCTCAGTTCCCGCATTAAAACGCGGCTACCGGGGTTGCGCAAAACCGAGCTGGTTACCGGCAGGACTTCCACCATCCAAGAGGCATATTGGACGATTTCTTCGACATATACTGTAGTCAATGTCAAAGCCAGCCCGCTCGGGCGAGCTATCTTCCTCGCGAAAAATCGGGTCCATGTAGGCTTTGAGCCAGCCCAAAAGCTTGGGCGATTCTCGCCGAAGGTTCACTGTGAGGCCAAGCGCTTTGAGGGGCGCGGGCTGGGCCAATTTGGCTCTTGTGCGGTAAAAAGCGCCTCTAAATGGGCGTGCTCGGTTTCATACATTTGAAACTCTTACACTGACAATTGCGCCGCCATCATGGTGCAAAACTATCTGGTGCGCAACGGTAAGATATTGCAGGGAATTTTGAATTGAGCGGTCATTCGGTGGCATCAAAAGAAATTCGGGATCGAAGAGACCAAACGTGGATTGTCGCTGATAGTGAAACACTCTTTACTGTGCTTAGCCCTCTCATACGAAACTAAGCTTGCTACCTTGTGGCGAGCATTCCCAACCCACTCACTCTTATTAGTTTACCCCTGAACTACATTTTAATACTTTGTTTTATCTATGCATTTCAGGCCCTCCCATAACTACTAGCCTAGGTTAGTAGTTATGGGAGGGCCTGAAATCTCATACAATTTACAATTTATATTTCTCCTTATAGGCGCATTTTATGAGGCAAAGGCCGTCGCATAGGCCGCTCGCAGTGCCTTTTTCTGCACTTTGCCCATAGTGTTGCGCGGCAGAGCCTCCACAAAAAACAGCTTTTTGGGTTGCTTGTACTTGGCAAGATTTTGGGTGAGGTGGGCTTGCACCTCGGCCTCGGTTATTTCACCCTGCGCCACAATCACCGCCGCCACGCCCTCGCCAAAATCGGGGTGCGGCAGGCCGATGACCGCGCTTTCGGTCACGTTTGGCAGGGCATCAATGCAGTCCTCCACCTCTTTGGGATACACGTTAAAGCCGCCCGAGATCACCAGATCTTTGGCGCGGCCAACGATGGCAATGCGGCCATCATCGGCCATGGTCGCCATGTCGCCGGTGATAAAAAAGCCGTCAGGCCGGAACTCGTCTGCGGTTTTCTCGGGCATCTGCCAGTAGCCGGCAAACACGTTCGGGCCGATGATTTCCAGCACGCCGACCTCACCGCGCGGCGGCTCGGTGCCGTTCTCATCAACAACCCGGGCCTGCACACCGGGCAGAGCAAAGCCGACGGTGCCTGCAACCCGCGCGCCGCTGTAGGGGTTAGAGGTGATCATCCCTGCTTCGGTCATTCCGTAGCGTTCCAAAATTTTGTAGCCAGTGCGGGCTTCAAAACTGGCGAAAGTATCGGCCAGAAGCGGGGCGGAGCCGGAGATGAACAGGCGGATATTGCGGCAGGTTTCTGCGGTGAAGTCCTGTGCCTCTAGCAGCCGTGTGTAAAAGGTCGGCACGCCCATCATAACGGTGGCTTTGGGCAGGTCTCTGAGCACATCCTCCACGCTAAACCCGTTGTGAAACAACACCGTAGAGCCATTGAGCAAGGCGCAATGCAAGGCCACGAACAGCCCGTGGACGTGGAAGATCGGCAGAGCATGCAGCAGCACGTCGCCCTTTTCCCATGCCCAATATTCGTGCAGCACCTCGGCGTTGCTCGCGAGGTTGGCATGGGTCAGCATCGCCCCCTTGGAGCGGCCCGTGGTGCCGGAGGTATATAGGATCGCAGCGAGATCATCGGGGTTGGCAGGGGCCACCGTTGCCTCGGCTGACATGCCCTTGGCCAGCTCGGGGAGGCTGCCCTCGCCCGCCGCTCCGAGGGTGAGGATATCGGCGGTAAAGATGGAAAAACTGGCCTCGGAGGCGGGGTCGCAGATGATCACCCTTGGGGTGGCGTCCTCGACAAAATACTGCACTTCGGGCAGGGTGTAGGCGGTGTTGAGCGGAATGAATATCGCCCCGATGCGCAGGCAGGCGAGGTAAAGCAGCACCGCTTCGGGGGATTTTTGCACCTGCGCGATTACGCGGTCACCCTTTTGCACGCCCCGCGCTTGCAGCGCTGCGCCATAGCGGGCGGATTTGGTTTCCACCGTGTCAAAGCTGACCTCGCCGCGCGCGTGTATTAAAAACGGCTGGCCACCCTCCGCCGGAAAGTGGCGCTGGAACAGGCTGTAAAGGTTGCTCATACTCACTCCGCTTTTGCCGCGCCCAAAGGTTGCGGGTTTTTGGTACCAGTATTTAGCCCCAAGGGGCTTGCCAATACAAGCGCGGCCGAAAGAGCTGCCGCCTGCATCGCTTGGCCGATCTGCGGTCGCGAGTTGTGGTGCTTTTCCAGTTTTGCCCTCTGCTAAAAGCGCATAAAAAACTTTTCCAAAATCAGAAAGATTTTGCTGGAAATACTGCGGCGGCGCGCGTATGTTTCCGATAGGAAACATGGTAGACCAACGTATACCAAGCCAAAAGGTGGCCCCAATGAGTGAACCGCGCAAAACCCCGCTTTATGATTTACACGTCGATCTCGGCGGCAAAATGGTTGATTTCGCGGGCTGGCTGATGCCGGTGAACTACGGCGCAGGTGTGGCCGCCGAGCATAAGCAGTGCCGCGAAAAAGCGGCGCTGTTTGATGTGTCGCACATGGGGCAGGTGGAGCTGCGCGGCGAGAACGTAGCGGAAAAGCTCGAAACCCTGTGCCCGTCGAGCTTCCAAACCCTGCCCGAGGGCAAGGCGCGCTATACCTTCTTCACCAACCCAGAGGGCGGGATTATGGATGACCTGATTGTCGCCAATGCGGGGGATCATCATTTTGTGGTCGTCAACGCCTCGATGCGCGACCAAGACATCGCCCATATGCGCACGCTGGATATGGACGTGAAAGAGCTGGCCCGCGCCTTGATCGCGGTGCAGGGCCCCGCCGCCGAGGCGATTGTAGCGGCTTG
>Ga0256845_1003280_pt1 | contig 11086 bp, 8 predicted proteins | sample RiftiametaG_FD_189101 | JGI IMG/M metagenome (GOLD analysis project Ga0256845, IMG submission 189101) | Tube worm associated microbial communities from hydrothermal vent at the East Pacific Rise, Pacific Ocean - Riftia | ecosystem: Host-associated > Annelida > Integument > Unclassified ... | reverse complement strand
TTAATATTCCTTTGGAGTCAAATTGATCTCTTTTAAGGTAAAAACAGGACCGTCTTTACATACTAATTCTTTTCCTATGTTACATCTGCCACACATGCCAATACCGCATTTCATACGGTTTTCAAGTGACATGATAATCTGCTCGTCTGTGTATCCAAGTTTTTCCAATACAGGCTGTGTAAATTTAATCATGACCGGGGGACCGCAGACAATGGCATAAGTGTTTTTATCAGCTTTGGGTGCACATTCTTCAGTGATTGTGGGTACAAAGCCTACATGGTAATTCCAGTCAGGATCATCAGTTCCGTCAACTGTTATGTGCATGTTTATGTCATCTCTTTTTTCCCATTCATAGAGCTCATCCCTGTAAAGCAGCATTCCAGGTGATCTTGCTCCATATACAACATCAATATTTTTAAATTTTGCCCTGTTTGCAGGGTCAAGCATATAAATAATGGAAGAGCGAAGGGTGGTAAATGCAAACCCGCCTCCAATGATTAATATATTTTTGTTTTCAAGGGTGTCCCAGGGATACCAATTGCCAAGTGGACCTCTGATTCCCATTATATCCCCAATTTTCATATTATGTAGATAAGATGTTACAACACCGGTTTTAAAAACAGTAAATTTTACAAAACCTTTTTCCACAGGAGATGAAGCAATACCAATGGGGATTTCTCCTACGCCCGGAATCGAAAGTTCGGCAAATTGTCCTGCCTGGTATGAAAACTTTTTTTCATCTTCCTTGTTCAAAAATACAAATTTAAATGTTTTTAAAGATTTATCCTCTGTTGCAATTTCAATATCATCAATGCGAACCGGATAGGGTTTATAAGGATTTTCCATTTTTCCTCCTAGGAGTTCATTTGTTCACATATTTCACGAATATCAATGTTTACAGGACAATGCTGTACACATCTTCCACACCCGACGCACATGAGACCCTGATCATATTTATCAGGAAAGTATTTAAGTTTGTGCATAAATCTTTGTCTGACCCTTTGCACTTTTTCACCACGCGGATTATGCCCTGAAGCATGTTCGGTAAAAAGCCTTGACATGCATGTGTCCCAGTTTTTATATCTTATGCATTTGTTATCCTTTGTTTCATCCTGGATATCAAAACACCAGCAGGTAGGGCAGACATAGGTGCATGTTCCGCAGTTAATGCATGCAAAGGCAATATCATCCCAGAAAGGAGCGTTGTACAGCTCAAGAATGGTTTTGTCCTTTAATTTGTCATGGGATATTTTTGAGCTTATACTTTTTTCAGCAGTTTTTTTAAGTTTTTCAATGGTTAAAAGAGCATCTTTTTCATCTGCTGCATTATCAAACCCTGATTTGCTGAGAAATTTTTCTCCCTTTTTTGTTAAAACCTTTGCAAGATATGCATCTTTAACATCCACAAGAAGAACATCAAGACCTTCTTCATCAAAAGGGCCTGTGCCAACTGAAGTTGAAAAATCAAATTGTGAAGGATTGTTCACGGCAAGCCCTATAAAGGTTGTTGCTGCCATGGCATCACAAAAATAAGGGTCTTTGTATTCTTTTGTGTCAAAATTGAGCGTTAAAATCTGAAAAGCTTTTGCATCATAGGGTCTTATGCCTAAGACTGCTTTTTTTGAATAATCTGTCTCAACTCTTTTCATTATATGGTGGTCAGGCTGTGATTCATCAAGGTCAGCCGTGAGCATTTTTTCTGTCTGGGGAAAAATAACAGACTTGGGTGATAATATTGTATCAAAAGCACAAGGTCTTTCCATTTCAGGATATTGTTCTTGTCCAAGCTCTTTTATAAGATAATAATTGTTGTCTTTTACAGCCCCGAAAAGATGGTATTCTTTTCGTGATTTATCAAGCCCCTGGTGCCATTCTTTTTTATTTATTTTTATAATTTTCATACATTTGTCCTTTTTAAATTACATGATAAAATCATCTGGATCATCAGGTTGATAAGTATCAAGGGGTGGACGCTGTTTAAGATCAAGTCCTGCTTCCCAGTTAAAAAGTTCCAATGAGTCTTTATTGAGTTTTCTTGTGAAATTTCTCACCTTGATATCCATGGGGCAGGCTTCTTCACATGCGCCGCAATCAGTGCATCTTCCTGCGCAATGATAGGCTCTTAAATAATGGAAAGTTTTTATATCATCAATGTTCTGACCCTTTCCAACCCATTGGGGTCCTGATTCATCAACAAAACATGTGGGACAATAACATAAAGGACATGCATTACGGCAGGCATAACATCTTATGCAGTTTTCCGTAAGTTTATCAAAATATTGCCATTTTTCATCTGAGCTCATGGCTTCTATTTGTTTTACATCGGAAAACTCGTCTTTAATTGTTTGTTCCTCTACAAGGTCAGAAACAAGTTCATCATAAATCACAGGGTTTCTGTGGGTACAGGTCATGCAGTTTGACCTAAGATAATCTGATTTGTTCAGTTTTTCTTCTTTGGAATTTGTTTTGATTGTCAAAACATCATTGTCTTCGGAAAAATTTATTATTTCATCATCAAATTCAAGACTGATTTTTCTTTTGTCAATCATTCCTGTGCAGGGAACACCGATTATATGAAGTTGTTCTCTTTTGATCTTATTTTCAATTATGTGGGTAACAATATTGCGTGAATCGCAGCCCTTGGCAAATATGGCAATTTTGCCTTTTATATCTTTTATGCCAGGCAGATAATTTGCAAGGTTTAATCCGCAGATGCTGCTCCACATGAGTTTGTTTGTATCTTTTTCATGCCTTGCAATAAAGGGACTTGCTGCCATGGGTATTGTACCCTGCTTAAAACCGATCACGATTTCAGCTTTGCCTTGTTTTATAATATCCTTTGCAAGGTTTTGTATTTTGTCTGTATAAGTATGCATAAGCTAACCTTTATAATTATATCTTTAATTATATATTTTTTTAAGTTTTGTATTTGGTCCGAGAGCTCTTACCTTTTCAGATATTTGTTTTACAACATCCACAAACTTGGTAGCTTCTGCCGAGGAAATCCAGGAAAAATGGATTCTTTCCTTTTCAATTCCAACATGCTCAAGAAGATTACCCATAAGAGCAAATTTTCTTCTTGCATAATAATTACCATCCAGGTAATGACATTCTCCGGGATGTCAGCCGGAAACCCAGACTGCATCGGCTCCTTCCCTGAAAGCTGAAAGTATGAATTTAGGACTCATCCTGCCGGAGCAGGGTATTCTTATGACACGGATATCAGCTGGGTATTCAAGCCTGCTGACACCTGCAAGATCGGCAGCTCCATAGCTGCACCAATTGCAAAGAAAACTTACTATTTTTATATTTTTTTCTGCCATGCTTATAAATCTCCTTTATATGGCTTAACCCAGAGCAAATATCTGGGAGAAAATCTGATTAGTATCAAAGCCTCTTAAATGGATTGCTCCTGACCTGCATGAAGCAACGCAAAGTCCGCACCCTTTACAAAGAACAGGGTTTATCTGTGCTTTACCCTTTGCCCATCCTTCCTCTGCAAAATCCGGGGCAGAGTATGGACATATTGATATGCAGACACCGCATGCGCTGCATGATTGTGAATCAATTGTGGCAATGGTTCCGCTTGTAAACAGACTTTCCTTTTTTGCAAGAAGGGTTAAAGCCCTTGATGCAGATGCCTTGCCCTGGGTAATTGCCTCGTCAAGGGGCTTTGGATAATGACCTGAGCCGCATAGGAAAACACCATCGGTTGCAAACTCGGCAGGACCAAGTTTTGCATGTTTTTCCACAAAAAATCCTTCATCATTTAAAGGCACTTTATAGAAATTTGCTATTTTTTCATTATTCCTTGGTACAATTGCGGTTGCCAGGGTAAGAATATCAGCACTGATTTCTAAAGGCACGTTAAGAACATGGTCTGTTATTGTAATTTTAATCCCGTCTTTTTCAGGTTTTACAACGGGTTTGTTTTCAACATCATACCTTATAAATATAACGCCCATGTCTCTTGCTTTTTGATATAAGAGTTCTTTTTCACCATAGGTTCTTATATCTCTGTATAAAATAAATACATCAGTATCAGGCTTGCGGGATTTAAGCTCAATTGCATTTTCAACGGAATGTGTACAGCATACCCTTGAACAATAAGGTCTGTCAGGTTCCCTTGAGCCAACACATTGAATAAATACTGCTGAATTGATTGTTTTAAGTTTTGCATCATTTTGCCTGAACATGTTATCAAGATCAAGGCTTGTAATGACCCTGTCATCTTTTCCATGGGAATATTCATCCGGGTGATATGCAGTGGCACCTGTTGCAATTACGCTTATGCCGTATTCAAGGGAGAATTTTTCATTATTCTTTAAAAATTCAGACTTGAAATTGCCCACAAATCCATCAACACTTTCAATGGTGGTATTAAGATGCACAATGATTTTTTCATTTTTTTCTATTTTCGCAAGCATTTTTGCAAGCTCTTTTTGTGCATCTTCTCCCTGGGCAGTTTTATAAAGTTTTAAGGCTTCCCCGCCAAGCTCAGCATTTTTTTCAATGATATGGGTTTCATAACCCTGGGAAGCAAGACTTTGAGCTGCTGCCATTCCTGCAACACCGCCTCCGATTACAATTACCCTGTCATTGACACTGATTTTTTCTTCTTTTAAAGGTTCTGCAAGGGCGCTTTTTGCAACAGCCATTCTTACAAGATCTTTGGCTTTTTGTGTTGCAATCTCAGGAGTGCTCTTATGCACCCAGGAATTATGGTTACGTATATTTGTCATTTCAAACAAATATTTATTAAGCCCTGCATTTTTCAAAGTCTCCTGAAAAAGCGGCTCATGGGTTTTTGGAGTACAGGCTGCAACTACAATCCTGTTCAGGTTTTTTTCTTTAATAAACTCAACCATTTTATCCTGGGAATCCTGGCTGCATGCGTACAAAGGCTCAAAGGCAAATTCAACATAGGGCAGGGTCTTTGCATATTCAGTTACCTCGGGGCAATTGACCACACCATTAATATTGGTTCCACAGTCGCAAATAAAAACCCCGATTCTTGGTCTGTCACCTGTGACATTTGTTTCAGGGATTGCTTCGGGTTTTTTGGTTAAGGTGTTTCTTGCATCGCTCAAGGAATCACCGGCAGCAGAAGCTGCAGCACCAGCGTCAAGAACAGATTCCGGAATATCTTTTGGGCTGTTAAATACACCTGAAACATAGATACCGTCTCTTGAACTTGATACAGGATCAAAGGTCGGGGTTTTACAAAATCCATTCTGGCTGATCTGGATTCCGAGTTTTTCTGCAAGCTCTTTTGTTTCTTTGGAAATTTCAAGTCCCACAGACAAGACAATCATGTCATAAATTTCCGATTGCCTTTGACCAAAATCATCAACATATTCAATTTTTAAGTCATGGGAGCCTGGAACTTCTGTAACAGTATGAACCCGTGATCTTATAAAGTTAATTCCATGTTTGTTTTTTGCAGTTTCATAATATTTTTCAAATTCCTTGCCAGGAGTTCTCATGTCCATATAAAAAATGGAACAGTCAAGATCATCACCTGCATGCTCTTTTGCAATTATTGCTTCTTTTAGGGCATACATGCAGCATACAGAACTGCAATGGGCATTATCGCATTTATTGACATCTCTGGATCCAACACATTGGAACCATGCAATTTTTTTAGGATCTTTTTGCTGCTCTGCAAGCAGTTTGTCTGCTTTCTTTTTTGGTTTTGCAGGAACCTTGGGCAGGGTTGTTATATGACCCCCGGTAGGACCTGTTGCAGATAGAATTCTTTCAAATTCCATGGAAGTTACAACATTGTGATAATTTGAGTATTGATAATTATCAAGACCTGAAGGATCAAAGGGTTTAAAACCCGGAGCAAAAATAATTGATCCTGCTTTAATGGTTTCTCTGCTTTCAGTTTGAGTGTAGTCCACAGCATTGGCAGGACAGACTTCTTCACAACTTCCACATTTGTCCTTTGTAAGTTTAAGACAAATATCAGGGTCGATTCTGAATTTCAGAGGCACAGCCTGGGGATATTCAACATAAATGGCTTTTCTTGGAGTAAGCCCCATATTATAGCCATCATCGGTTTTTCCAGGGCATTTTTTTGCACACTCCCCGCATCCCACGCATAAGTCCACGTTTACATATCTTGGCTGTTTTAATACTTCAACTTCAAAATTACCTTTTTCCCCTTTAACATCAATGATTTCAGTGAGTGTTAAAAGTTCAATATTTAAATGCCGGCCGACCTCGACCAGTGTTGGAGCAATGATTCACATTGCACAATCATTGGTGGGAAAGGTTTTATCAAGTTGTGCCATGACTCCTCCAATGGAAGGGCCTTTTTCAACTAAATAGACATAGTAACCTGAGTTGGCTAGATCAAGAGCAGAAAGCATACCGGAAATTCCACCACCGATTACAACCACAGATCCTGTTACATTGTTGTTCATAGAATTTATCTCCTGTCTGGCTTAAATAAAGAATATAAAAAATACCAGTTTTAACTAATAGCAAAAAAAAATTTTTTAGACAACATGAAAATAATAAATAACAAGGTTAACGTATGTAAATATCCTTATCCTTTAATAATGACAGCAGCTCGTCAGCTGACATTTTGCCTGCCATGTCGCTGCCTGTAAGCAGACTGTCTGCAAGGTCACGTTTTTCTTTGTGAAGGGCAATAATTTTTTCTTCAATGGTGTTTTTAGCCACAAGACGATAAACTGTTACGGGGCGGGTCTGACCTATTCGGTGGGCACGATCCGAAGCCTGGTCTTCCACTGCTGGATTCCACCAGGGATCCATATGAATAACATAATCAGCTGCAGTAAGATTTAAACCAAAACCGCCTGCTTTCAGACTTATTAAAAAGATATCTCCCATACCGTTTTGAAAAGCATTGATGCGTTTTTTTCTTTTTTGTGCTGATGTTGATCCGTCCAGATATTGGTAGCTTATGTTTTTTTTATCCAATAATCTTCTCAAAATGCTGAGATGTCTGACAAACTGGCTGAAAACAAGGACTTTATGCTTGTTTTCCAATAATTCATCAATCATATTTTCAAAAATTTTGAGTTTTGAACTTTCAATATCAGTATCAGGGAGAATAAGTGCAGGATTACAGCATAGCTGGCGCAGCCGGGTTAATTGTGCAAGTATCCTTAAATGTTTTTGCCCCGGCTTATCATCAGCTGTTTCAATCTCTTTTAAAGCCCGCAAACGCTGAGCCTCATATAACAATGCCTCGTCTTTACTCATTTCAACTTCCAGGGTAACCTGAGTTTTCTCAGGAAGTTCTTTTAACACATCGGTTTTTAATCTTCTGAGAATAAAAGGCTGAATTAGTTTCCTTAATCTGCGGGAAGCTTTTTTATCATGATTCTGCTCAATGGGTATAATAAAATTATTTTTAAAATTCTGGATGGAACCAAGAAGTCCGGGGTTTAAAAAATTAAAAAGTGTCCATAATTCATATAAATGATTTTCCACAGGAGTTCCTGTAGTTATTATACGAAATTTTGCTTTTAATTTCATGGCTGCCCTGGAACGTTTGGTTTTCATGTTTTTTATTGCCTGGGCCTCATCAAGGACAATGGTCTGCCAGTCTACACCGGAAAGTTTCTCTTCTTCTGTCTGCAAAAGACCATAGCTTGCAATGACAAGATCAAAAGGCTTAAGATCGTCCAGAAAAATCTGGCGGTCTCCTGGTCCAAATACAAGGGGATTAAGCGTGGGCGTAAAAACACGACATTCTTCTACCCAATTTGCCATTACTGACAATGGAGCAATCACAAGGGAAGGTCCCTTGGCTGCATAAATCAAACTAGCTGCAAGGGCCTGAACAGTTTTTCCAATACCCATATCATCTGCAAGGCAAGCCCCTACGTTCCATTGGGCAAGTTTTGAAAGCCAGTAAAACCCTGTTTTCTGGTAATCTCTTAAATTTGCCTGTAAGGTTCCGGGGATTTCCATATGGGATATATTTTTAAGTTTTTTACAATGCTGCTTCCAGGCTTTGTCACTTTTTAAAAATCCTGCATTATCTATTAATTCTTCAATGGCAGGAACAGCAAGAGGAGAAAATTTAAGTCCCTTTTTCTCTGGTGTTGAATAAACTCTCAGTTCTTCAAGCCGTTCTTTAAGGGTTTTGGTAATTGCAAGGAAGGTTCCGTCATCCAGATTAATAAAACGTCCCGGAGAATTTTCAAGAAGACCCATGAGTTTTTCAAGATCAAGAGCTGTCTTTTTATCAATTTTTAATTCGCCATTGATTTCAAACCAATTTTGTTTCTTATTTATACTAAGGCTTAAATCATTGAAAATGGCTGTGGATCTAACCTTGAATTTTTCACCCCTGGGCCATGACATGACAAGGTCTTTTTTATGATTTTTCATTTCCAGCAGCAATTCCAGTGCATTTTCAGGATCTCCTACAAGCCACTGGCTGTCGACTTCTTCAAGAAGATTAAGACTAGGGCACTCTTTAATAACCTGTTCTGCAAGTTTTTTTTCATGATCAAGGTCTCGAATTGCCTGTACCCTTTCCTCTTTGATCTTGGCAAAAACGTTTTTTCCACCTTTGCCGGGTCTGAAATAAGAACCGGTATCAACAAAGGGCCTTACCAGGAATTCAACACTAATCCCCTCCTGCCACGGCATTATATGAACATTGGGAGTTGGATCCGCTTTAATGGTTTTACTGGTTTTATCTTTTTTGACAGCAAGGTCTGAATTGATTGTTACCATGGGTGCAAGATCAGCCACCATATCCATTACCTTTTTTTCAGTTTTTTTGGGAAATACAAGTCCTTTTTCACCTAAAAATTCAGCCAGTGCTGTCTGACCCTTGGAAAACCGAATAAATTTAAATCTTAACCCGGTCTCCCTGATTACAACCACATCATCACTATAATCACTCTGACAACAATCCATGCAAAGTTTAATTTTATTATTTTTAACACTCAGTCTCAGTTCAGGCTCGCCTTCCACAAGTTCCACCGGGTCTGAAAGGGAATTTTCGCAAAAAATATAAGGATGACCTGCAAGTGCTGGCAATGTTCTGGAAAAATCAAAAAAATAATCACTGTTTGAATAATAATAGTTCATATTATAAATATTTGAAATGGTTTTGCAAATTTCTCGATCCTGGTTTGAAAGCCCTTCCATAGTTTCATAATTATGATACAGGTTCTTTAACGCAATAGCTCTTCCCTTGGTCCATGTGTTTTTTTTAGTCAATTTTTGAATGCGGGGTCTGATATCATATGTTTTATCAAAATCATCATAGTCTAAAATCCAGATAAGGCGCTGGCTGTCAGAACCGGGTATATCGTTTTGACTTTGTTTTGAGAGATTAAACTGCTTTATAAGATTGGTAAGACCAATTAATTGTTTTTCCCATTGAGGAAGGGGTCGGACAATATCCGTAATGGTCCGGGTCAAGCATTGTTTATGTATCTTTTCCGAACGTTCTTTGTTTGCCTTTACATTTTTCCCAAGCTGTGCAAGCAATGCACAGGCTTCTGCTTCTATCCATAAAAAGCCTGACTTTGCTGCCTTTTTTTTGATACTATCAAGTTTGTCAATGACCAATTTTGTTTTTTCCAGATCAAACCAAGATAGGATAAGGATGGTAAAGAAAATGTCAAAATTGTTATGGGAGGTATATGATAAATTCGGAGTAAATTGTTCATACGTAGGCAGTCCAAGTTTTTCTTTAAATATAAAGTCTAGATCATAACAAGATAATATTGGTATCTCCATTAAATTTGATGCGGCATCTATAAATTTTAAGGCATCAGTATAGTCGGCAATATTATTGCTTTTCAACAAAGAAAATAAAAAAAACATGCCCGAAGTTCCAGGCAAAAAAATATTTCTTTTCCTTGTTTCCTTTTTATATAAAGCCAGAGCCTTTCTAAAATGATTTAAGGCAGACTCATTATCATCACAAATAAACATACGCTGCCCTTTTTGTGCCTCAAGCTGCCAGCATGGTCTGTTTTCCATTTCATGTATAAATTTTTCATGAGTATCCATTCTGCCCTGGAACAAATATGACTCTGTGATTGTATAGTTTAGTTCATGATCAAACTCCAAAGGAAAAAACGGTCTTATATATGTCAATATATCTGTAACAGATTCAAGTTTGTTCAAGGCTTCCTCGATCATTAAGACTGCAGTAGTCATGCTTGTTTCACGATCAAGTGTGTCAAACAAATTGCTTGGAAAAGGGTGATTGAATATTTTCAAAAGAGAAGCGTCGTAAACAGGCTCACGCCTGCCCTGGTACATTGCTAATTCGCGGATTGCCTTTATGGTAAAATGTTTGCCCTTACAATAAACAGCAATCTGAATAGCTCTATAAACATCTTTTTTGGAGCGCATGTTATAAGGACCATATTGAAAATAGCCTGAAGCGGGATTAGTTATAGCCAAAAGTATTTTTGCAAATTGATTATGCAATGCTGCATCCATGGCAGCATAAAATAATAATCTTTCAGGGCAGGTAAGTCCTTTTCCATTATCATTAATAATAAGCCCCATTTTTTTAAGATCAGACAGATGAATATCTATGATTTTTTTGGTTACAGGTTTATCAAATTCATCGCATATTCCAGTATCGTTTAAATATTTTCTTATATTATTTTGAGAAACAGGGTTTATATTAACTCCCATGATTTTAACAATACACTTTGGAATAGGGAAAAGATCGTTATAGGCTTTGATTAATTTGTCATCTTTTTCTATCTGGTGTTCCATTCTTAATCCTGCGTATATATATGTATATTTCGAGTCAAAGGTATACCAGTGTATTAATTAAAAAGCATACCAATTAAAAAAATATATAGAAATTCTCGGTAAATCATTTTCATTAAAAGAATTTGATTTTAAACCGATGGTCTCAAATTTATACAATTATGTGTATACTTTTCACTTGAAATATACAAGAAATTTTGTAAACTTGCTTATTATAATCTCAACTTTCGGAGGAGTAAAATCAACTCCAGCCAGCTGCCAGTTTTAGCTTTGGCTTATTATTTAGGTCAAAATATGTAATTGCTTTTCCCAATATCAGATCAAGCATGGAATTTATGACTCTTTC
>Ga0256845_1003279_pt1 | contig 11088 bp, 6 predicted proteins | sample RiftiametaG_FD_189101 | JGI IMG/M metagenome (GOLD analysis project Ga0256845, IMG submission 189101) | Tube worm associated microbial communities from hydrothermal vent at the East Pacific Rise, Pacific Ocean - Riftia | ecosystem: Host-associated > Annelida > Integument > Unclassified ... | reverse complement strand
TTACAATGAAGCATTTATTATTGATGAAGCAAAACGTGCGGAACTGATTGCCGATGACCCGAAAAGCGATGAGATTATCAAGCCCATTCTTCGCGGTCGGGATATTAAAAGATATAGCTACAATTGGGCTGGGTTGTATTTGATTGCAACTTTTCCTACATTAAAGGTAAATATTAATAAATATCCCGCTGTTAAAAAATACTTAAAATCATTTGGTAAAAAATTGCACCAATCTGGGGAGACTTATATTGATAAAAATGGGCGAAAATGTAAAACACGAAAGCTTACTGGCAATAAATGGTACGAAACTCAGGATCAAATTTCTTACTACCCCGAGTTCGCAAAAGAAAAAATCGTGTGGCAAAGAATAACACAATGTCCAACTTTTTGTTGTGTTGATAAAGATGTTTTTATTCTTGATAGTATGGCATTTTTTACGGGAAATAAAAATTTGAAATACTTCACTTCTGTTTTGAATTCAAAAATAATCGAGTATTATATTGAACAAATTGTTCATAAATATGGAGATGCTGGATATCGTTTGTCTAATCAATATGTCGAAATAATGCCAATTCCAAACGTTACAATTTTTAATATAAAAGAGATAGAATCCCTTGTCGATAAAATTCTTGCCGCGAAAAAGAACAACCCCGACGCCGACACAACCGACCTCGAAAACCAAATCGATATCATGGTTTACAAACTCTACAACCTGACTTACACCGAAGCCTGCATCATCGACCCCGACTTCCCGAAACTCATGACAAAAAATGATTACGAAAAGTTTAAAACAAAATGAATAACTATGTTGTATGTTTTGATGAATCGGGTATCCCAAATAATCCTGATCAATCTGCTTTGCTGGAAGACTATAAGTTCTAAGATAAGGCTATCGAGTAGCAAGCGATTGTATTGCTGTTGTTGAATTGACAGTGCTTGTATAAAACGAATGTATAACATGAAAGAACAAGCAACTATTACTCAGCTTTGCAAGTCAAACTTCCTTTTGACAAAATAACTTTTTATGAGTAGTTTATAACACGTACAGTAAAGCACTGGTAAATAAACTGCAGGTATCTCGGAAAATTATCAGGACTGTAATTTATACTGTATGAATGTGCAAAACATTCTTTGAAAAGATTGTTCCACTTAATCACTTAATGTAAAGTGGGATTTTATGAATGCTCACTTTAAACCTGCCTGTTATGTATTCTTCCGGAATTCTATTATCTGAATTATTCAGGTGTTGTTTTCCTTTTTTATATGGTTTCCATATATCTATACAGAGAAAACAGGTTTAACGCTTAAGTATAAGTGGCTTTTTGAAATGATTGTATTATTCGGAAAAATATGGTAGGATGCAGAGAAATCTGAAAATATAATATTTATAAAGGAGAGAATGATGAGTTTTAATTTTTGGCAAAAATGGTTATTTATTTCTGGAATAATAGTTTCTATTTTTGGAATATTTATGGTTTTAAATATTAGTTCGGAAGGCTTCAATTCTCAGATTGATCCTGTTTTTTGGGGTAAAGAGATACCAAATATACAAGTTAGAAATTTTCAGCAATGGATATATGGTGTTTTGGGATCGACAATGGTAGGCTGGGGTATTTTTATAGCTTTTGTTGCTGCTATTCCATTTAAAAAGAAAGAAAAATGGTCAAGGAACTGTATTATGATTGGAATACTTTCTTGGTATATATTAGATACATTTATTTCCCTTAAAGCAAATGTAGAATTTAATGCTGTTGCCAATACCATTTTGGCGATAATCATATTAACACCAATATTCTTTACTTTTACTAAATTTAAAAAATAATAATTACACTAACTATAAAGAAACACATAACAAATCACTGTACGGTTTTTTTACTCCGCTGTGCTCGATAAAACCGGTGAGTTTAAACGTTAACCGCCCCATAAGGAGACAAGTGAATAAACAAATAATGATTTACTCAGAAGTATCTGTGTGGTATAGTTTATTTAATAAAAGAGAGGAGTAAATAATGGTAGTAAAAAATCATAAAATTATTGGAATGAAAATTGAAAAATTCAATAAAGCAATTAAAGCAAAAGATATAATAGTTAGACCTGCAAAGTTAATCCCTCCAACAATAAAGCCGGGCAATGAACTTGCACTTACATCAATATTTTTAACCTCATTAAAACTTATTAAAGAATTTAAAGAAGATATTTTTGCAGATTTAAAATTTAGAAAAAGTGGTATACATTATTATTTTACTGAAGTGTCATTTTATAACCACAATGATGCGAGACCTGATGGACTAATCGTGAGTGTTGTGGCAAATGAAATTAAAGATGCAATCATACTTGAAGTTAAAAACAAGAATGTAGATCTTGATGAAAATCAAATACAAAGATATATAGAATTATGTAAGAATATTGGAATAAATAAAGTGCTTACAATTTCAAACCAGTTTGTTCCGGACCCCAGTCAAACACCTTGTAAAAATATAAAACTTTATAAAGGAATAGAACTATATCACTTTTCTTGGTCATACCTATTAACTATCGCTCAATTATTACTTTTTGAAAATGATCATAATATAGCTGATGAGGATCAAATATTATTAATGAAAGAGGTTGTCGATTTTTTCGAAGCAAAAGAATCTGGAATAAATGGATTCAATAGAATGAAACCAGGATGGAAAGATGTTGTGAAATTGTTTACATCCGGGTCTCTGCCCCAGAAAGGGGATAATAGTACTGATGAAGCAATAATGAGCTGGCAACAAGAAGAAAAGGATATGTCTTTAAAACTTTCCAAACAGTTAGGATTGTTAGTTAAAAGCACTAATCGGCAAGATTTGAAAACAAGATGGCAAAGTGATTATAAATCAATGACAAATAAAAAACTGTTATCTTCCAAATTGAAAATTGATGGTGCGGTATCGCCTTTAGAAATAGTTGCTCATTTTGAAAGAAGAACTATTACAATGAGAGTACAGTTGAAAGCTCCAGAAAAAACAATTCGCGGGCAAATAGGATGGTTAAAAAAGCAAATAAATAATTGCAGTGTAAAAAATGCAGATACATTTTCTTTACTAAAAGATGGAATCCATTTTGAACCAATGCTAAAATATCGAAACGTATTTCCAATAACAAAAATAAACAAAATAGATGATGTTATAGATGAATTAAAAGGAAAGGAAATAATCGAGTTTCAAATAAGTTATATACAACCTTTGGGTGTAAAGTTTGAAAATCCAAAGAGCTTTGTTGAAATAATAGAAGAGATGTTAATAAATTTCTATTCAGGTATTGTCCAATATCTTGAGAATCCCCCACAGAAAAGCCCGCAATTAAAGAAAGAAGAAGTACAAGAATCGATAATAGCAACAGAATAGAACGGCAAAATTACGCCATAGTAAATGAAAAACGAAAACACATAACAAATCACTGAACGGGTTTTTTACTCCGCTGTGCTCGATAAAACCGGTGAGTTTAAACGTTAACCGCCCCATAAGGAGACAAACGATGATGAAAGCCAATACAAGTATTGGAATTTGGGTAGGTCAACCTCTCCATTTCATCTGTATTACGCCGCTCCTGATTCTGGTTTACTTGGCATGGAAACATCTAAGCGAACCATTTCCGGTCGCCTTCTGGATTTCCATAGCTTTTCCTGCAGCACATCAATGTTATGTTTGGCTGGCATGGCGACTAGAACTCAAATATGCAGCAACAAGCAAATTCATTGGCTTTCATGGGTACGCGGTGATTTTCTTTGTGCTTTTTACCGGTCGATTCATCTCCCTACTCATACTAGCCTGGTTAGACCGTGGTAGTCTTAATCTCAATCTTATTCCTTTAACAATTTTGACGGTACTTCTTGTCTTACCCGGTATTTATGCAATATACAGCGTGAAAAAATATTTCGGAATGGCTCGAGCAGCCGGTGCCGATCATTTCGATGCTCGATACCGAAAAATGCCGCTTGTAAAGAAAGGTATATTCCGTTTCACGAGCAACGGGATGTATCTGTATGCCTTTCTCTTGTTTTGGGCAATTGCCGTTGGTCTCAATTCGAGTGCTGCGTTGACAGTCGCGGCTTTTAGTCACATTTACATATGGGTACATTACTACGCCACTGAAAAGCCGGATATGGATTTTTTGTATCATGCGTCTTAAATAACTATAACAATAAATATCATGCAATATATATAAAATTATGTTATATATTAATATAGTATTTTATAATAAAGTATGGAGTTAAATAAAATGACACAACATGCTTACACATTAAAACTACGGTCTTTATATGAGCAACGTAGTACAAACGATGAAAAAACAATAGTACTAAAAGCAAAAGATGCGAAACATTTATGGCAAACACATTTATTAATAAATCGAGGGGCACAAGTATTCGGTGATTGGCTTTTAACAATGCGTGGCGGATTGTCTCCTTCATTAGCAGATGAATTAATTATGGAAGGAAAAGGCACAAACAAACGGAACCGAGAACCAACTGAGCAGGAAAAGGCAGACAGGCATATCTTACTTGCTTTGTCATGGCTTTCCGTCGAGTCCTACGAAGGAGCACCGGATAAGTATGTTATTGCGTCTGCCGTCGATGATAAAGATAAAAGAAGCAAAGCTTTAATAACGGCACTTGAGAAGGTGTTAAAAAGACAAAAGATTACAACCAACGATATTAATATATGGCGTAGAGACTGTGAAGATGTTTTCAGCTCTGCTATTCGTGATGATGCGGTCTGGGTAAATCGTGCTGATGCTTTTAATGATTTATCAGCCGAAATAAATTGGGATTATAATGATGCGTCATCCCTACTATTCCATTTTATAAAACAAAAGGATTATTTTAATTTAGAATCCAAAGACAATGATAAAAATAACACTATTAAAGACAAAGAGTCCTTTGGTCAAGTAGCACGTGGTTGGTTAAGCGCTAACTGGGGTAAAGGTAAAAAAAGCGACTTCTCCGAAATTATAAATAAGCTTCAAAAGATAGTCAATTATGACTTTAATTCATTATATAAAAAAAGTGGTTATAAGATCATAAGTGTTATTACACAACATTTAACCACAAAAAAGGATTCGGATAATAAGGAAACTTTTAAAAAACTATGTAAATATATCGGATGGCAGGGACGAAGCTCAAAAGGGCGATTAGCATTAGAAAAGTTATACAATAAAAAATCTGTTACAAAAAAAGACATTGTATATCTTAATGAAAAGCTTCAACAGGAGATTAAAGAAAAAAAATCAAAAAATCGCGTTATTCCTAAATGGGTAGCAAAAATACAAAAATATCTCGAAGAGAAAATTAATATTAAATATCAACCATTGGATATGTCTCGTAATTTAATCGGAGAATTCGGTGTTATGTTTGACCATGCCCTGCGACATGTTTCCGTAGCTCATTCTTGGATAAAAAATGCAGAAATAAACCGGCGAAGGTTCCATGAAGATGCACAAAAGATTGATAATGTTACAAAAGATGCTAAAGAATGGCTCAATGAATATACACATGAAAAACAAGAATTCACAGGAGCGCTTGGCAAATATATTATCAATCCGCGTGCAATTGATGGTTGGAAAGATATTTTAAAAGGATGGAAAGGTTGCAGTAATTATGAAGAGCGCGTTGAAGTAATCAATACAATACAAACTAATAAAAATGATGCCGACAAACATTTTGGAGATGCTAATCTTTTTAAACGTTTGGCTAAGGATGATACGAGAGCTGTTTGGATAAATAATGACAATAAGTTTGATGAAACTATTTTAAAAAATTATGTTGATGCAAAAAAGGCCTCGTATGATATGCAACGCTTTAAAGTTCCTGCTTATCGTCATCCTCATCCATTGTTACATCCCGTTTATTGCGATTACGGGAATTCGCGATTAAACGTAAAATACGATGCTTTTGATATAATTAATTATGTGTTGAATAATAAAAAAATTAAAGGAGCTGAAAAGGTTATAAATAAATTGTCAATTTCTTTATGGGATGGAACAAGTTTTCAAAACATTCCGTTTTTTTGGGGAGGCAAACGCTTTAAAACTGACCTTGCACTTGATAATATTAACAACTTATATTCCTCAAATAAACATCTTTCTTTGAAGAACAGTATTGAAACTACGAAAGCTGACCGTTTCGGTAGAAGTCTTGTAACGGCTGATAGTATACGTTTGGAAATATATAATAAAGGAGAATGGAACGCACGTTTACAGGTAGACCGTCGACTGCTGGAAAATATTAACAAGAAACTCAAAGCAAGCAATATCAATTGTTATAGTGATATCTTTTCAATAAAAACTTCCAATGCTATGAAAATACAACAACTAGTTTACAAACTTCCATGGTTTTTAACCACCTCGCCTGAACTTCAATCGGCCCATACATTAAAACTTGGGCCATGGGCAGATTATATCAATTCATGCAAAGATAAATCACCATTTCTCAGAAATAACAAAATATCTTATATAGGTTGGCCACATTATAATAAAAACAAAAAACGTAATAAAAAAGGAAGCATGATATTATCTCATTTACCGAACTTACGAGTATTATCCGTTGATTTAGGACATCGATACGGTGCTACATGCGTTGTATGGGAAACCATCTCCAATAAAGATATTATTAATTTATGTAAAAAACACAATGTCAATCAACCGAAAGTAGACACAATATATCACGTCATCAAAACTGATAAGAAAATAAAAATCCATTTTAGGCGGATCGCCGGTAATACATTACCTGATGGTTTACCACATCCAGCTTCATGGGCACGTCTTGAACGGCAATTTATGATCAAACTTCAAGGAGAAGATCGCTCTTCGCGAAAGATCTTTAATAACGAAAAGCAAATAGCAAAACAAGTTGCAGAGTTTTGTGGCAATCTACATGACGAAAAAGCATTCTTTAACAATAATAAAAATATTGAGCAGCTTATGTCAGCAACGGTTTCAATACTGCTTGACGGCATCCGCCGGCATAATGATATAGCAAAAATTGCATATTATCTTTCACCGGAGCGTGGACGTAATCCTGGTGATGAATCTTTAAAAAAAGGTTTAGAAAACGCCCTCCAATTATGGCATCAACTCTGGAACTCAAAACATTATAAACACGAATTTGCTAAAGAGACTTGGGACAAATACATTATATCTTTCTTTTCAAATAAAGAACGGCAAGAACTTACTTCAATTGGAGATAATAAAAACAAAACTTGCAGAAAAAAACAAAAAGCAATATTTAAAAATATCGCTCAAAAACTTTCTGCGGATGATCGTATGATGATGTATAAAGCGTGGGACAATTACTGGCATGAACGCGACGGGCACGGTGATAAAGGTAAAACCAAGTTATGCCGACAGTGTATTCGTTTAGTTCGCGATTGGATTATGCCACGGCGCGATAGTGATTATGTATTTTCAAAGCAGTTTCGCAACGTTGGCGGTTTATCCTTAACACGTATAAATACATTTAAAAAATTATATCGTGTGATTAAAGCATACGCAGGTCGCCCGGAACCGGAAAACATTAAAATAAATATAGCCGAAAAAGGAGATACATCTTCAAAAGGTATGGGAGATAGAATTTTAAAAGCAATGGAAAATATGCGTGATACACGAATTAAGCAACTCGCAAGCCGTATTGTTGAAGCCGCACTTGGACTAGGAAAAGAACAAGGTAAAAAAGATAAAAACACAAAAGACATTTCCCGACCTAGAGAAAATATTTTCAAACCGTGTCATGCTCTTATTATTGAAAACTTAAAGAATTATCGCCCCGATGAATTACAAACCCGTCGAGAAAATCGTCAGTTAATGACATGGTCATCTCATAGAATATTTGATTTCCTGAAAGACGAATGTGATTTATTCGGTATTCATTTACGCACTGTTTCACCTTCTTATACCTCTCGTCAAGATTCACGCACAGGTGCTCCGGGTATTCGTTGTACTGATATTCCTTTAACTAACTTTTTAAAAGAAAATAGTTATTGGCAACAACAAGTTAAAAAAGCTGATGAGAAAAAATTAAAAGATGATTATAGTTCCTTTATAGTTAATGCATATTCTATACTTATAAAAAAATATGGACACACCCCCCCTAAGGATAAATGGATACGTCTTCCAAGACGTGGCGGAGAAATATTTGTTACTGCTGATAATAATTCTCCAATTGCAAAAGGAATTCATGCTGATATTAATGCTGCGGCAAATATTGGCTTACGCGCCCTTCTTGACCCTGATTGGGCTGGTTCATGGTGGTATGTACCCTGCAATAAAGACGGTACACCCAAATCAACTGAAATTAAAGGGTCCACAATTTTTAAAGAAATAAATAAATTACCATTACAAGGCGATATTGGTGGAAAAGGTGATATTGTCAATCTATGGTCGGATGTTTCATCATCTAATCTTGAAAATAAAGTTTGGAAGTATAGTACTAATTATAAAAGCAATGTCCGAAAACGAGTTATTGAACGGTTAATGCAGCAATCCATATTGAAAAAAGATCAAAATGACTGATGAACATTTATGGTCAACCCGCTGTATTACCGAGTATGCCTATTGTCCGCGTTTATTCTATTTCATGCAAGTTGAAGGCATAGCCCCGGATACTTTTGATACTGAAAAAGGCAATGTTATACATAGACATGTTGATAAACAAGGTGAAAGCCATACGAATAACCATACAATAGCATATAGTTTAACCCTTACTTCCGAAAAATTAAAACTTACCGCACGATTGGATATTGCTGAAATCTCCGATACTATTGCCGTACCTGTTGAATACCGAAAAGGAAAACCAAAACATAATTCTGATGATGACAATAATTGGGAACCATGGCCAACCGATTGTATACAAGTAGCATTACAGGCTTTGTTGTTGGAAGAAGCAGGGTATAAAGTTACTGAAGCATTTATTTATTATGCTGAGATAAAACGAAAACTTGCCATTCCCATTGACAATTCATTGAAGCAAAAAGCGATTGAAACATACCACGCTGCTGTTGCATGTTCCAAAGGCGCCCGTCCGGAACCTCTGCTTCATTCTTCAAAATGCCCCCGTTGTTCTCTTCAACCGTTTTGCTTGCCTGATGAGATTAATCTCCAACGTGCTCAAAAAATAACTGAGAAACTCACCCCAAGAAAAATATGGCCATTACGTGATGATGGCATTCATCTGGTTGTTCAGTCTTATGCTGCAACAGTGGGCATAAAGCAAAAAGCACTTAAAGTTACGAATATCAAAACACATGAAATAAAAGAAATTCCACTTTCTCAAATAGAGTCCTTATTAGTACTTGGTCCTGTGCAAGTTACAACACAAGCTGTTACGGCATTAGCTGCACGGAATATTCCAATTGCATACTTGTCATCAGCCGGTCGCTTAATCGCAATAATAGAACCTGTTACACAATTAAGCGCAAATATTAAAAAAGCTCAAATACGCCGATTTGATAACCCTACTGATTGCTTAATGTTAGCTCAAGCATTGGTTACTGCAAAAATTACTAATCAACGTACTATACTATTACGTAATACTCCTAGCACTGCTCATCACGATATAAAAAAAATAAAGACGCTTATACACGATGCAGCTAATGCTAAATCTTTTGAAGCACTGCGCGGTATCGAGGGGTATGCATCAAAAATATATTTTAAGCATTTCCCGCAAATGTTATCCGGCTCACTAGCAAAACAATTTGCACAAAATGGACGTAAACGAAGGCCTCCGCCTGATCCTATTAATTCATGTTTGTCGATGGGATATACTATGCTGGCTCATGAATGTACAACAGCATTACGTCTGGCACACCTTGACCCCGCTGTTGGAGCATATCATGTTTCTCGTCCGGGACGTCCTGCATTTTCGCTTGATTTAATGGAACCTTTTCGACCTTTAATTGCAGATTCTGTGGTTATTACAGCATTTAATAAAAATGAATTGTCTGAAAAACATTTTTATAATACTCCAGCAGGCTGTTTATTTACTCCTAAAGGAAGAAAAGCCTTTTTTAATACATATGGTCGACGCATGAATGTATTTATTACACATCCGGTCTTTGGTTACCGACTTGAATATCGTAGAATGATTATGCTTCATGCCCGTATGATTGCTGCTTGGTTACTCAGAGAGATTAAAACTCTTGAATTTTTAACAACCCGATAGGTGACAATGAAACAATATCTTGTTTGTTATGATATAACTGATGATAAACGATTGCGAACAATACATAAAATAATGAAAGGTTATGGCGAACCATGGCAATATTCAGTGTTTTTATGTCGTTTAAAACATATCGATCGTATACGAATGGAAGCTGATATTGATGAAACTATAAATCGTAATAACGATCAAGTCATCATTATTTCATTGGGAGAAAACGATTCGCAAATAAAAAAGAAAATAACTGTGCTTGGTAAAAAACTTCCAAATATTAAATCAGGAATTATAGTAATTTGAACTTGACAAAAAGAACATAATCATACAATAATAAGAAGCTCCTATAGGGAGTGTATTTTTTACGGAATGTGTCTTCCTATTAAATTAGTTTAGCACCGTAACATTAATAAGTTGTGTTTCACCATAGTGTTTATAATGAGATCATTGACAATATAAATGCGAGTGTGATAGTCCCTTCTTGGCTTCTTAGGAACACTCGAATTGCTTGTATAATAATAAGTTAGGAATATGATGTAAATGAATAGGATCAATGAAAAGCTCTTCAATATCCTAATGCTCGTAAAACACTATCAAAGATATAGTATTATTATAAATTACAATAGATACTGTATCACCGGTTGAAGCACACCTCATTGATGGACACGATAATATTTGTGGTGAAACCGGGATTGTGAGACAGTATCACCGGTTGAAGCACACCTCATTGATGGACACTTAAATAGATGAATAGTTACCCCCATGTCAAATGAGTATCACCGGTTGAAGCACACCTCATTGATGGACACTATTTCAATTTCCCGTTACTATCCAATAACTGAGGTATCACCGGTTGAAGCACACCTCATTGATGGACACGTAAACTTTTATTCAACCGATATGTTTGAGGAGGGTATCAC